>Ga0209515_10006797_pt1 | contig 14053 bp, 9 predicted proteins | sample Subgroupgradi54m_FD_187454 | JGI IMG/M metagenome (GOLD analysis project Ga0209515, IMG submission 187454) | Subsurface groundwater microbial communities from S. Glens Falls, New York, USA - GMW60B uncontaminated upgradient, 5.4 m (SPAdes)... ...
GCGCGGCAGCCGGCCCGGGCGCGAGCCTCGTGCTCGGCTGGGCTGCGCTCCTGCTCGGATGTGCCCTGACCCTGGCGCACGCGCTCCGCCTCCGCCGGGGCGCACGCGTGCGCACACGCGCGCCGGTGGTGCTGCGCGCGCTGGTCGTGGGCGCGCTCCTGCTCGCGTCACCCCGCCTGTCCCACGCGACCGTTGCCGAGCCCTTTTCCATCGACGACGCGCATCCCGATCACGACGTGCCCACGCCCGCCCAGGCCGACGCCCGGCCGCTCGACTTCGCCTATTACCTGCAGGAGGTCAGCACGCGCGCCGACGCGGCGACCCGGCGCGGCGACCACGCGGCCGCCGCCCGCTACTACCGCGCGCTCGCCCGCGCGGTGCCCGATTCGGCGCTGCCGGCGCAGAAGCTGTGCGCGTCACTGGTCGCGCTGGGCGAGACCGACGACGCCATCGCGGCCTGCCAGGACGCGCTCGGCCTGCCCGGCGTGCGCGTCGAGGACTTCGGCCGCTTCGCCGATCTGGTGCTGGGCAAGAGCGCGCCGAGCGCGGCCGAGCTGCACGACGTCGAGGCCGCGGCGCGCCATCTTGCCGGTCAGCCCGACTCACGCAGGGCCGGTCTGCAGCTCGAGTGCCGCCTGGGCGTGCGCACCGCCAGCATCACGCTGCTCGAGGAATGCACGGCCGGGCTCGCCATCGTGGCTCCCGACGACGCGTCGACCTACGTGTTCGAGTGGTCGCTCGCGCAGCAGAAGGGGCGGAGCGGCGAGGCCCGTCGCCTGGTCGAGCAGGCGCGTGCCGCCGGCCTGGGCGCCGACGCGCTCGCGCGCATGCAGGCGGCCACCGATTCACGCATCGGCGCGGCGAGCACGTCGCGCCCGCTGCTCGTCGGCGTGGGCCTGGTGACGCTGCTGCTCGGCGTCGTCCTGGTCGTCCTGGCCGTGCGCGCCCGGCGGGTGCGCCGTCAGTGGATGACGACGATCTCCGGCAACGTGTAGCAGGCCTGGTCCCAGCCATCGCACAGGCTGGCCACACCCGGGTAGCGCCCGGTCTCCCAGCCTGCCGTGTCGACCCTGACGTGGAACGATCCGGGCCCGTCCAGCTTGATCGTCTCCGGCCCCAGGCTGAGCAGGCCGACCACCGGCTCGTCGTCGGGATCGTCGACCACGACGGTGAAGTCGAGCGTGTCGCCGACGGTGCACTCGAGATCGCCCACGACCTTGATCTGCGGCCGGCGGTTCTCGCGTGAGGGCGTGCCCAGCACCGGCTCCTGCGACCAGCGCACCAGCGTCTCGCGCTCCCAGTCGCTCAGCGCGGGCGCGGGCGCCGGCGGCATGCGCGCCCGGCCGCCCTCGGCCGGGGCGGTGATCGCGGCCTCGATGAGCGGCGCCCAGCCGCGCGCCATCCTGGGCGCGTCGAGCGCCTTGGCCGCCTCGCCGCAGCTGGCGGCGCTCATCTCGAAGAAGTCGAAACGATAGACCTCGGTCCCCGCCCGTCCGTCGGTGCGCGCGCTGGCGCCGTGGCAATGGGTGCAGTTGCCGCGCAGGATGGGCTCGACGTCGGCCCAGGTCGGGTGCTCGGGCACCGTCGGCTCGCACGCGACGAGCCCGGCGACACCGGCCCAGGGCAGGATTCCCGTCAGCAAGGCCAGGTATGTGGGTCTCATGGGGCTCACAGGTAGTAGTGCACTTGCAGGAGCAGCGTCCTGGCCGTGGCGCCGCCGGCGGGAAACTGCAGCCGCCCCAGCGCCTGCAGCTCGATGTGCGCGTAGGGGAACCAGGTCAGCGCCAGGCTGGCGGCCTCGCGGCTGGCGTTGCTCACGCGCAGATCGGTCTGCTCGTGCTCGCCGTAGAGGGACACCATGGTGCCGCGCGCCGGCAGCCAGGTGGCGCCCACGATGCCGACCAGCTGCATCGTCGAGCCCACGCCCGTGGCGTGGAAACGGTTGTAGACCAGGTCGGCCTCGGCCAGGAACAGCGTCTTCAGGCCGGGGACGTACTGCTTGGCCACGCCGCCGACGATCCAGCGGGTCACGCCCACGCCCGAGCCCAGCTTGGTCTGGCCGCCGACGGCGCCGGTGTGGTCGAAGATGTGGTGCTCGTAGTAGGCCGCGCCGCCCCATTCGGTGCCGCCCATGTGGCGCAGCTGGTCGGGAGCGAAGGCGGTCAGGTGCAGCTCGGAGCTCTCGCCCACATAGCCGCCCGAGAGGTTGTACGACTCCTCCATCAGGTTGAAGCCCAGGTCGCGCCGCACATAGAAGATGTGCTCGGGCAGGCGCAGCCCGAAGGGCGCGTAGAAGCGGCCCAGCTTGGCGTACGCGCCACGCGACGCCCGCCGCCACATGACGAAGTGCTCGCGCGAGATCAGCCGCGAGTAAGTGATGGGCTGGTAGTTCTGATCGGGCACGAGGTCGTCGGGCTGGCGCACCTGGCCGCGCACGCCGACCAGGCCGGACAGCGAGAAGCCCGCCGGCAGGGCCAGGCGCACGCCCAGCTCGGCCTGCATGGGGAAGGCGGCCACCTTGGGTCCGCCAGGATCCTGCACGTCGTTGACGACGAAGGCGCCGCGCAGGTCGCCGCCCACCGCCAGCCAGTCGGGCATGCGCCGACCGACGCCGTGCAGCAAGGTGCCGTCACCGCCGAAGCTGCTCAGCTCCTCGCCCGCCTGGTCGCGGCCGTAGTCGGAGAGCAGGCCGCCGCCGGTGGGCGAGAAGTGACAGCTCGAGCAGCGCGTGGCGCCGGAAGAGAACTGCCACTGCGGGTAGGCGTACGCGGGCGCGGCCCCCAGCAGCACGAGGGCGAAGACCAGCGCCGGGCTGGCGGGCAGCGCGCGCATCACGGGCCACCGTCCGGCAGCGGCAGGCCCGCGTCGATCTCGCCCAGGGGCGGTCCGTCCACATGCTCGCGCGCGCCGTCGAGGATCCAGCGCTCGATGAGCAGGATGTCAGCCTCGGGCAGCGGGCGGTCCGGCGGCATGCGCGGCGCGCCCTCGGCGCGCAGCATGTGCACCAGGCGCGACTGCTCCGGGTTGTAGGCGTGCACGAGCGGACGCTCCTTGCGCTGGCACACCCGCACGCCGTCGACGACGCGACAGCCCTCGCTGATCTCGCCGGTGGGATCCACGACCCAGACCCACAGCCCGGTCAGGCTGGTGTAGCCGCTTCGCGCGTCGGAGAAGTTGAGCCCGGCGGCGGCCGCGGCGGGTCCGTGACAGCTGGCGGTGGCGCAGTTGGGCTGGATGATGGCGGCGGAGATGTACTCCCACGACGCGGATCGCGGATCCGACCCTTCGCTGCAGCCGGCGACGACAAGCAAGAGGAGGAGCGCACAAGCTCGCTTCATAGGTCGTACTTCTTCATCTTCTGGTAGAGCGTGGAGGACGCGATGCCGAGCAGGCGGGCGGCGCGCAGCTTGTTGCCCTGCGCCTGCACCAGGGTCTGCTTGATGGCCACGCGCTCGACGCTGTCGAGGGTGCGACCGCCGAGCGGAAGCTGGTCGAGATCGCTGTCGCCGCTGGCCGGCTCGACCAGGCGGAAGTGCTGCGGCTCGAGCACCAGCTCGTCGACGAAGCTGAGCGCATAGGCGATGGAGTTCTTCAGCTCGCGCACGTTGCCGGGCCAGCTGTGCGCGCGCAGCGTCTCGAGCGCGGCCGGTGACACGCTGACCTCGGGCCGGCCCAGGTCGTCGAGCAGGCGCGCGACCAGGCCGGGCAGGTCTTCCTTGCGCTCGCGCAGCGCGGGCAGGCGGATGATGGCGCCGGCGATGCGGAAGTAGAGATCCTGGCGGAAGCGCTTCTCGCCCACCAGCGTTTGTAGATTTCGGTTGGTCGCGGTGACGATGCGAACGTCGACGGGGAAGGCCTGCGAGCCGCCCACACGCCGCACCACCCGCTCGTCGAGCACGCGCAGCAGGCGCGACTGCAGCTCGAGTGGCAGCTCGCCGATCTCGTCGAGAAAGAGGGTCCCGCCGCGGGCGCGCTCGAGTGCGCCGACATGGGCCGCGTGCGCGCCGGTGAACGAGCCGCGCTCGTGGCCGAACAGCTCGCTCTCCATGAGGTTGGGCGGTACAGCGCCGCAGTCGAAGACGACGAACGGCTGGGCGGCGCGCGGGCTACGCGCATGGATGAGGTGGGCGGTCACGTCCTTGCCGGTCCCGGTCTCGCCCATGAGCGCGACCGTCACATTCGTCGGTGCCAGCCGGGCCACCAGGTCCAGCGCCTCGCGCATCGCCGCCGATCGCGGGGCCGAGGCTGCTGGACCCGGAGGCCCTCCGGGAGGAAAGACCACAGCACTCTTCGAGGTGAGGACTACTGCACGCCATTCGGTCGCGACCGCCGCACCCATGCGAGCCTTGTAGCAACCGGGAGGAAACCGCTTCCTCTCTCTCAGGCAACCGTTGTGCGACAACATGGGTTCACTCCCGCGCACGGATGGTGGGCGAGAACACGCCTGCTGGAGTCGGGAGCGGGAGTCAGACGCTTACGGAACGAGGGGATCGTTGTTCGGGATCCCCACGGGATTGTTCAGGCAAGCGTCGGTGCGTGTCATCTGAGCGCAGCCCGTGCCACCGGTCGGGTTCGCCTGGGTCTCGTTGAAGTCCTGGCATTGCACCCCACCCGGAACGGGGATGAAGCCACGGCCGCTCACGATCGGCCCGATGACCGCATTGTTGGCGAAGCACTTGGCCAGCTCGAGCTCGCCACCGGTGACGTTCTCGAAGCCGTCGATGCTGGAGAAGAACAGCTTCCTCGCCAGCGGGTAGTCGTCGCTCGCATTGGTGGGCGTGGTGACCAGGTTCTCGATGTTGGCCTGCGTCGGCGCCAGGCCGCTCACGGTCAGGGCCGCGACGCTGCCGGCGGGCGCGAGCGTGTCGGCCTCGCGGCCGGCGAAGCCGAGCGCGCAGCCGTTGGCGCGGGCGAGGCAGCCGATCTGCGTGGTCGCGTCGTCCTGCAGACACACCGGTGAGCCGGTGTTGATCACCTTGGTGGTGTGAAGGCGGTAGAAGGCGCCGGTGATGAAGCGGTTGACCGTGTCCTTGCGGTAGGTGCCATCGGCGTTCTTGGAGAACAGGTTGTAGGCGCGGCCGTCCATGCCCGCGCCGCCGAAGCCCTGCACCGGCGTCTTGCGCGCCAGGCAGTCAGCGGTGAAGGTGCCGTCGGCATTCTCGACCACGGGCTGGAAGCACTTGCCGAAGAGCAGGCCGCCGCCGTTCGGGCACACGGTGACGCCGGTGTTGGCCGGCTTGAGCAGGCGGAACTTGCCCAGCGTGCACAGGTTGCCGGGGTAGTTCTGCGCGCCGGTCAGGTTGCCGGGCACCTCGACGACCGTGACCAGGCCGAGCTTGCCGTCGCGGCCGCAGACCTCTTCGTTCGAGTCACAGGTGCGGCGGATGGGATCGCTGTCCAGGTAGTCTGACTGGCCCCCGAACAGCACCGCGCTGTTGGCGTTGCAGAAGTCGATCTGCTTGGCGGTGGCGCCCGCGACCGACTGCGCCAGCGGCATCGAGTTGAGGCCGACCAGGCCGAGGAAGGTGTCGGTGGTGCCGGAGAGATCGGCGCGGCGGAAGGCGCGCTTGACCTGGGTGCAGGTCGCGCCCGAGCAGCCGGCCTCGAAGAGGTTGCTCCAGTTGTCGACCAGCGAGCGGCGCACGTCGCCGGCGCAGTCGCGCGTCGTGCCGGTCATGGCGTGGGTCTTGCCGGCGTAGACCAGGGCCAGCACGTCCTTCCAGGTCTGCAGGTGGTACGTGTTGGTGCCGGCGTCGCAGCCCGAACAGTCGATGACCGCAGCGCCCGCAGCGGTGGTCACGGCGAACGACTTGGCGGCGCTGAAGGCGAGGCCGCCGCCACACGCGGCGGCGTTGGCCTGGCCGGCCACGATGGACAGACCATCGAGGCCGATGACAAGACCCTCGGCGGTGACGCCGCCGGCGCCGGCGACGAAGCCGACGCTGCCCGAGGGCGGGCCGTTGCACACGCCCGCGGTCGGGTTGAGGAAGCGCGACATCGGCGCCACCGTCTGCGTGCCGGCGCTCATCGCGTTCTCGCCCGCGGTCGACCCGGTGCCCACGTAGGAGGTGCCGGCTGCGGTGGCGCCCGGACACGCGGCCAGGACGTCGGCGGTGATGTGCTCGAGGGTGTCCGAACCCTTGAGCGCCAGGTTGTCGAGCGCGCCCACCGCCGCGGCGCCACCGCCGAACAGCAGGAACGTAGCGCTCATGATCGAAAGAATCCTCATCGTGAATCCTCCATGGATGACGTCAATGCGTGCGAGCGAGCGACCCCGACGCCAGCCCTAACAAGGAACGGGCCAACTCGAATCTCGCCGCGGGTCGAGGAGGGCGATGCGCGTGCGGCCAGGTCGGCCGTGCGAATTTCACACGGCCTCACCGAAAGTCGCACACCCGCATGTGAGCGCGCACAGGTTGCGATCGCCAATTGCGTCGGCAGTGCGGGCGATCGTGCGTGTCGTCGCTCTGGCCCGACTCTTGATAAGGCGGTCGGCAAGCATTCCTGCGAGCGCCCCTGACCCCGGTGCCCGAAGCCATTTTGATTCACCCATTGGAGGAGGACCGAATGAAGACGCAAGCCAGAGCTGTAATCTCCAGAACGGCCACCATGCTGTTGGCCGTCGTCTTGATGACGGCCGGGATTGCCGGCTGCAGCAGCCACGACAACCCCGCCGACGCCAACCCGACCGGCAGCGCGTCGATGGCCATCAACCTGCCCAGCGGCGCGACCATCCTGCGCGTCGACTACACCATCTCCGGAAACGGCATCACGCCCATCACCGGCCAGGTCAATGTCAGCGGTGCCGGCTCGACCGTTTCCTTCCTCGTCAATGGCATTCCTGCGGGCATGAACTACCTGGTCAAGCTCACCGCCGTGTCCACCGACGGCGCGACCACGTGTACCGGCCAGGCCAACTTCAACGTCGTGGCCGGCATGGTCAGCCATGTGACGGTTCTGCTGCAGTGCACCGGCGGCCAGACCGGCGGCGTGGTGGTCAACGGCATCTGGTGCCCGATCCTGTCCTCGTACTCGGTCAGCCCGCTGGCGGTGGCCGTGGGCGGCCAGGTCGACGTGGCCGCGGCCGCGACCGACCTCGACACCTCCGACAACGCCACGCCCACCTTCGCCTGGTCGGCCTCGGCCGGCTCGTTCGTGAGCGCGACCGCGGCCACGACCAAGTACAACTGCTCGTCGGCGGGTATGCAGACGGTCACCATCAAGGTGAGCGCGACCAGCCCGACCGTGAACGTGACCGGGTGTGACTCCCACGACTCGACCGTGGTGATGTGCACGCCGCTCTCGTGCGGCAACGGCACCGTCGGTGCGGGCGAGCAGTGCGACCCGCCCAACGGCACCACCTGCGACTCGAATTGCCTGCAGATCCCGGTCTGTGGCAACAACACGGTCGAGGCGCCCGCCGGTCCCTACCCGGCCGAGCAGTGTGATCCGCCCAACGGCACCACCTGCAGCGCGACCTGCCAGAGCATCGCGGTCGTGTGCGGCAACGGCATCGTGCAGCCGGGCGAGCAGTGCGACCCGCCCAACGGCACCACCTGCAGCGCCACCTGCCAGACCATCGCCGGCGCGGTCTGCGGCGACGGCACCGTGCAGGCGGGCGAGCAGTGCGAGCCGCCCAACACGCCCGCGGGCAACTTCACCCAGGCCTGCAACGCGATGTGCCAGCGCGCCGGCAACACGCTGTGCGGCACCTGCGAGGCGAGCAAGTGCGACGCCTTCTTCGGCGCGCCCGGCGCCTGGGGTTGCGCGGGTCTGACCGGCACCGCCAGGAGCAACTGCGAGGCGCTGGTGAGCTGCATTCGCACCACGCACTGCGCGGTCGCGACCAGCGACGCCCAGGCCTGCTACTGCGGCACGGCCACCGACCTCGCCTGCTTGACCGGCATGGCCAACGGCCAGTGCAAGGCGCAGTACGAGGCCGCCGCCGGCACGATGGACGCGGGCACGATCGCCGGTCTGTTCACCGATCCGTCGTCGCCCGTCGGTCTGGCCGACAACCAGATCACCTGCGACGTGGACAACTCGGGCGGCCCCAACTGCCGTCCGGTCTGCCCGCTGTAACGTCGCTGCTTCTGCATCGTTCGTGACTCTGACGGGCGTCGATCCTCTCCCGGATCGGCGCCCGTCTTGCGTCGAGCCTCCTGCTTCGCCGGCGCACGCCAGCCGTCACCCACTCTTTGCCGACCTGGTGCCGAGTGGTGCGATTGCACGCCTAGGGTGGCCGCACAGGAGGATTCACATGACCCAATTGCGTCCGCTGCTGCTGCCCCTCGTGCTCGGTGCGCTCGTCACCGGTTGCACGGTTGACGACGGCGTACCCGACGAGGACGTCGGCAGTGCCACCATCGAGATCACGCGCGCGCCCGACGACGCGCGTTGCCTGCGCATCCGGGTCGAGGCCGCCGCGCGCCACGTCGAGAAGCTCTACGACCTGACGCCCGGCCAGGCTTCGGTCTTCCACCTCGAGGGTCTGCCGGTCGGGCAGGCGAGCTTCACCGGCGCGGCGTTCGCGGGCACGTGCGCCGGGGTCAACGACGCCTCGACGCCCAACTGGCTGAGCGATCCGACGCCCGCGATCATCCGCGTCTTCGACGTGGTGCACGTGGTGCTGCACATGTTCCAGAACGGTCGCGCCTCGGTGGGCGTCGACTTCGATCCCGGCAATGGGCCCACGCTGCCGCCGCATCCCGACACTCCCGGCGTGCACAGCTCGTCGGGTCCGTACCTCCTGCCGGTCGCGCCCGGCGTGCAGACCAGGGCGATCCTGACCGTGGGCGACAGCCCCAACGCCAAGCCCGACGGCACGCCTTACCGGATGGTCGGCATCCCCGACGGCCTGGGCGCCTACGACAACGGTGATGGCACGTTCACGCTGCTGTCCAACCACGAGCTGGTCGCCAGCTCGGGCACGGTGCGCGCCCACGGCGGCATCGGCGCGTTCGTGTCGCGCTGGATCATCCGCGCCTCCGACCTGGCCGTGCTGCACGGCGAGGACCTGATCAAGCAGGTCGTGCTGTGGAACGCCGCCACGTCCAGCTACGCGGCGCCGGCCACGGGCGTGGCCTTCGCGCGCTTCTGCTCGGCCGACCTGCCCGCATGGAGCGCCTTCTTCAACGGCTTCTCCGGCCTGGGGTACGACGGCCGGCTGTTCCTCGACGGTGAGGAGAACAGCGACGGCCGCGGCTTCGCGCACGCGCTCGACGGCACGTCGTACGAGCTGCCGCGCCTGGGCAAGCTGGCCTTCGAGAACCTGCTCGCCAACCCCGACACCGGCGACACGACCGTGGTCGCCATCACCGACGACAGCACGCCCGGCCAGGTCTACGTCTACGTCGGTCACAAGACGGCCTCGGCCAGCCCCGTCGATCGCGCCGGCCTGACCAACGGCGCGCTCTATGGCGTGAAGGTCGCGGGCATCGCCAGCGAGCCGGGCACCGGCATCGTCTCGGGCACGTCGTTCACGCTGGCCAGCCTGGGCAACGTCGACAGCTCGACTGCGGCGCAGCTCGAGACCGCGTCGAACGCGGCGGGTGTGACCACTTTCCAGCGCCCCGAGGACGGCCACTGGGATCCCGGCTCGCCCAACGACTTCTACTTCGTGACCACGGCCAGCTTCACCGGTACGAGCCGCCTGTGGCGCCTGCGCTTCGTCGACGCCGAGAACCCCACGCTGGGCGGGCACATCGACATGCTGCTCGACGGCACCGAGGGGCAGAAGATGCTCGACAACCTGACCATCGACCGCCGCGGCCACGTGCTGCTGGAGGAGGACGTCGGCAACCAGGAGCACCTCGGCCGCGTGCTGCGCTACGACCTGGTCAGCGACGCGCTGACCGTCATCGCGACGGCGGATCCGGCCCTGTTCTCGACCGGCGCGGGCGGCTTCCTGACCAAGGACGAGGAGGGCTCGGGCATCATCGACGCCGCCGACCTCCTCGGTGACGGCTGGTTCCTGCTCGACCTGCAGGCGCACTACAACCGCGGCGACGTCGAGCTGGTCGAGGGCGGTCAGTTCCTCGCCATCTACGATCCGGCCACGCTGCTGTAGTCGCGTTCGACTCGCCTCCGAGATCGCGGCGCGCCTTGCACCCGGTGCAGGCCGACGTGATCGACACAAGCTGGTGAAACGCTGCAACACGTGTCGAAACGTGTGTCGGCGGGAGACGGCGCGATGCGAGCCGACGCGGCCACGGATTCGTGAATGCTTTCGCAGACGCGTTCCCCACGATCGCGTGGATGCCACGCATGTTCTTGATGGCATATCGGTTGCCTTGACGGGCTCGCAGAGGAGAACTCACATGATCAAGACTCTGCGAACCCTGCTCGTCGTCGCTCTCGTCGCACTTCCGCTCGCCAGGGCTGCTCACGCAAAGGGAACTGCGGTGAGCGCGAACTTCAACACTGACCCGACCACGAAAACCATCAACGGGTGCACCGGTCTCGCCTACCAGCTCTACCGGTACTACAGCGCTGGCCAGGGGGATCACTTCTACACCACCAACTTCAATGAGCTGGGCTTCGGAGGCCTCGGCTACGTGATCGAGGGGACGATGGGCTCGCTGGTCTCGGCCGCCTTCTCCTCGTGCGGCGCGACCCCGCTCTACCGCTACTACAACGGCAGCATCGGGGATCACTTCTACACCACCAGCTGGAGCGAGCTCGGCGCGGGCGGATCGGGCTGGTCGTACGAGGGCGTGCAGGGCTACTGCTTTGCCAGCCCGACGACCGGCACGGTGCCGCTCTACCGCTACTACAGCGGTGGCCAGGGGGACCACTTCTACACCACCAACTTCGGCGAGCTGGGCGGCGGCCGTATCGGGTACGACTTCGAGGGTGTGCAGTGCTACGTCGTGCCCTGAGCCGCGCCTGACTCCGCCTCGAAGTATCGCTTCTCCCGCCATCCCCCGTTAGCTCATCTGCTCGACGAGTGCTGCGCAGATGCCTCGCGGTCAGTACCGGTACGTCGCCGACACGAAGAAGCGGAATGCCTCGAACGTCGAGGGAACGATCTCCAGGCGCGGCTCGAGATCGTTCGAGTTGTCGTACGCGAAGCGTTCGTTGCTGAAGGCATTGTAGAGCGTGCCCTGGACCTGCCAGGTATCGTCGGTGGCGTGCAGGCGCATGCCCACCTGGACCTCGCCGGCGGGCGGGATACGATCGATGACTGCCTCGTTGGCTTTGGAGCTCACGGCCTGCGTCGGATCGGTGGGATAGGCGGCGCCGGTGGCGGAGTCGTACATCAGGCCGCGCGCCTCGATGCGGCGGTTGGGATCCTCGAAGGCACCATAGACCCGCAGCACCGTGGACAGCTCCAGCCGACCGGGCACCACCTGGTTGACCGCGCCCAGGCTGAACCAGTTGTTGGGAATGGCGTGGAATGCGCCCTTGTCAGACATCTCGATGCGATTGTAGGTGTAGCCCATCTCGAAGCGGTGGCCGCCCTGGACGTAGAGCTTGGCCAGCACCTCGGCCGAGTGAATGCCACGCTGGCCGGTGTTGGCATAGCGACCGGCGATGAAGGAGATGTAATTGTTGAGCACCGTGTACGAGTAGTCGGCGCGCAGGTCGAGCTCGCGGATCTGGCGCTGGCCCTTGAGCAGACGGGCGTTGATCTCGCCCTGGCCCGAGCGTGAGGTCTCGACCTTGAGGTCGGGCGAGCCGCCGATGTTGACCGACTCGCCATTGGCGTCGGTGTTGTTGAAGACGGGCGGACGAAAGCCTTCGGCGTAGTTGAGCTTGAGATGCCAGTCGGGAATGAGCTCGTACACCGCCGCCGCGGAGAAGGTCGGGGTCAGGCCGTAGCCGCGCGCGTGCTTGGCGATCTCGGGCGCCACCTGCAGGCGCACGCCGCCGTCGAGGATGAGGCGCTTGCTCGGGCGCAGCTGCATGGAGGTGAAGCCGCCCATGGTGGTGCGGTTGACCTCGAAGACCACGGTCACCGGACAGCCATCGACGTACTTGGCACCCTTGGGCACCTGGTTGGCTTCGTCCCAGGTGGCCGTGAGCGGGCAGCCAAAGGGCAGTTGCCCCAGATTGTACGGGCTGTAGAAGTAGCTCTGCGTGCCGGCGCCCTGGCGCGAGCCGTCGGTGTTGTCGGGGAACCACTCGTGGAAGGCCTCGACGCCATAGAGCACGCGCAGCGTGTCGGAGAGCTCGAGGTCGCCGTCGAAGCTGCCGCCGGCGCGGTACGAGTCGCTGTTGGCGGAGAAGGCCAGGCCGCCTTCGACCAGGCCGGGAGTCGGTCGCAGCACGATGAGCGGATCGAAGTGGTTCAGGAAGGCGATGAAGTAGGCCTTGACGCTGCCGCCCGCCCGCTCGGAGAAGCGGGTCTTGTACTCGGCCAGCCCGTAGCGACGCAGGAAGTTGACCCGGCTGATGCGCGTGGCCCGTGACGCGTCGAAGCACTTGTCCGAGGTGTTGTGCGGATCGACGCCGCCCTGGCATTCGGGCAGGTTGTCCTCGTTCAGGTGCTGGATGGCGAAGGCGCCGTTGAAGCCCATGCCGAAGTAGCGCTCCTCGAAGGGCACGCTCCACTGCAGCACCAGCCGGCCGAGGGTGAGCTTGCCGTCGAAGTTGAACATCCACGAGCGCGCCGGGTCGGTGTCGGCGATGGGCCCGTAGTAGAAGACCGAGTTGGGGTTGGGCAGTGGCTGCGAGAACAGCTGGCCGCTGCGGGTGTAGATGGGCCCGATCATGCTCTCGAAGCTGCTGTGCAGCACCAGGGCCCAGGCCTCCTGCCCGAACAGGCGCGGCAGGCCGGCCAGGACGTAGGCACGCCCGTGCGTCCGGTCGCCCTTGCCGTCGGCGTAGCTGAGGTTGGCCTCGACGCCGTCGATGTCCTCGGCGTCCTTGGTGATCATGTTGACCACACCCAGGAAGGAGTTGGCGCCCCACAGCACGCCGCCCGGGCCGGAGATGATCTCGATGCGCTTGATCATCTCCATGGGCACGCCGCCGTTGGTCGACGTGGCGTTGCCCTGCGGGTCGAACAGCGACACGCCGTCGTGCAGCTGCAAGGTGGCCTGCATGACGCCGCGCGCCAGCGCCTGCGGGAACTCGCCGTTGAAGGCGTCGAAGCGCAGGAACCCGGGCACGCGGTCGATGACCTCGCCCAGGCTGCGCGCCTGGCTCTCCTGCAGCTCCTGCGCCGGGATGATGGTGACGATGGCGGGCGCCTCCTGCACCGTGCTCACGCCCTTGGCGGCGCTGGTCACCAGGTTGGCGAGGTCGAGCTCCTCGTCGCCACTGGCCTGCTCGTTGCCCTCCTCGTCGTCGCTGAGCACCAGGATGGGTACCTCGATGTCCTGGGCGCGGGCGCGGCGCTCGGCCACCGCGACGCTCGCGAGCGCGAGCGCGAGCGCGAGCCGTGCGCGCCATCTACCGGGTCGATTCATCGCTGGATTCCTTCCCTGGTACTGCTGCGGAGGTGAGCTATCGCGTGAGCCCCGCTGGCACCCTATCAGCAATCGACGGTGTGCCCAAATTGACCGCACGATTCGTTCGCTGACCGGAGCTGACGAACGATCCGTTCGAACCGATCGTTCGCCGCGCTCGCGCGCGCCGCCGCCGGGCCACGAATGGCAAGCGTTTCCGCGCCTTGCCAGTGCGGGTCGGGCGGCACGTCAATTGCTCGTTCCTGCCTCACGGGCATGACGACCAGCGCCAGAGGCCACGCCAACATTCACCTGTCGCTCGACCTGGGCGCGGTGCGCGCCGACGGCCTGCGCGAGGTCCGCACCGTGCTGCAGGCGCTCGAGCTGGGCGTGAGGGTGACCGTCTCGGACGGCGAGCACGAGGGCACCGATCTGACCTGGGCCGGGCGCGGCAACGCGGATCCGGCCCTGGACAGCGCGCGCCGGGCCGCCCTGCGCCTCTTCGACGAGGCGGGCATCTGGCCGGGCGAGGCCGGGGTCAAGATCCACATCACCGACGATCTCGGTGTCGCCGGCCGGGTGGGCGCGCGCAGCGCGGTGGTCGGTCCGCTCCTGCGCGCCCTCGACCAGCACCTGGGCCTGGGCCACTCGCTCGAGGC
>Ga0209515_10006799_pt1 | contig 14050 bp, 11 predicted proteins | sample Subgroupgradi54m_FD_187454 | JGI IMG/M metagenome (GOLD analysis project Ga0209515, IMG submission 187454) | Subsurface groundwater microbial communities from S. Glens Falls, New York, USA - GMW60B uncontaminated upgradient, 5.4 m (SPAdes)... ...
CAATAACGCCAACACCCCAGGCTACGATACCCCCGGCTACAACAGCTCCTGGGACGGGCGGATTGATGAGCTGGGCATCTGGAAAAGGGTCCTCACCGATCAGGAACGGGCCCAGCTCTACAATTCCGGACAAGGCAACCGGTTCGATCCCTCCAGCTTTAGCTTCCAGGCCGATACCGGAAGCACTCTTTCCAAGCAGCTGGTGACCTATTACACCCTGGACGAGCCGGCCGGTCCCCGCGCCGATTCAGCCGACCTTTCCGGACTCCGCGCACAGGCCGCTCTGCCTTCAGACCACGCTTCCCTGCAGCGGATGGTGGAGCAAGGTACCGTGAAACCCAGCCAGCCGGATGCTCTGGATCAGGCCCTGGCCACCGCAACGGAGGCCACCCGCACCCTGGACGGCGGCACGACCGTCCGATACACGCGAACCGGGCCAAGTCTGGGTGAGTGGACCATCTCTAAGGTGTTTCGCCCGGACGGTACGGAGCTGAGCGCCGCCGGCCAGAGCGCAGACACCCTCACCGATTCCCGGGGAGTCGGGCAGGCCCAAGGGAAGATCGGGAACGCGGCCCAATTCCACCATGCCGACTGGCAATACCTGACCTCGCCCGACACCGCGGACTTAAGCATGGGCCCGTATGGGTTTACTTTCTCCACCTGGGTCACCATGGACTCCAAGCTGGATGAGGCCGTCGTCTTCCATAAAGGCCGCACCACCCAAAACGGTACCGAGTACCTCCTCGTCTACGAAGGTGGCAGCGTGGACCGGTTCCGATTCGTGGTCCAAGACGGCACCGAGTTCGGAGCCCGCGTGGACGGCCATGGGCTGGGCTCTCCCCAAGTCGGTCAGTGGTACTTCATCACCTGCTGGTTCGATCCGGCCGACCATTACATCAAGATGAAGATCAACAACGGCAGTGTGGATACCGCGCCGCTGATGAGCGGCAGTTACGACAGCAGCGGACCGTTCCGCATCGGAGATTACAATAACGCCAACACCCCAGGCTACGATACCCCCGGCTACAACAGCTCCTGGGACGGGCGGATTGATGAGCTGGGCATCTGGAAAAGGGTCCTCACCGATCAGGAACGGGCCCAACTCTACAATGCCGGACAAGGCAACCGGTTCGATCCCTCCAGCTTTAGCTTCCAGGCCGATACCGGAAGCACTCTTTCCAAGCAGCTGGTGACCTATTACAACCTCGATGAGCCCTCCGGCACCCGTGCCGACAGCGCGGATCTCTCCAGCCTTACCGCCCAAGCCGGCATGCCCTCAGACCGAACTGCCTTACGCCGGATGGTGGAGCAAGGAACGCTGTCCTTGCGAGGGAGCCAGACCGAAACCGTCATTGCGAGCAGCGAAGCCGCGAAGCAATCTCCCGTTCTCTCCCGAGCCGTCGTCACCTATCAGGGCAAACCGCGCGAGAGCTTCACCTATCAGTACTCCGGCGGATTGACGCATGTCACCGACGAAGCCGGCACGGTCCGCTCTTACAATTCCTCCGGCCGGCTGACGGCCATCCAGCAGGCGAACGGAACCCGCTACGAAATCTCCTATGACCGTGACCTATCCGACTCTCAACTCCTCCGCATCGCCAATCTCCATAGAGACGATCCGGAACTCCTCCACATCCTCCAGAACCCGGAAGGGGACCGGATCGTTACTCACCGACTCACACGGTTGGCGCTTCCCGACGGATCGCTGATCACCTCCAACTTTTCTGCCGAGACGGTGGTCGAGCAGGAGTTCGATGCTTCCGGCAACCTGATCAGCCGCACTCTAGCCAACGGCCAGGTGACCCTCTACGAGGACAACCGGCCGGTGCGAACGTACGACCCACAGGGCAACCTCACCACCACCTTCGACTACGACTCCGCCGGCCGGCTGATCAAGATCACTTTGGTCGCCGCGCGCAGAGAGATGGCCGACCAGATCACCCAGCTCAAGGCCAACATCCCTGTCCGGCGATCCCAGGCCCTTGAAGAGCTGGCCCGTCAACGAGGAGTCGTCATCGATCAGGTCCAGGCACAGTTCTCTTCTGCCCGGAATCAACTCCAAGGTCAGCTCAGCAGTCTGCAAAGCCAACTCGGCAGCCTGGAAGGGACAACCGTTCACGGCAAAAAGGCCAAACGCCAGAAGGGCCAGGCCATGGACCAGATCCGGGCCGCCATGAACCAGGTGCGCGACACCCAAAACAGCCTCGAGGCGCAGTATGGCCAAGCCCTCGGTCAGCTGGAGTCCCAAGTCGAATCCGTCCGCCGGCAGATCGAAACCGAATCAAACAAGGCTGTCTCTGAGATTGAAATCCAGTCGGCCGAGTTCTATCAGCAGATCCTCCGGCAGGAGATCTCTTCCATTGTGATCTCCACCTACCGGTCCACCATCGGACGCGACCCTTCGGATCAGGAGTTCCAGCAGGAGATCCAACGCCTGTACGACCGCTACGGGGCGGATCCCACCGCCGCGGTGGATTTAACCGACCTCACGCAGCGGATCCAAACCCTGCCCGATTACTCCGCCCGCGCAACCCAAGTCGCTGCGATTAAGCAGCAGGTCACCGACTGGCTGGCCCGCTATTCCTCCGTCATTGCGAGCGGCGAAGCCGCGAAGCAATCTCGCCTTGACATGATCTCTTCGCTCGGCCTCACTCCCGATCAGGCCGTCTCCCTTTCCACGAGCGACGTCCAGCGCATCCTCGCCTGGCTCAACTCACGATCCCTCCACTTCGGCCATTCCGCCTTCCTGGCTCTCCAGGAATACCTCCAGGGACTGTCCCCGCAGGAGACTGTCCCTGACCTCATCCACCTGGCCGCCGAGGCGATCCTCACCGATATCCTTGTGGGGGTCATTAACCCGAAGATCTCTAATTCCACTGACCTCGAGATCTCCCTCTTCACCTTGGGGTTACTCGCCCGCCGCCACGGCGCCACCGCCACCCCCGCGCGGGTCTCCTTCGATGACCTGCGGAAGATGCTCCAGGGACAGTCTCCTGCGGGGACTGTCCCTCAGGTGATCGCCCATGTCAACGGCAACCATTACATCCTCATCACCGCCGTGGCCGCCGACGGCACCCTCACCTACCGAGAACCCAACGCCGGCCCCACCGGCCAGACCCTCACCATGACCCAGGCCGACTTCCAGAAAATCTGGGAGGGAAATGTCCTATCTGCGCGCGCCCCGCCCCAAGTCTGGCAGATCCTCACCGACCGCGAATCCCAGCGCATCACCGGCTCCTTCTTCGGAACCATCGTCTCCTGGATCGTCAAGCTCATCCCCTTCCATAAGCAAATCGCCAACGTTCTCGAGCGCATTGCCATCTTCATCCAGGACTACGTCCCCCAGTGGCTTTCCCCGGCCTCTTCTCTCATCACGACCACCTTAACCAGCTTCAGCAACATCCTAAGAGGCCAGCACCTCAAGGAGTCCTTCCTGAACCTTGCCAAGGTGGCGCTCGTCGTAGTCCTCGCTGTCATCAATCCCGTCGGCTTTGCCATCGGGCTCGCGACTTCAACCATTCTTCAAGCGGCGGGGGTCAACCAGACCATCTCCTCCCTGGTGAGCGCGTTTGTCTCCGGGGGGATTACCGGCGGACTTAACGCCGCCGCATCCGCTACCATGACCTTCGCCGGCGCCGTGGGTCATGGGATCGCCTCAGCGGTACAGTCGCTGGCGATCCAAGGCACCCAACTCGGCTTGGTTAAAGCCGGCCTCGACCCCTCATTGGCCTCCATCGGCGGAATCGGTGTTGGATCCATCGTCGGCTCCCTCATCCAGGGAGTGGACGTTCCAGGGACGACCTCCACCGGGAAGACGGTCACGTGGCATGCGACCGGCTTGGAGGCGCTTTCCTACACGATAGGACACCAGCTCGCCCCCACCCTGGCCGGCGAGCTCGCCTTCTACGGCATCCAGAAACTGGGCCAATCCATTGGCGGGATTGGGGGCGAGGTTTTTTCCCAACTTGCCGGCATGCCCATCAAGGCGGGAATCGGCAATATTGCCAATCCAGCGACCCGCGGCCAGGGCATCATCAACTCCATGTGGGAAGGGCTCAAATCCGGCGTCGTGAGCGTTGGCGTGCAGGCAGCTACGCAAGCTCTGAACTTGGACCCCTTCTTCGCCGGCTCTCTGATCTCCCGGACATTGAGCGGAGCCATCTCTGGAGCCATCAGCCCATCCCACAATGTCTTCCAGGGAGTCTACGACGCCTTCCGGCAGTCCGTGGGGAACTTCAGCACCATACCTCCCCCGCCAGATCCGGAAGACCCGCGGTTCGTTACCACCCTCCAAGACGGCAGCAAGATCTGGAACCGCTCAGCTTATGAAGGCGCCATCGGCCAGTACGAAGCCTCCCGCCCGGTTTGGATGGCCCAAGCGCTCGCCAAGACCAACAACTTCAACGATGACATCCGGGAACACGGCTTGGCTGCCGCCGTCGAGAACTACGCCACCAGCATCTTCCACCGGGACTCGGTAGAATCTCTCGTCCAGTCCTTCGGCACCATCAAAAACGCCATCACCCAGCGCATGCAGCAGAACAAGCTCCAGAACGTTACGCTAGACGACGGGACCCAGGCCAAGAAACTCTCCCTGGCCGATAACAAAAACCTCGCCCTTCTCTACAAAGAGGACCCCTTCGGCAACGTTTCGCTCCTGGGGCTGACAGAGGACGAGATCGATCAGCGCTACTACGAACTCCGCGCCGACCGCCAGACCCGCACTGCCGGAATGGCCGATGGAACCATCATCCAGCGCCAATCAGACGGTACAACTGTTGCCCAAAAGATTCGCCAGGGGACTGTCCAAGAAGTCGAGATCAAGTCGTCGGGAGAGACCTTCAAGATCAGCGGACCTGGCACTCAAACTTTCCTGAGCGCGGGTATTGCCGCCGGTGAAGTCACTCTGCAACAGACCTCCACAGGTGAAGAAATTACGCTCCAAGGCACATTGCCCAAACGAATCAAATCCGGATTCATCGTTACGCCGAATGGTCAGCTCATCCAGAGCTCGGAAGCACTGAAGCCGAACCCGGAGCGAGGAACTATCGTCGTTCAGGGGACGGATGCCGCCGGCACAGAGTGGGAATTTTACCTGCAAGCAGCAACAGATGCCCTGCCGGAAATCGGCCACGATCTCTGGAATGTGGCTTCTCTTGGGACTCTCTACAAGGTCGAAAAGATGATGCAGGAGCACCCGGACGCCGGCCAAGTGGAGCTCCTCGGCCGTTCACTCTGGGCTGGCACTACGTCCATTGCCAACGCTTTTTCCTTCGGCTACCTAGATGTGTGGAGTGAGAAGATCGGCCAGCTTGCTCCAGGATCTGGCTTCAAAGGAGTGATGGGCGCTCTCATTGAGGGGACGGGGGAACATACCCGCGACATAAGCAGCATTGACGACTGGGCTCGGGTACGTGATCCATCCCTTCCAACTCTTGACCGCGTTCAATCCTTCTTCACTGGCACCACGAAAGTTGCAAGTATTTTGGCAGCCGGACTCGCCCTGCGGGGCCTGAGTGTAAAGACGATAGAACCAACAACCATCTCCCCGCCCACGCAGACGGGCATCCTCGCGCGTGGCCTGGTGGAGGCCTCGGAGCAAGGAACCCTCTTCGCCAAAGGCAACGCCTGGGCTTTTGAGAGTTCCGCTGGTAAGATGGTGGGCAGCACTGCCAAATACACCCAGGAGAGCACCCTGGTAAGGCTGATCAAAAGGGAATGGGATCCTGTACGGCAGGAGTACATTCGGGGTGACCCACTTAAGTTCGGAGATCGAGCAGGTCGTTATAACCTCCAAGGAACTGAGCGTCTCTACGGAACGGAGTTGAGGAATCCAGGCGATCCGACGGCCTTTCAGACGGTCATCAGAGAGGGCACTCAGTGGCTCGAACGGGGTGATATTTATGACGCTTACATATACAAGGTAAGACCAGGTACTTTGGCAGAGGTATCAGTAAATCCAAACCTAGAGGCGATAAGCCGGTCTTTTGGAGATACGGTTTTGAAGCGTGTCGATGCTTGGGATGGGGTCCGGTTCCCCTCCGCACGAGACACCTCTGGCACCATAAGCAACGTGATGATAAAAGACCCGAAACAGATCATCGGAGAAGCTGAATGGATTGGGGAAGGCGTCGTGCAGTGATTAGTTTCAAACGCAGGGTGGCAGAGCTTGGCTTTTCTCCTGGAAAGCGAGTTTGCCCTGCTTGCAAGACGGAATATACTTTCTATAAGGGCACCGCAGACGTGGGGCCTGAATTGGCCAGTATGGAGTGCGAAAAATGCCGTGAACTCGTGTGGTATTACCCGGAGAACGATTTGACATTAGACAGGCACTTCGGTTTCTCTCCACATGGTTTGCCTTCATCTGAAATCCTAGCTAAACTGAGGGCAATGAATGGGAAGATCGAGACGATTGTTTCACCCTGTCCTTGCGGAGGAAACTATCGCCATATTGATCACAGAGAATATGGTTTCCCGAGATATTGCCCAAAGTGCGAAGCACCGCAAATGATTCCGGAATTCAGAAAGGAGCCTCCCGAACCGTGGCGGGATGAGCGGATACCTATCAATCTGCTCGAATTCTATGAAGGACACAAGGCTTCGCCATGAGCACCGTCCCATCACCTATTCGTTGGCTCGCTTACGCTTGTTCTTTCTTACCCATTTTTGGATTCGTACTTTATTTTATCTTTCGCCGCCGAGATTCTCGCTTCGCCCAAAATTGCCTTGGGATGGCGATCCTTGGCCTCCTTATTTACAGCTTTCTCCAGACTCGATCTCATGTCAGACCATGACGTTCCATAAGCAATTATTCAACCGGCAGACGCTCAGCGTTGGCTGGTCCATGTTTTGGCGAATGTGGGTGGCTATACTAACGCTGCGAGTTGTCTTCATGCTGCCCATAGCTCTCTGGTATAGCTTTCATCGTTCCGCCGCGCAGGATCCGGCAGCTCTCCGCGCACAGTTTGATCGCATTGTAGAAATCAGTGGCTTGCTTGTAGTGATCGCGCTGATTCCAGCTCTGAATTGGATCGGAAAATCGGTCCTTCGAAAAAGGAACCTGCCGGTGCTTTCCCGTTTCATTGGATGGGCCATTTTCTGGAGAGCTGTGGGTCTTACGATTCTTCTCAGCCTGGGTGCCGCGTCCATTATCCTTCTGCCTACTATCTTCCTGATTCGATCGAAACCGGTCGGAGCAGCGGCAACACTGCTTGTCGTTGCGTTAATATTCGCCTCGGCGATGTTTTCCTACGGCTGGGCGACACTCCGCGTCTCCCGGATGGCCGCTCCTGTCCCTATAGGTGAATGAGGATGGATGGTTATCAGATAGCCGTTGGTGTCGTCGCCAAGAATCTTCAAGCGATGGGAGTTCCTCCCATTCTGTTGGGTATGGAAAATGGTACCGGGTACCATTCGGGCTCTATCAAACCGCAAGGGAATCTTAATGCTTAAAAATTGGATAGCGGTGTGCTGTCTTGCATTGATAACTTCCGGCTGCGCAACGGCTACTCCTATCCTGGCACCTCCCGCTCTTTCAAATTCCCTTGCGCCTCGACAACAGCTGTCTTTCGCTGGCAGAAAGATATTGGTGATTCCTCCTAAGGTAAGCTATCGAGACGCTCAGAGAGAAACCGCGTCCCGGCCAATCCCTCTGGAACCCCATGGGTTTCTACCTCACTATCGGCATTTGCGGAACAATTCCTGCCTCAACAAGGTTTTACGGTCCTGAGAGGAGATGCTCCGGCCGATCAAGAACCGGTGGAATTGCGGACTCTCCTTTCCGCGTGGGCCGACAGACCGGATTTATTGCTAAAACCCTGATAAGGAATAAGGGGACGCTTCATTAAGGGACACTTCATGAGCTCCTAAATGCCTCGGACCGCACGCACACTCACCCCACAAACTACCTATCATGTCCTTGCACGCGGCAATAATCGGCAAACGGTATTCCACGAGCCGCCTGACTATGAAATCTACCGACGCCTCCTCCACGAACTTCTCGCGGAAACCCCTGCCCTGCGCTGTTACCACTATTGCCTCATGCCCAACCACGTCCATTTGCTCCTTTACTCGGAGCACTCTCAGGCCCTCATTACCACCCTGCAACGGCTTCAGCTGGCATACGCTTGGTACCACCGGCGCACCTACCGCACTTCCGGCCATCTCTGGCAAGGCCGCTACAAGAGTCTTCCGATCATGGAGGATCCCTATCTGCTTGAGGCCGGCAGATACATCGAACGCAATCCCCTCGAAGCCAAGCTGGTCGAGAAACCGGAACTCTATCCTTGGTCCAGTTATCGCTACGCGGCCTTTGGGCAACCCGATCCTCTCCTCACCCCCTCCCCGGCTTACCTCGGCCTCGCCTCCACCCCACAGGACCGCCAGACAGCTTGGCAACAATACGTCGCTCAGTCCCGGTTTTATCAAGCCCCTTCAACCCAACAACTGGCAGGAGTATTCCAAGGATGGTGATAAACTGTCCCCAAATGAAGCGTCCCCTAAACTCACTGATGGGCGATGATTTAACCGCGCAGGCAAAGAGGGTCGCCGACGTCTTCGCTGCGCACCGATAGCCGAAGGGAGGGAACGTAAAGATGCGACGTATGGAATTATGGATGCTTTTGCCTGTTGTCATGCTGCTCGCCGGATGCGCCACGCTGTCTTCCGTTCAAGCAGAGCGCGGAAAAGGATCGATTCGCGTTTATCCAGCTTCGTTTGAAACGGTATGGGAAAAGGCAAATCAAGCCCTCAGGATCCTTCATCTGGGTGTCGCCGAGTCGAACCAGAAGGAGGGATACATTCTTGCCGAGACGGGGATCAGCGCATCCAGCTGGGGAGAGAAGGTGGCGATATTCATCAAGAAGATCGATCCTGCTTCCACCCAAGTAGAAATCGTCTCGAGAAAAGTGATGGCCACCAACATTTTTGCTGAAAATTGGGAGCCGCGCATCCTGGAGACACTGGGAGTGCTGCTTAAGCAATGAAAACACAACGGAGGGATTTAATGAAAGTACTCCAGCGACTTTGGACCCCCATGTTCTGTCTAACCCTCGCTCTCACCGGTAGCGGCTGCGCTGTGTTCATGGCGGCCAAACAGCCGCCCAAGAAGGATCTGGCTGTTTTAAGCGTTGGGTCCCCTCGAAGCCTGTTGCTGGCGGAGTTGGGGCAGCCAATCGCCACTGACACAAGGGATGGGAAAAGGGTGGACATGTTTTCTTTCACGCAGGGCTATAGCAAAGGCGCAAAGACGGGCCGAGCCCTTTTTCACGGAGCGGCGGATGTTGTGACGTTTGGCTTGTGGGAGGTTGTCGGCACTCCAACAGAAATGGTTTTTGATGGAAAGAAGATGTCCTTTGAAGTGACCTACGCTGCAGACGATAGAGTCGAGAAAATCGTCGATCTTTCAAAGCAAGAGCAGTAGAGGAAAAGAGGAGAAACGGCATGATGCGATTAAAAGTAACGTTGGCACTTCTCGTCTCCGGAATATTCCTGGCTGGATGCGCCACCGTGGTCCTGCCCCAAGGTCCGGACATCTACTCTCTTACCCCCCGCTCGGATGCTGCCACGATCGTCGTGGCTCGAGCGGTAGATCAAAGAATCGACAAGCAAAAGCTGGGGAATATCTCCGCGCTGAGTCTATCCATGAAAGCAGACCCTGTGGAGCTCGTCGGCAAGGAGATTGTCGCCGCCCTCTACGAACAGGGCGTCAACGGACGGCTGGAACCTGTTTCGTCGGACAACCCCGACACCTTCGCGGAAGCAGCCCGGCGAGTCAACGCGGATGGCGTTCTGGCGCTTTCCATCCAGTCCATCTCGGTTAAATCATTCGACGCCCTCATGGATCCACCGACCTGCGAATTGGTTCTGCAGGCAACCTTGTACGATCGCCAGGGAAAATTGGCTCAGTCGGCGAGCGAAACCGGGCACGTCCGGCGGCGGATCAACTCGTTCGCCACTGAGAAATCCGTGGGAGAGCTGGTCGGCGAAGCCGCGCACGACGCCGCGCAACGTCTGGTCAGCCGGGGTTCCATGGCGGAGGCCCTGAAGAAACTGGCTTCATCCAAGTAACCGACAAAAAGGAGGCAGAATGAACCGTTTGCATCGAATCATCAGCCTGGGATTGGTAGCTGCTATGGTTTCGGGTTGCGCCAGTATCATCCACGGGTCCCGACAAGATATTCGGGTTGTTTCCAACCCATCGGGCGCTGTGGTGCGGGTCAATCTCAACAACACCGCCACAACCACACCAGGAGTTCTAAACCTCAACCGCAAGGAGATCGCCTACGTCCTCACCTTTGAGAAGCAGGGTTACAAACCGGTAGAAGTTTCCCTTCGCAGGACGATAGACGGCTGGCTATTCGGCAACATCATATTCGGCGGGCTGATCGGGATCGTCATTGACTTTTCCAGCGGTTCCGCCTACAAGCTGACGCCGAGCGAGGTGGAAACAGTTCTGGGCGAAAAGACCGCTTCGCTCAAGAATCCAGCCAAAGATAACCTGCTGGTCTTCGTGGACCTGGAACAACTCCCTGAGACGGTAAGGACGAGGATCAAACATCAAGACAAGGCGGCCTGAGCAGCTGCGTCTCTTTGCCGGTTTAGTCGTTTCCCTGTGCCTGCTCGGCTGGGCTCCCCTGGCCTTTCCGGCCGAGCAGGCAACCTCCAAACCCGTACCCGGCTCACAACAGATCGAGCGCGGGCACCCTGTCTGGCTGCTCGATACCCTGGGCAATCTGCTCAGCCTTCCGAAGAAACTGATCCTCCTGAATTCGAAGGTTGATAGCCATTCCATTTCGCCCAAAACGGAACAGGCCCTCCAGGAATTCCTTTCCGCTCATCCGGAAGCGCTCAAGGACGTCAAGGTCCGGCTGAACCAATGGACGCCTGTCGGTGAATTCAAGCGCCTCGTCCAGAACAAGCGGATCGAATGGTACTTCCGGATCTTTCCTGGAATTCCGACCACCCTCTTCTCCTCCGTCACGGGGAGAATCCTCGGTGGAGATCATTACAATCCCTACACCAACACCATTAACATTTTTTCGGACGACGCCGCGATCGCCCTCCACGAAGCCGGCCACGCGCAAGATTTCGCCCAGCAGGCCCAGCCCGGTTACTATGCCGTCGGCCGCATCCTGCCGCCGGTGGAGCTCAGCCAGGAGCAGACCGCCTCCGACATCGCGATCGAGTACCTTAAACAGAAGAAAGACCGGCCCGGTGAACTGCACGCCTACCAGACCCTTTACCCTGCCTTTGGAACCTACCTGGGAGAAGAAGCGGGCCTTCCTTATGGAAGCTACGTAGGCGCGGTGGCCGGCCACCTTCTCGGTTTCCAGCAAAGACATGAGAGCCAACTCGGTTACCAAGCGCTTGAGAACGCCCGGGTCGGTCAGTTCCCCGTCGGGCCTCCGGACACCGTCTCCCGAATCCTCCTGGACCATCAACAAAGCTCCCGGACCACCCTCCTCAACGCACTCGAGAAAAAGAGCCGGTAGGACACCGTTCTGGAAGAAATCCCGGCCCATGAAGCCTGGCTTTTCAGGAACAAGCGGGCCTCCCACCCCTGGTGCAGCAAGGTCTGGAGGACGCCAAGCGGGGCCGCCTGGTGAAACCAAAGACCAGATCGCTGTCATCGCCCCGCACCCGTAAACCTCACCTGCACCCTTGATTTCCCCGCCCGGCGCCTGTATACTATTGTAGTAAGATGTCATACAAACATAAACAAGTCGTTCTGGACGCTTCAACGCTGATCTTGCTGGCCAAGATCGATCTTCTGCCCTTGACACTGGGGCGGTTGCGAATCGTCATCACAACGCAAGTGGAGGACGAGGCGACCCGACGACCCGATCTGGAGGATGCCCGGCTTATTGCGAGGCTTCTAGAGCGCCAAAGGATTCGGGTTCGCAGTGTCGACCCGAAACAGGTCAAACACCTGGAAAAAGATTTCCGGCTTGACCTCGGCGAAGCGTCGAGCGTGGTGCTTGCCAAGGAACTGGATGCCGTCTTAGGAACAGACGACGCCGTTGCGATCAAGGCTTGCAAGATTCTGGACATTCCGTTCGTGACAGCAATTCACCTTTTAATTCGGGCTTATGAGGAGAAACTGATCGGCCGGCAGCAAGCGCTGGTCAAACTGGAAAAGCTCCAGCGGTACGGCCGGTATGATTCCCGCATCCTGGAAGATGCGGTCAAACACCTTCAAGGAGGGCAGACCCCATGACCGTAATGAGCTTGCGCCTGACAAACGAGGAACTTCACAAGATTCAGAACCTGAGCAAAACGGAGGCCAAAGAACGCTCCACAGTAGTGCGGGAGCTTCTGGAAGAGGGCTGGACTTTCCACATGCTTCGGCGGTACCGGGAAGGTAAATTGTCGTTGGGCCGCCTGGCTAAAACGCTCGGGAAATCTTTAAGTGAGACCCTGGATCTCTTGAGTGAATTCGGACAGCCGACGCCCCTGGACTACGAGGATTACCTTCAGGGCCGCAAGACCGCGATGGCGCTCTAAAAGCGCATATTCTTTAACCGCCCCTTGCTTTTCACGCCCGCCATCGGGTATAGTTGACCTAGCTTCATCTCTATCTCCTACTTCCGTTAGCGTTCTTCTAACCGGAGCAACTGCCGATAACCAGAATGCTGGATCTCTACGCCCTCACCTGTTTTGTCACCTTTATTTTAGCTTTCCTTCTAGCCGCGTTTGTCCTTTGGAAAAACCCCAAACATCCTGCCGGCCGCACGTGGGCCGCCATGTGTCTGTTCGTCGCCAGCTGGGCGGGCTGGAATACCGTTTCCCTGCTCAGCCCTACCCCGGAAGGGGCGATCAAATACCTTCGAATCGCTGATGCCTTCGCATTGTTCATCCCAGTCACGTTCCTGCATTTCGCCATGCACTTCTCCGGAAGGATGCGCCTGCGGGCCCTTAAAATCTCCTATCTGGCCACAGCCCTCCTGGCTACCACCATCGGCACCCCCTGGTTCGTCCAGGCCGGCCAGAAGAAATTCGGTATTTGGTTTGAGCAGGGAGGCCCCTCCTTCGTCGCGTTCGCGGTCCTGTTCGTTCTCCTGCCTGCCTATGGAATGAAACTGCTCTGGCAGGAAGCCCGCATATCTGAAGGGGCGCGAAAAGCGCAGCTTCTCTGCCTGGTCGCGGCCTGCGGGCTTGGGTTCGGAAGCGGGTTCATGTGGTTTCTGCCGGCCTTGGGAATAGACATCCCTCCGCTGGGGGCACACCTGATTGCTCTCTACTGCGTGATCGTCATGTATGCCATCGTCCGATATCAGTTTCTGGACATCCAGGTGGTGATCCGCCGAAGCCTGGTCTACTCCCTGCTGGTCACATTGCTTACCGCTGGATATTTCGGGCTGGTGTACGGCGTGGAACGGATCCTGCAGGTGACCTTGGGCTACCACACCATCTGGGTTTCTTTGGGAGCGTTCGCGCTGATGGCCTTGGCCTTCCAGCCCCTGAAGGGCGGCATCCAGCGGATCGTGGACTGGCTGATCTTCCGTGTGCCGCAGGAGGAGCTTGCACAGCGGATGGAGCGATTAGAGGAGCAAGCGTTTCAAGCGGAGAAATTCAAAGCGGTCTCAACGCTGGCCGCCGGCATGGCGCATGAGATCAAGAACCCGCTCACCGCCATCCAGACCTTCGCGGAGTTTATTCCGGAGAGGCACCAAGACCCCGAGTTCGCCCATAAATTGCACGAGGTCCTCACCGCCGAAGCCAAACGGATGCAGGAACTCGTTCAGGAGCTGCTGACCTTCGCCAAACCGAAAGCGCCACAACTAAAACCGGTGGATATGGCTCCCCTCATCCATTCCACCGTCAACCTGTTGTCGGGAGACCTCTCAAAGCACCACATCCAATGGGCTGTGGACTGCAGCCACAACGGCACCAAGGTCCACGCCGATTCCGACCAGCTCCGTCAGGTCCTGATTAATCTTATCCAGAACGCTGCCGACGCCATGCCGGGCGGCGGCAAACTCACCATCGCCACACAAGCAGTCAACAGCCATCTCGAGTTGACTGTCTCCGACACCGGTAGCGGCATCCC
>Ga0209515_10006801_pt1 | contig 14048 bp, 10 predicted proteins | sample Subgroupgradi54m_FD_187454 | JGI IMG/M metagenome (GOLD analysis project Ga0209515, IMG submission 187454) | Subsurface groundwater microbial communities from S. Glens Falls, New York, USA - GMW60B uncontaminated upgradient, 5.4 m (SPAdes)... ...
AAAACGTTCAAGTTCGGGATCCTTGCTGTATAGCATCGCATCTTTCGCCGCAAACCACTCGCCGAGTTTTTGCAGAAGCGCTTTCTTGCTATCGCCCCGAAGATGAGTCACGGCATCGACAATAATCGGCGCCAACTCTTCCAAGATTTTCTTTGGGACCTTCGCCTGTTCCTGCCGCATCTGAACTTCTTTTTGGATCTCCGTCAAAAAATTGTCCTTGGTGATGACCAGCCGGCGGCCGGGCAGTTCAACCGACCCTATGATTTCCAGCACATCGCTGACGACTTTCGGCGAAACCGCAATGGCACCGTCAAAGGTAACCAAGTTCGCCCTATATTTCTTCGAAGCTTCCATGAACTGAATGATCTTTTGGGAAGAAAGCGCATTGTCAAAAAACCAATTGGCGTCAGCGGCTCTCCAGCGGCTTGCAATCAGCTGGAGCGGCTTGGGAGGTATGATCTTCAGTTCAAGCTCGCGATCGGCATCATTGATGTCATGCATTTCTATCTTTTGAACGCTGCCGTGTTGCATCGAAACATCGGCATAGCTGCCGAGAAATCCGCCGCCGGGCCTTAGTTCCGAAGAATTTTCAAAAAGCACAAGCATATGATGTTCCTTGTCTGTTTTGAGCCAACGAATGAAAGCGGCGAGGAAATTGTCGAAACGGCCCAAATCCGATTGGAGCGACAGGCGCGAACCCCCGCTCCCGGGCAGAAAACCTTCCGTTCCCAAATTCAGCGAGGTTAACTTTTTGTTCGCTTCAGCCATCGCCTCCAAGTCGCTTTTTATTTTTTCGAGTCGATCGATGAATTCCTGGCCGCGATTTTGGAAAACAAAATCGAGCACAGTATTCTGAAGTACATCGATCTGCTGGACTAAATCAACGCCCGTTGCCGAAAATTCCTGGAAGCTCTTATAGGCATCGCCGGCGCTTTCCCATAATACTTTTATTTTCGAAAAATCAGAGATGTCGAATAGAGTATTGTTGTGAAGCGGTTTTTCCGGCGACGGCGTCTGATGATCGGTTTTCTTCAAAAGATATTCGAACCGCGCGCCGGTTTTAGTAACTGCAGTCAGTGCGTTATTCCATGTTCGATATATCCTGAAACCGAAAAAACCGGCGACAATGATGCCGAGAAAAACAGCCAGCAAAAAAATTTTCCTCAAAGAAAAAAGTCTTTTAGAGGTACTGCGATCTCCGCCAACTCTCTCTTGTTGATCTTTGCCGTCTCTAAAAAATTCAACTGCATCTTCCTTGTTGATTGCCTCTCGTGGGGACGCTATTTCTTTTACGAGAAAACCTTTTTCGTTTCCGGGATTTTCAACATCGGCTATTCGTAATGCAATGTTTCTTTTCGGAACTTTTCGTTTCATCTTAGGTAATATACTTTGTAGTATAACTCCGATACGTAAAAGCATACATCGGAGTTCCGTACGGGACACACCTCCCTTTGCTATCCTTGTTTACGGTCGTTACTAAGGATAGCAACACACCTTCTGTCTTGTATCTCACATTCGTTCATTTTTAACTCCACCGCACGAATACACGAATCACTACGAATGTGCGAATCGTATATTCGTAGTGATTCGTACGCTCGTGGGATACGGGGCGGCAGCGAGCGGTGAAGTACACATATTGGTATAATGCCCTCATGATTTCGTTCCGAGAAAAATCGTCCCCATCGCTTCCCCGGCTGTCCCTCGTTTTTATTCTTCTGCTATCGTTTTCTCTGATGCTCTGGGCTTCAGCCGGCGACTCGGCGATTACGGATGAACTTGCTCACATCCCTGCGGGTTATGGGTATATCCGTCATCTCGACTACCGCCTGAATCCGGAACATCCGCCGTTGGTCAAGGCGCTGGCGGCTCTGCCGCTGCTGTTTTTGAACCTAAACTTTCCGACCGCTGATTCGTCCTGGACCACCGATGTGAACGGCCAATGGGCTATGGGCGCGAAATTCCTCTATGAATCCGGGAACGACGCGGACCGCATCATCGGCATCGCCCGCATCGGGCCCATGCTCCTGACGCTTCTGTTGATACTGCTGGTTTACATTTGGTCAGCCGAACTACTCGGACGCAACTGGGCGCTTCTCCCGACTTTTCTTGTGGGCCTGTCACCGACCATTCTCGCTCATGGTCACTATGTGACCACTGACATCGGCGCGACACTAGGCACGGTCGCGGCGACTTATTTTTTCCTGAAATTCATCTTCCTGCCGTCGCGGCGCCATCTTCTGTATTCAGGCCTTGCCTTCGGCGCGGCGCAGCTTATGAAATTCTCGGCGGCTCTCTTGATACCCTACTTTCTCGCCCTCATTTTTTTCTTCTTCATATCAACCATCCTCCGCGACTGGATCCAAACCGATCCGCAAGCGCGCTTGAAAAGATTTTCTGTCCGCGCCTGGCGCTACTTCCGCTCGGTGATCATCGTCTACAGCATCGGCTACCTTCTAATCGTCTACCCAATCTATTTCCTCTTTACCGTAAATGAGCCGCAACAAAAACAGACCACGGATACGGAATTCATCCTGACCTCGTTTGCCGGCGGTCCGACGCCTCCGGGTCACTTCTGCAATCCGGTTCGGTGCCTGGCCGACCTGGATATCTGGATGACCAAGCATGCCGGCACCAGGCCGTTCGCCGAATATCTGCTCGGCATTTTGATGGTGGTGCAACGGTCAAGCGGCGGCAATACCAGTTATTTCCTCGGACAAGTCTCGGCTACCGGCTCGCCGTATTACTTCCCAACCGTATACCTTCTCAAAGAATCGTTGCCGGCTCTGATCATGATTCTCGTTGCGCTGTTGTTCGGCGCCGCGGCAATCGTAAAAAAGATCGGGGATCTGGGATCGGGGATCGTTAGTTATTTCTTTACCGACTATCTGCCGCTGCACTTCGCCACATTCTCCATGCTCGTCTTCATCCTTCTGTATTGGGCCTATAGCATCAGAAGTCCCCTGAACATCGGCGTCCGGCACTTGTTGCCGACCCTGCCGTTCATCTACATTTTAGCGGCGAGCACCTGGAAACGCTGGCTTGAAACAAACGGATTCGCACAATTCGAATTCCGGCTCGAATGGCTGCATTCATTCCTGAAATTCGTCATTTCCCTCTTGCTGAAAAGAGTTTTTTTGTTCGGCCTTATGGCCTGGCTCTTTTTGGAAACTGTCTTTTCGGCCCCCTATTTCCTCTCGTATTTCAACGAACTCGGCGGCGGAACCAAGGGCGGCTATCGCCTTGTCACCGACTCGAACTACGACTGGGGACAGGATCTGCTGCGGCTCAAACAATTCGTTGACACCCATCCGGAAATCGACAAAATTGCGGTTGATTATTTCGGCGGCGGCAGCCCGAACTATTATCTTGGCGCTGCCTCGACTCCGCTCGGCACAGGCAAAGAAATTGATTGGCAATCGTCCAAAGGCAATCCCTCTCAAACACAGAATGACACAGACAATACACAGACCAACGCAGACAATTTTCCGCGTGAGTCCGCGTCAAGTCCGCGTAAGTCCGCAATTAAGTGGCTGGCTGTTTCTATAAATACTTTGGAGAGCGCGACCCAAAAACTCGCGCCGGGTCAGAAACGCAAACCCGAAGACGAATATCGCTGGCTGACCACGCTTCGGCCGCCGCAGCCGGGCATCGGCACCGTGCCCGAACCGGATTACCGCGCCGGCACATCGATATTTATTTATAAACTTTATTGAACGGCGGAAGTTTCCCTTTTGTAAGAAGCTATCGGAGGCGCATCAAACTCGGCCTCCGGCTTTGCGGAGTTGATACGCCGAGATGCAGGCGCATTTTGCCGCTGGAGCAAAATGACACCGGTTCTTACAAAAGGGAAACTGAAGCTACTTGTAATACGCCCTATTCTCCACCCGGAAATCAATATACTCCAACGCATTGAAATTAGACTGATTCTTCAATGAACGGATAACCGCTAAGCTGTTGTCCGGACGGAATCGCAAACCAAAGTAAAGCTTCGGGCCGTCGCCTGCCCCGAGCGCAGTCGAGGGGTAGGTATCAACCTCTATCTCTTGCAGTCCAAGATCGTTGAGCCGTATTTCCCTGATGCCCAGGCCGCTTTCCGAAAGAACGCGGAACAGCGAAAAAAGATTGGGTATGAACTCCGGAGGCACAATTCTCGAATTCAAGCCGAGATTTTTCTGCGAATAATCGTTCACTACTATGATCAAACTGCCCTGCACGCCGATTGATCGCTTAAACAAGAAGCCTTCTTTGTCAAACCAAAAACATACAGGCACTGACGTGTGCTGACGTAACACGGAATTAGAAAGGCCCGATGGGGAATCACCGACAGTTACCGATGAACTGCTTGGGGTCTCTCCATTTGTCTCCGTCTGGTCTGCCTCTGTCTGGGCTTGGTGAAAACACCAGATGCCGAACGGCTGGCGTTCTTCAACGATCACCTCTACCGTCCGCCGAAGATAACTTTTTTCGATTGAAACGCTTTTCAGCTGCGGGAAAAGTTTCGGATCGGCCAGAGAAAAATGTGCAGGCCAAATAATACTGTTCCGGAAACCAAGCGCCCGTTTCCAAAACGAATTCTCGAACACTTCGGACTGAAAGAACGTCATGATGTCGCTTTCCGACACTCTGTGGTTGCCGCTGATTTCTATTTTTTGAATCCGGAAAAGAGGCGAACGGACTGCCAGCCAAATGCCGCCCCAAAAAACCGCGTAGAATGCCAGTAGCATCAGACCGAGGATGATTCGCCGGCGGCGCCGTCTTTGCCCGGTATAAACATCCGATAACGACGGAGTGCTGATTTCTTTGCCCATATCCGGTAAGAACAATTCGATTGCAACACGATTACTGCTTGAGTAACCCTATCCGATAATTTCTTTACCGACATACTTCCGGAGAACTTCGGGGACTTTGACTTTTCCTTCTTTGGTCTGATAATTTTCGAGAATGGCGACGATGGCGCGGGACGTGGCAAGCGCTGTGCCGTTCAACGTATGGACGAATTCCCATTTACCTTTTTGACGGCGAAATCTGATATCCAGACGCCGCGCTTGGTAATCAGTGGTATTGGAAGCCGAAGTGACCTCGCCCCAATCGCCGCGGCCGGACATCCAGGCCTCGAGATCGAATTTCCGTGCGGATTGAGCACCTAAGTCACCGGTGCACATCTCAAGTACCCGGTATGGTATCCCCAAGCTTTGCCACAATTTCTCTTCGAGTTCCAGAATCTTTTCATGCATTCCTGGAGAATCTTCGGGTCGGCAGTACACGAACATCTCCACTTTGGTAAATTGGTGCACACGGTAGAGGCCCTTCGAGTATTTCCCGTAGGCGCCGTCCTCTTGCCGGAAACAATGAGAATAGCCGGCATACAATTTCGGCAGCGAATCTTCATCGAACGCTACCCCGGCATGAATACCGGCGAGCGTCACTTCGCCTGTCGCAATCAATCCCAGATTAGAATCCTGGATGACATAGGTTTGAGCTTCCGGCCCCCGGGGTTGATAGCCGGTTCCAAGATAAAATTTTTCCCGGGCCACATCCGGAGTCAGCCACAGTGTGAATCCGTTTTCGGCCAAAAAATCCAAAGCATAATGAACCAAAGCCAGTTCCAGCAGCACGCCGGCGTTTTTTAAATAGTAAAAACCCGAGCCGGCAACTTTGGCGCCGGATCCAAAATCAAGAATATCAAGCGTTGTTCCGAGTTCAAGATGATCTTTCGGCACAAAGCCGAATTCCGGTTTTCGACCCACTTCCCGCACAACGACATTCTCCGACTCGCCTTTGCCTCTCGGCACGTCCGGCAACGGCATATTCGGAATTTGCTTCAGTATGGCATCAAGCTCTGATTCTCTGTGTCTGGCTTCTTCTTCTTTTGCCTGAAGCTTCACTTTAATCTCCCGCGCCGCGGGTATATTTCTTTTATCGCTTAATTTGTTGTGCGCGGCCTTCAGATCATCAAGTTCTTTCTTGATCGCGCGCCATCTCGCATCAAGCGCCAAAAACACGTCAATCAGCTTGGGATCGACACCCTTATCAGCAACCCCCTGTTTCACTTTTTCCGGCTCTTCGCGCAGAAGTTTGATATCAAGCATGATATGTATCATATACCAGCGGCTATTTGATGTGAAGAACACACTCATGAATAACTTGACAGTGCTCTTGCCGAGGGTAAACTGGTCACTATGATACTCATGACAATCTTGCAGACGACCACTACGACTACGAAGCCCCTTATGTCCGGGTCTTTTGCCTTTTCTGCTTAGAAAAATTCATCGAGGTAGATCAGACGAAGCCCCGGACAAGCGGGGCGTTTTCGTTCTACGGACATTTATAAGGAATTTAATCAAAACAGAAAAGTAAAGTATAATACTAACAACCTCAAACAAAAATATGTCAAAAACCAATCCTAAAAAAGAAAATAACAGCATCGAAGGCATCAGGCATTCGCTGGCGCATGTTTTGGCCGCCGCAGTGCGCGAGCTCTATCCCGGGGCCCAGAACGCGATCGGCCCGGCGATCGAATACGGCTTTTACCAGGATTTCGACCTGCTCAAACCGATTGCCGAAGCCGATCTGCCGAAGATCGAGGCAAAAATGCGCGAGCTTTTGCCGGAATGGAAACGCTGGATCAAAAAAACCGTAACGCTCAAGGATATGGAAAAAGAATTCGCCTGGAACGCATACAAGATGGAGCTCGCCCAGGAATTCGCCAAAGATAAAAAAGAACTCACATTTTATACCTGCGGCGGATTCATTGATCTTTGCAGAGGCGGCCATACGCTGCCGCCCGCGGCCATTGATCCGTTATCTTTCAAACTCGACCGGGTGGCCGGCGCCTATTGGCGCGGCAACGAGAATAACAAAATGCTCACCCGCATCTACGGGCTCGCCTTCCCGACAAAGGATGAACTCCGTGCATACTTACAACAGCGCGAGGAGGCGGAAAAGCGCGACCATCGAAAGCTTGGCCAGCAACTGGATCTGTTCACTATTTCGGAACTGGTGGGAAAAGGCCTCCCCCTGTTCACCCCGAAAGGAACGCTTCTGCGGGAACTACTCAATACTTACTCGCAGGAGCTTCGCGAAGCAAAGGGCTGGCAAAAAGTATGGACGCCGCACATCACGAAGAGTGAACTCTATAAGACATCGGGGCACTGGGATAAATTCGGGGACGAATTGTTTTTGGTGAAAAGCCAGGAGACGAAAGATGAACTCGTCATGAAACCGATGAATTGCCCGCACCACCAGCAAATCTACGCTTCGCGCCCGAGGAGCTACCGCGACCTTCCTTTAAAATATATGGAAACCACGACTGTCTACCGCGACGAGAAAGCAGGCGAACTGCTCGGACTCTCCCGTGTGCGCTGCATTACTCAAGACGACAGTCACACATTCTGCCGGCCGGATCAAATAGAACAGATATACCAAGAACTCATAGACATTACCAAAACATTCTATAAGAGCATCGGAATGCATATACGCGCACGGCTGTCGTTCCGCGATCCACAGCAACCGAATAAATACCTCGGGGAATCGAAATTGTGGGAAAAGGCGCAAAATATTCTTCTGGCAATCGCAAAAAAGAGCGGCCTCGATTATTTCGTGGCCCAAGGCGAAGCCGCGTTCTACGGACCAAAGATCGATTTCATGGCGGTTGATGCCTTGGGACGAGAGTGGCAGCTCGCCACGCCGCAGCTTGATTTCGTACAGCCAAAGCGATTCGGCCTCACGTACATCGATGAGGAAGGAAAAGAACAAACCCCCGTGATGATACACTTCGCGCTCATGGGTTCCATTGAACGCTTCCTTTCGGTATATATCGAACACACCGCCGGCGCTTTCCCGCTCTGGCTCGCGCCGGTGCAGGCGACGATCATCCCGGTGAGCGAAAAATTCACGACGTACGGCAAAAAATTGCGGGAAGAATTTCTGGCAAATAATATCCGCGCGACGCTCGCCAATGCCGACGAAACCCTCGGGAAGCGGATCCGCGAAGCCGAAGTACAAAAAATCCCCTATATTCTCGTTGTCGGCGAAAAAGAAAAACAGAATGCAACCGTGAATGTACGGCATTACCGCCGGGGCTCCTCCTCCGCTAAAGCTATGGAGGATAAACAGGAAGGAGAACTGCGCGCGGAACAACTGGCTGAAAAAATAAGAAAGGAAATCGAAGAAAAAGTAATCTGAATAGGTGTGTCCGTCTTTGGATAATGAGAAGCTGGGAAAAGAAATCTGGCCGGCTTTAATTTCGTTGGATAATCTGTTTTAATAGTAAGATGGATATTGAACTCACAACCAAAATCATTTTTGGTGATAGCCGTAATATGAAGGAGATTCTTGATGACAGCATTCACCTTATTGTTACTTCACCACCATACTTCAACGCCAAAACCTATAGTGATGATTTCTCCGGGCAAGACTTGGGTAATATTAACGATTATAAAAAATGGAAAGGTGAAATAAAAAAGGTTTGGAGCGAATGTTTAAGGGTTCTACAGCCCGGACGAAGATTATTCATTAACATAATGAATTTACCCCTCAAAGCGAATGGCAAAGATGTTTTTAAAACCTTAAATATAGTTGGACATACAGTAGATGCGTGTGAGGATTTAGGGTTTATTTTTAAAAGAGAAATCATCTGGCATAAAACAAACGGAGTACGGGCTCATTTTGGTACCTATCCCTACCCTGGAGGAATTTTAATAAATAATATGCACGAGCAAATTTTGGAATTTGAGAAACCAAACGGAAATAGTTCCAAAAAATATAATCATCTTACAGAAGAAGTAAAAGAGGCATCAAAGATAAGTAAAGATTTCTGGCTAACATTAAAAAATAGCGATGTTTGGTTAATGAAACCATATAAAAGCGGCACCAGAGAACACTTAGCCCCATTTCCTGTTGAATTGCCAACAAGATTTATAAGGGCTTACTCGTACATCACTGAAACAGTTTTAGACCCTTTTGGCGGCATGGGCACAACCGCAAAGGCAGCAATTCAAGAAAAACGGAATTCAATAATTTATGAGATAAATAAATCATTTTTACCCTTGATAGAATCTAATATTAATGACAGTCTCTTCAATAAAGTAAAAAGGGAAGTAATGTATCAATAACAATATGGATTCAAAAACAATTTACGCACAATCAAGTGATATAAAATCGAGAACGTATCTTGAATATCGAAAAGATATGAAGAAAAAAGCAATTGCGGAACTAGAGATAATCGGTTGGCTAAAATCTAAATTGTTGGCCCTGTATCCAAATGAAAAAATTGAATTGTCAAAATCCGGCGGCGATGCTTTTTTGTGGTTTCTCAGAAAAGGAGGAGTGACTAGAGAACCAGATTATAAGGCAAAAATCGGGAACAAAGACTCTGATATTGAATTCCAATATGCCGATAAAATAGGTTTGGATTATTTTGATTTCGCCGTTTCAAAAATCACTAAAAAGAATAGAAAAACCGGAAAGAGAGAACCCCATCAAGATAGGAAAATTTTATATATTCTAAAAAATAATCACTCATTCGCATTTTTTGATCCTGAATGGGTCTTAAAAAATGGGAAGATTGGATTTGTAGATGCGTGGAGAAAAGACGCTTACAGAATACCGAAAAATAAATTTCTAAAAGTATTAGAACCCGATTCTACCTTAAAATCTGTCATTGAGATGATTGATATAAAGAATTACATTCTCAACTTCCAGCACGACTTTATCGGGATTAATAAAGAAAAACTATCTTACTTATTACAACAAGTTATAGATGAACAAAAAATTGTCAAAATTATTCCGAATGATTTAGATGGTTTTTTCAAGGTTTGTTTTATTTTAGATAACCTAAATAAAGTTCCTCAAAACATAAATCTGTGGTTGGTATATTTGTTAAGTTTCATTTCTGACAAAAGCACAACCGAAGATTTATCTAAAATAATTTACTGCATAGATTTTCTTTATTCAAAGACCGATTTGAAACAGAACGAATTAAAAAGTGTGATAGAGAAAGTTAAAGAGTGTTTTAAATTATTACAAAGTTTTGAACAGAAAGATGGGTCTTTCAAATCTTCGGTAGATTTTTCTCCCATTGATGAAATTAGGAACGCCCTTTTTTCCATTAACTTATTGGAAGATCTAACCCAGGATTTAATTTTCTACTATAAAGCAGAGGGACTCACTCCAATTACAAAAATTTATCAAAGCTTAAGTTTCATAAACAATACACATGCACTGGTCAAAAGATGAGCAACGGCTTGATGGCTTCACTGATGTGAAATTAAATAAAGGTCACTTGTTGTAAACAATCAGAATGAAAATCCTAAAAAATATTTCTAAAATTTTACCGGTGATTTCCGCGCAAGCCCACTGCGATATTCCATGCGGCATCTACGACCCGACATCGGCCAAGATTGCCGCCAAGACCGTAATGCGGATGGTGCAGCAAATTCAGGAACTCCAACTGCCCGCCGCCCAGAACGACAAACACGCGCTTGATCATTATCTGGCCAGCATCGGCCGCCGCATCACGATCAAAGAAGAACACGCCCAACTCTGCAAAAAAGAGCTTTTGATTCTCTGGTCTGATTTTTTCAAACCCGAGCATATCCAAAAATTTCCCGATCTGCACGAACTGTTCTGGCAGGCGGAAAAACTCTGCTCAAAGAACAAACAGGAAGTAAATGAAGAGGCGGCAAAAAATCTGGTCGAGGCGGTTGATGCGATCGCAAAGATATTCTATGAGGCAAAAAACGTCCCGCAACGATACCAGGCCTATCAGGAAATCACCGACAACCTCTATTAAATACCTGCTGTTCGCAGTGAAAATCGAAGGCGAAAGCCTGTGGCCGGAATTGATTCCGGGGAAAAGCTATCTTGCAAGTTCGCTGCTCAAGCCCAAAACGGGCGATTATGTTGTTTTTAAAAACCCGAAAAATCCCGGGGAAGTTTTTGTTAAAAAAGTCAAGAAAATTATCGACGGATCATACGAAGTAAACGGAACGATCCCCTGGTCAAGTTCGAGTAAAACTTTCGGCTTGGTGCCCAAAGAATTAGTACTCGGGAAAATCATTTGGCCTGCGTTTATTCATTCATAATCCTCCCTACAAATGAACTACCGCACCTCAAGCGATACGATATCTGTAATCATACATCCTTCGACTCGCTTCGCTCGCTCAGGATATTTTTCACTTTGCTATTTATCCTGCCCGCACGCGGGCGGGTATTCTGGAGGTGAAAAATAAAAACCGCCAGCAGTAGTGGCAGTTTTTATGATCCCGTTCAGATCCCTGGCGCAAAACCAGGTGGGTGGACTCAACTCCGACCCACGGGCCGGAGAACTATCGTCCTCCCTAAAAAAATTATTTGATCAGAAATCTGAAACGGGATTGTATATAGTATATCATATTTTCTTGCAAATGGTTTCAATATAATTAGAATAACAGAGTTCCGGATGCCCAAATATTATATATAAACCACTTCCATGACCAAAAACGCCCGAAAGGGCTTATTCTACGGACTTTCTTTATTATTCCTGCTCTTGGGCAGCGCCACGGTTTTCTATGCCCAAGGCTGGCGATTCGATTTCGAAACTTTCAATATGAAAAAAGTCGGCGCCATATACGTCCGGAGCTTTCCGGTTAATGCCAGCATCTCCCTGAACGGCAAGCCGATAAAAAACAAAAACGGGCTTTTGGATGCCGGCACCTTTATCGGCAATCTTTTCCCCAAAAATTACAAACTCGTTCTCAAGGCCGACGGCTATCGCGATTGGCAGGAACATATCGCGATCAGGCCGTCTCTGGTTTCCGAAATCAAATACGGCGTCCTTGTGCCGAAAGTTCCGGAGCCGGTTGAACAAAAACCAGTAAAACAATTCTGGATCACGAACCAAGGGCCCATAATCAAAAACGAAGATAATGGCCTGACTCTGGGAGACAAAAAACTGGCCGGCGACAGCGTCGTTGACTGGACAAACGATTCAAGAAAAATCTTGACGCAAACCGAAAGCGGAAAAAATTATTTCCTGAATGATATGTCCAAAGGAACCACCGCTATCATCTCTCTGAATCCGATCATCAAAAATCTTGGTTTAAACATCCTAACATTCAAAAAAATCTCATTCGACAGCGACGATGGACAAAAGATCTTAGCCGTGGCCAAAAACTCGATTATCCGCATTGACGTGAATAATCCTGACTATTCAGTCCTCTATAAAAATCCGGATTTCTCGCCGATAGAATTCTCTACTTCCCGCTCCTGGCTCATTTCCTCCTCTGTTGACGAACCTTCTCATTCCGCCCTCATACGTTTTTACAATCGGCTCTCCGGCGAAGCAACAACACATCAATTACCTGGTTCGACCCGTTCGACAAACTCAGGGCAAGCAAGCTCACCACAAGCCGGGGCAACGAAGAAAATTGTAATAACAAATGATTCTCTGGCAGGAATTCTCCAGAATGACGGAGAACTATATTTAGGCCATCCATATCAAAACGGCATCGACAAGCTGGCGAGCGATGTTCGAGATTTCCAATTCAGCGCTGACGGCGATTTTGTCGCGGCGCTTGAACACAAAAGCTTGGAAGTGTTTTCTCTAAAAAACAAAGAAGATTACTGGCGGTTCAACTTGCCGAACATTGAAAACGTAGCAAGCTTAGAATGGTATCGCGACGACAATCATCTATTTATACAATACCCGAATGCGGTATCTTTCCTTGATTTAAATGACAGAAGTTTGGAAAATTTCCCGACTGTCGCAGAAAGCAGCGCAACCGATTACAATCCTGCGACCAACAAATTTTATTTTATGAAAGACGGAGGGCTTTGGAGTTTGTTGTTCCCGTTATAACAAAAATGATTGCCAACGATTCTCTTCTACCGCTTCTTCCACTGCGGCGCTTTGGAACACTGCGGGCTTTAGGATTTATTTTTAGCGATGCCGCTTGCATCTTTAGCTAATTTAGCTTGCTTCGCTATTTTTTATTGGCTACTTTTTATCCTGTTACCGAGAACTATCCTTAACACCTATCGGCTTCCGCTAGGTTCCAATCTTCACGTCTCAAATCCGTTGCGAAGGTTATAAAAATGGAAGAGGGGAACGTGGCGATACTACTTGCTACGTTCCCCTCTGGTGATGCCCCGTGCGTCCTTCCTTGGCGCCGGGGTGGTGATTTAGAAGAGATCTGACGCAATGAACTTTTTATTCATCTCCGCATTTATCAACCGCGGGATGTCGTTCATGGTCGCGACCTTGAACCCTTTGGCACGGAGCTCGACCAAGAGCCCCGTGAGGATTATCTGCCCGACTTGCCTCTCCACATCCCAGTATGGCCGACCCAACTGTTCCCGAATTGCCGGTTCGGGATCGGGATTCCGGGCCGAAACTTCGTCAATCCGGTCATCAAAAGATACGATGTCCCCATCGCGGGCCATGTCGTCGACAATGAAGAGCAGGCGTTCCATCATGGTCACTTCCTCTGTCACGAAAGTGACTAGGAACTTCGGATTGAGAATTTCTTCGACCATGCTCCACGAGGGCTCGGCAGCAGAGAGTAACTGTTCGGCGTGCAAAAGCTCCTCTTCAGAGAATTCATCCGGGCGCTTCTCCGCCCGTTTTTTGAGGTTATGACAGAGTGCCGTCCGCGCGAGAAGAAGGGCGCCCTCTTCGTCGTAGCCGCAGATCGGCGCAAAAACAAGATGCGCTCCGGCTTCAACCAAGCAGTGTTCCGCCACATTCTCCCAACCCGTTCCCGGCCCGAGCTTCCAGGCGTCGAAGAGCGCGAGAGGATCGAAGCCGAGTTCCTCGAGATGTGTAATAATTCCGTCCCACAGACGTTTGTCCATCACGATTTCCTTCCTGAGTGGGTTAGACTTCGTAAAACATTCCCTTACATTCCGGACAAGGCGATCCGATCAGGAACCTGATCGGATCGCAGTTGCCCGGAATCTCGCTGACGTGCCGATGCGTCTCCTCGGCATTCCATCCCCGAATAAACTTCAAGGCATGGACTGTCCAGAGCCCATGGGTTACCAGAAGTATGTGACTGCGAACAGTAGTC
>Ga0209515_10006803_pt1 | contig 14046 bp, 14 predicted proteins | sample Subgroupgradi54m_FD_187454 | JGI IMG/M metagenome (GOLD analysis project Ga0209515, IMG submission 187454) | Subsurface groundwater microbial communities from S. Glens Falls, New York, USA - GMW60B uncontaminated upgradient, 5.4 m (SPAdes)... ...
GAGAGCTCATCCGTACATCCCAGTTTGTTGGGCAACAGGATGGCTATATTTCCTCGCTCACGGTGGGTGTGCTTCAGGGAGTGTGGCGAACGCTGCTCCGGGGAGTCACTGGCGTGTTTGAAGTTGTGACGTTTTATGCCGAGATTCCAAAAGGGTTCGAGCCTATCATGAAACCTGAATTCGTGTGGGCGCACGGGGACTGGACGCAATAGGGCAGGGACACGGAACCACCAAACCCCTTCAGGGGTTTTTGAGAAGTTCTTTCCGCGCTTCCTCTGGGAGGCTGTGTTTCAGGACATTAATCACGCGCGTGAGCTCCAGATCGAGCGACGTGATGAATGTCAGGAGGCGCGAAGTCAGCCAAAAAACTCCACAGAGGGCAATGCCGATAATCGATGTGGCGGTTTGAATCTCTTTTGACGGAACGCATAAGAGATACAAAAAGACGGCACCCGCGAGCAGGATCAAGTAGACTTTTAAGTGGTCAATCGTCTGAAGAAATTGCCGGTCCTTTGAAGTTAACGGCATCCCCTCGCCTCCGTTCTCAGCGTGCTGCTTCACGTATCCTCAAACTCTTTGGTGTATTTCGCTTCAGAAATCGCTCCTAGTATACTATACGCGTGCCCACCCTGCCAATTTTCACATGAACTCTTCACGCGCCAACGCACATCCACAGTACGATGGATCGCTCAAAGCGATTTGCTTTGACCTTGACGGTGTTTTGATCCATACGATGCCGCTGCACGCGCAAGCGTGGCAGGAAGCGCTGCGCTGCTTTGGAGGCCGCGTCTCGCGCCGATGGATTTATGAGCGGGAAGGGGAGCCGGGGACCAAGACGGCCAGAGCGCTCCTAAAAGGTCAACGGGTGCTAGCGATCCGCGCGCTGCTTGAGGAAAAAGAGCGACGGTTCAGTCAATTCGCCCACCAGATTCACATCGAGCCGTTCTTGGATCGCCTCCTAGGCCGTTTCGTGTGCCACCATATTCCACTCGGTCTGGTCACGGGAACCTCCTGGAAAGAAGTTCAGCGTGTAGTTCCTGGACGAGCCCTGAAACGCTTTGATGTGATTGTCACCGGGGATCAGGTGCATCATGGCAAACCTCATCCTGAGCCCTACGTGCGCGCCTTTGCACGGCTTGGGATATCGCCTCAACGCATGATTGTTGTTGAAAACTCGCCCTATGGGATTCGATCGGCAAAGCGAGCCCATGCGGGTTTGATCGTGGCTTTAGCAAGTTCGCTACCGAGTCGATATTTGCGTGAAGCGCACCTTGTGACACATTCTGTGCCACGTCTATGCTCGGTGTTAGAAGCGCGCATGGGATTGATTGACAATGCCGCTCCTTGAACGATACAATACGACGAGAGGTTGGAGAACTCAGGAGGATGCGCGATGAAATCGACGCAGCTGTTCAGAGGGCTTGTGGTCGCAATCATGGTTATTGGAATTGAGGCTTCGATGAGCCCAAACGTTTGGGCTCAGGATCCGATTCATAAAATGGGACGCGGGGTCGTCAATGTGCTCACGGGATGGATCGAGCTTCCCAAGCAAATCCATATGGGCAGCCAGGATGAAAATCCTGTGATGGGCCTTGGGCGAGGGATTTTAAAGGGCGCGGGCCTGACGGTCCTTCGTGGCGGTGTGGGCATCTATGAAGCGCTCACGTTTCCGCTTCCGGTCCCAAAAGATTTCACGTCACCCTATGAACAGATGGAGTTGCCCGATTACGCGTGGCAGGAATAGCCTGCGACGTTCGTTCGACCGATTCTCATTCTGGTCCTTCTGGCCCTTGGAACATGTTCCAAGGGCCAGTCTCTTTGTTGGGATGGCGTTTCTCTGGCTATTCGCTTGCGCAAAAGCCGTGGACGCCGACGAAGACACCGAAGAACATCACCTCAGCACTATCACCGTTGCTCCACCAGCTCCTCAACCAATTGTGGGAGAGCGCTTGGGATTTCACGGTCGGTGGTTTGGGATCCCGGTGGGCTACGGATGGCTTGACGTTAAAGGGGTAGTCGATCTCGAGGGCCGACGGGCCTACCACATCGAGGCTCAAGGATACTCCAATGAGGTGCTGTCCGCGTTCTATCCCATCCATGATGTCATCCATTCCTATCTCGACGTTGAAACGCTCCAGCCCCTTCGTTTTGAGAAAGACCAGCGAGAAGGGCACTATCGCGCCAAGGAGGTGGTGACGTTCAACTACACGACTTCCACGGCAACCTACCGTTCATTATTGAACCAATCGGTGAAGGAGATTCCGCTGCCGTCAGGGGTGCAAGATTTAATTAGTGCATTGTACTGGTTTCGCGCACAACCGCTCCACCCACACCAAACGCTCCTGATGAACCTCTATACCGATGAACGGATCTACCAGACAGAAGTTCAAGTTAAGCAGCCGTTGTTGCTGGAATTATTAAAGCGCGGCACGTTTCCATGTCTGGTGGTTGAGCCGAAAGCCTCCTTTAAAGGGCTCCTGGTCAGACGAGGACGGATCTGGGCCTATCTGACCGCGAATGAGTACCGCATCCCGCTCCTCGTTAAAGCGATGACGCCATGGGGAGCGATGTCGGCGGTGATTGATGAATCATCCCTGAGTTCAGCGCTAGAACTCCCTCGTCATAGTTTTTCAGTGAAGCCGTAATCCGGTTTTCAAAGCCCCTAAAGGCAAGACAATTTAGCCACGATAAACGTCTTATAAGAGCTATTCTGTTAAATAGATAATCTCAGCAGTTCTCAATTTCGTCTCTAAGCAAGCCATCAAAGATTCTTCAGGAAAAACTGGATAAGGCGGTCGAGGTACGCGTCAGGATGTACTGCGTAAGCCTGCAAGTGACCGGCTTCCCCGACTACGAGGCAATTGTTCCGGTTTGGGATGCGTGAAAGCATGCGCTCCACTCCTCCTGGAGGCATGCGAGTATCTTGGGCTCCATAAATCAGCGAGACCTGACGAGACTGCAACATCATGAGACTCTCCTGAGGAGCGACCTGTACCGGCCATATGCCATAGCGTAGCTTATAGGCGGTGTTGATAAACCAGATAAACGGGATCCTCGGCAGCATCGGATACATGAGACTCAGGTGTTGGCCGAACGATTCCTCCAGGTTCGTAAATGGGCTATCAGCGACAATTGCGCCAATTCGCTCATTTCGAGCGCCTACCAGGAGTGCTGCAGCAGCTCCCATTGAGAGGCCATACAGGCCATACGGCGTCGATGGCACCTCAGATTGCTGGCCAAGAAACGCCAACACTCCTTCCAGGTCACGCTGTTCTTGCCACCCAAATGAGGTCGTTAGGCCAGCGCTGCCCCCATGGCCTCGAAAATCAAACAAGAAGAGGTTGAATCCTGCGCGATGAAGGCTGGTAGCGAGATGCAGCATGTCCGAGCGATTAGAGCCGAGGCCATGGCAGCAGATGATCCACGGTTGTGCCGGATCTCCTGGTATCTTCCAGCCTTCAAGCTGAAGACCATCCGTCGCTTGAAAATGGACCGTCTCGACTGCAAGACCAAACTGTGCGGGATTGATCGTGACTGGCGCTCGTGGAAGGACGGTATTGCGGAGGAAGAATCCAGCGGACAACACCCACGTCCAGAAGATGATCAAAAAGAGAACTTCAATGAACGCCACGGCAGTCTAGGTTGGAGCGACGCCCGGACGAGCACGGCAACTTACTTAACCGTACTCCCAACTCGAATCGGTCGCTCGGGTGTCAGGAGGACAATCGTGGAGCCGTCTGAAGCCGCAAGGACCATTCCTTGGCTCTCAATCCCTCGAAGGGTCGCGGATTTGAGATTCGCAACCACCACAACCTGTTTGCCAATCAGGTCTGCTGGTTGGTACGCGTTTCGGATACCCGCCACCAATTGACGAGGGCTTCCATCGCCAATGTCGACGGTCAAGATCAGCAATCGATCCGCATTGGGATGGTCCTGCGCTGCCGTGATCATCCCAACCCGCAACGCAATCTTTTGAAAATCTTCGATCAACGCCACGCTGGGCGGTGGTGTCGCGGGAGATGAGCCGGTTGAAGAGATTGGCGCCTTCCCTGCTTCGTCGCTCATGCGGTTGCAGCAGGTGCTGAAATGATGATGGGAGGAGCGTCTTGTGGCGGAACCATCGTGATGGCATCCCAAGGGCAGATTTTTTCACACAGGACACACCCAATGCACCGTGGCTGATCAATGATGCATGTGGGGTTAAGCCCCGGATATTCTGGTCCTGGAAGCTTATCAATACAATCGACTGGGCAGACCGCTACGCAGACTTCGCAGCCCGTGCAGCTGTCAGGATTGATGAGCGCCTTCGGTCGTCCCTTTCGTGGTTGCGCTGCGGTCACCGCCATCTCACGGTCCTGTCGCTTTCAGGCGTTCGCTCACCAGCTGGCTGACGAGCTTTCCATCGCTCGCCCCAGCGGCTTTGCCCATCACGTACTTCATGATCTGTCCCTGATTCGGTCCGACGGTTTTGATCGCTTCTTCGATGAGTTGCTTCACCGCCTCTTGGGAGAGCTGCTGCGGGAGATACGAATTCAAAATGGCTAATTCTTGTGTGGTTTGCGTGAAGACGTCCTGACGGCTGGTCTGCTTCACCGATTCAATGGTTTCTCGACGCTGTTTGGCTTGTTGGATCAAGACTTGCATCACTTCTTGATCATCGAGCACATCTTTACGCTTCTCAATTGCCACGCGTTGCACGCCGGCTTTGATCAACCGCAAGGTGTCAACACGAACACGCTCTCCGGCTTTAAGCGCCACCTTGTAATCCGCTTCTAATCGTTCGAGGAGTGTTGCCATCTCATACTCCATCAAGAAGTTACAATGGACCTCTCGTCAAGCACCGCTCACTAGTGTACACAAGTGGACTGCGCACATCAAGCTGGAAACGCTCACAACGATTCTTGTTTGAGTAGTTGCGCGACGAATAGAAGCCCGATAATCGTTTTTGCATCGCAGATCCTTCCAGATTGGATATGGCCCAACGCGGTCTTGAGTGAAAGGACCACGGGTTGAATACATTCATCAGGATCTGGGTGTGCTTGAACTTTGCGGAGTTGTCTCGCTAAAAAAACTGTGAGTTGCTCAGAAATGAATCCAGGTGCCGCGTAAAACTGGCCGATTCGACGCAAATGGCGCGCCTGCCAGCCAGTTTCTTCTTGCAGTTCGCGACGGGCGCAGGCGATGGCTCGCTCTCCTCGTCCTAACGTTCCAGCAGGCAACTCAAGTAACTCACGTCGGATGGCTCGTCGGTACTGGCGGACAAAGACGATCCGTGAACGATCCAGCAGCGGCACGATCACCACGGCACCTGGATGCTGAATCGTTTCCCGGACCATGGTCTGACCGCGTGTCGTCAGCACCTCCCGAATTAACCGAATGACCTGTCCCTGATAGATCGTGGTGCGCTGAAGTACCCGGGGCTTCCCCATGATGATTATGCGGTTCCCAGGTACCCCAGTTGACGCAGGATGCGCTCATCACTTCGCCAGTCTTCGGCCACCTTCACCCAGAGCTCCAAATAGACTTTCCGTCCCAGCAACCGTTCAATGTGTTGGCGGGCCGCTTGACCAATCTGTTTGAGCATGGTTCCGCCTCGCCCGATAACAATCGCTTTCTGTCCTGGCCGCTCCACAAGAATGGTCGCCTGAATACTGGTCACGCGGCCCTTGGCTTCTATCTGGTCAACGATCACGGCGATGGCGTGTGGGACTTCCTGACGGGTAGCGAACAGGATTTGCTCTCGAATCAACTCACTCACAAGCTGTGTGATGGTTTGGTCGGTGTGTTGTGTCGGTTCATACCACTGCGGGCCCTCAGGTAAGTGGGCAATAATGCGATCGAGCAGGATAGGCATCTGGTCGCCGGTCAGCGCGGAAATGGGGATGCAGGTAGTAAAAATGTTCCGCTTCGCGCACTGCTCAAGCAGTGGCAGGAGGCGGGGTTTTTTCGTCACATCAACCTTGTTGATCGCCAAGAGCGCATGACGTGTCGTCGATGTGTGGCCTGGTTGGCGGAGCGCTTGTCGGGTACGAGCGAAGACCTGCTCATCCTCCTTTGTGATCCCCACACGCCCATCAATAACCACGACCAGGACATCCGCTTCCTCAATCACCCCTTTGACCACCTCCAACATGGACCGACCCAGCACATGCTCGGGTTCATGGAGTCCTGGGGTGTCCAAAAACGCGACCTGGGCGTCTGGCCGAGTCAAAACACCCAAGATGCGATGCCGGGTTGTTTGTGGACGCGGTGACACGATTGAAATTTTCTCACCGAGATAGTAATTCAAGATCGTGGATTTGCCGACGTTTGGCCTCCCAACGATTCCCACAAACCCTGAGTGGAACGTGCCCTGCGTGCTGTGTGCTAGCATGCGTGCTGTCGCTTCTTGGTGATCCATTGAAGAAGCTGATCCAGTGAGAATCCATTCAGTACATGACGTGGCTCAAGCCATGCGCGGCGTGCGACCCCAAGACCAATCGCCATCTGGTTCAGCTGATCCACACTGTGCGAGTCGGTCGAAATGGCTAACATGACTCCTGAAGTACTCGCGTGCCTCGCGGCCGTATCGCACAGATCCAGTCGTTTGGGATACGCATTGATCTCAAGGGCGGTGTTCGTGTGTTTCGCCACCTTGTAGACGGCGTCGAAATCCACCGGATAGGCATCCCGCTGACCCATCAGACGCCCGGTGGGATGCGCAATGAGAGTGACGTAGGGATTTTGCATGGCCGTGATGAGCCGTCGGGTCAACCGCTCTTTCCCTTGTCCAAAACCTGAGTGGATTGAGCCGACGACGAAGTCTAAGGAGGCGAGGATCTCATCAGGATAGTCCATCGATCCATCGCTGAGAATATCCACCTCGGCACCCATCAGCAATCGACATCGTGATGCACGCCGATTCATGGCTCGGATTTTTGTCATCTGCTCTCGTAATCGTTGGATCGACATGCCGTGGGCGACTCTCAGCGATCGTGAGTGGTCGCAAATGGCTAGGTACTGGTAGCCGTGGGCCGCGCCAGCGCTGGCCATGGCTTCAAGTGAGTCGCTGCCATCCGACCACACGGTATGAATGTGAAAATCACCTTTGAGATCACGAGCCTCAACGAGCGACGGCAAACGGCCAGCTTTCGCCGCGTCAATCTCACCCTGGTCTTCTCGAAGTTCCGGGGGGATCCACGGCAACCCCACCGCTCGGTAGACGTCTTCCTCTTCCCTCCCTCCAAGGCGGGTGCTGGACGCAGTCCGGAAGACCCCATATTCGTTGATCTTCAGATGTTGCCGCATGGCCAATTCCCTGAGGCGGACGTTGTGTTCTTTCGAGCCGGTGAAGTACTGCAGGGCGGCACCGAAACTGTCTGGGACAACAACGCGCACATCCACTTGTACTCCACTCGGAGCAAGGAACGAGGTTTTCGTCGTGCCTGAGGCCAGGAGGCGCGTGCACAATGACGAGGCGCGAAGGGCTTCCATAACCCGCGCGGGGCGAGTGGAGGCGGCGAGCAGATCCAGATCGCCGATGGTTTCCTTCATCCTCCGAAGACTCCCGGCGGTTGAAGCACGCGTGACACCGGGAACGCTTCGCAGGACTTGCAAGACCTCATTGGCCAACGGCAACGCGATCCCCAAATGCATTCGTTCTTGGCCTCGCTTGACGATGGCGAGATTTTTCAGGATGTTGTCTTCCTTCTTTTCTTGGAACCCTGGCAAGCGACGCAATCGATGAGCTCGCGCTGCAGTTTCAAGTTGGCGAATGGTGGCAATATGCAGCCGCTCCGTCAGCAGCTTCGCGGTTTTTGGGCCAATCCCCGGGACCCCCAAGAGCTCAAAGACCCCTCGTGGAACCGTCCGCTTGAGTTGCTCGAACGCCTCGACGCGTCCCGTAGCAAGATATTCGGTAATTTTCCCAGCTAAGTCTGGCCCAATGCCCGAGAGTTCTCTCAGCCTGCCTGACGCTGCCAGGTCTTCGAGATCCCCGCTAAAACTTTCCAGATTTTGGGCGCCACGGCGGTACGCGCGGATTCGAAAGACATTCTCTCCTCGGTATTCAAGCAGATCAGCCATCTGATAAAAAACCGCAGCGATGTCGTGTTGCTTCATGAGTAGGCCGAGCAGGTCAGAGGAGGATGAAGGATCGGAACATCCTAGTAGGTAGCGGTCCCTGAACTAAGCAACTCAGGAAGCCAATCGCGCCAGCTGGCCTCAAGCTTAGGCAGCTTCATGCGAAACTCTTCAGTAAAAGCGGTATCCCACGGCGTTCCCTCCCCAATCGTTTTGAGGAGTCGTCGAATGCGCCACATACCATAGCGGCTGATAAGATACCGCGCAATACTGTGCGATTCTTGGTAGGCCATTGCCACGAGGTCCACTGGTAACGCCGCAGAAAACTGATCCGAAAGTTGCACCCATGAAATCACATGACCCGCCTGGTACGCTCGACCCAGGTGTGGAAATGCCAGGGGCTTGTAGCGGTAGCCCTCGTATTCTGCCAAGCCTTCATTGAGCCACACCGGACACTTGCCGTTCGCCAGATCGTGGATGACCGCGTGCGTATACTCATGGGTAAGGATCTGTTTCACGGTGGGAAGATCAAGCTGGGCTCCAGGTAATGGCACACGAATTTTCCCATCAAATTGCCCACCAACCCATTCCGGAGTTTCCTGTCGCAGTGCCCGGAAGCTTTCCGCGCTATAAATTAGGACGACGATTTTTCCTCTCGGCCAGTACGCAAAGTCCGACCCGACCACGCGTCGGGCTTCCAAGAGGGCATCGCGGATATCAAACCCTGTTGGACGATCCAACCCTTCCTGGTAGCGGAGGTCAAAGTAGGCTTGAGACAGCCGCTCGAATTTTGACTCAACCGGTAGCTCATGCGTCACCTGTTCCAGTTTCTGCGCGATCTGTTGTTGGCGCGGATCCAATGTGAGCGCTTGTTGCCAGGCCGTCTTCGCTTCTTTGAGCTTTTGTCGGTCATACTCAATGTCACCGCGAAGCGCATACGCAGGGGCGTACTTGGGGTTGAGCATCAGCGCGGCATCGAGTGAGTCCGTTGCCTCCTCAATGCGATGATGCTGATACGCGTCGTGCGCCCGGTTGAAGTACAAGTTGCACAAATTGCCGCGAAACTGTCCGTTGGTTTGATCAAGCTGGACCGCTTGTTGCAGCTGCTGAATCGCTTCTTCCCAATGACTGTCGTTCCCGAGGCTGACACCGTAGTTGTTATAGGCCAGGGCGAGCTGCTGACGGCTAAACGCATATCCAGGGCGCTGTTCGACCTCTTGCCGAAGTCGTGAAATCGCCGTGGGCCAGTCAACCGTCTTCTCCTGGCTATCGGCAGGTTGAGCAGCGATGGCCGCACGCATGCCGCACACGCCCACTCCACCGAGTAAGCAGACTATTGCAAGGCGCGATACGCTCATCTCATTGTTGATGTTGCAGAATCCAGTCATGGATGAGTCGGAGCGCTTCATACTGAATTGCTTCATGATGGAGTTCATGATACGTATTGGGAAATACGACGGATTTCTTTTCACATGGCACGTGAGCAAACCACCGCTGTGCTGCATCCACCGAGATGATCCGATCCTGCGCTCCACACAAAAGCAAGGTGGGGATTGTCAGACGAGCCGCGCGCGCAAAAGCCTCGTCTTGCGCACGGAGGATGTCGCAGTAGGTCCCGGCACTCATATGATTGTGGATGAGCGGATCGGTCCGATAGGCCAGAACCACATTGGGATCATGACTGAGCATTGTCACATTCAGGTTCATTGCTAGTGAAGCCGCTGGCCAACTACCTGCCAACAGTTTCGCGAGGGTTGTTTTCCACGAGGGAATGGGAAACCCCACTTCCAAGAGTGGGGATTGCACGATGAGAGCTCGCAGGTGTTCAGGATGCATGAGCCCCCACAAAATCGCCATCAAACCTCCAAAACTGTGTCCAAGCAGCGCAAACGATGTGTGACCAAATTGGCGCAACGCAACGTGCTGGGTCATGGCGTGAAGATCCGAGAGGCATTGCGTGAACGATCCCATATCACCGCGTGGCCCGCCAGAACGGCCATGTCCCCACAGATCAGGAACGACAACCGTAATCCCCTGCTCTGCGAGCGTACGCGCCAACGTTTCGTACCGACCTCCGTGCTCACCAAACCCGTGGAGAATGATGAGTAGCGCGGTTAAGCGCTCTGGCTGCCATACGGTGTAGTGGTAGGTTCGCCTACAGGAAGGGACAGTCCATGAGTCCTCAAGAAATCTCACGTCGCTCATCACCCCGATGTGTCGTACAAGCGTTGCAGCAACGACGCATACTTTTGGGCGATGACATTTCGCTTGGCCTTCAATGTGGGCGTAAGCTCACCAGAGGCTTGTGAGAATTCCTGATCCAGCAGCGCGATCTTTTTTACCTGTTCAAAACTGGCCAGTCCTGTTTGCTTCGCCTGGATGCGGTTCCAATACCACTCCAACACCAGGGGATTTCGAGCTAATTCCTGGAGCGATCGTCCAGCGATTTCTTGCTCTTGCGCGTAGCGCCGGAGCTGGTCCACGTTGGGAACGATAAGCGCAACGCAGTATGGCTGTTTTTCTCCATAGACGAACACTTGACTGATAGCGGGATCGGTAATAAACAGACCTTCGAGTTTTTGTGGCGCGATGAATTTCCCACCAGCGGTTTTGATCAAATCTTTTTTTCGATCGGTGATACACAGGTAGCCATCGCGATCGAGGTGGCCGATGTCTCCGGTGTGAAACCAACCGTCCATCATGACGGCCGCGGTCGCCTCAGGCTTCTGATAGTAGCCCTGCATAATGTGCGGCCCTCGAGTCAGAATTTCTCCATCATCGGCAATCTGAACCTCGACGCCATCCACCACGTGGCCCACGCTACCGAACCGCGGTCTTGGGAGCTGATTCACAGCGATGACTGGGGAGGTCTCCGTCAGGCCGTAGCCTTCCAAGATCGTCACCCCGATACTATAAAAGAACTCGCCGATGTCTTTTGAGAGAGCCGCACCACCCGAGACGAAAAATCGCAACCGTCCCCCGAGTTTTTCTTTCAGCTTATGGTAGACCAGACGATCTGCGATGGCCCGCTGCAGCGACAGACTCAGCGGGAGAGGGCGTGTTGGGTCAGCAGCGGCCGACGAGCGTCCGACTCGGATCGCCCATTCTACCAGTCGTCGCTTCAGCGGTGGAGCCTGGCGCAACCCTCCTTGGATTCGCGCATAGAGTTTTTCGAAGAAGCGCGGGACGCCAAGCATCACCGTCGGGTGAACTTCGAGCATGTTTGCTGAGATGGTCTCCATGTTCTCTGCATACGCGACTGCCGCCCCAGCGGAGAGCATGAGATACCAGCCGGCCATGCGCTCAAAGACATGGCACAGCGGCAAAAATGAGAGGTGGAGATCTGCGCTGCTCACGGGGATGACTTGTAAGCATGCCTCGACGTTTGAGAGAAAATTTCTGTGAGAGAGCATCACCCCCTTCGGCTCTCCCGTGGTGCCAGAGGTGTAGATCAAGGTGGCGATATCTGTTGGTTGGATGCGGTTCCTCCGCTGTGTGAGCTGATCGCGAAGCGTGGGTGCTTGTTCCCTCCCCTGTGCTAGAACGTGCGCCCACTCGAGACGTTGCGGATGAGGCTGTGGGCCAGCATCAAGTGCGATCACAGAGCGAAGTGACGTGATGCGTTGACTGATTTCCAGGAGCTTGCTGACCTGATCAGCGTTCGACGCGATACCAAGCACGGGTTGACAGTCTCGGCAGATGGTTTCAATGTCATGTGCAAGAAGGCTAGGATAGAGTGGGACGGTCCAGGCACCGACCGATTGAATGGCTAGGTCAGCTATGGCCCATTCTGGGCGATTTTCAGAAAGAATGACCACTCGATCGCCTGGGGCGACCTGCTGATGGAGCAAGAAGTAGCTGAGGGCTTCAACGTCCTCGCACGCTTCTTGCCAGGTGATTGGTTGGTAGGAGCCCTGCCGCTTGACAAAAAAAAGCGGTTGATGAGCTAGGTGAGCTGCTTGGCGGAGGAACAGTCCTGGGATCGTCTCGGCCATTGGCATGCGCGGGTGAGAAGCAAAGACTGCAGATCCCGCATTGAGGACTCCGCGGTTACAAGATCCCCTCTTCGAGCCATGCAAATCGACTGTTGAGGACGCCTTGCGCGACCCGATAAGATCGCGCGTCGTCGTTATGCGCCAGGCGTTGCAACGCCAGCGTGATTCGTCGACGGGCGATCCGGCAAAACAGATCCGCCAACTCAACAGGACTGTCTTCAGAAGGCTGTAATCGGATCATCGCCTGCGCTTTGGCGCAAACGCAGGCCATGGCGAAGAGATCAGCGCCCACATCCACGAGTCGACCGAGCAGTTGCTGTCGTGAGGCAAGTCGCATCTGATGCTGGATCGCACCATGAAATAGCGCCCGGGCGAGCGTGTGGCTGGTCCGCTCCACAAATCGGAGATGGCTGGCGAGGTCAGGATTCAACGAGGCATACCGCGGCCACCACCCCCACGACACCCACTGCGCGGGATACCACACCGCGTAGCGCGCCGCGGCCATGAGTGCAACACCAATTTTTTTGAGTGGGACCTCCTGCGGGTTAAGGAGGTTGCCGACAATTCGCATGTGGGCATCCAGCGCTTCGCGGGCGATGAAGAGGCGCATGATCTGGCTCGTGCCTTCGATGATGAGATTGATCCGTGTATCCCGCATGATGCGCTCAACCGGAATCGCTGCCTCCCCGCGTGCCCGAAGCGACAGCGCCGTTTCGTAGCCCCGCCCGCCTCGAATTTGCACCGTCTCATCCACAATCCGCCAGCCCGCCTCTGAGCAAAAAAGTTTGGCCATGGCTGCTTCGAGTCGAATGTCGGTCATCTTACGATCAACGAGATTCGACGTGAGCCACACCATCGCATCCATCGCGAAGGTTGTGGCGGCCATGTCCCCGATCTTGACGGCGATTGCTTCATGCTTCCCAATGGGTCCACCCCACTGTTTTCGCTCCTTTGCCCACTGTCGCACGATTTGCAGACACCGTTTGGCAGTGCCAACCGAGGCGGCGGGAATCGCAATGCGACCGGCATTTAAGGTCACCAGGGCCAGTTTCAACCCAAGGCCAGGACCCCACAAGATGTTGGCTTTGGGCACTCGAACGTTGTTGAAGCGCAACACACCGTTTTGAATCCCTTTCAATCCCATGAACTCGCATCGGTGCACGACCTCAAACCCTGGCATGGATCGCTCAACGAGGAAGGCGGTAATTTGCTTGCGCTCCCTTCCTCCCACGGTTACCGACGGCGTGCGGGCCATGACGACGACGACTTCTGCGACCGGACCGTTGGTGCACCAGAGCTTTTCCCCATTGAGGAGATACCACGCACCCCCTTCAACTGGAGTCGCGGTGGTTTGCATGTTGGCCGGATCTGAGCCAACGCCGAGTTCGGTGAGGGCAAAGGCGGAGATTGTGCCGCGCGCCAATCGCGGCAGATACTGACGTTTCTGCTCCTCCGTCCCAAACAGCATGAGCGGTTGCGGAGCCCCGATGCTTTGGTGAGCGCTGAGCCAGACGGTGGTTGAGCCGCAGTAACTGCCGATCAACGAGATGATACGGTTGTAGTTTGTTTGGGAGAATCCCAACCCGCCGTACTCCTTCGGGATTTTCATCCCAAAACATCCAAGCCGCGCCAAGCCTTCTAGCACTTGCTTGGGGATTTCTCCGGTGCGGTCAATTTCATCCGGATCGACATGCTCTTTGAGGAACACCTCCAGCTGCGCTGTGAACGCATCACCAATCTGGCGATCCGCATCGTCTTGCTCAGGATACGGGATGATCAGATCGGTGCGCAACCGGCCCATAAACAAGTCTGCGATAAAGCTCGGCTTATGCCACTCGGTTTCCCGAGCAGCTTCCGTCACCTCTAAGGCTTCAGGAGAGCCTTTGCTGAACAGCACATGAGGATCAGTCATCGGTGTGGTCATGCGGAGCTGCGTCAGTCCCTCTTCAGTGTACCTGAAACGAGGTTGACCGGAGTAGCGTTGAGGAAG
>Ga0209515_10006805_pt1 | contig 14045 bp, 9 predicted proteins | sample Subgroupgradi54m_FD_187454 | JGI IMG/M metagenome (GOLD analysis project Ga0209515, IMG submission 187454) | Subsurface groundwater microbial communities from S. Glens Falls, New York, USA - GMW60B uncontaminated upgradient, 5.4 m (SPAdes)... ...
GGCCCAGCCGATCCTGTGGCTCGCCTTGTCCGGCGACGTGCCGGTCAAGGGGCTGATGGTCTACGCTCAGGACGTGCTCAAGAATAAGTTCCAAACCGTCCCGGGCGTCGGCGACATCTTCCTCGGCGGCCTCATCTCCCGGAACCTGCGCGTCTGGCTCGACGCCGAGAAGATGCGCGCCCAGCAGATCACGGTGTCGGACGTCATGGATGCGATCCGCCGGGAGCACGCTGAGATACCGGCGGGCCATATCGAGACCGCGACGAAGGAATTCAACGTCCGCACGCTCGGCGAGATATCAAATCCCGCGCTGTTCGGCGAGCTGCTGATCACACAAAGAGGCGGCCAGCCGATCCATGTCCCCATTCCGCTGAAGGCCGTCGCGCGCATTGAAGACGGGCTCGCCGACCAACGGCGTATTTCGCGGGTCAACGGCTCCCGCGCCGTGGGCATCGGCATCCGCAAGCAGCGCGGCGCCAATGCGGTCGCGATCGCCGATCTGGTTAAAAAGAAGATGAAGGAGATCGAGCCGAGCCTGCCGAAGGGCATGAAGATCGGCGTGAATTTCGACTCGACGCAGTTCATCAAGCAGTCGGTCTCCGAACTCACGCGGCACCTTCTGCTCGCCGCGATCCTGACGTCGCTCGTGTGCTGGCTTTTCCTCGGCTCATGGTCCTCCACCATGAACGTCCTATTCGCGATCCCGACCTCGGTGCTCGGCACCTTCATCGTGACCTACTTCCTCGGCTTCACTTTGAACAGCTTCACCTTGCTGGCCTTGACGCTCTCCATCGGCATCGTCGTCGACGACGCGATCATGGTCCTTGAAAACATCGTGCGTCACGTTGAGATGGGCAAGTCCCGCCTCGATGGAGCCGTGTTCGGCGCGCGCGAGATCTCCTTCGCCGCGATGGCCGCGACGGTCGCCATCCTCGCGATCTTCCTGCCCGTCGTGTTCATGAAGGGCATCATCGGAAAGTTCTTCTTCCAGTTCGGCGTGACGATCTCGGCGGCCGTGTCGTTCTCGCTTCTGGAAGCTTTGACGCTCGCCCCTATGCGCTGCTCCCAGTTTCTCGAACCCGCGTCGCACGGCAACGTCGTCATCCGTTTCGTGGACCGGACCTTCACGCGTCTGGCCGAGGCCTACCGCCGCGGCCTGAGCCGGACGCTCGACCATCGCTGGAAGGCGATCGGCGGCGCCGTTCTGTTCTTCGCGCTCTCAATGGTCAGCGTCAAGTTCCTGCGCAAGGAGTTCGTCCCGGCCCAGGACCAGTCGATGTTCATGATGCGACTGGAGACCCCTGTCGGCTCCTCGATGGAGTTCACCGACAACAAGTTCAAGGAAGTCGAAGCGTGGCTCCTGAAAAATCACTCGGTTCAACGCTATTACTCGGCGGTCGGCGGATTCGGCGGCGGCGACGTCAACTCCGGGATGATGTTCCTCACGATGAAGCCGATCTCGCAGCGGCCTAAGAATCCCGACGGCTCTCCCGTCACCCAGGGTCAGGTCATGGCCGACGCGCGCAAATCCCTCAACGCGATCCCTTCGATGCGCGCGTTCATCATGGACCTCTCTCAGGGCGGGTTCTCATCTTCGCGCGGGTTCCCGATCGAGTTCACGGTGCGCGGCCCGGACTGGGACACACTCGTGAAGTCGGCCGTCGAGCTCAAGAATCGTCTCGAGAAGACCGGCTCCGTCGTGGACGTCGACACCGACTACAAGACCGGCATGCCGGAAATCCGCGTGTTCCCCAACCGCGCCAAGGCCTACGCGCGCGGCGTCTCCATCCAGTCGATCGGCACCACGATCAACGCGATGATCGGCGGCGTGCGTGCGGGCCTGTTCACCGATAACGGCCGCCGCTACGATGTGCGCGTGCGCGCCGAGACGCGCGACCGCCTCGACGCTGGGGCGATCAGCAAGCTCTACGTCCGCAACGTGCGCGGCGAGATGATCCGCCTCTCCGAGGTCGTCGACATCAAGGAGATGCCGACCTTGCTCGCCATCACGCGCAAGGACCGGGAGCGCTCCGTCGGCGTGTTCGCCAACGTCGCGCCCGGAAAATCCCAGGCGCTGGTGCTCGACGACGTCGAGAGGCTCGCGGGTGAGGTCCTCCCCGATGGCTACCATGTGGTCCTCTCAGGTTCCTCCCAGACCTTCAAGGATTCCTTCCAGAGCCTGATCTTCGCGCTCATCCTTGGCATTCTCGTCGCCTACATGGTGCTCGGCGCGCAGTTCAACAGCTTCATCCATCCGTTCACGGTTCTGCTCGCCCTGCCGTTCAGCCTCTCCGGCGCGTTCCTGACCTTGCTCGCTTTCGATCGGAGTCTCAACATCAACTCCATGATCGGACTGCTTCTGCTGATGGGGCTCGTCAAGAAGAATTCGATTCTCCTCGTCGACTTCGCCAACCATCGCCGAGCCGCGGGGCAGGAGCCCCGCGCGGCCTTGCTGGAGGCCTGCCCGACCCGGCTTCGGCCGATCCTGATGACCTCGATCGCGACGATCGCGGCGGCGGTGCCGACCGCGTTGTCCCGCGGCGCGGGCTCGGAGACGACCGTGCCAATGGCGTTGGCGCTGATCGGCGGCGTGTCGGTCTCGACCGTGCTGACTCTGTTCGTCGTGCCCGCGGCCTACAGCCTGCTGGTCCGCATCGAGAGCGGCAAGACGGCGTCGAACGCGGCCGCGGTCGTGCGCGCCGTGCGCGAGGCCGAGCGGCTTGAGAACGCGAAAGTGGACGCGCATGCATAGCGTGTTTGTCCTGCTGCTGTTCGTGAGCGCGGCTCGCGCCGCCGATGGCGCGGCGCTGACATGGGAAGACAGCGTCGCCGCGGCGGCCCGCACCAACCCGGCGCTCGCCTCTTCTCGTTTAAACGTCAATGCGAGCCGGGCTTCCTACTATTCCGCGTTCAACGGCTTCCTGCCTTCGCTCTCGCTGTCGAACTCCGTTTCGGAGTCGAACACCTCGCGCCTGCCCGCCTACTCGGCGAGCGCCTCAGCCTCGTTGACCTTGTTCAGCGCCGGGCAGACCGCGTCGATCCGATCCGCGTCCGCCGCGCTCAACGCCGCCGAGGCGTCCCTGCGGGCCTCCTCGGCCGCCTTGCGCTCATCTTTGCGCCAGACTTTTTCCGCGTTGCTCCTCGCGCAAAGCTCGCTTGAGACCGCGCGCCGCATCACCGGGATCCGCCGGCATGACTCCGAACTCGTGAACCTGCGCTACGAGGCCGGGCGCGAGTCCAAGGGCAACATGCTCCGGGCGAAGGCCCAGACCTTGCAGGCGGATTTCGCGGTCGTCTCCGCCGAGCGCGATCTGCGCACGGCCCAACGCGACATGTCGCGCCAACTGGGACGGGAGGAGTATGAAGCGCTCGTCGCGACCGGCGCGTTCGCCTCGGCGCCGCCGCCCCCGCGCCCCGACGATTTCCGCGCCCTCCTCCCCTTGCGCACCGATGTCGCGACCGCGGAGGCGACCTTGCGCTCGTCGAAGGCGTCGCTCGATTCCGCCAATTCCGTGTTCTGGCCGACTGTGTCGGCGAGCTACAGCCGTTCGCGCAGCGGGGCGACCGAGTTTCCGAATCGCAACAATAGTTGGAGCGCGGGCGCGTCGTTGAGCTACGCGCTGTTCGGCGGCGGTCCGGCGGCCGCCTATCTCAACACCAAAGCCTCGCGCCTGGGCTACGAGCGGACGCAGTCGGACCTGTCGGCCGCGCGCCAGGCCGCGCTGTCCGACCTTGAGAGCGCCTGGTCCAACTACGCCGACGCCGCGGATCAGGTGCTTGTCCAGGACGCCCTGCTCGAGGCGGCGCGTCAGCGCAACGACGAGGCCGACGTCCGCTACGGTTCCGGTTTGCTCAGTTTCGATAATTGGGAAGTCATCGTGTCTGACCGAGTGTCGACTGAGAGAAGCGCTCTGTCGGCCAGACGAATAGCCATGGACGCGGAGACCGCGTGGCACCGCGCCCTGGGAAGGGCGCTCGGAGAATGAAATGAAGCGAGCCATGATCGCCGTTGTCGTCGCCGCCGCCGTGGGCGGCGGCGTCTGGAAATATAAAAGCGCGGATAAAAGCGGCTCGTCTGCGGGACGATCGAAGATCGTCGCGGCGACCGTCGGCCCGATCGAGCAGTCGATCGACGCGACGGGCTCGGTCGCGCCGCAGAATCGGGTCGAAATCAAGCCTCCCGTCGGCGGCCGCATCGAGAAGCTTCTCGTCGATGAAGGCGACAAGGTTGTGACCGGCCAGATCGTGGCCTGGATGAGCTCGACGGATCGCACGGCGATCCTCGACGCCGCGCGCGCGCAGGGCCCCGAGCAGGTCAAGAAATGGGAGGACGCCTACAAGCCGACCGCCGTGTTCGCCTCGCTCCCGGGCGAGGTCATCCTGCGCGACGTCGTCGTCGGCCAGGCCGTCGACGCGGGCAAGGTCCTCTTCGCCGTCGCCGACACGCTCATCGTCAACGCGCAGGTCGACGAATCCGACATCGGCAAGATCAAGCTCGGGCAGAAGGCGCTCATACGCCTCGACTCGTACCCGGACCAGCCCGTTGCCGGCAAGGTCATCGACATCCTATTCGAAGGCAAGAATGTTTCGAGCGTGATCACGTACGGCGTGAAGGTTCGCCCCGACAAGGTGCCCGCGTTCTTTCGCTCTCAAATGACGGCGAACGTCAGCTTCCTCGTCAAACGCAAAGAGGACGCCCTGCTCGTGCCGGCCGGGGCGGTTAAGGACGGACCCGGAGGCAAGCGTATCGTGACTCTTCCCGAGGACGCGGACGGCAAATCCGCGTCGAAAGAGGTCAAGGTCGGCATCGAGACCGGCGAGCAGGTCGAAATCGTCGAAGGCCTCGCCGCCGGCGACAAGGTGCTCGTCAAGGCCGGCAAGTACCAGGCGGAGAAGGCCCCCGAAACGAGCCCGCTGTCCTTCACGGGCCGCGGCATGCGCGGCAAGGGCGACGCCGGCGCCGCGCCCAAGCCGAAGCGTCCAAGCGCGGCGTCCGCCTCGGCGTCGGCGACCACGCGGTAGGCGGAGCCGATGCCTCCATTAATAGAGCTCCGCGGCGTCACGAAGACGTACTTCGTGGGCGGCGGACGATTGGACGTGCTCAAGGGCATCGATGTGCGCATCGAGGCCGGGGAATTCGTCGCGATCATGGGGCCCTCGGGCTCGGGTAAGTCCACCTTGACCCAGATCCTCGGCCTGCTCGATCGCCCGACGGAGGGGACCTACAAGCTTCTTGGGTTGGATGTGTCCGTGCTGTCGGACGACGAGGGCGCGGCGCTGCGTTCGCGCACGATCGGCTTCGTCTTTCAGATGTTCAACCTTCTGGCGCGGACCAGCGCGCTCGACAACGTGGGCCTGCCGATGCTTTATACCGGCGATCCGGGCCGCGACGAGCGCGCGGCCGAGGTCTTGCGCGAGATCGGCCTGGGCGACCGCCTGGACCATGCCCCCAATCAGCTGTCCGGCGGCCAACAGCAGCGCGTGGCGATCGCGCGCGCGCTGGTCAACAAGCCGCGCTTGATCTTCGCCGATGAGCCGACCGGCAATCTGGCCTCGGATCAGGCCGAGGAGATTCTGGGACGCCTCGTCGCGATGAACGACTCCGGCATCACTCTGGTGATGGTCACGCACGAGCTGGAGATCGCGGCCCACGCCAAGCGCATCATCAAGATCAAGGACGGACTCGTCGTTTCCGACGAGAAGAACGCCCGGCGGCTCGGCGCGGGCGCGGCGGTCGCGCCTGCGGAGGTGCGGACCGAGGCGCTCGTTTCCATTCCTGCGTCCCGCGAGCTGAGCTGGGAGGAGTTCTGCGAACACATGCGCTCGGCGCTCGGCGCGATCCGGGCCAACAAGCTGCGCAGCGCGCTCTCGATGCTCGGCATCCTCATCGGCGTGACCGCGGTCATCGCGATGCTCGCGATCGGCAAGGGAGCGCAGAAGTCCGTCGAGAACCAGCTGTCGAGCCTGGGTTCCAACCTCGTCATGCTGTGGCCGATGTCGCCCCGCACCGGCGGCGGGGCGCGCACGGCGATGCACTCCTTCTCCCGGCTTTCGCTGGACGACGTCGCCGCGATCGGCGCGGCGCATTTGGGCGTCGTGCGCGCGGCCGGCGAGGTCGGCGGCAACGTGCAGGCGGTGTACGGCGACAAGAATTCGAACACGAACCTGACCGGCGCGCAGCCGGAGTACGCGGACATGCGCAACGCGCAGGCTTACTATGGCCGTTTTTTTACGGCCGTTGAGAACGAGCAGATGGCGCGCGTGGCCCTGCTGGGCCCGACCGTCGTGACGAACCTGTTCGGCGAAGCGGATCCGCTCGGCAAGATCGTGAACATCGATCACACGAAGTTCCGCGTCATCGGCGTGTTGGGGCGCAAAGGCTCTGGCGGCTTTCAGGATCAGGACGACAAGATCATTATTCCGCTCAAGACGGCGATGAAGAAGGTGCTCGGACGGCAGTTCGTCGGCACGATCGCCATCGAGACGACGGGCCCGGAGCAGACCGAGGGCGTGATGGAAGCCGTGCGCGCGCTGATGCGCAAGCGCCACCGCCTGCCCGACTACAAGGAAGACGATTTCACTTTGCGCAACATGGCCGAGATTCAGGACGCGCTGACCGGCACCTCGAAGATCTTCTCCCTGCTGCTCGGCATCGTCGCGGCCATCTCGCTCGTCGTCGGCGGCATCGGGATCATGAACATCATGCTCGTGTCCGTCTCCGAGCGCACTCGCGAGATCGGCCTGCGCAAGGCCATAGGTGCCACGCGGCGCGCGGTGCTCATCCAGTTCCTCATCGAGGCGGTCGCGATGTCCACCTGCGGCGGGCTCCTTGGCATCGCGTTGGGCATGGCGATTGCGTTCGGGATGTCCTATTTCGCGGGCTGGGCGGCGATCGTCACGCCGCAGTCGGTCCTGCTCGCCTTCGTCTTCTCGGCGGGCACCGGCATCGTGTTCGGCTTCTGGCCGGCGCGCAAGGCGTCAATGCTGTCGCCGATCGAAGCGCTGCGCTACGAATAAGGCCGTAGCGGTGAACACGGCTGCGTAAGCGAGCGACGCGGCCTTGGCCGTCATCCACGGTTCGAAGAGAATCGCGGTCAGCCATAGCTTGAGGTTTCCCGCCCCGCCCCCCGGCAAGGTCATGGAAACGAACTCCTGGATCCCATAGATGAAGCCCGAGAGGATGTAGACGATCAGCGCGCGGCGTCCCAGCGCCTCAAAGGGTCGACACCAGGCGGCCGCGCGGCCTTCGACCGCGAACAGGCATGCGGCGAGTCCGGCGAGCGAGAGACCGCCCGCGAACAGCGCGTACGAACTCGTCCAGAGATGCTTGTTCAGGGGCAGGACCACGCCCCACAACGCGCCGAGCGCGGCCAAGCCCAGTCCCCATTCGCCGAGCCGGGGCGCCGCCGACGCGCCGTCTTTGACCAGCAGGCGCCCGGCGATCAGTCCGATCAGCGAAGTCGCCAGGGCGGACACGGTGGAGAGCAGGCCCTCGGGATCTCCCCAGGGGTTGTTGAGAAGATGCCCGGCCAGCAGGCGCCGGTCGAACCAATAGGCGAGGTTGCCGTCCGGCGTCAGGACGCCGGGCCCAAACCCAGGCACCGGGATGGACGGATGAATTCGTTGACCAGGAAGCCGAGGCCGGTCAGCGCGGCGGCGCGCAGGAACGCGCGCTTGGCGGCCTCCGCGGGAACGATTCCTCGCTCCTCGCGGGCGGCGTTCGCGAAGGCCGCGGAGACTCCCATGATGACCAGGAACGCCGGGAAGATCAGGTCCGTCGGGGTCCAACCGTGCCAGACCGCGTGGCGCAGGGGCGCGAACACCTCCTCGCCGCCCGGCGAATTGACGAACACCATCGCCGCGACGGTCAGGCCGCGGAAGACGTCGAGGGACCTCAAACGGCTCATTCCCTAGTATAGGCCCGCGGCGTCCTATTCTCAAGGCCGCGTATGGGGCGCGCTTGCTATAATCTCGTCGTGAAACGGATCAGCGCCCTTTACATCGGCCGCGTCGGCGATGTGATCGTGGCGACCTCTTTCCTGCGAGCGATCCGCCGCCGCTACCCTCAGGCGCGCATCCGTCTTCTGGTCGGCTGGCGCTCGGTTCAGGTCCTGCCGTTGATCCCGTATATCGACGAGTGGGCCGTGCTCGAGAAGCCCGCCCGTGTCGGCGCGAACATCCGGTTCGCGTGGAATATTCTTGCCGAGCCCTGCGATCTGCTCGTGGACCTGAATTCTTCCTATTCAAAAACCGCCACTCTGATTACGCGCGCGGTGCGCGCCCCCCGCCGCCTCGCCTTCGACAAGGGCCGGGGCCTGGGCGCGTTCACCGAGCTGGTGCCCGCGCCGGGAGAGCGTGAGCACATGTGGGACCGCTACGGCCGCCTGGCTGAGGCGCTCGACGCCCCTTATGACCAGGACCCGGAGCTGCGCCTGCCGAGCGCCGATCTCGACGAGGCCGACCGCCTGCTGGCCGAGCTGGGGACGGCCGGCGGCGGCCCCTTCCGCGTGGTGATTCATCCCGGAAACTTCGACCGCTTTTCGTTCCGTTGGGCCGAGGAGAAGTTTGCGGCGTTGGCCGACCGTCTGCTCGAGAACGCGCGCCTAAAGCTGTACTTTATGGGCGGTCCCGGAGAGCACGACAAGGTCGCGGCGATCGTAAAAACGCTCTCGCGCCCGGTGCCGATTCTACCCCCCGCGCGGCTGGGAGTGAGCGGGGCCATGCTCAAGCGCATGAACCTGTTCGTCTGCAACATCACCGGGACGACCCATCTCGCGGCGGCCCTGCGCGTCCCCACATTCGGCTTCTACGCGGGCTATACCGAGGCGGTTTGGCGCCCGCGCGGCGCGCGCCACGGCGGAACGGTATGCGACGAGTGGGAGTCCTGCCGCGAAACGACGGTGGATTCGGCGCACGCGGCGCTCGACGCGCACATCACACTCCTCAGCTCTTAGCGAGCAAAGCTGTGAGAGTGGACCAGGCCTCAGCTGTCGTGGGGTGGCGCCCCGGAGTTTGCAGGAGAGAGTGCTCAGGGAACTCATAGCCGAAACGCCACGGCTCGGTGTGGCTGAACAGCTGAACCGTGGGCACGCCGAGGGCGACCGCCAGGTGCATCGGTCCCGTGTCGGCGGTGAGCACCGCGCGCGCATTAACGATCGCCGCGGCGAAGGTCCGCAGCGGAGCTTCCGGAGCGAGGACGACGCCGTTGGGAATCGTCAGGCCGTCGAGGAGTTTGCGCTCGGCTGGACCGCCCGTCAGCACGACTTTTTTCCCGGAGCGGACGAGGCGCTGCCCGAGCTCGAAGAACCACGACGGATCGAGGCGCTTCTCGGCGCGCGCGCCCAGAAACAGCGCGACGCTGTCTTGGTCGAGGCCCCAGGAAGCCCAGGTCTTCGCCCCGGCTTCCTTTTCGCCGGGGCCGAAATGAAACTCGGTACGCAGGACCGAATCGGGCGGCAGAGAAATACCGGGCGCGGCGTGGCGCACGAGAGACGCGAGGTTGGCGGTTTCGTGCGCGCGGCCCGTAGGCACGGGGACGAGATCGTCGAGAAATTTCGACGTGTCGCCGCGGTCGAAGCCGATGCGGCGCTTGGCACCGGATAAGGCCGTCCAAACCGCGCTTGAGAGCGAGAATGCGTGCTGCGGCGAGAAGTCGAAGGCGAGGTCGTAGCCGCGCAGGCGCAGGCCGGCCAGGGATTTCGCGGTGAGGATCTCATCCACGCAGGGATTGAACTTCAGCGCGTCGCCGTAGCGCTCAGAGAGGAGGACCTCGACACGAGCGGCCGGAAAAGCCGTTTTTAACAGCCTCAGAGCGGGTGTCAACAGCAAAAGATTGCCGAGGCGCGCGTCGTGGCGCACGGCGAGAATCCGGCGCACCAGGGCCGGATTGAGCGGGCCTTCTGGAGGCTGTGGTTTGGGCAAAAGCTTGAGCAAAGACCCGCGCAACAGCGATTTGCCGCCGGTTTCGAGTTTTTTACCGAGGTCCTTTAGCTTCACACGGCAATTCTACCAGTTGTATAATCGGCCATGAACCTCGTGAGCCTGCGCACCGACCGCTCGGTCACCACCTTGAGGCTCGAGCGTCCACAGGCGCTCAACGCGATGTCCGAGGCCATGGCCCGGAAATTCGCGGTGGCGGTCAAGCGCGCCGGACGCGAGAAATCGAAGGTGCTCGTGCTCGAAGCCGCGGGCCCGGCGTTTTCCGCGGGCGGAGACCTGGCTTTTATAGAACAAAACATGAAGCGGCCGAAGGCGTCTTTGGCCAAGATCATGAGGCGCTTTTACGGCGACTTCTTGTCGATCCGGGACTTGCCTCAGGTCACCATCGCCAAAATTCAGGGAACCGCCGTCGGGGCGGGCCTATGTCTCGCTTTGGCCTGCGACCTGCGCGTCGTCGTCGACGACGCCAAATTGGGCTTTAACTTCGTTCGTCTCGGCATAAATCCGGGCATGGCCGCCTGGCCCCTGGCGCGCGCGGCCGTCGGCGACTCGCGCGCGCGCGACCTATTATTTACGGGCCGTTTGTTCTCGGGACGAGAGCTCCATTCCTGGGGCGGAGCCTGCGTTTCGGCCGCGACGCCGCTCGAGCTCGACGGCCTGTGCGCGGAGCTCGCGGAGCGCGTCGCCTCCGGCTCGGCCGAGAGCCTGCGCCTCTTGAAAGCCGAGACGCGCGTCGGCGGTGACCTGGCTCCCTATCTTGCGCACGAGGCCAAGGGCCAGGCCGTGACCTTCAAGGGCACGGACCTGACCGAAGGCATGGCCGCGATCCGCCAGCGCCGCGCTCCGAAGTTCTCCTGATGTGCCGAATGCGGCACAGATACTAGTCCCGGAACGAGTGAGCGTGCCGTAAACGGCACAGCGGCTTAACCGTCATGCAGAGCGGCGAGGAATATCTCGCCGTACTCGACCCACTTCTTCGGGCCGACGCCGGACACCGACCGCATCTCGTCCTCGTTTTTTGGCAGGCGCGCCGACATCTCCAGCAAGGTCGCGTCGTTGAACACCATGTAGGCGGGCACTCGGCGCGCGTCGGCGAGCTTCTTGCGCAGAATCCTGAGCTTGGCGAACAGCGTGCCGCCCGCGGAGGTCGGCGCCGCCGCGGACGGCGCGCGGGCGCCGTAGGACATCTTTTTCGTCGCGATCATGGGCGAAGCGCCCACGGGGTCGAGCCCCGCGCAGGCGTCGCACGACGCGCCGCACGCGGGTATCTCTTCTCCGAGATGCTTGGCCATGGTCTGATGCCGGCACATCCGTTTATCAAAGGCCCGAAACATCTCCCGCGCGCGGGAGCGGTGCCACGCGGCTGAGGACGCCTCGAGATCCGAGACGAGGCGCTCGTAGCTCATCACGTCGGCCCACGAGTAGAACAGCACGCAGTCGCTGGGCGCGCCGTCGCGCCCGGCGCGGCCGACCTCCTGAATGTAGGACTCGACCGAGCGCGGCATGTCGCGATGTATGACGAAGCGAACGTCGGGCTTGTCGATGCCCATGCCGAAGGCGACGGTGGCCACGATCACGTCGGCGTCGTCGCGTTTGAAGGCGTTTTGCACATGCTCGCGCTGGGCGCTGTCCATGCCCGCGTGGTAAGCGAGCGCCTTGACGCCTCGTCCCGACAGGAACTCGGCTATGGACTCGACCGAACGGCGCGACAGGCAGTACACGATGCCGCTTTCTCCCGCGCGGGCACGCACAAGTCTCAGGATCGAGTTCTTCGTGTCGTTGACGGTGCCGGGTCGCGGCGCGGCCTTCTCCCCCGTCTTGAGATACGCGGATAGATGCAGGTTGGGTCTATAAAACGATCCGCGAATGCGGAGCGGTTGGGCCATGGCGAGCTGCTCGACTATGTCGTTGACGACCGGCAACGTTGCCGTGGCCGTTAGGGCCAAAACGGGTACTCTATATCTGTCTTTGAGGCCCTTCAGATTTCTGTACGCCGGTCTGAAATCATGCCCCCACTGCGAGATGCAATGCGCTTCATCCACCGCGATCATCGCGAGCTTCGCGCCCGACAGCGCGGCCCCCGCCCCCGCCTCGAGGCCCTCGGGGGCGGCATACACGAGCTCATAGCCCCCTTGGGCTAACGACTCAATACGCGCGCGGCGCTCATCGGGGGTCAGGCTCGAATTGAGAAAGGTCGCGCGAAGGCCGACCGACACCGCCGCGTCCACCTGGTCCTTCATTAGGGAAATCAGCGGACTGACGACCATAGTCACGCCTTTTGAAATCAAGAGACGCGCCGGAATCTGGTAGGTCAGCGACTTGCCCGCGCCGGTCGGCATCACGCCGACGCAGTCGCGCCCGCCCATGACGGCCTCGATGACTTCCTTTTGCCCGGGGCGAAAGGAAGGGTAGCCGAAGACATCTTTGAGGACCTGCTCGGGAGTCATGCGCATATCGTACTAATGTACGATAGCGTTGTCACGGCTAAAAGCTATCATGGCCAAGAAGTCTCCTTCTATGTCTCGCTCCAAAATCATTCCGCTGCGCATCGACGCGGCTCCCGCCGTGACCGCCCCCCAGGCCGTCGGCCTAAAGGCGGCCGAGCGCTTCTTCAACCGCGACCTGTCCTGGCTTGCCTTCAATGACCGCGTCCTGTCCGAGGCGGCCGACGCGACCGTGCCCGCCTTCGAGCGCCTGCGCTTCGCGACCATCGTCAGTTCGAACCTCGACGAGTTCTTCATGACTCGGGTCGCCGAGATCGGCAAGCTCGCGCGACGCAACGCGAGCAAGCGCTTCCTCGACGGCATGACCGCGCGCCAGGTGCTCGCTCAGATCCGCGAGCACGCCTTGCGCCAGAAGTCGCGCCAGGCCGAGGTACTGCGCGACATTCTCGCCGCCTTGCGGGTCGAGGGCGTCGAGATAATCTCGGAATTCCTCGAGGAGCGCGCGCCCGATTCCGAGGTGCAGGAGCGCCTGCCCAAGCTCAAGGTCATGGTGCGGCGCTACCCCGAGCCCCCGCCCGCGCTCGCCAGCGAGCGCCTGCACGTGTTCGTGCGCTTCCCGCGCGAGTACGCGGTGATCACGATCGAGGACCGCGAGGGCCGCATGGTCTCTTTGCCCACGAAGGACGGCGTCAAGCGCTACGCGCTCGTCGAACGCTGGATCGCGGACCGCGCCGAGGATCTGTTCCCCGACCGCGAGGTCATCGAGACCTTCCCGTTTAAAATTATCCGCGACGCCGACTTGAGATGGCGCCCGGATGACGAGGAGAACATGGAGGATCAAATCCTCGTGGCCGTGCAGCGCCGCGTGCGCGCCAAGGTCGTCCGCCTCGAGGTGGACTCCCCCGCCTATTCCGAGGGGGCCCTTTTTCTGGCCACCGCGCTCGGGCTGGATTCGTCCGCGTTGTACCGTTTCGATCTTCCCCTCGACCTGCGCACGCTCGTCCGGCTCGAGCCGCCCAAGCCCGGCCTGCGCTACCCGCCCATCGAGCCGCAGGTCCCCGCGCCCTTCCGCAAGCCGTCTTCGACCTTTGAGATCGTGAGGCGCAAGGATATCCTTCTCCATCATCCCTACGATTCCTTCGACATCGTGGTGAAATTCCTTGAGGCCGCCGCGCTCGACGCGGGCGTCAAGCGGATCTATCACACTTTATACCGAACCAGCCTCGATTCGCCGATCATGGCGGCGCTTAAGGCCGCGGCGGCCGCGGGTAAGAAGGTCACGGCCTATATCGAGATCAAGGCCCGCTTTGATGAGCTCAATAATCTGCGCTGGGCCGCCGAACTGCGCAAGGCCGGCGTGAAGGTCGTCCCCCATCTCGGGCGCTACAAGGTCCACTCGAAGGTGACCTCGATTGTGCGCGAGGAGGACGGGGTCGAGCGCGCTTATACGCATCTTGGGACCGGCAACTACCATCCGGTCACCGCGCGGCAGTATACCGACCTCGGCCTGCTGACCGCCGACGAGAGCATCGGCCGCGAGGCGCTCGCCTACTTCGACGCGCTCGCCAAGGGCACCCCGCCCCGAGGGCTTGCGGAACTGCTCGTCGCGCCAGTGAACCTGCACGACGAAATGCTGCGCTTCATCCGCGAGGAGACGAAGTT
>Ga0209515_10006809_pt1 | contig 14044 bp, 14 predicted proteins | sample Subgroupgradi54m_FD_187454 | JGI IMG/M metagenome (GOLD analysis project Ga0209515, IMG submission 187454) | Subsurface groundwater microbial communities from S. Glens Falls, New York, USA - GMW60B uncontaminated upgradient, 5.4 m (SPAdes)... ...
ACGGAGACGACAAGAAATGCCTCTTACCAAAGAAGAAAAAGTGGATACGATCAATCGGCGAGACGAGAATCTTCGAGCACGGGGTGGTGGTGTGATGCCTGCACATTCTCCTCCCGGGATGACTGATGAAGAAAAAACTAGAATTACTGAAGAAATGCGGCAAAGACGAAATGGACAAACGGGTGGTGATAACGTTGTTTCATTTCAATCCGGTGGATTTGCAAATCGTACGCGTCAACGCGAAGCAGCGTAATATATTTTTATGGCACTTTCATTTGAAAAAATTCAAGAAAAATTTTCTTCACTTCCCGCTATTGTTCAATATGGACTTGAGCTTCCTGTGTTTTCAACACTTGTTGATGATATTGTAAAGGAATACGGACTTACAGGGAAAGAAGCGAGTATGGACGAGTTTATTTGGGAACTCTTTTTCAAAGAGCTTGACCCATCACACATTGGAGCTAGCGCAATCCAACGATTTGGTTTGATGCCTGACAAGGTTTCTGGATTTTCTAAAGACGTTATCGGGAAGCTACTTCTCGTATTTCCAGAACAGTTTCCCGAGATCGAAGAAATACTTAAGAAATTAGGAGGAGATCCGGAGAGCTATTATCAAGAAAGCGAACTTTTTAGCGCACTTGTTGATATATTACAGAAAGAACTGGAAAAAGAAGAACCCCCTGAGTTAAAAGTTGATTATGATCGTGAAGCTGCGGCACTTCGCAATATTTTTACAACAAGTATCCTAGATTTATTAAAGGGAGATGACGATCTAAAATCAAACTTAAACGATACCGCTATCTTTTTAATGACTACACGAGAAGGCTATGCCACTCTTCTGGCGAATGATCTTCTCTTAAACCAGCAGCAACTTGGGACTTCAAAAATTATACGAGAAGGGAAGGAATTTACTCAAACAGTCGAACAGTGGCTCAGAGATGTTATCGCAACGGTGGGCATAGAACATATGACGACAATTACTCTTGCGAAGTATGCGGCAGAGAATCAAAATGCGAAAAAATTAAACACGGAAGAAAAAGATATATTACGGAGCGTGTTAGAAATGTATCGCGTACTGAGTACCTATCCTGAAGGTTTCTCAAAACTTTCTCGTGAGGAGTGGATGGTGATACCGTTTAGGAAAGAAGAGAAGGCAATTAGTAGTAAGTATTCAGTTGTAAGTAGTAAGCAACCAGCAGATAGCAATAAAAATATAATAAACAAAAAACAAGTAAAAGAAGATTCACCAAAAAAAGAAATTCCAACACAACCATTAACTCAAGAAAAATCTATGATTCCATCGTTATCATCACTTGATTATTCCCCTCTTGTACAAGAGGCTATTCTCAGAGCAACTCTTGGAGAAATCGATGACGAGACAAAGAGACGTCTGGAGAATATCATTCTTACTCGTATCAAGAATGTTCGTACCTCCGTTGAAACAAAAGAAAAACTTACCACTGCAAAAGATAAAGGTGGTGTTGGATTTACAGATGAGCAGGCGGAACAAGTTCTTAAGAGTGTGAATATTATTGCAGATCAAGTGCTTAAGGGTGCAACCACGGTAGTAGCCGAATCCCCGCAAACGGGGCAAGCACGAATCCCCGCAAACCTCGCATACGGGACGAGCGGGGCAAGCACGAATCAGGAATCAAGTGAGAAAAAGGAAGAAGCACCGACAGAAAAGGAGCGCGTGGAGATGGTGAAAAAAATAGATGACAGGAAAACGCCAGTGAATCTGCCCACAGTACAACCGATAGTAAGTAGTAAGTTCACAGCTGTAAGTTCACAGCCATTAATTACATCTAAAAAACCCTCTCTTTCAATAGAAGAAGTAGATGGCTTGCCGACGTTAGTCGAAAAACCTAACTTCGCTGAAGCTTCGCTGGGCAAGCCTAATGTTGCCAAGGCTCCGATTGGTGAAGAGGTTCACCGAATTCCTATCACTGTACGATCGGTTCCGCAGCAGTCAGTGAAATCAGACATGACCGATGTTAAGGGGCCACGGTTGATAGACCCTATTGAAGAGCTTCGCATTATGTCTCTTAAAGATTTTCGGAGACTCTCACCTGATCCCATGGAAGCGGTCAAACGCATTCATCAGAAGATACAGATGCTTGAAAAAGAATCATTTACGAAAAAACAGACGGCAATCGATGCATGGCATGAGAGTGAAATAAATAAACTGTATATGGAAATTGGTAAAGAAAGTTTCGGGAAAGGTCTAGATATCCAACAAGTCATAACACAGAAACAAGCAGAGGGGAAAGTAACGCTATCCGCGCAAGAGTTTGATGCCTTGGTAGAATTAAATGAGATGATACGATTTTAATTATGGATCAAATAACCGTTCCACAATTCATTGAGGCAGAAGATAAGATTGTCGGTCCAGTCACGGTACGTCAATTTGTCATTATGTTTGTGGGCGCGATGCTTCTTTTTATAGAATTCAAAGCAAGTGATCTGAGTTTATTTATTCTTCTCGCAATCATTACATTCAGTACGACACTCACTATTGCATTCGTGAAAGTAAATGGACAGCCATTCCATTTTTTTCTTCTCCATCTCTTTCAGACAATCAAACGTCCTTCAATACGTGTATGGCGGAAGGTACCTCATCCCCACGCTGCGGTGACAATGGTTGGTGTAAAACCCGCTGAAAAGCAGACATTTCAAGATCATCGTTTACTTGAGAGTAAACGACTCTCTGAACTCTCACTTATTGTGGATACCGGGGGTGGGTATACTTCAAAGGAAGAAGAGGGAAGCGAATTGTTTTGAGTACTTATAACTACTTTTCAGTACGAAATAACGCTATACTTAAAGAAAGGGAAAGAGATAGCCCAAGAAACATTGATACAATTATCATGTCACAGAAACAAACAAAAGAAGTAAGGGCTCCGAAGGCAAATAAGTCTACGCCCGCAACGCAGCAATATCTTTCAATTGCGGAGATTAAAAATGACACAATCATCTTAAAGGATGGAAGTCTTCGAGCGGTGCTTCTTGTCGCGTCTGTTAATTTTTTCTTGAAATCTGAAGATGAGCAAAATGCCATTATTCAGTCGTACATGCAATTTCTTAATTCCTTTGATTTCCAACTCCAGATTATTGTTCAATCTCGAAAATTTGATATCACGCGATATCTTGAACATCTTGGGAAATTTGAAAAACTTCAAACAAACGAACTCTTGCGTATTCAGATGGCGGATTATCGTCAGTTTGTCAGTGAACTTGTTGAGCTGGGGCAGATCATGGATAAGAAATTTTTTGTGGTAGTTCCGTATGATCCTGTTAAAGCGGGGAAGAAGGGATTTATGTCTCAGATGAAGTCAGTATTTTCAGCGGCGATTGATCTTCGATTAAAACACGAAGAATTTATGAACTATAAGCATTTTCTTGATTTGAGGGTGGGAACAGTTACGTCTGCACTGACGGGTATGAGTCTTAACACGCAACTTCTTAACACGCAGGCTCTTATAGAGTTATTTTATACAGTATACAATCCCGACACATCGGCAGTACAGAAGCTCGCAGATGTAGAAAAAATGCAAGTGGAGGAAACATAAAAAAACGCTATACTTAAAGAAAGTGGGAAAGGGATAGTTCAAAAACATTGATAAAACGACCATGGCATTCAAACCTATTGCGCCCGGAAAGAAGGTGGCACCTCAAAAAGCCGCCAAACAAAAACAATCCTCAAAAGAGCAGGCAGTATTGGCATTGGAGAAGGAAACGATTGAAGAAGAGCTGCGATATAGAAAGGGGTTAGTGGCGATCAAAGATATTATCGCGCCGGCAGCATTCGAGGTACAATCAAATTATGTCCATCTTGGATCAAAATACACGCGAACATTATTCGTTGTTGGGTATCCTCGATATATCAATGTCGGATGGTTTTCTCCGATGATCAATTTCAGCGCGTCATTTGATATTTCTATTTATTTTGCCCCGCTTCCTTCCGGCATGGTTCTTAAGCAACTGCGGGATAAAGTGGGGAAAGTCGAAGCGGAAATTGAAGAAAAAGCATCCAAGGGTAAACCGCGTGATCCGCAAGCAGAGACTGCATTGCAAGATATGGAAAAATTGCGTGATGATATCACTCAAGGTATCGAACACTTTTTTTCGGTTGGGTTGTACGTAACGATGTATGCAAATTCGCTCCAGGAATTAGATAAACTCACTGAGGACATGGAGGGGCTCTTTGGTTCGAAATTAGTTCTCACGAAACGAGTATTGTATCAAGCAGAACAGGGATTCAATGCAACGATGCCGCTCTGCAACGATGAGTTAGAGGTGTTCTTTAATATGAATACCTCACCGGCTGCCGCGTCATTTCCATTTATTTCCGCAGACCTCACATCCGATAATGGTATCCTCTATGGTATCAATAGACATAATAACAGCCTCATTCTCTTTGATCGGTTTTCAATGCAAAATGCGAACGAAGTCGTATTTGCAACATCGGGTGCGGGGAAATCGTATGCCATAAAACTCGAAGTATTGCGTTCGCTGATGTTTGGCGTTGATGTGATCATTATCGATCCGGAACGTGAATATCAACATCTCTGTGAAGCGGTCGGTGGGACGTACATCAATGTTTCTTTATCGTCACAAAGTAAGATCAATCCATTTGATCTCCCTCGGCCTGTCGGTGAACAGGTTTCCACAGCAGATATACTGCGAAGTTCCGTGATTACATTAAAAGGTTTGATGAAGCTCATGCTTGGAACACTCACGGCAGAAGAAGATTCCGTCATGGACCGCGCGCTTTTGGAAACCTATGCGAAAAAAGATATTGTCGCGGAGACTGATCTTACAACCGTCACGGAGGTTCCTACGACGACAGATCTTTTAGAGGTGCTTCAGGGTATGGAAGGATCGGGTACGCTGGTAGAGCGACTGAAGAAATATACGGAAGGAACATTTTCCGGGCTCCTTAATCATGCCACGAATGTTGAGATGAAAAATCAATTGGTTGTATTTTCCGTTCGTGATCTTGAAGACGAGCTTCGTCCTATTGCGATATATACTATTGTTAATTATATCTGGAATGTTGTACGCTCTCAGATGAAGAAGCGTATTCTCGTTATTGATGAGGCATGGTGGCTCATGCAATACGAAGATTCTGCTCGTTTTATTTTTGCACTCGTGAAACGATGCCGTAAATACTTCCTTGGTGTCACGACCATTACGCAGGATGTAAATGATTTTCTCGCATCACAATACGGTAAAGCTATTTTGACAAATTCATCTATCCAGATATTGTTAAAGCAATCCACTGCCGCAATCGATAATGTCCAAAAGACATTTCTTTTGACCGAAGGGGAAAAATATCTTCTTCTTGAAAGTGCGCCGGGTGAGGGAATCTTTTTTGCAGGGCAAAAACATGTGGCTATTAAGGTGATTGCATCGTATTCAGAAGATCAACTCATCACGACCGATCCACGGCAGCTTCTCGAAATCGAAGCGGCAAAGAAGCAATTCGCTGAAGAAACCGATACCAAGTAGTAATGTACAACTTATTTTTATGACCCTACGAGCAAAAATTATTTTATCACTTATCATTGGGATGGTTCTTCTTATGGTTGCTTTCGGCATCACGCGGGTAGTCAATATTTTTATAAAAAAACCGGCAGAACAAGTAGCGGTGTCACAACAGCAGACGCAACAACAATTAGATTCCACAAAACCACTCGACAATTTGTCGTATGGTACGAAAGAAACCCAGCAGCAAGCACCGCAACAGCCACCAACCCAGCAAGCAATAAAAACACCACAAGGCGTTGAAGCGCAGCTTCTCGTTATGGTGCGGCCTTTTGTTGAGCGGTTTGGAAGTTATTCAAATCAGAGTGAGTATGAGAATCTCCAAGAGCTTGTATCCTTCATGACGCCACGTATGCGCGCGTGGGCAGAGGGGAAAATCCGCGAGCGTCAGGCAGGCGAAATACCATCCATCTATCGAGGGGTTACCACGAAAGCATTAGCGCATAAAGTTGTTTCACTTGATGAGCGCGATGGGAAGGCTGAATTCTTGGTGAGTACGCAACGGAAAGAATCTGTTGGATCTCAAGGGAATTCAAAAGTATTTACTCAAGACGTTACCATTAAGCTTGCGAAAGAAGATGGAGTGTGGCTCGTTGATGGAGCTTTTTGGCAGGCCCAGTAGTCGGTTGTAAGTACACAGTTGCAAGTAAGATATGAATGTGCTATTGGAAATAGGTTCTCGATGCCTTGATGCTCTCTTTCCTGTTACGTGTTTGGGATGTAATGCGGAAGGCGAATGGGTTTGTATATCATGCACAACATCCCTTGAATTTTTACATAATGACAAATGTCCTTGGTGTAAACGGACAGCGAGCGGGCAGGGAACCATTTGTGTATACTGCAGAAAAAAAACGCACATATCTCGCTTGGTATGTGCGTTTGCGTATGAACATATATTGGTGCAATCTATCATACGTGGGTTGAAATATGAATTTCTCGAAGGACTCGCGCCATGGATGGCGGAGAGGATGAATATCTTATGGAGTCATTACGAAGGCGATGCTTTTAAAGAACTTGTCGTCATACCAATTCCACTTCATATGCGTCGTGAGCGAGAGCGAGGGTTCAACCAGGCGGAGTTACTTGCAAGGAATTTTTCGCAACGGGGAGGATACATACTTGATGATGCGAATCTTCTTCGTATCAAAGCAACAGAGAGTCAAACAGAATTAGATAGGGACGAACGTCATAAGAATGTAAAAGGTGTTTTTTCTTTGAAACATCCGGAGATTCTTTTAGGCAAGCATGTCGTACTGATAGACGATGTATGTACGACCGGTTCGACACTGAATGAAGCGGCGAGTGTGCTTTGGAGGGCTGGGGTTAAAGAAATCAGTTGTCTCGTTTTTGCCCATGGAAGGTTTGACTGATATGTTTTTTTTGGTATAGTGAACCTATTATGAGGAGAGGTGGCTGAGCGGTTGAAAGCGGCAGGTTGCTAACCTGTTATACGGTTTTACTACCGTATCGGGGGTTCGAATCCCCCCCTCTCCGAAGTGAAATTTTTGAAAAAAATTGAGTGAGGAGAGAGCGACAGAACTGCTTCTGTCGCGTGGAGGATTCGAAGACCGCAGCGATGTTTTGCCAGCAGGCAAAACCGCGAGGTGCGGCCCGCGAGCTCGTCCTCGCGACGGCGAGATGAGACTTGTGGGTGATATCCCCCCTCCGAATGAAATCAATATGATATATTATGTAAAAGAATTATTTTTTTACGAACACTATGACGAAGAAAAAAACTACACTTGATGACCTAGCTGGAATGGTAAAAGATGGCTTTGATTCTGTTGATGAAAGATTTGATGAGGTTCAGGAAAGATTTGATCGCATCGAAAAACTTATACTCGCAGATCATAAACAACGAATTGAACATCTTGAGGTCGAAGTCAAAAAATTGAAGGATCTTCTAATTTTTAAATAAAGAAAACCCTCCCCAATACATTAAATGGAAGCGTTGTAAAAGACGCTTTTTTCTCTATGAAGAAGCTTATCAGAAAAATAATTCCAGAATCCCTTGTTATAGCCCTTTGGCATAAACCACGAGCGATATTTTTTGCTATGTGGTATGGATTTCCCGCAAAGAAGTTAACGGTTATAGCAGTGGCGGGAACAAAGGGTAAGACAAGCACGGCATATTTTATCAGTCATGTTCTTGAGGCGGTTGGTATCAAGAATGCTCTTGTGTGTACGGCTGCTATCAACATTGCCGGAGAAGAAAAGATGAATACTATAAAAATGACCACTCCGCCTGCAGAATTTTTGCAGAAATTCTTGCACGAAGCAGTTTCGAAAAAGTGCACCCATGTTGTCCTGGAAGTTTCCTCGCATGCGCTTCTACAACATCGTGTATGGGGTATCCCGTTTTCCGTTGTAGTGCTTACGAATCTCATGTCGGATCATCTTGAGTATCATCCCACTGCAGAGCATTATCGCAATGCACATACGAAATTAATTACTCCTTTTTTGAAGAAACTCATTCTTAATGGTGATGATCAACATCTTTCTGCATTTTTTAATCTCTCGGTTCCTAAAGATGTGTTTAGGCAATCAGATACTCTTTCTCTTGAATTACGTGCTTCTGGAGTACCTATGATGAGTCATTTTAATGCTTCAAATATGCTTGCTACGTATTATGCCGTACGAGCGCTTGGGATACCGCATGAAAAAATTGTGTCTGCGTTAAAGATGCTTCATGGAGCACCCGGCAGATTGGAAAAAATTAATGAAGGTCAATCATTTACGGTGTTTGTTGATTATGCCCATTCGGTTGATTCGCTTACTAATTTTTTTGAAGCAACAACATCAGAGGCGCAGGGGAAACGTATCGTTGTGTTTGGAGCATGCGGTGATCGTGATCCCCTTCAGCGCCCCATAATGGGGGAGATTCTTGACCGGTACGCGGACATTGTTATCGTGACAAACGATGATCCATATAGCGAAAATCCTGAACATATCGCATCGCAACTTATGGTAGGGATTGTATTAAAGACATGGGACGATACTGCATGGAAAGTCCTCGACAGGAAAGAAGCAATCACGAAAGCCCTATCTCTGGCGCGCGCGGGAGATGTTGTATGTATTCTTGGCAAGGGTGCCGAGCAATGGCAAGTATTTAAGGATAGAAAGATTCCCTGGGATGATAGACGGGTCGTGAGGGATATATTCACAAGTATGAAGAGTCATGGTATTCTTTAAGAGAAAGGAATACTATTTATTATCGACTATGTCAGAAGAAACATCGCCCAGATTTACATGGAAGTTTCACGAATTTGAAGATTACCAACGAGGAACTCTTTGGTATGTCGTGGCCGGTCTTGTGATTGGACTTTTTTTGGTATGGGGGTGGACGCAAAAAAATTATTTGTTTCTTCTTCTTGTCGGCATAACCACGGTCATACTTTTTCTTAGGCATGTGTATTCACCGGAGGAAGTTACCTGTGAGATTGGTGTCGGGGGAGTCAAAATCGGTTCAAAAAAGTATACCTTTGATGAGATAGATTTCTTTTGGATTGTTGAACATATCGGTGATCATCATATTCTTTACATTCATGAAAAACGAGGATTGCGAAACACGCTCCCGATCAAAATTACCCATGAAAACCCCGTTGAAATTCGAGAGTTTCTTAATCAATATCTTACAGAAGATGTTGATAGAAACCACGAACCCCTCTGGGATGCTCTTGCAAGAAAGTTGAAACTTTAGTACAATCCGAGAGCTCATCTTCTCTCACCTCTCTTGCACTTAGGCACTCGTAGTTCAACGGATAGAACACGGGTTTGCGGAACCCGTGATCCAGGTTCGATTCCTGGCGAGTGCAGGAGAGATGGGAGAAAAAATACTATATGACATCTCTCGATACCCCCGTCGAGAGTCTTCGGGGGGTTGCCACAACTATAAAGAAAAAATTAAAGAATATTGGGATTGAGACCTATGGAGATCTCATTTTTTATTTTCCCTACCGATTTGATGACTTTTCCGATGTGATGTTGATTAAGGATGTGCGGCCATCGAACCGTGTAACCGTTCGAGGAAAGATACAGCTTATACATAGCCGTCGTGCGCGCAATCGGCGTATGGTTATTACCGAAGCTCTTATTACTGATGAAAGTGGCACCATAAAAGCTATTTGGTTTAATCAGCCATATCTTTTAAAAACTCTTGCTGTCGGTGAATATGTGAGTCTTGCCGGAAAGACGAATGATAATTTTTTTGATCTTCAATTTCTCAATCCTGCGTATGAAAAAGTACGAGATGGAATTGATCAACTTCATACAGGACGATTAGTTCCCGTATATCATCTTGGAGAGAGTTTGAGTCAGAGACAATTTCGGACACTCATGAAGAATGCACTTGATACCGCGCTTTCATCAATCAAAGAATGGCTCCCTCCTAACATGATGGAACGAGAACATATTCTTACACTCCAGAGTGCACTGATGTATATCCATTTCCCTGAACATAAAGAGGAGTTTGAGCAGGCAGTGTACCGCTTCAAATTTGAAGAGTTATTTTCTTTGCAGATGTTCAATCGAATGTTGAGAAATGAACTTCACCACATGTCAGCTCCGAAGATCATTCTTGATCAAGAAAAGAGAAGATTATTCCTCGAGTCACTCTCATTTCGACTTACGGAAGCTCAAAAGCGAGTAGAGAATGAGATTCTCGATGATATCCAAAAACAAGTTCCCATGAATCGTCTCATGGAAGGAGATGTCGGTTCCGGGAAGACGGTTGTTGCGGCTCTCGCTGCGCTATCTGTTGTTTCATCCGGATATCAAGTTGGATGTATGACGCCAACTGAAATTCTTGCGAAGCAACATTATAGGACGTTGTGTCAGTTGTTTAGTATATTAGACGTGCGGGTTTGCTTAATTACAAGAAGTACTTGCTCTATTTCCATCAGGACGAGCGGGGGAGGCACGAATCAGGAAGAAATACCTAAAAAACAACTTCTTTTGAAGATTGCAGATGGATCAGTAGATATCATTGTTGGCACCCATGCATTATTAGAGGAGGGTATTCAATTTCATTCTCTTGGACTTGCAATTATTGATGAGCAACATAGATTTGGTGTAAAGCAGCGGCAGCAACTTCGTATGAAAAATAATTGGGGTCTCATGCCACATCTTTTGTCTATGACCGCAACACCGATTCCGCGTACTCTTGCGTTGACGGTGTATGGTGATTTGGATATTTCACTCATTGATACGTTACCGGTAGGACGTAAAAAGATTATTACAAAAATAGTACCGACGCGCTATCGAGAGTGGACATATGACTTTATACGCAAACAAGTGAAAGCGAAGCGGCAAGTGTTTATTATCTGTGCTCTTATAGACCCGTCTGATGTGCTCGGAGTGCGATCTGTAAAAGAAGAATATGAACGACTCAAGAAAGATATATTTCCGGATCTTCGCATAGGGATGCTCCATGGTAAATTAAAAACGAACGAAAAGGAGCAGGTTATGGGTGATTTCTTAACGAGAAAAAGTGATATCCTCATTTCTACATCTGTCATTGAAGTCGGTGTTGATGTACCCAATGCAACGGTAATGCTTATCGAAGGCGCTGAACGATTTGGGCTTGCACAGCTCCATCAGTTTCGCGGTAGAGTGGGTCGATCATCGTACCAATCTTATTGTTTTCTCCTGCCAACAGAACAAAGTCAGGAAGAAAAAGAACGTCTCAAGGCATTCGTAACATGTAACAATGGTTTTGATTTGGCAGAAAAAGATCTAGCATTACGCGGTTCCGGAGATATTATCGGACAGCGACAGTCCGGTATGCCGAGTCTTAAGATTGCAAACCTCGCCGATAGGGTGCTTATAAAAAAAACCCATGAATGGGCAGAAAAGATTGTGGGGGATATAGAGAAATATCCTGAAGTTTTAAAAAAGATTGGAGAGCTTCAAAAAAACGTGCATCTAGAATAGCTATTTCACAATTCCAATTCTTTAATATTTTTGAGATAGTAGAGATTTATTTTCGATTCAATTTTTTTACCGGCTGGAAGGTATATTGTTTTGAAGCCAAGTTTTTCTGCCTCCTTTACTCGTTTATCGCTTTGATTCACTTGTCTGATCTCACCGTTGAGTCCGACCTCTCCAAAAAGAACGGTATCGTTACCAACGGATTTATTTTTGTACGCAGAGATAATACTTGCGCAGACGGCCAAGTCAATTGCCGGTTCAGATATTTTTAACCCCCCCACAATATTTACATGAATATCTTGATCGCCGAGATTGAGCCCAAGTCGTTTTGTAAGAACAGCAATAAGAAGCTGAAGACGGTTTTGATCAAATCCAACAACGCGGCGCTGCGGATAGCCAAAGTACGTTTTACTTGTCAGGGCTTGCACCTGGATAAGAAATGCGCGGGATCCTTCAAGGACTGCCGTTGTTACGGTTCCGGGAGTTGATCCTTCTCTCTCAGCCATAAAAATGACAGATGGATTGAGCACCTCTTTGAGCCCACCATCGGTCATTTCAAAAATGCCAACTTCATTTGTTGAGCCGAATCTGTTTTTTACTGTTTTGAGAAGCCTGAAGTAATTATTATTATCGCCCTCAAGGTAGAGGACAGTGTCTACAAGATGTTCAAGTGTTTTAGGACCGGCAACCATTCCTTCTTTCGTAACATGACCGGTGATGATGATAGGGATATGATTCTTCTTTGCAACTTCTAGAAGTTTTACGGTACATGCTCTTACTTGCGTAACACTCCCACATTCTGATGGGATTTCAGACGAGTAAATAGTCTGGATTGAATCGACGATCGCAAGTTCGGGTTTTTCTTCTGTGATCGTTGAACAGATTTTTTCTGCATTCGTTTCGCCAAGAAAGCGAAGATACTGCTCTTGGGATGTTTTTTCTTGGGTTAGTCGATCGAGACGTAATTTAATTTGTTGACCCGATTCTTCCCCGGAACAGTAGAGAACATTTTTTTTGTTTTTTGAAAATGCGACAGCAAGCTGGAGAATGAGTGTAGATTTTCCAATACCAGGCTCACCACCAAGGAGGATAAAGCTTCCGGGCACCACACCTCCCCCAAGGACCTGGTCAAATTCGCTCATTCCTGTTTTTATACGGGGGACAGAGGCGCTTTCTATGTCTGTAAAAGAAATTGTTTTACCCGGTTTTACTTGAGGAGATGCTTTTCTTTTTTGATCTGTATCCTTAATATCTTCTTTTAATGTACCCCACTGATTACATTCTAAACAGCGACCAGACCATTTTGAGGTCTGGGCATCGCAGTTGGAGCAGACGTAGATTGTTGTGATTAATCCTTTCATGGGTTTTAGGGGTGGACATAGTCAAATCGAGGGAATGTATAGCCATTTCCAGGCATAACAGGTCCAAGTAATTCTTCTTTTGAAGCTGTTTTCACTTTTCCTCCGTTTGGGTCATTTATCGTATAATTCGTTCCATCAAATCCAGTAATAACGACAAAGTGTTGGTGAGAAGTGAACTTTCTATTTTTTGTATACATCAAAATGGGATGACCACTTGTGACAAGTTGATGAATTTTTGAAAAATCACTCCTTGGGATATTTTCGGTTTTTAAACCATAATGTGCAGAAAGTGGTCCCAGATTCGTATTTGCTGTTTCACCATTGACTTTAAAAATATCTTCCGGTGTAACGTTTTTTCCATAATATTTTGCGATCATAGCAAAAGAAGTAATCCCACAACCTATATTTTTAAATAATTTTCCTGATTCACGTGATCTTAATGTTCTCCATGGCATGGCGCCCTGACTATAGAATGGAACATTACCGACACCGACCGGTGGCTGTACTACATCATCATCAGGTATATCATTTTCAGTAACATCAGCTTCCTTTATTTCGAGATTTATTTTTTCTACTTTCTTCCCAAGACTCAGTTCCGGGAGTTTTGTTAAGTCAGGATTGATCGCATAGAGAAATACATATGATCCGATTGCGAGTACAAGTCCAACAAGGCTATTACGAATAACGGTTTTTGCCTTCTGTACATTCGATGTGTGCTCTCCTTCCTTGCTTCCAGCAACACTACCAGGCGTCATCCAGAGGAGACCAGCATAGACAAGCATGAGAACAGCTAGAATCATGACGAATCCGATCGTCCATTGATATGCTTTTATAATATATTCAGAAATACCCCCGCACGTTACTTGCCCGTCTGCATCAGTATTACAGACAGTCAGTTTTCCACCTTCGGTTCCAGGAAAGGGAACCTGAAGATTAACAGTCCGTTCCGTTTGCGCCCATACATCTGGCATGAGTGCTACTACACAAAACAAAACGGCGACCATTCCAACTATTGCAATACTCACTCTTTTTGTAGCGATTTTTTTCATAAAAAATGGAAAAATCATTGGCAGTTGCCCTTGAGGGCAAGAAACACCGGATACGCACCCGGGCGAGGGTCAGGACGATCCACGCGGATTCTACTTCCCCCCGGTCCTTCTACGCTTCCCTTAATACGCATGATAACACCATTATCCGGATCATTTAAG
>Ga0209515_10006810_pt1 | contig 14043 bp, 3 predicted proteins | sample Subgroupgradi54m_FD_187454 | JGI IMG/M metagenome (GOLD analysis project Ga0209515, IMG submission 187454) | Subsurface groundwater microbial communities from S. Glens Falls, New York, USA - GMW60B uncontaminated upgradient, 5.4 m (SPAdes)... ...
GCTGTTAAAACAATTGCCAGCAGCGCCGACCTATAAAGCATTTGATAGCACTTTTGGTAGTACTTTTGGTAGTACTCAAGCGCACAGTGATGGTCAGGCAGAGCTTTATAGCAACGGCACCTTATTTCATGGTGAGCGGTTTCAAGGGATACGGCGGGTAATGAATTATTCCGCGAGTAAACTGACATTACTTTGTCGAGCTGCTGATGTTGCCGTTGCCGAGCAAGGCCAGTTTCCGGTGGCGGCGACCAATCCCTATGTCGACGACTTGCTGTATCAATCGATGTTGGTGTGGGCGCGTTATCACTATGGATCTGGCAGCCTGCCATCTGCAGCGAAACGCTGCGAGCAGTATCGGTTGGTGCCGAGCGGCAGCGAATTTTATTTATCGCTGGATGTGCTGAGCAGTAACAGCGCCAAACTTGTGGCAGATATTGTATTGCATGATGCAGCAGGTTTGATTTATTCAAAAATGTTTGGCGCGGAAGTTACGATCAGCAATCAATTGAATAATCTGTTCTTGAAGGTAAAGAGCTGAAGGTGAAGAGCTGAAGGTAAAGAGCTAAAGATAAAGAACTGAAGATAAAAAGTTAAAGGTTTTGGGCGAGTCTCATCAGAAGATCACATAAAGGACGCAGTTGTTGGCTCATGGATAGAATGTTGTAAGATGATTGTAAGATTATATATATGAGAGAAAAATTAGCCGTAATTGGTATGGATATCAGCTTTGGCAAAAACAGTGGCATCGATATTTTCGATCTGTTTGTTTATGAGGGCTGGCAGCAATTTGAACCCATTGAAGAAGCCCGTAAATCAGCGTTGGGTGTAGAATCGACTTCTCAGGTAACTGGAATGTTCGTCGATCTACCCGGCGAAGATGCTGCAGAGATAGCCGCCAGTCGCGGTGAAAAAGCCCTGCAATTGATCACCGGCGTTATTCAAAATGCTATGGACAATGCGCAGATTGATCTTGCCGCAACGAGTCACGTAGAGTTGATCGTGTGCTCCGACGGTAGCGTGGATGAAGCCGCGATTGCACAGTTACAGCAGCGCTTTAAAAAGATCTATAAAACCGAAGGCTTTAGTGAAGCGATAACGCTGGCCCAAAAGCTGTTGGCAGACAAAAAAGCCGACTGTGTGACGATCGCTGCAGCACATCTGTGGGAGAAATTGCCTACCAATGTCGCGCAAGAGAATTCGCTCAATACGCTAGCTTTCGATGAACAGTTCCACGGCTATCTCTGTGCTGAGGGTGCTGGTGCGGTGGTATTGAAAACTAAAGATCGCGCCTTAATGGACGGCAACAGAGTTTGGTCTTATGTTGAAGCCGTCGTAAGCGGTAAATCGTTGGCGCGCGCCTTCCAAAGTGCCTTGGATAAAATTGATATCGCACCGGCTAGTATCGAATATATTGAGACTACCGCAGGCAATGATCCCGCATTACGACAAATTGAAATCGATGCCCTGGCCACGGTTTTTGCCGATTCACAAGACGATATGACCTGCGCACTGGGCAGTGTCAAAGCCACTATTGGTGATATGGGTGATGTCTCGTCGATCGCCGCGTTTATCAAAACCATACTGTGCATTAACAACCGTTATATTCCGATGATCCCACATTGGAGTGCACCGCAGGATCTGCAATCTTGGCAGGGCACGCGTTGCTATTTTCCTACGGATTCCCGCGCTTGGTTTGAAAGTAAAAAATACCTTAAACGCCTTGCCGCCGTGAGTATGATTGACCGCACTGATCGAGCCAGCGTGATTTTGCTTGCAGAAGATCAGTCATCCCGTAAACGCACCAATCGTTATCTCAAGGAAGTCAGCTGGCATTTTCTACCGGTGGTTGGCAATTCCGAACATGAATTACAACTGGCATTGCGACACTGGAATGAACGCCTCGAACCAACCAGTGATTTAACCGAACTGCGAGCTGTGCTCAACGAAAGTCTGCTTGCCAGTCAACAACACCAATCGGCAACTTATGCAGCAGTGGTGATTGGTGAAGATAAAGAAGAACTAATTAAAGAACTGCACATCATGGCGAAGGGCATTGCAACGGTATTTCACACCAAAGCGGAATGGAAAACCCCGAAAGGCAGTTACTTCACTCCCGATCCGGTCGGCAAAGAAGGTGATGTTGCGTTTGTTTATCCCGGTGTTGGCGCGGCCTATATCGGCTTGGGGCAGGATCTATTTCACATGTTCCCCGATGCGTTTAACAACCTCGACCGTATGGCGCGGGACGCCAGCAAAATGGTGAAAGAAAATATTTTGTATCCGCGTTCACGCACCAAATTAAATTTAAAAGAGCGCAAAGAACGCGATAATCTGTTGCGAAAAAGTATCGCTACCATCAGTGAATGCGGTATCGGTATCGCGTATTTGATGACGAACGTCTTTCGCAACACCTTTAATTTACAACCCCATGCCGCGGTTGGTTACAGCATGGGTGAAGTCACCATGTACACCGCGGTGGATGCCTGGACCGACGCCGGTTGCCTCAGCAATCGTTTGGCAGAATACCCGACGTTTAATCACAATTTAACGGGTCGATTGCTTACCTTGAGAGAGCACTGGGGAATTCCTTTTGAACGTGAAGATGAGTCGATGCCCTTGTGGGAGATGTTTAGCTTAAGAGCGGACCCTAGAGAAGTACAACTTTTGGTGGATAAAGAAGAGCGTTGTTACCTCGCGATTATCAATACCCCCGATAACGTGGTTATTGGCGGTGAGCCGGCCAGTTGTGCGCGCATCATTGAAAAATTGGGTGGCAGTGCAATGTCGCTGGGAATTGTCTCCGCCATTCACAGCGAACCGGCAAAACGCGAGTATGATCGCATGGTTGCGCTGTATAGCGTCGAAACCAGCAGCCGGATTGATCTGCGACTCTATTCATCCTCAATTTATAAATCGGTGCCACATAAATCGAAAGCGATTGCTAACAGCATTGCGCGTTCGTTTACAGAGCAGTTGGATTTCCCCAAGCTGATTAACAAAATGTATGAGGATGGCGTGCGTATTTTTGTTGAGATTGGTGCAGATAGATCTTGCTGTACCTGGATAGATCGAATTATGAAAACAGAAAAAGGTAGTTTACCTCATATCTGTGTACCGATTAACGGTAAAGGCACGGAGGATCATGTATCTATTACTCGGGCATTGGCCAAGCTATTTAGCCACCGGGCGGATGTCGATATATCGCCTCTCTTTGCTTAAAGGAAGAGTTTAAGCGAAAGAAATAATGATAAGAATGCGAAATAGAAAGCGGAAAAGATAGAAAATGCAGAAAGTAGCGGTTATTGGTTTAGCAAATGTATTTCCTGGGTCCACCAGTCCGGAGGAGTTTTGGCAGAAATTGCTGGATAAAGTGGATTGCCGCAGCGAAGCGACCAATTATCAAATGGGCGATGATCCCAATCGATTCTATAAGCCCAATAAAGGTGGAGCAGATTGGTTTTATTGCAAAATGGGCGGCTATATTCACGACTTTAAACTCGACCCCAAGGGATTTCACCTGCCGGCGGAATTCATCGACAGTTTGGATGATCTTTTTAAATGGTCGTTGCACGCGGCGCGCGAAGCCCTGCGCGACAGCGGTTATCTCGATAACGACGCAGTGTTGCAACAAGCGGGTGTGGTATTGGGCAATTTGTCGTTTCCGACAAAATTATCCAATCAACTTTTTTTACCGCTCTATCAACAGGCGATTCAAAACTCTCTTCGCGAATTAATCAAATTACCAAACTTTCAGTTAAAGCCTCACACACAGCCGCAAACGGTCAATCCTTATAACGGTTATATTGCCGGTTATCCCGCTGCAGTGATTGCGCAGTCTTTAGGGATTAAGGGTGTGAACTTCGCGCTTGATGCAGCCTGTGCATCCTCACTGTATTCGGTCAAATTAGCCTGTGATTTTTTAACGACCGGCAAACAGGATCTCATGCTCGCTGGCGCAGTCAGTGGCGGCGATCCGCTATTTGTTAATTTGGGTTTTTCAATTTTTCAGGCGTATCCTGAAAATGGTATTCATGCGCCGTTTGATAAAAATTCACAGGGTTTATTTGCCGGTGAAGGTGCCGGGGTGCTGGTTTTAAAACGCTACACTGATGCCGTGCGCGATGGCGATAAGATCTACGCGGTAATTCGCGGCGCGGGTTTATCCAACGATGGCAAAGGACAACATGTATTAAGTCCCAATACCAAGGGGCAGGTGAAAGCATACGAGCGGGCTTATCAAGATGCTGAAGTAGCGCCAACCGATATTGATTTTGTCGAATGTCATGCGACGGGCACGCCTTTGGGCGACAAAGTGGAGCTGGGCTCCATGGAAACGTTCTTCTGTGCAGCTACCAATGATTCTTCACCTTGCTCTGCACCACTCTCTGCTCCATACATAGGCTCAGTCAAATCCAATCTCGGTCATCTGCTCACGGCAGCGGGTATGCCGGGCATGTTCAAGGTTATGCTGGGCATGCAAAAGGGGCTTATTCCACCGACCATTAATTTAAAACAGCCCATCGCTTCACCCAATGGCAAGATGAATGGCGGCAATATTGTCAGCGAAACTATCGAGTGGCCGAAAAATTCCAGCGGCAGACCGCGCCGCGCTGGGGTGAGCGTCTTTGGCTTTGGTGGTGCCAATGCCCATGTGGTGTTTGAACAGGATTCGCCAGCGTTGCGCCAGGCAGTGCGAGAACATTCGGTATCAACAAAACCAGCTCAGCTCAAAATGGCTATCGTGGGCATGGATGTTGTATTCGGCGGTTGTGAAGGCTTGTCAGAATTTCACGAAACGATTTTATCCGGCAAACAACATTTTAAACCGCTGAGTTCGCAGCGCTGGGAAGGTCTCAACGATGACGCTTCGCTGTTGGCCGCATTGGGTATCACGCGCGATAAACTACCCCAAGGCGCTTATCTCGATAGTTTTGATTTTAACTTTATGCATTTTCGCGTGCCGCCCAATGAAGATGACCGGCTGATACCCCAACAGCTGATCACCATGAAGGTGGCTGATCGGGCAATCACTGAAGCTAACCTGCAAACCAGCAGCAATGTGGCGGTGTTGGTGGCTATGGGTGTCGAGTTGGAATTACACCAAATTCGTGGTCGCGTGAATATGGCTGCGCAACTCGAAGATAGTCTGCGGGCCAACGGCGTCCAATTAACTGACGAACAACGCTCGGAGCTGGAGCGCATTGCCAAAGACAGCATTCACGCTGCGGCAAAACTTAATCAGTACACCAGCGCCATTGGCAATATCATGGCGTCGCGAATTTCGTCTCTGTGGGATTTTTCCGGGCCGGCCTTTACCGTATCAGCAGAGGAAAATTCAGTGACTCGCTGTCTGGAAATTGCGGAAAATCTTCTGCTCACGTCCGATGTCGAAGCCGTGGTTGTCGCGGCGGTTGATTTGGCTGGCAGTGCCGAAAGTATTTTGCTGCGCAATGCCTTGGCGCAATGGAATTTGTCCAAATGTTCAATGAGTTTCGAGCAAGAGGCTAATGGCTGGAGTGTAGGTGAGGGGGCTGGCGCCCTGGTTTTAAAACGTCTCGATGATGCCAAAGCACAGCATCAACCCATCTATGCCACGATTGATGCAATTGGCACTGCGCTAGGCGCTAATGCGCAGGCGGTTCAGGCAGCTGCGGAAATTGCTTTGCAACGGGCGAATCGTCGCAGCGAAGACATTGAATATATCGAAGCTCATGCTAGTGGCATACCCCACGAAGATGTAGCTGAATTCCAAGGTTTAGAAAAAGTTTATATTGCACAGACAGATGATAAAAATATTGCTGTAGGTTCCGTTAAAGCGAATATCGGTCATACCTTTTCTGCTTCAGGCATTGCCAGCCTCATAAAAACTGCGTTGTGTTTGCGCTATCGATTTATTCCAGGCGTGCCGCAATGGCAGGCACCGAAAGAGCTGGCGCAGTGGCAGCAGAGTGCTTTTTACGTGCAGTCTCAGTCAAAAACCTGGTATGGCAAAGGCGATAAGCCGCGCACCGCTGCCGTGAATATGTTAGGCATTGATGGCACTGCGGCTCACATTATTCTGGCTGAGTATTCTGCTCAAGTGGATGCTGAATCGGAATATATGATTACTTCGGATATCACTTTAATTCCGGTGTATGGCAATTCAGAGCAGGAAATTTTATCGGTATTAAGCACCCTAACCGAACAACTCAATGGCGGCTCGCGATTAGTAGCGATGGGCCGTGAACAACTCGAAAACGCACAAGGGAAACAGTACAACTACGTGCTAGCCTTAGTTGCTAAAACCCCAACTGAATTGCTGCAAGAGATTAAAGGTGCGCAAATTGGTGTGGTGAACGCCATTAAAAATCAGCAGGATTGGATCTCACCGAGGGGAAGTTGTTTTGCGGCCAAACCATTAGGCCGTGATGGCAAGATAACATTTGTCTATCCCGGTGGCTTCACTTCCTATATTGGTCTCGGCAAAGAGCTGTTCCAATTATTTCCCAGTATGCACGGTTGGGTAAAAAAGCATACCTCGCGTCTGGGCGAGATGTTGGGCGATAAATTATTTCATCCACGCACCATACAACCGTTGACCGATGATGAAATCAAACAGCGTTCAGTGGCACTGATTAATACGCCGATCGCGATGTTTGAGAGCGGTATCTGTTATGCAGCGATCTTCACCCAGATCATGCGGCATTATTTTAAATTACACGCTGATTCGGCGATCGGTTACAGCATGGGTGAGATTTCCATGATGTATGCGTTGGGTGTCTGGGATTCGTCAGATGAGATGAGCCAGATCCTCAACAGCAATCCGGTATTTAATACTCGCCTTGCCGGCCCGATGGAAACCGTTCGCGAAGCTTGGTCGTTGCGCGCTGATGTGCCCGACGATCAGCTGTGGGCCGGTTACACAGTGATGGCAACACCCGAGCAAGTGCAACAAGCCTTACTGAATGAAGATAAAGTATTTCTGCTGTTAATCAACACTGCACAAGAAGTCGTAATTGCCGGCGAACCTCAAGCCTGTAAACGCGTTGTTGCAGGCTTGGGTTGTGAATATTTTATTGCTCCCATGAGTGATGTGATCCACAACCCCCTAGTACGTGCTGATTTTGCTGCGTTAACCGATCTGCATCGCATGCCGGTGAACAAGGTGAGCGGGGCAAAACTTTTTAGCGCAGTGGGCTATAAACCCGTGGCGATCGACAGTGAAGGTATTGCCAGAAACATCGCCGAGATGTACTGCAACTCGGTTGATTTCCCCCGTTTGGTCAACACCGCTTACGACGACGGCAGTCGCATTTTTGTTGAATTGGGGCCGCGTGACAGTTGTAGCAAATATGTGACGTCTGCATTGCAAGGGCGCGAGCATTTGGCGGTGGCAATAAACCGCAAGGGTAGCGATGATAAGACTTCACTGATTCGTCTATTGGCAAGATTGGCCAGTCATCAAGTGGCTGTGGATCTTAGCGTACTTTATCAAACACACCGCAAAGTAGAACCACAGAAGAAAGGCCTGGTAATCCCCATTCAATTGGGCGGCAAAAGAATTCAAGATAAAATACTCGATGCAACAACGCAGACAGGTTTTGCCCAGATTACGCAGACGGCAACGCAGATCAACTTGCCGCAACCTATAATCAATCTCCGTATGGCAAGCGGTGCGCCTTGGCTCAAGCAGGTAAATCACGCGCTTGCGCTTTTAACTCCTTTAGTCCCTACAAAAGTACCTGCAAAAACACCTGCAAATCAAAGTACTTCTAATCAAAGTATTTCTAATAAATTGACCTCTAACCATGAAAATAAGAAGCTTATGAATAATTTAAAAGACTCCGGTTCGGCTTCTCTCTCGTTCGCTGAGGGAACGCCACAATACGAAAAATATAAATCCACTATGTCACGAGTGAGTGCAACCCATGCGGCCTTTCTTGAATCGCGCCAGGCTGCCTTAAAGCAAGTGGGTGAACTTATCCAACTGCAAGCAAATATTGCCGCGGGCAATGTTGACTTAACAACCTCAGCTTACAGTACCAGAGCTTTGCCAGGTCGCACTAAGTTGGTTGAGCAGTTCGCCAAGCCGGAAAAAATTATTTGGGATACCGCTGACCTGGTGGAATTCGCTGAAGGCGATATTGGCAAAGTGTTTGGCAAAGAATACGCCATTATCGACACCTATAAACGTCGTGTGCGTTTGCCAACAACCGATTATCTGTTGGTGACACGAGTGACTGAACTCGATGCTGAAACCAATAAATATCGCCCCAGTTCCATGACCACAGAATATGATATTCCTGTCGATGCGCCTTACTTAATTGACGGCCAAATACCTTGGTCAGTGGCGGTGGAATCTGGCCAGTGCGATCTTTTGCTTATCAGCTATATTGGCATTGATTTTCAAAGCAAGGGCGATCGGGTTTATCGTCTGCTCGATTGCACCATGACATTTATCGGTGATATCGCCCTGGGCGGTCAAACCCTGCGATACGATATCAAAATCGATTCCTACGCCCGCAATGGCGATGCATTGCTGTTTTTCTTTCACTACGACTGTTATGTCGGCGATCAAAAAGTGCTGATCATGCGCGGCGGTTGTGCCGGATTTTTTACCGATAAAGAGCTTGAAGACGGCAAAGGCGTTATTGCCACCGAAGCCGATATGAGAGAGCGAGCTAATGTTGTAAAGCAAAACTTTACTCCGTTGTTACAGTGTCAGCGCCGCACCTTTGAAATCGATGACATGCGCTGTCTCATTAGAGGCGACATGGCGACGGTGTTTGGCCCTGCGTACGATCAACGTGGATTAAATCCTTCGTTGCTGTTCTCGTCGGAAAAGTTTTTGATGATCGAGCGAGTTGTCGATGTTGATTTGAAAGGTGGGCCCTGGGGTCTGGGCAAATTAGTTGGCCATAAACAACTGGATCCCGAGCATTGGTACTTTCCCTGTCATTTTAAGGGCGACCAGGTAATGGCTGGTTCACTGATGTCCGAGGGCTGTTGTCAACTATTGCAATTCTACATGATGTACCTCGGCTTGCAGACCAAAGTAAAAAATGCTCGTTTCCAGCCTTTGCAAAATCAGCCACAAAAAGTGCGTTGTCGCGGTCAGGTTTTACCGCAAAGAGCGGTACTGGAATACCATCTTGAAGTGCTTGAAATAGGCCTTGAACCCTACCCATTCGCGCGCGCCAATGTGGATATCATTCTAAATGGCAAAATTGTGGTGGATTTCAAAAACGTTTGCGCTGTTTTAAAAGAACAATCTGACGAAATTGAGATTTTACCAACTGGTGGAGTGCCAACGATAGCTGGCGACAGGAAAACAAAAGTCACGTTAGATATTTCTCCGACCGCACCCTTGATGCGAGTTGAGCCAGACATGTCAGTGTCTGATATCAAAGGCGTACGCCCGCTAAAACATATTCCGGCACCAGCGGTACCGAATGACAATCGCGTGCCCGATACCGCACCCTTTCAACCCTTCCATCTGTTTGAGTTTGCGACGGGTGATATCAGTTTGTGCTTCGGGCCGGAGTTTGGTTTTTACAAAGACATCACCCCACCGCGAACGCCCTGTGGTGATCTGCAATTAACAACGCGTATTACTGAGGTCCGTGGCAAACGCGGCAATTTAAAAACGCCCTCTTATTGTAAAGGTGAGTATGAAGTGCCGCGCGACGCCTGGTACTTCCGAGAAAATAGTCATCCTACTGTGATGCCTTATTCGGTGATCATGGAGATTTCATTGCAACCCAATGGTTTTGTCTCCGCCTGGGTTGGGACGACTTTAAGATTTCCGAATCTTGAACTGTTTTTCCGTAACCTGGATGGCGAGGGTACTTTGCTGCGCGACGTGGATCTGCGGGGTAAAACCATTGTTAACGATTCAAATTTACTTTCTACCGTTGTTGCTGGCACCAATATCATCCAGTCGTTTGATTTCACGCTCAGCACCGATAACGAACCCTTCTATCGCGGCACCGCAGTGTTCGGGTACTTTGTAGCGGGCGCGTTAAAGGATCAACTTGGTCTGGACAATGGCAAGATATCCAATCCCTGGCATGTCGATCACAACATTGCTAAAGACAAAGTGACGGTGATTGATTTGATCTCGCCAGCCGCCGCTGTCTACCAAGCAAAACCGGGCAAACCCTATTACCATCTTGCCGGCGGACAGTTACATTTTGTCGACCGTGTCGAGATTGTCGATAACGGCGGCAAAGCCGGAAAAGGGTATGTGTATGCCGAGCGCAAGATCGATCCGCAGGATTGGTTTTTCCCCTTCCATTTTCATCAAGATCCAGTAATGCCTGGTTCGTTGGGTGTTGAAGCGATCATTGAAGCCATGCAGGTTTATGCGCTGCATCATGATCTTGGTGCGGGTTTGAAGAATCCCCAATTTGCGCAGATTCTCAGTACCATTAAATGGAGATACCGTGGCCAGATCAACCCGTTAAATCGTCAAATGTCGCTCGATATTCACATCACCAATGTGATTAAAGAAGCGGGCAGGGTAACGATTATTGGTGACGCCAATCTTTCGAAAGATGGGTTGCGCATTTATGAGGTAGCCAATATTGCTATCTGTTTGAAAGAGGCTGAGTGATATAGCTTCGGATAGCGTAGGTTGGGTGTAGCGCAGCGCAACCCAACACAATCGGCTAGCAAATTGGTCAGAATGTTGGGTTGCGCTGCGCTACACCCAACCTACAAATAGAAGTTTTTCACTATTTTTAAGACTCATTATTTTAAGACTCATTATTTTAAGTACTAGGGATAAAAAGAGTTATGTCAGCAAATCAATTGCGTTTTATTAGTGATGGCGATGGCACCAATTGGTCTTGGAAAGTGCCACCTTCATCCGTGGTCTACGATCCGAGTGCTATCAAAGAAAAATTGCGTGTGCTTGAAACCCCCTGTTTTATTGTCAACAACAATGGGCAGATCGGTGTCAGCCACGAAGCTTATCTCGATGGCGAGCCAGGTGATTTGGCAGTGGCAGCATTTGCGCCCGCGTTTAGCAGCGATGCATTGGGTGATCCAGAGTTTAAAAAGACCTACGGCGTTAAGTACACCTATCATGGCGGTGCCATGGCGAATGCCATCGCATCGGCTGAGTTGGTGATTGCGATGGGTAAAGCCGGGATTTTGTGTTCCTACGGTGCAGGTGGTTGTGTTGCCACTGTGGTTGAACAGGCGCTGCAAAAAATTCAACGCGAATTACCCAATGGACCCTACGCAGTTAATTTGATTCACAGTCCCAATGAACCCGCGTTAGAGCAGGGCAATGTGAATCTGTTCTTAAAATATGGTGTTAAAGTGGTGGAGGCATCCGCCTTTCTCGGTTTAACGCCACAAGTGGTGCAGTATCGTGCCGCCGGCTTATCGCAAGGTCCGAATGGCCAGGTGATCATTGACAATAAAGTGATTGCCAAGATTTCCCGCACCGAGACTGCCCAGCGGTTTATGGAGCCTGCACCGCTAAAAATTCTCAATGGTTTGGTTGAAAAGGGACTCATCACTGCCTTGCAAGCGGAGCTTGCACAAAAAGTTCCACTGGCTGATGACATCACGGTTGAAGCAGATTCGGGTGGTCATACCGATAACAGACCCCTAGTGGCACTGTTGCCGGCTATCCTGGCACTGCGTGATGAGATTCAAGAAAAGTATCAGTTTGATCCGCCACTGCGGGTTGGCGTAGGCGGTGGCATAGGTACTCCCAACGCGGCCTTGGCTGCCTATGCCATGGGTGCAGCTTTTGTGGTTACCGGTAGCATCAATCAACCCTGTATCGAATCGGGGTCTTCCGACCAGGTGCGTGAGATGTTGGTCAAAGCTGAGATGGCCGATGTGATTATGGCACCTGCGGCCGATATGTTTGAGATGGGTGTGAAATTGCAGGTGTTGAAACGCGGAACACTTTTCGCCATGCGCGCGCAAAAACTCTATGACATTTATCTCGAATATAACTCTATTGATGAGATTCCAAGCGACGAGCGCGAAAAATTAGAAAAGCAGGTTTTTCGTCAGCCGTTGGAAGATATTTGGGCGGGCACCATTAAATTTTTCGAAGAGCGTGATCCAGCGTTGATTGCCAAAGCGAAAGACAATCCCAAACGCAAAATGGCGTTGATCTTCCGCTGGTATTTGGGCTTGTCTTCTCGCTGGGCTAATACGGGGGAGAAAGGCCGTGAAATGGATTATCAAATCTGGGCCGGACCATCGCTCGGCGCCTTCAATGCTTGGGTAAAAGGTACTTATCTTGAGCCATTTAAAAACCGTCGTGGTGCTGATGTTGCTTACCACATTATGGAAGGCGCAGCTTACTTACAACGAATTCATACCCTGCGCATGCAAGGTCTAGCCATTCCGCCGGTCATTGCCAATTACGTGCCGGCAGAGCTATAAGTTTTATTCTTGTCTTAAAGCCCTGGGTTTGACTGTCAGGGCTTTTTTCTCACTAGACATTTTTGTTTTTGGACTGTTGATTGATCTGTATTGATCCGAATTCACCTTTCCAATGTTGATAAAATGATCGAGTAGTCTTTCTATAAAAAATTGCAAGGCGGAATGATCTCCTATTATCTTTTTTTTAGAGTAATTTCACCAGGCATGTAAATCAAAAGGGGCGCTGCCCCGCCCTTGTTATTGAGAACGTTATTGAGAGTAAATATGGATTTCACAGCAGAGGTGCATTATGCTTCTTATAAATTCTTACTCTCCATCTAAAAGAGCGAGTTAAGTTAAAAGATGGGTGCGTCGCCACAACTAAAGTTTGATGAACAAGGGATAACAATCCCTAAATACACCCCTACCATTTTGCCGAAAAAGCGCAAACCGCGGATCAAAGTCATTCTTTTTTGGGTGGTGGTGATAGAGCTAGCGGCCATAGGAGCGGTATTTTATTTCGAGACACAGGATTCCAAGTTCCAATCGGATCAGATCTCACGTTATGCCGCGAAGTTAAACTATTCACTCCAAGCGGGACCTAGCTACGCCATTCGTTATCCTAAGGAAGGTCCTTTCGATGTGCGTCTCGGTTATGTCAGCCTCCCCAAGCTTATTGATCGATTGCAATCAAAAGGCATGGAGATTGAGTCGCAGACTAGATTCTCCCCAGAATTATTGGACTATTCATCCTGGGAGTTATTTACGCCCTATCTAGAAAAAAATCGGGCTGGCCTCGACGTTGAAGATTGTCAGCGTGAGTCCATGTATCATTTTCGCTATCCCCAGCGCAATTATGCAACTTTTGAATCGATTCCCAAGCGGGTAGTTCAAACACTGTTGTTCATCGAGAACCGCGATCTGCTGGATGCCAATAAACCCTTTCTCAATCCGGCGGTTGATTGGGTGCGTTTTGGTAAAGCTGCGATGTTCCAGGCAGCAGAAGTCGTCGGGGTAGAAACGCCGTCCATGGGTGGCAGCACGCTTGCCACGCAAATCGAAAAATATCGTCATTCCTCAGACGGCATAACATCGTCGATTCAGGAGAAATTGAAACAGATGGCCTCCGCCACCGTGCGGGCTTATCAAGGTGGTCCCAACACCATGCAGGCTCGAAACAGTTTAGTCCAGTCATACCTTAATACAGTCCCGCTTTCCGCAGCACCTGGACACGGCGAAGTGAATGGCTTGGGAGATGGGTTGTGGGTTTGGTTTGGCGCGGATTTTGACGAAACGAATCGGCTCTTAAGTCTACCCGATGGACAAGAAGCGGTGCTGGTACAGCAGGCGCAGGCTTTACGACAGATTATTGCGCTTATGATTGCCCATCGACGCCCTTCATATTATCTCTACCAGGGACGCGATACGCTTGAAACACTGACCGACAGTTATCTGCGGCTGATGGCGCAGGCAAACGAAATCAGCATACCGCTGGAACGTGCAGCACTGGCGCAGAAAGTGATCTTTCGCAACTTCTCGTGCCCTTCGAGAAATTCTGCTCTTTTGCCATCCAGCGTAATAGCGCCTTGGTCGAGAATCTTTTGTCCAAGGCCCAGATCGAAAAAGCCTCTGCAGTTATATTGGTGGCCGGCGGCTTCCACACCGAGG
>Ga0209515_10006812_pt1 | contig 14039 bp, 15 predicted proteins | sample Subgroupgradi54m_FD_187454 | JGI IMG/M metagenome (GOLD analysis project Ga0209515, IMG submission 187454) | Subsurface groundwater microbial communities from S. Glens Falls, New York, USA - GMW60B uncontaminated upgradient, 5.4 m (SPAdes)... ...
GGTGGACTGTTTACGTCGGGAGCTTCAGGAAGAGTTTGGTGCAGAAATCGAGCCGGTTTCAATTCTCAAAGCCGACACGTTTGAGAGTTCGGAGGGTGACCCACGACTGCTGCTTATATACGTCTGCAATTTGATTAGCACCCCAACGCTACTCAGGACAGGCGACCAAGAGGTAAAAGATTTTCGGTGGGTAACTCGGCAAGGCATCGATACTCTCGATATCTGGCCTGCCTATATTGAAACTCTGAAAGAAGTCTTAAAAAATTGAACAGAAAAAAACAAGCACTTGAAATTTTTTATTCCGCACGGTAGGATGTTCGAGGAAATTTGCAACTTTACAGGGAGATGGTTGTTATGGGCAATAGCACCAATCGAAGGAATCAAATTGTGCAGGCAAAGCATGCGCACCGGGCTGAGCGAAATTTCGTCTCTCCGTACGGTAGAAAGGAGCGCGAGTGGCGCCGGGCAGAGGTGATCGTGGTTGCTCCCCCTGCGCCAGCAGAGGCGTCTGCCAACTTGGCGCAAACGTTCCCCGATGCACCAGCCATATTCCAGCCGGCTCCGAACGACGTACCGTTACAAGCGGCTACGTCTGTCGAGCTGGATTGGGAGAAGGCACAATTGTTCAAGCCACTCATTGACAAGGGGTATATCCTTCTCCGCTGCCCTAGTAGGGAACGGCCAGTCTGGTGCAGCAAGCATCTCCTCGAGCAAGCGAATGTGGGTGCCGTAAGCATGCAAACAAAGCTCCTTGTGCGCGTCGACGATACGAACCCAAAAGGGCCAACAGCCCTTGCGCTCGAGCTTGCACCGCCCCCGTGAATTCCCCGAGCTAGCCGTATGTTGCGTCTGCCTGCGTGCCTGCCATTGTGGCAGGCTTTTTTCTTTCCTATTTTTCGCGTAGGATAACAAAGCACGATTTTCGTGGTGGTCCTACTCCGCTAAGGCTACGAAGGGCACAGCGGAATTGCCGAAGTGGCGAAATTGGTAGACGCGCTGCGTTCAGGGCGCAGTGAGGGTAACCTCATAAGGGTTCAAATCCCTTCTTCGGCACAAAATGATAGGCGTATTTGATTCTGGCTCTGGTGGTCTCACGGTTGTCCGCGCTATGCGCGAGGTAATGCCCTCCTGCGGCGTGCTCTATTTTGGTGATATAAAAAACGCTCCCTACGGTACAAAGTCGCAAGAAGAATTATTTCTCCTTACCATACAAGCAATTAAGTTTCTAACAGAGAGAGGATCGACTAAAATAGTGAGCGCTTGCAACAGTGTCTCTGCTTCGTTGGCCCTTTCTTTATTTGATATGTTTTCACTAACTTCTGCGGATATTATAGAAATGGTGGGCCCCACGGTAGCGCATTTTCGAGAACACGCTGGTCGTATTGTGCTATGTGCAACTCCGGCCACTATTCACTCCGGAATATATCAGCATGGATTCCGTATGTTTGGGAAGAATATCGAGGCAATAGCGATTCCAGAACTCGCGGGGGCGATTGAATTTGGTAAACCGGAAGCAGAGGTACAGGCAATAATCCGTATGGCTTTTGAGAAAGTCGTATGGGCAGGGGGCGATGTGCTTATTTTGGGCTGTACACACTACCCGCTTGTGCGGGAACTTTTTAGAAATGTTGTTCCTCCAACGATATCTATTTTTGATCCTGCAATGGCAATCGCATCGAGGGTTAAAAAACAATTCTGGCCCCAAGAGATGGGCAACGGTATAATCCGCTTTGTCATAAGTAAAGATTCGGAACGGTTTAGGATATTGATCGCGCAACTGTTTGGGGGAGATAGTTATACTATCGAAGTACTAGGATAGTGTCTTATCGCTCAAACTGGTTAGCTTCCTCGTTATACAAGTCGTAGTCGGCGGTCAGCTCCTCGCCCGCCTTGATGTCGCGCGCGGCAACAAAATCCTCGCCCTCGTTTAGCACTTCGAGGTTTGGTGTTTTCGAATGATTGAGGAAATAGGATTTATCTATGGCGTCGATGCCGTAGTCGGGTACATAATACTTCCTGCCTTGCAAGGCACAAAAGTCGCGCACTATTTGCTTCACCGACTCGTCGCAGTCTGCCGCTTCGAGCTCCCCCTGCGTAATCTCAAGCAAGTCGCCCTGCGGGTCGCAATTTTTAAATGGGTTAGCGCCCTTTGGTATATCGCGGATTGCAACCACGCCGACCCCGTGTTTAGTAGCCCCGAGTCGGCACCACACGTCTTTGAGTGACTCCAAAAATTCTTTTTTGTCCATATTAGTTAAAAAATTCTTTATCCTCTTTCCACGCATCCATCTGTTCAATAATTCTTTTTTCGTCGGTGTGGCCACGCTCGCGCAAATGGGCAATATCATTGCTCCACTCGGCACCATCCCACCACTGTAGTGGTTCGAAGTTTGTCTTATATAGCGCCTTCTCACCGTAGACTGTTCCTAAATAATAGTAGTCGAGTCCCGCATTTTTTGCATCGCGCACACAGTCGAGCATCAACCACATCCCGAGCGACTGCCGCGCGAGCGAGAGGTCATAGAACGAAAACCAGTAGTGCCCAACATTCTCACCCTCGACCTCGAATACATAGGCCACAGGTACGCCTTCTTTGTAGTAGACAATTATTGTCGAGACAAGCCTGCAGTCGAGTATCAACTCGAGCCTCTCCCGCGACATTGCTTTGGCGCCGTGTTTTTGTGCAAAGTAGTTAAGACAGAATGTAAAAAATGCTTCGTCGCGGACAAAATCGGCAAAGGGGATGCGTTTTTTCTCGAACATTCCGTCAAACTTTTTCTCAATACGCCTGTTCTCACTCGTTGCCTCCCAGCGGGCAAGCGGTACGCGCACACTCCGCGCCATATAAAAAATATCTTTCACTCCCCGCGCCGCCGAGTAGGGTAGGTAACCTTCTTCATATATTTGTAGCAAGGCGTCGCCTTGCTGGCGCCCGGCATAGTTTGTATACCCAAACGTGTATGAGTCGTAGTTGTGCCCCAATTCGCTCGAAAATAGTTTCATACCGTAGGTCCTGAGTTATATCGAAGGATTATTTTGGAAATTTTTGCTCCGCTAATTTCGGGATTGACTCTATCAGCCCACCCAAGTCGCCGGAGGTGAGTAGGAGTATGCAGTCGTTTTCTCCCAGTTCTGTTTCTAGCATTGCAAGTGTTTGCTCCTCGCTCGTAATCGCAACGGCATCAGTGCCGGAAGCCGCGATGCGCGCAACAATTTCTTCCTGGGTGCTTTGTGCGTGGGTTGTGGCGCCTTGCGAGGCGGGCTCGTATACCAGCACTTGTGCAGCACCGAGGAAGACGGTGTCGTACCAGTGCAGGGCTTCGCGGTTGCGCCAGGAAAAGGTGTGCGGCTCAAAGACGATGACGAGCCGACGAGTAGGAAAATGTTGTTTCATCGCGGCGACCGCACTTTTTGCTTTTTCAAAGGAAGTACCAAAGCCTTCAAAAATCGGCACCAACGTTTTGTCTGATTTTTTGTCGAGCCTCCGTATAATGCCGCGAAAAGTGGCGACTGCTCGTGCAAACTGCTCTGGCGTAATGAGCTGTTTGGAAAAGAGAAATGTGGCGACCCCAACAATATTTTGTATGTTGTGCTCGCCGAGCAGTGTTGTTTCTATACGTGCTAGCAAGGCATCGCCTCGTTTTATATCAAAAGATGTTTTTTCTCCCCACCTGATGTTGGCCGCAGTAAAGTCGCCCTCGTGCACGCCGTAGGTCACAGTGGGGCGGGAAATTTTTGCGAGCAAATCTTTGCTCATTGCGGCCTCCGCGCACACCACAATGGTTGCGCCTTCGGGCGGTAGTGCGAGCAATTCGATAAATGGTTTTAAGTAACTCTCAGGAGTATGGAAGATATTTACATGGTCGTGTGCAAGCGGGGTCACAAGCAGGTGTGTGGGGTGCATCAGCAAAAACTTTGAGCGCGGGTCGGTATTGCTTGTAGGATACTCGTCACCTTCCATTACAAACAACCCGCCTTTTCCGATGTGTGCATTGGTGCTGGGAGACAAGGGCACTGCACCGATAAAAAAAGAGGGGTCGAGCCCGGCTTCCACCAAACAGTGTGCCAAGAGCGCGGTTGAGGTTGATTTTCCATAGCTACCTGCTACTACTATTGTCTCTTTGCCGCTCGACAATTCGGCAAGTACTTCGGGAAACGACAAAACCCGCCTGCCGGCGGGCAGGTTTTTTTGCACCGACTCGTATGCTGCGGCAACCTCGGGGTTTGTCTCGGGTATGAGCTTTGCGTTTTTACCGATAACAATCACGTCGGCGTCCGCCGGGATATTACTCGCGGCATAGGGTGTTATCCAAGCAATTTTTTCTCGTTCAAGCAGGGTTGATATAGGTGGGTAGACTTCCTGGTCGGAGCCGGTTATCACAACGCCCTGCTCGCGCAGGAGCTTGGCGACCCCAGACATCCCTGCGCCAGCAATCCCGATAAAATGGGCTTTTTTGAACTCCATCTGCTAGAGTATGGCGTATGTTGTCCTTCGATTCAACTCAGGATAAAGGCAAACTTTCCATAGTCGCCACACCCATAGGAAACCTCGAGGATATTACTTTGCGGGCGCTCCGCACGCTAAAAGAGTGCGACGTCGTGTATGCCGAGGATACGCGGGTAATTGCCAAATTGCTCGCGCGCTACGAGATCAAAAAACCGCTCCAGCGTTTGGATGCAACCACCGAACTCAAAAAAGCAAAAGACGTTGTCACGCGGCTCGAGGCAGGAGAGTGCGTTGCGTTTGTATCCGATGCGGGCACACCCGGCATTGCCGACCCGGGTGCGCGCCTAGTTGCGTTTGTCCGCGGGCATGTACCCGATGCAACAATCGAGGCGATACCCGGCCCCTCGGCGCTTGCCGCAGCGCTCTCGATTGCGGGCATTGATACAAGTGAGTTTATCTTTTTAGGATTTTTGCCACACAAAAAGGGGCGGCAAACGGCACTCAAAAAAATTGCAGCGAACGAGTACACGGTTGTGTTATATGAGTCGCCGCATCGCATCCTTAAACTCCTGCAGGAGTTAGAAAAAGTTGGTATACAAAAAGTAACCATCGCGCGTGAGCTTACGAAAATCCACGAAGAAGTGCTTGTGGGGACTCCGGCCGCACTCGGGAAACAATTAGAGGCTAAAAAATCCGCGCGCGGCGAGTTTGTCGTGATTGTCTGGTAAAGAAGGAGGTGTGTTAGTATAGGCATATGTCAAAGGAAACAAGCATTCTTGTTCTCGGTTTGTGGGTTTTTGCGGTGCCTTTTCTAGGTGTGCCCGGCTCGTGGCGTACGGTACTTTTAGTACTCTCGGGTGCTGGTATTGCTGTACTCGGCTTTCTCTTGCGTGGCGAAGCGATGTCAAAAGGCCCTCGTATACACCCCGGCCGCGGCCACCACTCAAGCCACTCGTTTGTCGAACATATACCCGAAGCGGCAGAGCACCCCGAGCACACAGAGGGCATCAATTCGCTTAATTAGAGATATGAGTTATAAAACTATTCTTAAGTTGAGCGCCGGTGGTGGAGTTTTCCTCTTTCTTTTGTTTACATTTCTTTTGGGTCCACTCTTTAACGACACTGGCACCGGTACGATTAAAGACTTTGCAATTATAGGGCTATTTTTTGGCGCAGTGGGTATGGTTTTTGGTTTTCTGATGTTAGCTTTAGCCAACTATATTATGCAGTGGATATCAGGAGTAACATCAAGGAGAACCAAATTTATTATTTACGTTTTAATGGCAGTAGTCACCTATGCCATTTTGGAGTCAGTGCGCTATTTCCAATACCACTGATATACTAAACTGGTGCAGGAAGACCCGGAGAAAATAACCTACTTTGCGCAGACCAACTCGCGTGGCAAGGAGGTGCCTTTTGGCATCAAGCGGCGCGACCGCGCCCGCCACTTTTACACCATCGGCAAGACGGGTATGGGTAAGTCGACCCTGCTTGAGAATATGGCGATACAAGACATCCGCAACGGCGAGGGGATTGCGTTTATCGACCCGCACGGCTCCACCGCTGAGCGCATCCTCGAGTACGTTCCCGAGCAGCGTATTAAAGATGTACTCTACTTTGCGCCGTTTGATATGGACTACCCTGTTGCGTTTAACGTGATGGAGGATGTCGGCTACGACAAGCGGCACCTGGTTGTTTCCGGTTTACTCTCGGCATTTCGCAAAATTTGGGTAGATGCGTGGAGTGCGCGTATGGAATACATTTTGTCCAACACCTTGCTGGCACTGCTCGAGTTTGAGGGCGCAACGCTGCTTGATGTCAATCGGATGTTAATTAACAAAACATTCCGCAAGCGCGTGGTGGAAAATATCACCGACCCGATTGTCCGCTCATTTTGGGTCGACGAGTTTGCCAACTACGGCGACCGCTACACGCAAGAGGCAACCCCTGCGATACAAAACAAAATAGGGCAGTTTACCTCCAACCCGCTCATCCGCAATATCGTCGGCCAGCCCAAATCCTCTTTTGACATCCGGCAGATGATGGACGAGAAAAAGATTATTATTATAAACCTCTCCAAGGGCCGCGTGGGCGAAGTCAACGCAACTCTACTTGGCTCGATGCTGGTAACCAAGATATATCTGGCCGCGATGTCGCGCGCCGATGTGCCTGCGGCGGTGATGGCCGGGCTCCCCTCGTTTTACTTTTATGTCGATGAATTCCAAAGCTTTGCCAACCAGAGTTTTGCCGACATCCTCTCGGAGGCGCGCAAATATAAATTAAATTTGATTATCGCGCACCAGTACATCGAGCAAATGGAGGAGGAGGTGCGCGACGCGGTGTTTGGCAACGTCGGCACGACGGTGGCGTTTCGCGTCGGGCCTTTTGACGCCGAGGTTTTGGAAACTATTTTCCAACCGCAGTTTATGCAGACTGATTTGGTGAACCTTGGTTTTGCGCAGATTTACTTAACGTTGATGATAGACGGCGTTGGCTCGCCGCCATTTTCGGCCACCACTCTGCCGCCGTTTGACCCGCCGCCGCAGCGGTTTGTGGCACAGGCGCTCGAGAGCTCCCGCAAGCAGTTTGCCAGCGCGCGCGCCGAGGTGGAGGCTGCTATGGCCAAGTGGCACGAGCCAGACGAGACGCCAAGAAAAGCCCCAAAAACCGAGGTCCCTAAGGCTCCTGCAGCTCCAGCGCGAGAGCACACGGCACCTCCCACGGCTGTCCACCGCCCGGCTCCAACGCCGGCGGCTCCTGTACTCCACAAGCCCGGAGTAGTGCCCACTCCACCCCCCCGGGCGGAGCCCCACAGACCTCCGCCTCCTCCGAGGCCGTTTGCCCGCAAAGAGCCAGCCCCATATAAAAAGCCTACTCCGGAGCGCCCACCCCTGGGCGGTACAAACAGCTTGCGCGAGGCGCTCGCAATGGTTACCGGGCAACACCGAGTTGAAGTCGGACCTCCGGTCGAAGCATCGAGAAAGACTCCTGTTTCCCCTGTACAACGCACTCACGCCCCAGATTTAAAAGAGACGTTGAGCAAAATTGTGGCATCACCCCCGCCGCCTACTCCTCATACGCACAAACCAGCACCATTGCAGGAAAAAGTTTTGCGCGAGATGCTTGCAGTTGACCACTCGGTTACACTCGGGGTAAGCGACACCACGGATGAAAACGCGTAATCTATTTTTCGTATTTTTTTGTCTTGTTGCAGCCCACACTCAACCAGTGCGGGCTATTGCCGCAGTCCAAATTACCGAGATTATGTACGATGTCTCGGGCAGTGACTCGGGGCGCGAATGGGTCGAGATTACAAACCTCGGCTCCGGCGCAATTGACGCGAGCGGCTTTAAATTTTTTGAGGCCAATACAAACCATGCACTCACGCTTGTCGCGGGTAGTGCCGTCTTGTCGCCGCAGACGTCGGCAGTGATTGTCGAGGACGAAGTAAAGTTTCTTGCCGACTGGCCAAGCTTCCACGGCACTCTGCTCAAAAGTTCGTTCTCACTCTCAAACACCGGGGAGTCTATCGCAGTAAAAGACGCAACACTTAGTGTGCTAGATTCGGTCGCGTACGACTCTGGTATGGGGGCTGCGGGCGACGGCAACTCTCTGCGTCGCAGCGGGAGCTCGTTTGTGGCCGGGGTGTCCGACCCTGGAATATATACTCAAAATAGTAACCAGTCATCCGGCGCAGGGAGCGATTCGGCTACCACAACCGGCACGGTGCAAGCATCAGTAGCGCAGAGCACGGGAGGCTCGCTTCCTATCACCGCGCACATTAGCGGTGACACTATGGTGATGGTTGGTGGCGGTTCCTATTTTTCCGGCACCGCATTTGGTACGCAGGGGCTGCCGCTACAAAATGCCCGCTATCTATGGAATTTTGGCGATGGCGCCACGGCAGAGGGTCAAACAGTTTTTCATAGCTATTCCTACCCGGGCAAGTATGCGGTCTCGCTCGACGCGGCTTCGGGTTTTTCCGAAGGTGCCGACCGCAGCGTGGTCGAAGCAGTTGCGGCACAAGTTGCTTTGGTTGCGCAGGCCGACGGCTCGCTCGCCGTGTTTAACAAATCGCAACACGACCTAGATATCGGGTTGTGGACGCTTGCCTCCCTGCGCGGCACGTTTGTCATTCCAAAAAATACTATTGTACTCGCGGGGCAAGGAGTGCGTTTTTCTCCCGTCATCACAAAATTTTTTGGAGACACCGACGCGAAGCTTCTCTACCCGAACGAGTCAGTCGCTGCCTCGGCCGACCCGAGCGCCGACTCGCCTTTGCGTGGTGAGCCGATTGCCACGGCGGGCGGGTTGCCCCCAGTTGCAATCTCCCCTCCGACACCAGCGCGCAGCCAAATACCCGTGCTACCTTTAGCCGCCGCTAGCCAGCAGCCGTTCGCACCAGATGACACCACAATAAACCCTGCGGCAGCAGCAGAGAGCGAAACCGCTCCTCTGTGGCCCCCGTTTCTTGGTCTTGCTGGATTGTTGGCAGTCGGGGGCGCAGGCGTGTGGTATGTGCGCGCCCGCGAGCCGACCCCGGCAGCGCGGAAGGAAACCGCTTTTGATGAGGGCGAGTTTGAGTTAGAGTAGGAGCTTATGGCAGAGGTATACAAGACTATTGTAGTAACCGGCGGAGCCGGGTTCGTCGGCTCGCGCCTTTGTGGGCGGCTGGTGGCCGCAGGGCATCGGGTAATATCTCTTGATAATTATTTTACCGGCTTAAAGGCAAACCATATCGAGAGTGTCGAGTATCGTGAGGGACACACCAAAGATATCGAAAAGCACATACCCGAGGTGCCAGACCTGGTGTACCACTTGGGTGAGTACTCCCGGGTTGAAGTCAGTTTGAGCGAGCCGGATGTGGTGTGGGATTTAAACACGCACGGCACGTTTGGGGTGGCAGAATTTTGGCGTAAACGCCAGCAAAAAAATGGAGCAAAATGCAAGCTGGTGTATGCTGGCTCCTCTACCAAGTTTGGCGACGGCGGGTTGGGGCGCGTACAAACGCCCTACGCGTGGACCAAGGCAAGCAACACCGAGCTCGTACAAAACTACGGCCGGTGGTACGCGCTCCCGTACGCAATCACCTATTTTTACAATGTATACGGGCCCGGCGAGCGCGCGGGCAAGTACGGCACGGTGATAGAAATTTTTAGGCAAAAACACTCGGCTGGCGAGCCGCTCGGGGTTAATGCACCCGGTACGCAAAAACGCAACTTTACGCACATCGACGACATCGTCGACGGTCTTATGTTGGTGGGCGAGCGGGGCGAAGGAGACGAGTTTGGCTTGGGAGACCAGGAATCTTTTTCAATTCTAGAGGTTGCGCAGATGTTTGGGGGCAGCGTGGAGATGCGCCCCGAAGCCCGCGGCAACCGTATGGACTCGGCGCTTGACGTAACCAAGTCAAACGCTATCGGGTGGCAACCTAAGCGCTCCTTGAGGGAGTATATTGCCTCTATCGTATGAAGCGCGTACTCATTTTTTCTCTCGCCTACTACCCGCACGTGGGCGGAGCCGAGGTAGCGGTGAAGGAAATCACCGACCGCACCCTACCGGACGACATCGAGTTTCATATGGTTACGATGCGCTGGAGTAATACTGAAGCCCGGGAAGAAAAAATAGGCAATGTGTTTGTGTATCGCACTTCGCCAGCAGGGTCGGGCCGACTCAACAAACTCCTTTTTCAGTTTTTGGCGGTACGCACTGCGCTGCATCTGCATAAAAAATATCACTACAGTGCCACGTGGGCACTGATGGCGCACTCGGCCGGCGTGCCAGCCGCGATGTTTAAAATACTTCATCCAGAAGTGCCCTATATTCTTAATTTACAAGAGGGCGACCCGCCGGAGGCTATTGAGCGCACGATGCGCTCGCTGTGGCCGCTGTTTTGCCGAGCATTTACAAAAGCCGACATCGTACAGCCGCTCTCGCACTTTCTTGGCGCGTGGGCGCGGCGGATGGGATATCTCGGGCCAATAGAAATCATACCCAACGGTGTTGATGTAAAAAAATTCTCGGGTGCTCCTGTGCCGCATCAGGGGACGGTGCTTATAACCACCTCGCGTTTGGTACATAAAAATGCAGTTGATGATGTCATCCGCGCGCTGCCGTTTTTGCCGGGCAGCGTCCGATTTAACATACTGGGCATTGGGCCCGACGAGGCGATGCTACGAGAGCTTGCAAAAAAAGAGGGTGTTTTAAACCGTGTGGAGTTTGTCGGGTATGTTGCGCACAAGGATATGCCTGGGTATCTCCACGCGGCGGATATTTTTATCCGCCCCTCGCGCTCCGAGGGGCAAGGAGCTTCCTTTATAGAGGCTATGGCGGCGGGCTTGCCGGTTGTTGCAACGCAAGAAGGCGGCATCGCCGACTTTTTGTTTGATGCAAAGCGTAATCCCGAAAAACCAACAACCGGCTGGGCCGTCGATAAAAATAGTCCCAGGCAAATCGCCGAGGCAGTCAAAAACATCCTCGGCAACCCCGAGCACACAAAAAAGGTTGTAGATACTGCCCGTGCCCTTGCCGTGGAGAAGTACGATTGGGATTTGATAGCAAAAGGTATGCGAGAGATGGTATTCGGCAGAATACTCAAAAACTAGCTACAATGACAGTATGAGAATTTTAATTGCGACGGGGCTCTATCCGCCCGAGGTGGGCGGCCCTGCGACGTATACCAAGTTGCTTGAGGAGCGCCTGCCGGCGCTCGGTTTTGACGTTGCCGTGTTGCCATTTAGTGTGGTGCGACGGCTGCCAAAAATCTTGCGGCACGCCGCGTATTTTTGGAAATGTTTTAGGATGGCGCGGCGCGCTGATATTGTGTTTGCGCAAGACACGGTGAGTGTCGGGTTGCCGGCAGCACTTGCAGCCAAGCTTGCACGCAAAAAATTTGTTGTGCGCGTGCCGGGCGACTATTCCTGGGAGCAAGGCGTGCAGCGGTTTGGGGTTAAAGAATTGCTTGATGATTTCCAACACAAACGCTACGGAGCCCGTGTAGAATCTTTGCGTGCCGTTCAAAAATTTGTTACCCGCCAAGCACTAGCGGTTATTGTGCCGAGCGGGTATATGAAAGGTATTGTCGACACGTGGGCTGACCCAAAAAAAGTATGCGTTATTTACAGCAGCATCGACCTCTCTGTCCCGTACGAACTGCCGCGGGACCGGCCAGAAGGTTTTTTAATAGTGAGCTCGGGTCGCCGCGTGCCGTGGAAGCATTTTGATGCAATCGAGCGGGTAGTGGCGCGCGAGCCAACCTGGCACTTTTCTCTCGCAGAAAATCTTCCACGCCCACAAGCTCTGGGCTGGATAAAAGCGGCCGATGTATTTGTACTCAACTCCACCTACGAAGGGCTCTCGCATACCCTTGTGGAGGCTATGATGCTTGGCACGCCGATTGTGGCAACCGAGGTCGGTGGCAATCCCGAGTTGATTGCAAACGGAGTGGATGGTTTGCTTATACCTCCCAAAGATGATGAAGCGCTCTATGCCGCTTTGCAAAACATACAGCAACATAAAGAAGAGGCACGAGCTCGAGCAGAGTCTGCGCGCGCCAAGACAAAACAATTTTCTATTGATACTACAATCAAACAGCTCGTAGCATTGTTGAATGATATGAACCCTACTTCGCTAAAGCTACGCGGGGCAAGAGTCTTAATGATAACTGGAGATAGAAATTTTAAGCCCGGCAACCCACGCTACGATTTGCAGGCCAGGGCGGTCGAGCAACTCTCGGTTGTTTTTTGGGGGCGGGGGCATCTCTGGCCGCACATTCCTAAAGGCCCATTTGATATTGTGACCGCACAAGACCCTTTTTTGCGCGGGCACTTGGCAGCCCACTTGGCGTGGTTTTTTGAAGCTACACTCAACCTGCAGGTGCACACCGACCTCTCGGCGCTACCGTGGCTCAAGCGCGCGTGGGCTGGGTTTAACTTGCGCAAAGCGAGCTCGGTGCGCGTCGTGTCAGAAAAAATAAAAAAACAGGTCGAACAGATGGGAGTGAAGGCACCTATATATGTTTTGCCGATCTTTATAGACATAGAACGATTTCGTTCTCTACAAAGACAAACGCACGGACAAAAAACAATACTGTGGATTGGGCGATTTGAAGAAGAAAAAGATCCACTGTATGCAATTTCTGTTCTCCAAAAAGTGCGCGAGGCAGGAGTTGATGCTAGGCTCGTACTGCTGGGGGCGGGAAGCCTCGAGAAATCTTTGCGCACAGAAACCGCGAGGTTAAACCTCGCGGAATATGTAGAGTTTTCTGGCTGGCAAAAACCAGAAGATTATTTGGCCCTTGCCAATGTGGTGTTGTGTACCTCCAAGCACGAAAGTTACGGCGCAAGTATTATTGAAGCGCTCGCTGCTGGGGTGCCCGTGGTCGCGCCCGATGTTGGCATTGCCCTTGAGGCCGGCGCCATTGTTGTACCAAGGTCTCGCTCTGCTAACCTTGCTGAAAAAGTGGTTGAAGTCATTCGCTCCGGTAAGAAAGGCGAGCTTAAACTCAAACTCCCCACTGCCGAGGAATGGGCAAAAGCCTGGTATGAGAGTTTACTAGAGGCTAACAGGTGAGGATGTTACGGCGTTCATTTGCAATACACACTAATCGTGTGTATACTGCAAATATGAAAAGTGACTTACAGCGGGTGAATATTACCTTGCCGAGCCAAACGCTCCAGCGGATTGATCGTGTTGCCCGACCAGGAACACGCAGTCGGGTTATAGATGAGGCGGTCAACTTCTACCTAAAGGAACATGGTCGTGCGAATCTGCGCAAGCTACTTAAAGAGGGAGCCATAGCAAATGCAGAGCAGGATCGAAAAATTGCTACCGATTGGTTTCATATAGAAAAAGAAGTATGGGACAAGCTCGACCAATGATCCCCAAAAGAGGTGATGTATTTCTCGTCGATTTTGATCCGACGATCGGAGCCGAGATCCAGAAAACGCGTCCGGCGTTGATTCTTCAGAATGATATTTACAATCAGTACAGTGCGACAACTATTGTTGCAGCAATCACCGCGGCAGGTAAAAAATCATTTCCTGTGCAAGTAGAAGTTTCTGCAGGTGGGGGTGGTCTTGATCGTAATTCATTAATACAGCTCAACCAAATCCGCACCATAGACAAGTCCCGACTTATTCATAAGCTAGGGCAGGTAGACAAATCAACTATGCGGAAAGTCGACACTGCACTTGGCATAAGTTTGGGGTTGATTGAGTCATAATTTTTTATGATTGGTCTTTTTGATTCTGGTTCGGGAGGTCTCACGGTACTCAAAGCTCTGGAGAATATCGCTTATAGACTATGAAATTATTAATCTGCACACAGGCGGTTGATAGCCAGGACCCGGTGCTTGGGTTTTTTGTGCGGTGGGTGGAAGAGTTTGCCAAACACTGCGAGCAAGTGGAAGTTATTTGCTTGCGCCGTGGCGAGTATGTGCTCCCGCCCAATGTGCAAGTCTATTCTCTCGGCAAGGAAAAAAATAAATCTTCACGTTTGGGGCGGTGGCTCAAAGCACTACGATATATCGTAGTGCTGCGCCACCAATACGATGCTGTGTTTGTCCATATGAACCCTGAATATATCCTGCTGG
>Ga0209515_10006814_pt1 | contig 14038 bp, 7 predicted proteins | sample Subgroupgradi54m_FD_187454 | JGI IMG/M metagenome (GOLD analysis project Ga0209515, IMG submission 187454) | Subsurface groundwater microbial communities from S. Glens Falls, New York, USA - GMW60B uncontaminated upgradient, 5.4 m (SPAdes)... ...
AAAATTTTTTATTTTACCTTCAATTGGTAAAGTATGAATAAAAATATTGTTAGTGATTATTTTATCGATTGATAAAGAAATAATATTAATTTCATATAATTTAATAATTTTTTTAATCGGTAATATACATGTTTTAAAAAATTTAACAATTTTTTTGTTGCTCACTTTATGATTTGCAGAATATTTAAAATATTTTATGCTATTTGGAAACATAATTTTATAATTTATGTATTCATCATATTGACCTATTGAATTACGACTAAAATAAACTGGACAATTACAATAAAAATAAGATACACTATTTGGTATTGGTAGTGTTTTTTTTATTATAGCATCGTTGTCGTTATCCACAATTGTAATTTTTTTGGTATAATTTGTTATTGAATGATGCCATAGTAAATTTTTGTCTGAATGTAATTCTTTATTAGTTTTTAATTGCGTTATTTTTTTTAAATTTTTTGGCATTTAATGTGTTATGTGTTTAATTGTTTGTATTAAATGTATTAAAAGATTATATAAAACATATTAACATTATTTATTATTTCAATTTTTTTATTTTATTTAATTAAAAAAATAAAAACAATAATTTGTATTAAGAAATGTCAATTATAAATTATTTATCTGGTTATCTGTATTTTGCATTTAACATATTTGTATTAGTAATATATTCATTCATAATGAAATTTGTGTATGAGTTAAACAAAAATAATATGTCGATGTTTTTTACATATGTATTATTATTATTCATATTTCATACAACAGTTGATTTAAAAATTATAATTAATTTATTCATATCATTAATATTTATATTTTTATTTGTTGATCAATACATGTGTTTGAAAATTACAAATATGTATATTAAAAAAACAAATAAATATATTTTATCAAACAAATATTTGGAAAATAAAATTAATATCGTTAAAAAATATATTGTTTTTAGTAACAATGAATATATTAAAAAAATGTTAAATTCATTTTTTATTGCTATGGAACCAATGCACACATATATGCATTTAAAAATTAAAAAAAGATTTACAGAAATTTATATGAATTTTATTTTTAATAATAATGATGACAATGATGATGATGATGATAGTGATAGTGACAATGATAACAGCAACAATTTATTTATGAATAGTAATATGTTGAATTTATTGCTATCACATAACAATACAAAAAAAATACCAAACATATCATATGCATTAAATACATCAAACAAAAAATTTAAATATAACGAAAACGATATTAACCGAATAAATGATGAAATTGATATAATAACAAATAATTTAAATAACAATACATTTTTAGTACCAAACAATGAACATTTGATAATAGACGATTCAAGCAATTCAAGCAATTCAAGTAGTGAAGAATGTTCGGATTATTTAAGCGATGCGATTTCAAATGTAAAATCATTGAGCAGTTCTAATAGTGATTTAACAAGTGACGATACATTAAATAATGCGAACAGTTCCGATAATATTATCAACATTAATACTGTTGATGACACACACGATAAAATTAACAACAAAAGTAACAACAAAAGTAACATTAAAAATAATTTTATTGCAAATATTAAAAAAGAAGAAACATTTGAAGATTTTTTAATTGAGTAAATTTGTTACAAACTAATAAATAAATAAATCAATCAATCAATCAATTAAAAAATCAATCAATTGAATTGCCATTGTTAATAATTTATTATTAACAACAATAACACAATAATTACAATAAAATAAACTTTGCATTTATTATTATCTATATTAATATTTTTAACATTTTCAAAATTTTCTATTTGATTTAGCTTTGAACCATCAACTAAATACGCCTGATTAAAATATGTTCCACCGCAATTTCCAGTGCCTTGATCTGAACATAACACATTGCAAAAATTTTTATCAACTGAATCTGTCATAAATTCATTATTTAATGATCCATAACATTCATTTCCATTTTGTAATGCAACATATTTAACTCCTGCTTCTTTTCCTTTATTGATACAATCTAATTGATTTGTAACATTTCCTAAATTAAATTTCATTTTTGGTTTATTTGGAACATCTCTAAAACATCCGACGTATGAATTATTTAAACTTTGTTCAAATGTTGATAATGGTAACACTGTAGGTGTTGCGGTTGTTGATGTTAATTGTGGCATTGATGTTGTTAATGGATTTTCAGTAATTATATTTTGTATTGTTGGTAATGTATTAACATTATTTAAATTATTTAAATTCGTATTATTCGCATTATTATCATTATTTTGTTTGTTACTTATTTCTTTACTTGTTTCTTTAATAACATTTTTTAATTTTTGTATAAAATTAGACATTAATATAATTGTTTTCTAAAAATTATTTATTTGAATTTATTTGAAATTATTTGTGGTTATTTGTAATTATTTACGATTATTTGTGATTATTTATAAAAAATTATCCGTAACCATTTTTAATTATTTTATTAGCAACATCACAATAATCACAATTGCAATTATGTACAAATATATGTTGTCTTTAAACAAATCATCATATAAATTTTTATTTTCATTATTTTGTGCACTTGTTATATTTGTTTGATTTTTATCATTATTACCATCACTATCATTATTTTTATCGACAATTACATTAGTTTCACTTGTATTTTGTTGTATTGGTAATGGATAATTATTTGTTATGTTTGTTTCACTAATTTGTGGTACGGCATTGTCAAAAAATGGAATTGGTAAAATTGATGGATATGTGACAGGATTTGGATATATTGTTGGATATGGTAAAGTGTTGTTAACATATGTTGTTGATTGTATGTTTGGAATATTTTTATAATATGGATATGGTTTATTTTTCCAATAAGGATATTGTTTATTTTTCCAGTATGGATATATGTTCTGTTTATTTTTCCAATATGGATATTCATTCGAATCAATATTTTTATCAACAACATTTACAGGTGTTTGTATTTGTTGTGCAGGATAATATGTTTTATTTAAATTATCTGGTGTTGCAATATAATTTTTATCGTTTAAATATGCACCAGTTGTAACTGGATGTGGAGCTTGTGTAATTGGATATAATGGTGGTATATTTTTGTTAACACTGTTTGTAATTGTTGATGTTGGAAAGTACCGATTCGCTGGAATTTGTGGTGTTATTACACCTGCGCCACTAATACCAGTAATATTTCTATTGTAATTTCCATAATAATGTGGTTGTATTGCGTTTGTTTTATTTGCATATGCATTTGCATTTGGATATTTTTGATCCATACTTGAATAAGTATGCACATTTGCATTTGGATATGAATGAATATTTGGATTTGAATGCGAATATACATTTGTATTTGCATTCATACTTCCACCTTTATATGATGTATTAAAATTTCCACTACTACCACTGCTACCACTACCACCTTTATATCCACTGCTTCTATTTTGAAATCCACTATTTGCATAGCTAAAAAAATTTTCAATATTCATATGTATTATATATAAATGTTATAAAAAAATTATGTTGTTATGTATGGAAAATATGTATAAAAAATATACATGCTATTTATAACATGATTATTTTATATTTTCACTAACATTACTTTTACATAACGGACACAGCTGTGAATGATTTAACAGCCATTCTGATAAACATTGTGTGTGATATTTATGTTTACATGGTATATCAAAAATTATATTACCATTTTCTAATTTATTTAAACATATTGCGCATGTTTCTGCATTATCATCAATTTCATCAATATCAACATTGTTAACATTTACATTATTGTTAACATTCGCATTATTGTTAACATTTACATTAATATCAATATTGTTATCAGTATATTTGGTTGTTTTTAAATTATCAATAAATTCTTGTGTTAATGTATTTTTATTTTCTTCAGTTTGATATTCATTTATATTTACTTCATTATTCATTATTATGTTCATTAATTCTGTTGCATTTAAAATTCTATCAACAATGTCAAAAGGAAATTGTATATTTCGTATATTTTCAATATTTCCATTAATGTTTTCATCAATATTATCAAAAAATGCATCAATTTGTTGATCATAAAAATACATTTCATCTTGATTATTTAAAGGACGAATATCAATAATTATATTTTGATATTGATTTGGTTGTTCATTATTTCTTAAATTTGTCATAATATAATTTGTAATATTATTAACAACATTATCATTAATATGTGTATTGTTATTTATTATTACATTGTTAAACGTATTTATAATACCATTATTTTCATTAAAATTATTTGCAATAAATTCATGAGTATTATTGTTGTGATTAGTTATGTCAAATAATAATACTTCATTTTCAGTTATTATGTTGTCAGTTGTTGCTAAATTAATGTTACTATTGGCGTTAATTATTTCCGAATTGCTATCATTATTAGTTGTTTCTAAATTACTATTATTAGTTGTTTCTAAATTATTGCAATCAGTTGTTTCTAAATTGTCAGTTAATTTTAAATAATTATTAATCGGTTCTGAATTGTTGTTTGGTAATTTTATATTGCTATTGTCGCTATTGCAATTATTTTCGTTATCATTTGCATTTGCATTTGTATTTGCATTTTTATTATAATATTCATAATATTCATTTGAATAACTGTCATAAATATTATTTACATTATTATAATTTTCAATAACATAACTGATTACATGTATTTTAATTGTATTTTCGCAATTCATAAATAATTCATTTGTTGTAGCATAATACAAAATACATGATATTCCATTAACATACAATTCATCTTTTGCATAATTATTTTGATTGTTATAATTGTTATGATTGTTATGATTGTTATGATTGTTATGATTGTTATTAAAATAATTTAAAAAATCATATATTATTTTTCTAATTTTTTCACTTTCATTAAAATGTGTATTGATATTTGAAAAATAAATTGAATTTATAATTGTTACCATAATTCGTTTTTCATTTAAATTATTATTAATAAAATTTTTTGATTTTTCATATAAATCAAATGATTTTTCTGTTAATTTCTTGCTGTCTAAATAAATTGCGTTATTATTATTATTTATATAAATTTCATTTATTATTCCAATTGAATTCTCATTTTGCAAATTATCAGAGTCATTTGAATCAATTGAACAAAATGAATCAAATGAATCAAATGAATTACTTCTAATTAAATTTTCATTTAATGTGTGATCATGTTCATTGTTCATATTAATAATTTAATGTATTATTATTATTATTGTTATTATTATTTGAAATAATTTTATTGGAATAAAAATTCAATTTTTTTAGTTAAAAAAATTAAATGAAATATTTGTTTATTATATATTTATTATATTTTTATTGTATATTCATTATACGTTTATTATATTTATTGTATATTTATTGTATATTTATTGTATATTTATTGTATATTCATATTTAATATTCAATATTCAATATTCAATATTTAATATTCAATATTCAATATTCAAATAAATGTCTCAATCCATCTTTATGTTTAATTGTTAAACCAGATGCATTTTTATGTCCACCACCTCCAAATTTTTTTGAAATAACAGATAAATCTGGTCCACTGTCTAAGCCTCTTAAATTTATCCACCATTCATCATTATTTGGCGAATACATCCAAATAACAGAAAAATCAGGTAAATCTCCATTTTTAAATTGTTTATAACATAATTTATTTCCAAATTCAGAACGTAATCCATGTGAAATATTACCGCCAAGCCAAATTTTATATTTTTTATCATCAATTGTCATTGTTGCTTCAACTGCATTTGATAATCCAATTTTAATTTCTTTTTCATTTATGCTTTCAACAATTGAACCGTAAGTTTTTAAATATTCTTTTTTTTCTTCAATATTTTCTAATAATTGAGTAATTTTTGTTAAATCATATGGATTGATATAATTTAAATTAAACATTGCATTATTAATTTCTTTTGAATTTGGTAATGTCCATTTCCATAAATCTCTATCAGCAATGTAATCAACAAAAAATGGTCTTTCTTTGTTTTCTGAAAAATAATCCCATGTTATTTGGCAACCTGATCTATCCATATCAAATTCAATATATAAATTATCGATTTTATTAAATTGTTGTTCATTATCTTTAATCATCTGTTCAGAATTTAAAAAATTCTTCATAGATTTGTAAAACAAATCTGTTCGGAACTCTTATGATGATCAAGAATTGTTACACTTTTTGCTTTTTTGACAAGGTCAACTAAATAATCATATGATGGACATAAATCAACAAATAATACATTTAAATCATCAAATTTTGCAATTGGATCTTTTCCTGCATCACATGGATAACAATTGTTAATTTCACTAAATTGTTTTGCACACCATAAACTACATGTTCCGTCTGAGCATGACTGTCCATGATAAACAATTGCATTAAAATTTTTATTTTTTGGTTTGTTTGGATTTACAATGAATGATGACATTTTATATTGTATATTGTATAAAATATATTATATACATTTTATATTTCAATTTTTTTCGTCAAACAATACAGTCACATGTTTTATCGACAAATATAATACGTTGCATATTTTTAGCGACAAATATAATACGTAGCATGTCTTTAGCGACAAATATAATACGTCGCATATCTTTAGCGACAAATATTAATGTCGCATATCTTGTCGACAAATAACGATGTCGCATATCTTTAGCGACAAATATCAATGTCGCATATCTTTAGCGACAAATATCAATGTCGCATGTCTTTAGCGACAAATATAATACGTCGCATATCTTGTCGACAAATAACGATGTCGCATATCTTTAGCGACAAATATTAATGTTGCATATCTTGTCGACAAATATTAATGTCGCATGTCTTTAGCGACAAATATTAATGTCGCATATCTTTAGCGACAAACAATATTGTAATTTTTAAATCACAATCATACGATTTTAATATATTGATATATTTATATATCAGCATATTTATATATTATGAACAATAATGATAATAACATAAATATTTCATTAGATATGTCGCCATATATTCCCGATATAAATGTAAATGGTAAAATATATAACACTTCAGATAATATTTCATTAGAATCGGTTATAACAACATATCAAACAATATTTATTTTTAATTTACATTATGACACAAATAAAACATACAATATTTATAATAATCCATCATACATGTTATATGGAATAACAAACAATAATGTATATTATTTACCATCATTATTATTTTTTAAAAATATCAAAAACACTCCATATAAAACAATAAAACAAGAATTAACATTTTCACTTGAAATTAAAAATTTATTAGTAAAAATTGGATATAACATAGATGATATAGTGTTACCAAATACTGGTAATAATTTAGAAACGGATTTTTGCTATCAATCATTGTCTGTGTCAGATATAACTGAAAGAACAAGTGAAATTTTATTTTTATTTTTTTATGTAAATAATCAAAACACAATAAACAATAATAAATATAATTCAACCGTTTTTCATGATAAAAATTATTTTAATGTTTTGTTGTATCCATATGTGACAAATTTTCAAACACAATTTATATATGATATACATGATTTACCACAAAAAAATGAAGATGGAGAAAACAACATAAATTCATTATATTTTAATGAACGCGATTTGTGCCAATATATTGACAAGCTTGATTATAAATATCTTGAAAATAAAAATTATTTAAACAATCAATTAATAAATTTAGACAAAATTAAAAATTACAGTCTAAATTTGAAATTTTATGAAAATTATGTTTATAAACAAATCAAAAAATACAAAAATGTTATTTTTATTGACATAAATGAAATAACAAAACTTAATTATAATGAAATTTCCAAAAATAATAGTGTTACACGAACATATCAAAGTCAACAGGAATCTTACACTGATACACTTGTGTTAAATAAACATGTTAACAATAATAAAATTTATTCAAATATTAACCAAAAAACATCTTTAACACTTGACAATAAATTATCTTTTATCAAAAATAATATTGATGCCAAATATACACCATACATATTAAATTTCATAAATAACAATAATTTATATCCAATTAGTAAAAATTATTTTATTAATACATATATAAATATAAATAATCCAGATATAACAATAACAAATTTATATTTATATAAAATTTGTTTATTGATAAATCCAAAAATAATTTATCAAAAATATTTAATTGAATCAACCTCATTTGAAATAAAAAATTTGCTTGAAGAACAAAATATGTTATTTTTTGGAATAAATAATGATAAAAATATTTTGTATTTGCAAAAAAATATTAATCACACTGATACATATTATATAAATAAATACAAAATTACATTTACATTTTTAAATGAAAACAAAAACAAAAATGAAGACAAAAATATAACATATATCATTATTTTAAGCATTGCTTTTTACAATAACAAAAAAATTAAAATAATAAACATAAATAAAACTGAAACAATTAATGATTTAGGATACACAAATTACACATATTTAGATGAAACATTAACGATAGCACCATGTATATATAACACAAGCACATTATTTAAAATATATGAAAACATAATTGATTATGGTTTGTTAGATACAAAATATTATTCATACACAATAAATTATGATAATATTTCCAAATTTATATATGCCATGAATGGTGTAAATATGAACAGTTTTTATCATTTTGTAAGCAACATTAAACCAAACATTCATAAATATTCCAATACATTAAATACATTAAAAAGAAAAATAAACAACTTGATTGACAATATTATTTTATTGAGTCAAAAATTTAATGCAATTAAAGACAATATTATGAATTTACGTTCTATTATGCATATTGCATTAACAATTGACACAAATATCGATAAAAATTATATTGATATTTTTGTTAATAATTTAAATATTCAAAATGATTGCAACAATTTATTTCCAATCATTAATTGTAAAAAATCATTAAATAATAATAACAGTAGTAATAATGACAGTAACAGTAATAACAACAACATCAATAATAATAACAATAATATTATTTTACCAAATGGAACATATAAAATATTTAAATTTCACAATTATAATCCATCAATAAATTTTTTAAATACAAGTTTAGAAAATGATAAAATTGTGTATGAAATTGATACAATAAATGAATACACTAAACACAATTTTTGTATATTAATAAAAATATCAAAACAGCCACATAAAACAAAAATTAAAACAAAATTTTATATGTGTATATGTTACAATTCGGGAACACCATATATAACAACTGACAACAAAATTTATGCATTTGAATTATTTAATTATTATAATGAAAAAAATAAAATAATAATAAATTTAATTGTAAATAAATATGTTAATTTTTATCAAATGAATTTTGTTATTGAACAATATAATGTATTTAATGAGTTCAATACACTTGTTATTAATTTTGATAATTTGTATTTTAAAAAACATGAATTTATACATATACATAAAATAATTAAAAATGATCATGAACGTTTTGATGTTGATGTTAATAATGATGCAGGTATTAATTTTAATACTAATGCTGATATCAATACTAATACTGATACTGATATCAATACTGACACTAATACTAACACTAATACTGGTACTAGCACTGACACTAATACATATGTTAATAATTTATTACAAACGCATATATGTAAAAAATACAAAGCAAAAACACTAATTAAAAATATAATTTGCATATTAAATCAATACAAAAATTTATATTTAACGCAAAAAATAATTTTTTATTTGAAACAACTAAAAATAATTAAAATACATAAATTTGAAACACAAAATTATTTAAACATAATAGACATTATAAGAACAAGTGCACAAAATTGTATCACAAATAATTTAGTTAATTACAATTTAAATGTAACATATAGTAACACTAGTTCATTTGTTCAAAATACTTATTATAAACTTGCAAAGTTAACAACAATAACAACTTTAAATGTTGTTAATAGTCTTGAAATTAATTGTGAAATAATAATAAATTATATTAAAAAAAAAATATCGTTACTAAAATCTAACATTGAAAATGACAATAAAATTATTGGAGAAATAACATATAATTATATAATATTTGAATATTTGAATGTCCAATTTGAAAATATTTTTAAAACAGAAATTGACACAAATTCAGATGTTTTTCAAATTGATAAACAACAAATATTTATTCAGCTACAAATGTTTGACAATATTGGTAATGGTAATGTTAACAACAACAATAATAATAATAATAATAATAACATTGCTAATAATTTACAATTTAATAAAATTAATTTAAATATTATTAAAAATGTTGTAAATATCATTAAATATAATTCTCTCGTTTTAACCGAAATCATTTACAAATTTGTTTTAATAATACAAGATAAAACAGTTGATACAATATTTAATAATGATTCAACAAACGATAATTTACATAATATTATTGAAAACACAAAAATTTACAAATGTAATTTTGATATTTTTAAATATCTCAATGAACTTAAAATTAATTTAAATCAAGATTCTAACACTGACACTAATTTAGTCATATCAATTGATAATTTAAAAAATGTTTTACAAAATATAATAAATACATTTATTGGTATATATAAATTTAATTACAATATAACAACTGGAACTATTCAACAAATAAATCCTCAAACAATAAATGTAAATAATTTAAAATTAATAGTAAATGATATTGCATTTTCAACAAAAATAATTAATGACAACACATTAAATAATATAATTGAAAATATTATTTCAAATATCAACGAATATATCTTATATCTCCAATACGATAAATTTATAACAAATATGTATAACACAATTATTAATTCAAATATAAATATAAATATTAGTCAAGATATTAACACAATAAATTTAATTACAAATATTTATGAATATGTGCAATTACAAAAAATGGTGTTACAATTTCCAACAGAAGAAATATTAAATAAATATTATTTGCGAATTTCAAATATGGATATTGACATTAACAATGTTGATAGTTATATAAATTATATTAACAATAATGCTAATAGCAATAATATTAATGGTAGTTGCAATGATGCGAATTATTCAAACAATTTATCACAATTTATAAATGAAAATTTAAAATGGAATTTACAAACAAAAATAGAAAAAACAAAAGATATGCTAAATATAATTAAAACAACAAATTTGCTAAATAATATAACATTTAATTTTAATGAACAATTAAATTATTTAATCATTAATAAAAAAAAATTAAATTATTGTAAAAATACAATTGGTTATGCTGATTTGCAATTATTGTATTTGAATATCGAAGAACCGATCTAATAAATAAATAAATAAATAAATATTTATTGGACAAATATTTTATCAATAAAATCATTAATATTTTCAACACATTCAATTGTTAAATTTTCAAATTGATTTTTATTTTTTCTTAAAATAATGTTTAATTCTAATTCATTAGATTTTGGTATAAATATGTTTTGGACACCTGCATATTTTGCACCTAATAATTTTTGTTCCAATCCACCGATTTTTAAAATATTTCCATGCAAATCAATTTCACCAGTTATTGCAACACTATTTTTAATTTCTTTTTGTAAAAATAATGATATAATTGCACATGCTGTTGCTGTTCCTGCTGATGGTCCATCTTTAATTGTTGATCCTTCTGGGTAATGAATATGTAATCCATGTTTAACAAAATTATTATTATCGTTATTTTTTAATAAATGTTTTTTAACATATGCAAATGCGACTGTTCTTGCAACTTTAGCAGATTCTAACATTATTTTTTCAACATTTCCTGTTATTTCAATTGTGTGAATATCCGAATGCAAATATTCAGACACCTGAATAACTGTTAATCCACCAATGCCAATAGATGATGCAAACATTCCATTTATGCAACCAATTTTACTAACTGTATTTATTTTTTGTTGTTCAATGTATGGATAATCTTCGAATACTTTATCAATAAAAATGTTCATGCTATCCATGCTATCGTTGTTATTGTTACAATTATTTTCACCTAAATTTTTTTCGTTAAAACCATTTGTGTTTAGTTCAATATTGTTCGAATCATTTTTGACTAATTCATTACTATCAAAATCATTTTTGTAAAAATCATTTTTGTTAATATTTGTAATATTATTATAATTTATCGTAGTTATTATTTCTTCAAGTTTGTCTTTTAATTTTCTCACACCAGCTTCATATGTATATAAACGTATTATTTTTTCAATATTATCATTATTAAATTTAATATCATCAACATTTTTTCCAACATCATTTAATATTTTGGGTATTAAAAAATGTTGAGCAATATTAATTTTTTCATTTAATTTGTATGAATTAAATTCTATTTCATATATTCTATCTTTTAAAATTTTGTCAATACATGTTGAATCATTATATGTAAAAACACAAATACATTTTGATAAATCAATATCTATTTCTGAAAAATATCTATCGGTAAATTGTGTATTTTGTGTAATATCAGTAATATGTGTTAAAATTGATGTTACTTCTTTTCCATGTTCAGTTTTTGAAACTTTATCTAATTCATCAAATAATATTATCGGATTCATAACATTTGATTTTTTTAAACAATTAACAATATCTCCACATGTTGAACCTTGATATGCTATTCCATGTCCACTTAATGTCGAACCATTTGCAATGCCACCCAATCCAATTATATTAAAAGGTCTATAATCATTATTTTGATTTTTTTTATTGATTGTAAAATTTGTTAAATCATAATCAATAAAATCAACAAGACATTTTGATAATGCTTCTTTTATAATTGTTGTTTTTCCAATTCCTGGCGGTCCATATATTCCTAAAATACAACCTTTTATTCCATTTGTTAACCATTTTGAAATTATATTAATAATTTTGTTTTTTGCATTATGATGTCCATAAATAACATCATCTAATATTTGTTTAACATAATTTATGTAATCATTACGATAAATAATATATGTATTATACATATTAATGTATTTTTCATAAATAGTTTTGTATTTATTGTTTGAAAAAATAATTTTTAAATCACTTTCATTTTTAATTTTGATGTGTTGTTCAACAATATTAACATTACCATTAATATTGTTATTTGTATCATTAGCATTATTAATATTATTAATTGCAACAATGATATCATTTAAAAACGAAAATATATTTTCATTTTTGTATTTACCAAATGGTATTTTATATAAATTTTTTAAATATTCATTAACTTTGCTATTTGACGACATATTTATGTTTAATTCTTCTTTTTTTTCTTCAATATGTTGTTGTATGTTGTTTGGTAAATTTTTAAATTTATTGTTGTTATTGTTATTGTTGTTGTTATTATTGTTATTATTGTTATTATCTATTTTTTTAATAAAATTATGTATGTTTGTGTTAATTTTATTGTATTCATTATTTAAATCGGTAAATTGTGAATATTCTTCTGATTTTGTTTCTATGTTAAAATAATTTGTATTATTTGTATTATTCGTATTATTTATATTATTCGTATCATTCATATTATTCATATTATTCATATTGTTTGTGTTATTTGTATGAATTTCATTATTCATATGAATTGTGTCATTTACATTTGTCAATAAATTTTGATTATCTATGAGAGCAATACATTCTTTTGTCACCATTTTTTTATTTAATAAAAAATCAACAACTTTTGTAAACTTTTTTTGAATCACATAATCTAAAAATATTTGTGGTGTATATATAAATTTGTAATTATTAACATGATCATTCCACCATTTTATAATTTTTAATATTTTTTTTTCAGATAATTCATTTTCACAAATATTATCAATTGCGTCATATGTATAAATTAATTTAATATTTGATTTTTCAATTTTGTTATGCCAAACATCAAGTAATTTTATATTTCCAGTTGACGATGCAATATCAACACATTTTGATGAATATTTTAATTCTAATTCCGAATTAAACCACCATTCAACAATTTGTACATCATCATTAATACATGCCATATCAAGTGCATTTTTTGAATATTTTAA
>Ga0209515_10006815_pt1 | contig 14038 bp, 11 predicted proteins | sample Subgroupgradi54m_FD_187454 | JGI IMG/M metagenome (GOLD analysis project Ga0209515, IMG submission 187454) | Subsurface groundwater microbial communities from S. Glens Falls, New York, USA - GMW60B uncontaminated upgradient, 5.4 m (SPAdes)... ...
GTCCCAATTCGTCGCGAAGCGACGGGCTTTTTTGCCCACACACACGCCTTCGGCGCGGGCTTCTTCCCACCTTTCGGATTCGGAAGTTTCTTTCTGCGGAGAGGGGGAGATTCGAACTCCCGAGACAGTTTCCCGTCTGCCGCCTTTCCAAGGCGGTGCATTCGACCACTCTGCCACCTCTCCGTATGTTTTGTTTTATAGCACGAAATAGAGTGTGGCGCTTCAAGCGCGGGAGCTGCGGCGTGTTTTGTTGATTTCGTCATCTATCTCCCGTTCGATGGCGCGTTCAGATAAATCGATGAGTTTCTGAAGACGAGTGATGAGGCGCTCTTCTTCAAGCGTGAGCGCGCGCTTCGAGCGTACCTTCTCGAGCTGCGCGATCTCGTCGACAACGGCATTCTTGAGATTGGAGAAGTGCTGGCGCAGGACGATATGCATATGGCTCGATTGCCTGAGCGCACGGTGCCGGAAGAGATGGAACCGGTGCCAGAGATACCACCCGGACACGACAGTGAGGAAGAGCAGAGCTAGAACGGCGAGGGCCAAGGAAAAATAGTTGACGGTAAGCCAGGCGAGTGAAGGGAGCGAGGGCTTCGCCGGGGCGAGGGCGGAGTTGAACCGCCCTTCAGCGCGCGCCGTATTGCCGGCCTTGTCGTAAGCCGTTACAACGAGCGTATGTTCTCCCGCATCCCCGGAGGGGAGCGCGTAGACACCACTCCCGTCCTCGGTACTCGCGGTGTGGCTTACGCCATCGACCGACAGCTCATAGTGATCGATGCCGGAGAGCGCGTCCGTGGTGCTGAAAACGGCGGCGATGGTGGCGGCAGTTGTCGTCGCTCCATTGGGAAACTGCAGAGTTATCGGCAGAGGCGGAACGGTGTCGATCTGTACCCTAAAGGTGCTTATCGGTCCCCATCCTGCCGGCCCCCTTTCTTGAATGTGGAAGTACCAGATGCCGTCCTGCAGATCAATTTCCTTATGAGAAACGGGGTCAGCATAGAGGACATGTGGCGGACCGGCAGCATCTTGATCATATCCGAGACGTACCGATATCACTCCCTGCGCGTTGGTCCAGTCAAGAATGACGTGCGTTAGGTTATACCATCGTGTTTGGTCAGGATGCGTAGATGAGGTTATCTGCGCCAAAAGCCCCGGCAAGCCCGTCGCCTCCTGCGGCGTTTGCGGAATTACAGGAGTGGTTGGTTGAGGCACTACCGGCGGTTTTTCACCTAACGTTAGGTTAAATTTGGCTTGGGTGCGAGTTTGCAAGATATCCGTGCCATAGCCGTCGTTTGCCCGAACTGCCCCGGAAGAAAATAGCACTGAAGCAGTGCCGGCACGGCGAACCCTAAAAACAATATCTATGATTTTCCCCGCCGCCCCGTTAAACCCCGGTGTTGGTAACCCACCACTAAAAGTAATCGTCCCAGCGCTGTTAGAAAAAGCCGGTTCCTCAACCCACAGCGAAAAGATGGAGCCAGACTTGCCGATCGAAACAACGTCCAAAAGGTCGGTTGGGAAGTTTATAACGGCATCGGAATTGTTTACTGCTTGACCCTGTGTATTCACCAAGACGCTTGTGCTCAAGAGGTTACCGACAGAAAAACTACCGAGAGAAGGACTAAAATAGAGCGTCGCGGCTTCTGCTTGGTGCGCGAAAGAAAAGACCAAAAACAGAGATACAATCAGTATATATTTTATTTTTAGTAAATTCATTTTTTATTTTTTCGCACGTTCCTAAAGATAAAAGCGAGAAGAATTATAGCTATAATTATAACAACATACACAACATAATTATAATTTGGTGCAGCGGGGCTATAGAGAGACTCTCTCGTGTTACCGGCCGAGTCATAGGCGATAACAGTCACCTGTATCGGTTTATGTTGTTCTTGCAAAATATATGTACCGTTACTGCGAATGGGAGGCAGGTCGCCTTCTGTTACTTCATAGTAAGCGATACCTGATTGTGTATCTGTCGTGCTGAAGGACAAAAACTTTTTACCATCGAAAACCGATTCTTCTTGCCCCACATAAATGTCAAAAGGTTCTGGCGGCGTCGTATCATTTGAAGTTACGACATTCCAATCATCAACGGGTTGCGAATCTGGTTTTTGAGGCACAACATCTATGACCACATTTTTAATATGCACCTCATCTTGGGTACCCTTGCCGTCATTGAGATACACAGAAAGATTGTCCGGTGTCAGAGTGATGCGGCCTACTTTTTGCAATTTCAAAACAATATTGAAAATAATCGCGTCTTTGGAGTTTAGGCCGCCGGGGGACCCGCCAGCAAAAGAAATGCTTGTATTGCTCTCCGACGGCAAAGGTTCGCCAGGCCAAAGAGAGAATGTGGAACCCGATGTATTGATATTAATCAAAGAAGCTGACTCTGCCGCATAGTCGAGCATTACGCTGCCTTCAACCGCATTTATATTTTTATTTTCAGAATCAACACGAACACTGAACAGTATGGTGTCCCCAACGAAAAAATCTGTATGAGGTGTGTCTATATACACATTCGAAGCAAAAACTGAATACGGCAAAATTATTGCGCTAAATATCAGGATAAAAATATATTTTTTGTTAGATCCTATTTTCATAATTATTTATGGTGAGCTTGTCGAATCATTTTTTCCATTGATACAGCAAGATTGAGAAGTCTACCGAATTTACTTTACTATCTTTGTTTATATCCACACACGGATTTTTAAACGGCGGTTGCTTTTGCCAAAACGCAAGCAGGATAGAAAAATCTACCGAGTTTACTTTACTATCACCATTAAAATCAGCACCATTACAAGAACCTGCGGTTATAGTCGGTATGATAACTGCTGCGCCCCCGCCCCCACCTCCTCCTCCGCCCCCACCTCCACCTGCAGGAGGGGTTACCGGAGGGGTGACAGTTCCGGATTCTGCTATAAATTGTCTCGTTGACGCCGCCCAGTTAGTTTCGGCTAGAGCGCGCGCCTTGACCTTAAACCAATAAGTCCCCGCTGTTGGCACTCCACCCAAAGAGAGCGACAGGTTTATAAAGCCTCCTGCATTTATAAATGCGGTAGCAGATGCGAAAGCTATATCATCGTTTCCACCACATAAATTACTTTCGCTGGTTACAATGCAGTACACATAGTAAAAATCGCTCGCTGACGTTCCTTTGTTGTCAATTCTCACATTGGCAGTTATGGTCGGTATAATTTTATCTGTAATTTCAATTATTTGAACGTCAGCTGGCGAGCTAGAAAGAGACCAAAAATCATTACGTTTGATTGTATTGCCGTTTATGACAACAGAAACCACAGTCTCCCAAACACCACCGACGGAGCTGCCGCCAATACTATAACTGAAGCTATAGGTGCCGTTTGAATCCTTGGTCATAGCACTACCATTGACTTGGACCGTTCCGGCAGGGTCTGTAATAACCACTGTCGGCCGAGAACCAGCGTCCGTTGGAACAGCCGCAGAATTTAAGACCTGTAATTTTGCTTTGTAAGCGGTGTTAACTGTGGTCTCCCCAAAATCGGACAACGTTACTGTCCAACCTGTTGAAGTAGCAACGATAAAGCTTTTATCCACTATAACCAAATCCCCCCTTGCCACCGTCCCGCAAATCATCACTGACGGCCAGACACCGGAAGGAGCATTCGCCGCCGTCGTATAGTTATAGTAATGCCAGCCATCAGTATTGGCTGTCATGGGCGTGGTTGAAGGCACCACTTCCACATTCGAGGGATTGGTTATGCCGATAGTACACGGCGTCGTAGTGGCGACAAAATTATCATCAAAGACGAGTTCGCCAAGGGTGATGGTGTCGCCGGGAGCGATTTTCTGATAACTACCGGCAGACGCGACAGAAATTGAAAAACCCCCGAAAAACACGAAGCAGCACAATGCAAATAAAAAGGGGTGGAAATGGGATGTGCGATTTTTCATGAAATTTCTTCTCTACCGGTCCATGATAGCCAAATCATATCACGCGCATGGGACTTTCCACAGTAGGAATCAACATCTGTTGCGGTAAAATCTGGTATGATTGAGGTCGACGGATTATAGGTATGTTGTTACCACATACAGATTCTTTTGTATTAATACGGGGGACAATCGTTAACCCTCATTCCCCTGCGTTTTTACCGAATACCCATTCTTTTCTATTAATACGACGGTCAGTTGTTGCGCCTCGTTTTGCGCTTGGGGCAGAGAATACGGATTCGGAACAGCCCGATGTATTAATACGGGAGACAATCGTTAACCCTAGTCCTGCATTTTTACCACATGCAGATTCTTTTCTATTAATACGGGGGACAATAATACGGGGGACAATCGTTAACCCTCATTCCCCTGCATTTTTACCACATGCAGATTCTTTTCTATTAATACGACGGTCAGTTGTTGATCCTCGTTTTGCGCTTGGGGCAGAGAATGCCGTAGCTACTATCCACCAATCAACGGATTCCCTCGACTATACTCAGGATAAATCGGAACAGCCCAAAATTAAGGACCAGAGTAAACGCAACTTTCTGAAAGTGGCGGGCATTGCCGGCGCCGGCGTCATCATTTCCCAACTTTCACCCAACAAAGCTCAGGCCTTAATCATGGGCAGTTCACCGACGACTGGTGTAGTTGGTGTCAAGAATGTAGCAAACACGAGAATAAATCCCGCTACTCAAGAAACGGTTTCATCGCTCCTGAAGACTTCAGATTTAACTTTTGATACCGGGTCTTTGCAGGTCAAAGTCACATCACTACCCGACAGTAGTTTTAGTGATTCGGGAGGTGTGGCTAAAAGGGGTTTGGTAAATGCTGCTCGGAACGTGCAGGTGGACGTAGTAACTTCAGCCTTACCATCATCGGCTTCAACAGAAACCACCTTGCAGACTATTTCTTTTGGTGGTAAAAAATATGCCCTTCGTCTTACAACGGTTGGTTCTATTGATTACGTGGGGGAAGCGGATACCGGTACCGCAACTTCTTCCGCGTTATGGCGAGCTAAAAAAGTGGATAATACTTCTGGTATTATTATCACATGGGCAGATGGTAATGCTAATTTTGATAATGTAGCAACCGATTTAACCACTTTAACTTATTCATAATTAGGAAGTATGGCGAGGTTATCCACACCACGAAGCGATAGACCTACGAAAGTATTGCTATCATAAAATAAAAACATATGGCAGCCGTAAACCCAGCAGATTATAGTATCGCTACAAACGGAGACATCCGTTATACCGGTACGACAACCAACAACACCGTCATTGAATTTCACCGTTGGCTCGGCGATTTGATGGATAATGCTTTCGCTATCGGCAACGACCTCTTGGACATCACGGACGCGACCGCTTCAGAGCGTTCAACCGACAACATCATCACGCTCAAAGCGCCGTATAACATTGACGACACTCTTGCCCAGCATCTATTCGACGGCTCTATCATTCAAACCAATGGCGATGTTATTTACGAAGGTATTCTTGTGTTCGCCGCCGCGGGTATGTACCTTAACATTATTCAAAACGGAGCGGTGGCCACAAACTTCTGGACAACCGGACTAAACGCCGATGCGACAAACGGTATCTCGCATCGCTTTATGTTGAAGGTAAGAACTGCCGCAGCTGACATTGACGGAAGGCGTCTTGTCGGTCAGACCCGTGAGTTTGGCTTTACCTATTCCGAGTTTAAGATTAACGGTACCGCTCGCGGTAACAACGTTCTCGCCTTGACATACGCAACAGACCTTAACAACCAAACCGCCGCGGCAACCGTAGCTGGATGGACGACCATTACAAACACGGAAGGATACCAGCTCTTGGATGTAAACAACGATACTATCGGTGAGCCATATTATTCACAATGGACTAGAGCCACTTTCACCATCAACCAATTCTACGAAAGAATGAAGTGGGTCACTCGCCGAGGTTCGGCTGAAATAATATATCCCGCCGTCACCGGACTAAACGGAGAACTATTCCGTGGTATAACACACGAGGTTCCAGTCGGTCTGGCGGCGCAAACCGGCACCTTCTCCGCAGTTGAGGCGCTGTCGTGGACTGGCGGAACCGGGCGGTTGCTCGCTGTTAATAGTACGACTGCAGCCAGGCAAATGTGGTTGCAGTTGCTGACAGGCGTTGCGCCATCCGCCGCCTTGGTTATCACCGGCGGTACATCCGCCGCAACCGCTACGGTAAACGCTAACACGATTGCTACTACAGCGACGAGTGGTACGGGAACAGTTATCACTATCACCTTTGCTGTGCAGGCGGTGATACCTTATCCTGCCGGTACGACTTTTACGGTGGCCGGAGTTACGCCGACAGCGTATAACGGGACGTATGTGTCCACGGGTGGCTCAACCACCACCGCAACAGCCGCCGGTACTGCAACTGGTGCTCAAACTGTTGCAGGAACCATTGTCGGTGTGATTGTCGAAAGGACGCTCTCGTTCCCGTTCATCGGAGCATCAACCGGCTCGGCTATCATCGGAGCATACGGCGTTGGTATTAAGGTCCTTGACCTTTCCGCTTCTGATAAACTAACCGACCTTACCAACACTCTCCGAGTACCGCCAAACAATGTAACCTTTACCGTGAGTGGTTTGGTGAGTGGTAGTGATAGAGTGCTTGTTGCCCCTCTTGGGCGTGAGTTTGCCTATAAAACCCTAGCCGGCGGTACATTTGCTCTTGGAAGTACTCTTACCTTTGCATCTCCCGCTGGCACAGCGTATCTCTCGTTTGTTCGTACCGTCGGCACGGTTGGACGAATGCAAATTAGAATGCTTACCGGTTCTATTCCTACTAATCTCTCAACCATTACTTCAGGAGCAGTAACAGCTGTAGTAGATGGCACAGTAGTAGCGAGCGAAGACCCACGACAGCTAAAGTTGCTCACAACCCTATCGAGTGCAACAGAAACGGCAGTAGTGTGTACTGCGGCTATCCCCACCGACACCCCGTCAACAGGTACTATCAGAATTCAACTGACTAGCGGCCTATACCGTAATGTCGCTTACACCTCATATACCAGCGCGACATTCACCATTGCAAGTACCAGCTTCGTCGCGGATACCGCAACAGGAGGCGCCGCAGAAGCAGGAAATAGTATCTTCATCGCGTATATTGATAAACTTGCTACAGCAACATCAGAAGCGTTCACCGGCGTGTATTCGGCAGACCGTTCTCTCTTCGTTCGTGTCCGAGACGGCGTAGTTGATGCATCCGGGCCGATTAAAACCTTTGAGACCACAGGCACGCTCGGCTCTGCTGGCGGTTCCGCGACAGCAATTAGAACATCAGATGCTTAGTAATTCAGTAATATGAACAGAGTAGTGAAATGTAAAAATGGTAAGTGTGGACAACATTTTATGCACACAGAAAAAAATACAAAATGTCCATTTTGTTATACTGAATATAGTGAAGTAATTGAAAAAGAAATTAAAGACCCCTCGACTTCCTTCGACAAAACTCCCGACTCTGCTAAAGCTACGTCGGACAAGCAGGATAAACCGCTCGGGGCAGGAAAAAAAGAAACTACAAAAACCCAAAAAGCATCTTTCAAAATGGAGTGGTAGTAACTAAAGGACTAAATGGGGGTTGTCCACACCCACCCCTTTACTTATGATGTACATTTGACTATAATTAAATGTACATGCAGATGATAAAAAGACATATAGATTCGGAGCTGGAATCGCACTTTGATCGCCACAAAGGTCAGATTTTACTGCTTTTGGGGGCTCGACAAGTGGGCAAGACTACCATCCTAAAGCGTCTTTTCCCGAATGCGCAGTATTTATTGTTGGACAATGATCCGGTAAGAAAAAATCTTGAGACATACGACATTCATTCGTACCGTCAATTCATGCGCGAGAAAGAGGTCGTTTTAGACGAGATACACCTTCTTTCGGATCCGGGCAGAGCCGCGAAAATAATTCATGATCAAATGCCCGATATGCGTCTTATCATCACCGGCTCCTCGGCGCTTCATATCAAGAATCACTCTGCCGAAAGCTTAGCGGGAAGAAAAATAGATTATCATTTGTTCCCACTTACGTTTTCCGAGTATTTGTACCAAACAGGCGCACAGGAAACACTGCAGAGTGATTTTCTCTCACGAATTTCAGCCGGTACGCTCGGCACTCGCGTACATCTTTTTGACCAGCGTGCCACGCTCGCTCGCACACTCACGTATGGACTCAGTCCGTATTTGGTAGACCACCCTGACAACCGCGAGTACCTAGACGAACTCGCGACTTCGGCGATTTTCAAAGACATTATTGAGCTTGATCTGATAGAAAATCGCCGAGTAGCCGCCGATCTTTTGAAACTACTCGCATATCAAATCGGCAACCTGATAAATTACAGCGAATTGGCGGGAAAGCTTGGGGTGGATCGTCGTACGGTAATACGATATCTTTCAATTTTTGAGGATAGCTTTATCATCTTTCAACTCCCTCCTTTTACGGGGCGACGCCGTGATGAGATAGGCAAGGCGACAAAGATATATTTCTACGATGTGGGCGTTCGAAATGCCATTATCGGCGACTTTTCCGATCCGTACTTACGCAGAGATTTCGGCGCGTTATTTGAAAACTTCATCATAAGCGAAGTGTACAAACACAACATATACGATGGAGAACTATATAGAATGGCATTCTGGCGTACCACCCAAGGAGCGGAAATTGATTTGGTGCTCCAAAAAGGAGAAGAAATAATCGGCTGTGAAATAAAGGGTGGAGTGGGACGGGTATCATCCGTTTTTTCAAAGCGATATCCGAGCGCTCGCACGCATGTTATAACATCTGAAAACTTTTACTGACTATACCGAGCTTTTGTACAACCACAAGAGTGGTATACTGATGGAGTTAGAGCAAGGTTTGCTAATCTAGAGTCAGATAAATTGAAGCCGCAAAAACAAAAAAAGAATCTTTCAAAATGGAGTGGTAGTTAGCAGAGGTCAACTCAGGGTAACAAACATATATCCGTTCTCTACACCCACGGTGGTAAATGGTGTGTGGGGATATGCATGTCTAAACGCGCGTGGCGCTATAGTATTTTTTTTATTCCACTTGAATTCAAAGGCGCGCATGTGGGCGTCTGTCGGGGCGATTTCAATATAATCAACTTCTGCCTGCGCCATCGTGCGCCAGAAATAACGCTCCGGTAGCGGCGCTCCACTATGCGCTTGGGCCTTCATCCGCTCCACCAACATACAATTCTCAAAGAGCGCGCCGACATCCGCTCGCGCCGTCGTGCTTATCGGCGCGAAGTTCCCAATAAGCGCGTTGCGCAACCCGAGATCAATAAAATATATTTTCTTGGTGCGCGTTACCTCATTGCGTAGATTCTTCGCGTATCCCTGCAATCTAAAAACAATGAAGTTCTTTTCAAGTAGGTCTATATAGCGTTCAATAGTCACCGACGATGTGTGCAACTGTTCCGCCAGCTCACGATAAGAAACCTCCTGCCCTATCTGGAGCGCGAGCAAGTTGAGGAGTTGCGTAATAACCTCCGGCTTCTTTATGCCGCCGACTGCGAGAACATTTTTATATACATATTGCGAAACGAGCGTTTTGAGCCGTAAGATATGTTCTTCTTCAGAAAGGTTGAGTACTCCCGGGTAACCGCCAAAACGCATTAACTCAACAATGCGCGCTTCCGCGTCAAAACTATTTTCCGCGAGCTCATCAAGCGCCATTGGATACAAGGTAAATTCGAGTGAGCGACCCGTGAGTGGTTCTGATACCTTGTTTGCGAGATCAAACGACGAGGAACCTGTAGCGATGTATTGGACTTCGGGGTGATGATCAAAAAGTGATTTCAATATCTGCCCGATGTTCGGTATCACCTGTGCCTCATCAAAGACGACAATCTTATGACCGCGCACCAAGCTGAAAAGCGCGTCTATATCTGCACGCCCCAAAAGGTCGCGATATCGTGGCAATTCACAGTCTATATAGCGCACCTCCTCTCCATAGGGTTCCGTCAAATGACGAACTAGTGTCGTCTTCCCCGCTTGTCTGGGACCATAGACAATAAGCGCCTTCCCGCCAAAAAGGCGATTTTTAAGGACTTTTTCCAGATTTCTTTGTATATACATAACATTAAGTTAGCATATATATAGATATTTGTAAACATATCCACACCCTTTGTCAGCTTTTATACAACCACAAAAACCAAAAAAGAATCTTTCAAAATATGGGGGTAAAAAAAGAATCGTCAATGGCGGAACTGTAACTGTGGATTTTAGTACCGGATGCTACCGCTACGAAAAGGCCGCCAAAGTCTTTGGCGGCCTTTTCTGGTATTATTTTTTTTGTTATTATTTAGATAGAAATCCACTTGAATTTACTTTAATATTAAAGTAATATTTCAATATGGCTGTAACTTTTACCACAGGGATGACGGTAGACGATACCGCGCAGGTCATCACGAACTTCGCGGGCATCGCGCTCGCGGGGGCGTTAGACCGCGTGCCGGAGGTCGTAACCAGCCACGGCGCAATGGGAGCGAACTGCATTGGTGCCCCCAGTACGTGGGCGGCCATAGACAACGTCGCCATCATGTACGACTACTTCACGTCCCACGCCAGCGTCGCACTCGACCTTACGGCGGTCGGGAATGAGGTCATCGCCATCTGGTGGCATTTTGGCGACTCGGGTCTCTTCGACACCCTGCTCAACGGCGGCGTCTACATCATCGCCAGCTCTTCAACTGATACTGGCGCCACCGTGCCGACGGCCTACCGTCGCTGGTACGTGTCCGGCAAGGACGTGCTCCGCGTCACCGCCAAGGGCCCGTGGTATCTGGCGATGATCGACACGCGCAAGGCGGCGAGCGTGGCGGATGTGGGCGTGCCCGCGCTGAACGCGGTCCGCCGCTTCGGCATCGGTATGAAGAACGTGGTCACGCAGACCGTGGGCGGTCCGCCACCTATGAGTTTGTTTCTCGGTGGCGTAATGCACGGCCGGCCCATCTACCAGGTCATCGGTGATGGCGCGATTACGGCGACGTGGAATGACATCCTGACGCACTCGCTGACTACCCAGCAGAACGGACTGATTGAGGATCATGGCGGCGCATACAAACTCTCTTGCGGTCTACGTTTTGGCAGTGCGACGCAAGTGGCCACGACAACATTCTCGGACGCGACCAATCCTACCTTCGTGTTCAAGCGGAGCACGTACTACCTTGCGGGCGAAGTGGACGCGCTCAACTACTCGGACTACTATCTCGTAGACGCGCAGGGGGCCGCATCATTCAAGACCAGCGTCACGCTGGGCTCGGTGGTGGGGACGGGGGATAATCGTCAAGGCGTGAAAGGCGGTGCATTCCTCACGAGCGACCAGACTAATATCACACTCAAGGCTGACTTCACGAGTACGAACCTCACGGTCGCAAATATGTATGGGACGCAGTGGGTCGGTTTTAAAGGAGGCTTGAAATTTGATGGGAGCACAATCGGTCTAATCGTTACAAATATATTCCAGCGTTCAGGAGAGGTAGACCTTGGGGCAGTTGGCAACGGTGCGACGATGCTCAACTGTACTTTGATTGACCCGGAAGGTGGGACTACCGCCAACCATGGCCTTAAGCTGCCCAGCGTCCATAACATCAAGCTCATCTCCTTCATCACTTCTGGCACGCCGACCACCCAGCATATGTTAAACCTTTCGTCTTCGGGCATTTACACAGTTACGATGGATGCGCTGAAGTTCTTTGGTGATTATACTTCGGCAACCTTATGGCATGGCAATATGTCTTCGGCAACTCTAACTACGGCCACTGGAGCGGCTTCAAATGGAGCTACTCCGACTGGAGCAGAGTTTGACAAGACAGGAAATGCGAGCAACACGATTACTATATTAAATACAGTTACGGTCAAAGTCACCTGTCTTGACGCCAAAGCCCTGACGACCATTCAGAATGCCCGCGTACTCATGACGGCCGATACCGGCGGGCCATTGCCATTCAATGTCACGGTTACCATTACACGAGTTACAACGACGGCAACCGTTACCCATACGGCGCATGGCCGGAAGGTCGGCGAGAAAATGCTGATTAAGGGCGCCCTTCAGCCGGAATACAATGGTATTCAGACGATTACGGCAATCACCGTTAATACCTATGATTACACTGTTACGGGGACTCCCGCTACGCCGGCAACCGGGACAATTACCGCTACGATGGTAATTTTAACTGGACTAACGGACGTGAATGGTATAATACAAGATACAGGGTTTAATTATCCGGGGGTGCAACCGGTCACCGGACGAGCCAGAAAATCAACCGCGATACCTCTGTATTCCACCGCCCTGTTAAAGGGTTCTATAACCACGGCAGGTCTTGACTCTATAATTTTATTAGTACCAGATTAATAATTAATTAGAAAAATAATATGGATGAAGAAACAGCCAAAGAAGCAGCCAAGGAAATAGCCATCGCGCAACTAAACAAACGAAATACCGAGACCGTGGAGGTTGTGTTGCGCGTTATACAGAAAGATATAACCGAGCTGAAGATTGTCCTCGCCAGCTTGAATAATACTATGGGGGGATTAATTGAACGGCAGAATCAGTTGGAGCAGAAAATCAACATTCAGAAGGTCCAGCTTATGGGATTAGGCCCAAGTGTCAAAGAATAATAATGTCAAGGAATCGCTATGGCAACGACGATCAACTGGCCAACCGGAGTGATAAGCGTACTAAGAGCGGATATGACGCTTGTTCAGTCTACTCCTATTGAAATTAGAGAGTTAAACATCAATACCTTCCGCCTCCGGCTAAAAGACTTAGAAGATGACGCAGATGGTCAAGTGTGGGCTACAACACACAATCACAATACGACAGTTTCAGTCGGAGGAGTTACACTTGCGCGAGTAGTTGAAATTATCAATGGATATACAGTAACTTTTGAGAATGGTAGGTATGCTGTAAATCTTGTTGGCGCTAACTCTAATATTGGAGATGTTTTGAATTTGAATACGGTATCTATCAGGGCTGCAAATTCAGCAGGACTTATCCAGGCGACGATATGGGATGAGCCAATTGCAGGCCATCTTACAGCAGGAACAACCGGCAAGGCTCTATCCGATGCCGGAGTGGCAGGTAATCCTTGGAGCACCCCTGTCACAGGAAATACTACCGCCGGGACATTCGGTGAATTAGTCGGGAAGCGGCTTTTGACCGTAGCCAGGTTTTTGGGGTTGAAGTAAATGACCGTGGTGACCGTGGTATAATCTTAACATGAAGATTGAGGATCTTATTCAACTACTTAACAATAGGTTAAGAGAGTTTGAACTTTCCAGAGATTACGCCAAGATGAGCGGCGACTTGGAAAGAATGAACGCTGCTGATAAAGAGGTCCTCACATTGGAAGATACCCTGTATAAATTGAATTTATTGGTGGATACCTCCAAATCTGCCGCTGTGAAAGAGACCACTCTTGCGGCAGTCATAACTGATGGTTCGGTTGCCATTTTGGGTGAATATAACATCACATCGTATGCTACTGACCCTTTGCACGAAGAGAAAATAATGAATATATTGAGCAATATGGGGGTGATGGATACGGTGGAAAAGATAGATACGTATATCAGTGGAAAATATAGCAGTCCGGTTACCGGAGAGATGATTATGAGCGCTGCTCTCGCGTACCTCGTCGATGTGAGACTCATGATGGCCATCATGGAACAAGATTCGCGCTTTGGCACGGTTGGCGTAGCGGTGAAGACTCTCAATGCGGGCAATGTCGGCAATGATGACAGCGGTAATACTCGCACGTATGAGTCATGGCAGGAGGGCGTGACGGCAGTAGCAGAGTGGCTTAACAGGCATCGTGGAGCGACAATTATTTCCAAAACACCCTCAATCATAATGGTCACTGCCTCCACGCCGATGACGGCTACCTCAACAACAATCACTGCCTCCACCACGCCGATGACTGCCACTCCAACTCCTGAACCCGAACCAACTCCTGCCACAACCACTGCCACAACCACGCCGATGACTGCCACTCCAGCTCCTGCCACGACCACACCGGTGACTGCCACTTCA
>Ga0209515_10006816_pt1 | contig 14037 bp, 11 predicted proteins | sample Subgroupgradi54m_FD_187454 | JGI IMG/M metagenome (GOLD analysis project Ga0209515, IMG submission 187454) | Subsurface groundwater microbial communities from S. Glens Falls, New York, USA - GMW60B uncontaminated upgradient, 5.4 m (SPAdes)... ...
CCATTCCGCCGGCCCGCCGATGCGGAAGCTCGTGTGGCTAGAGAGCGGCTCCTGAGGTCGTACGCAGTTCGTTGGCCAATTCATGACACAGCTCGCTGATATCTCCTGCTCCCAAAAAGAACACCGTGTCGTGCGGCTGCACGAACGGCCGCAAAAACGACCGCAGCTGCGTGCGCGGCACGTAGCGCACCCACGGCAACCCTTGCGCGCGGATCAAATCCGCGAGCCGCTCGCCCGACACGTGCGGGATCGGCGCCTCGAAGGCCGAGTACACGTCGGTGACGATGAGCCCGTCGGCGCGGTTGAACGACCGCGAGAACTCCTCCTCGAGCAGCTTCACGCGCGAGAAGCGATGCGGTTGAAACACGACGATGCGCCGCCGGTCCGTCGAGATATCGGCGGAGAGTGTGGCTTGAATTTCCGACGGGTGATGCGCGTAGTCGTCGACGAAGCAAATGTCGTCGGGCAATGCGACGCGTTGAAAGCGGCGCGACGTGCCCTGGAACTCCCACAGCGCGTCGCGGACCACGGCCATCGGGATGTCGAGCACGAGGCCGATGCTGACGATCGCCAACGCGTTTTGCACGTTGTGCCGCCCCATCAATTGAATGCGGAAGGTGCCCAGCCGCTGCCCGAGATACGTCGCGGAAAATTCGCTGCCCCATTCGTAACAGTTGACCGATTCAGCGGTGACGTCCGCGCGCGGCGTCAGGCCGTAGCGCAGCACGTGCGGGTGGTGCAGCACGTCGCGCGCGAGCCGGTCGTCTTCGCAGCGGATGAACACGCCGTTGGGTCCGATCTGCTTGACGAACTGGCGGAACGCGCCGACGAGGTTCTCGAGATTGCCGTAGTGGTTGAGATGTTCGCGGTCGAGGTTGGTGACGACCGCCACCGACGGATGCAGGAACAGGAACGATCCATCGGACTCGTCGGTCTCGGCGACCATAAACCGCCCGCGGCCCGAGCGCGCGTTGGTGCCCAGCGACAGCGCGTAGCCGCCGACGACGAACGTCGGGTCCCACTCGGCTTGCACGAGCAACTGCGCGGCCATGCCCGAAGTCGTGGTCTTGCCGTGCGCGCCGGCGATCGCCACGAGGCGCTTCGTTGCCGCGAGCTGGGCGAGCAGCTCGCCGCGGCAAATCGTCGGCAGCCCCAGCTCGCGCGACCGCAGCAACTCCGGTTCCTGCTGGTCGACGGCCTGGCTGTAGACGACGAGCCCGATGTCGGGCGTGATGTGCGCGGCGTGGTGGCCGACGCAGACCGCGATGCCCGACTGCTGCAGCGCGCGTTGCGAGCTGCCGAGCTTCGCGTCGCAGCCGCTCACGCGCAAGCCGCGCTCGTGGCAGATGCGCGCCAACCCGCTCATGCCGATGCCGCCGATGCCGACGAAGTGGATCGGCCGGCTGCCGTCGAGCAAATGGCGCGACGCGTCCGCGCCGTTCGATGCGGCCGGGCCCGGCCTCTGCGCCGCGCGGCCCGCCCATCGCCACTGCCGCGTCAGGGACTTCACGAACTTCTCCTGACGTCCACCCCCGATCCGATCAAGCCATGAGCGATTCGGCATACGTGGGATTATCCTAGTGATCCTGGGTTGTTGCCGGCCAGTTCGAGAATCGCGCGGGCCAGCTGCTGTGTGGCGTCGGGCCGGGCGAGCTTGCGCATGCGCTCGGCCATCGTCGTACGCAATCGGACATCCGAAAAGAGTCGGCGAATGACATCCGCGAGCTGCGCGGCCACCGTCGAGCTTTCATCGAGGCGGATCCCCGCCCCGGTGGATTCGACCAGTCGCGCATTCTCACGTTGGTGTGAGTTGGCGTGGGGATACGGGATCAGCACGGCCGGCTTCGCGCACCGGGCCAGCTCCGCCAGCGTCGAGGCACCGGACCGGCACACCACGATATCCGCGGCGGCGTACGCGGCGGCCATATCGGTGGTGTGCGGCATGATCCACGCGCGCGTCACGCCCGCGGCGGTGTAGCGCGCCCGGATCTCTTCGCATTCCGCGGCACCGGTCAAATGGATGAATTGCCACGCGGACCGCTCGCCGTCGAAGAGCTGGTCGACCATGTCGCAGACCAATCGATTGATCGCGCGCGCGCCCTGGCTGCCGCCGGCGATGAGCACCGTCGGTGCCGAAGACTTGAAGCCGAATCGCGCGAGTGCCGCGTCGCGATCGGCGCGGCCGATTTCGTCGCGCACCGGCAGGCCCGTCATGATCGTCGGCTGAATGCCGGGCTTGCGCGGCGCCGCCGGCGTGCTGACGCCGGATGCCAGCGGGAACGACAACGCGACGCGGTCGACCCATCGCGCGAGCCATCGGTTCGCTTGCCCGAATGTGACATTCTGCTCGTGGATCATCGTTGCCACACCGCGGCGCTTCGCCGTCGCCAGCACCGGCAGGCAGAACGCGCCGCCGAATCCGACGACGACGTGCGGCTTCGACACGCTCAACTCGCGCTCGGCCATTCGCCACACGAGCCCCGTTTGGCGCAGCCGGTTGGCCGTGCCCATCGCCCACGACCCGGGCGCGCCGAACACCGACGGCGCGCGCCACGCGGACAAGTTGACGGCATGGGCCGCGATCGACTGCGAGGCCGCGCGGTCCAGCAAGTCGCGGAACAACTCGCCCGTTTGCCGGCGCTGCGCGAACAAGAGGCTCACCGAAGCACCGCTGCGCGACAATTCGGAGGCGACTTCCATCGCCGGGATCAGATGCCCGCCGCTGCCTTCCGATACGAGCAGCACACGCGCACCGTGACCATCGACCGCGCGCGTCGATGCGGGCGCCGCGTCGCTCGAGCGCTCCCGGACCTGCAACCCGTCGCTGTCCATCAGTCCCGGCCGCCGCTTGTCATCCATCACGTCGCGACCTCAACCGCCACCGCCGGCTGGTCGATCGTGCTCACCGTCGATGATTCGCGTTGCGTCGATGCGCGCGCCCGCCACGCCGGCTGCCGGCAGCTGCCGTAGCAAATCAGCGCGCAGATCGCGATGTTGCCAACGATCGATGTGCCGCCGTACGAAATCAGCGGCAGCGGCAAGCCTTTGGTCGGCAGCAAGCCGGTGACGACGGCCATGTTCACGATCGCCTCCAGGCTCACCAACCCGACGCAGCCGACGATCAAATATTTCGAGAACAAATCTTCCGTCAGTTGCGCCAACCGAATGCCGCACGCCGTCAGCAGCCCGAACAGTGCCAGGACCGCGGTGCAACCGAACAGGCCCAGCTCCTCGCCGATGACCGCGAAGATGAAGTCGGTGTGCGCGCCCGGCAAGTAAAAGAGTTTCTGCATCGATGCGCCGAGCCCACGGCCGAACATCCCGCCGCCGGCCATCGAGAGATACGATTGCACGATTTGGAAGCCGACACCGCGCGGGTCCTTCCACGGATCGAGGAATGCCAAAATCCGTCGTCGACGATATTCCGCGCCCGCGATCAGCACCGCCACACCGACGATGGCCAGCAGCGCCGTGAGAACCACGTGCCGGCCGCGCGCGTTCGCGACGACGAGCAGAAGCATCGCGACCGAGCCCATGACGATCGCGGTCCCGAGGTCGGGTTGGATCAGGACGAGCCCCGCGAGGCATCCGGTGACGAGCATCGGCGGCACAAATCCGTCGCGTAGGTCTCGGACCATCGCGTGCTTGCGCGCGAGATAATCGGCGAGATAGACGACCAGCGAAATCTGCGCGAACTCCGAGGGCTGAATGCTCAAGCGGCCCAGGCGGAACCACCGCCGCGCGCCGCCGATTTCCGACCCGAAGAGGTAGACCATGATGACGAGCACCGCGCTGATCACCACCATCGGCTTCGCGGCCCGGCGCAGCGAATCGTACGGGATCGCGAGGCACGCCAAGCCGACGATCAGGCCCAGCCCGATCGCGCCGATGTGGTGCAGGAGAAATCCCACCGACGAGCCGCCGGTCTCCGCCGAGAGTACGGCCGTCGCCGAGTAGACCGACACGCAGCCGATGCCGAGCAACGTCGCGACGATGAGCACCAGCATGCGGCGGAGTTCGCGCGGCGTCATGCGGCCGCTCCGTTGGCCGCGGCGAGCTCAACACTCGACGCGAGCCGCCGCACGAGCTGCTTGAAGATGGCACCGCGCTCTTCGAAGTCGCGAAACATGTCAAAGCTCGCGCACGCCGGCGAGAACAATACGGTGTCGCCCGGTCGTGCGACCGTCATCGCCATCCGCAGCGCGTCTTCGAGGCTCTCGCTCTCGTGGATATTCGGCACCCCGTCGAGCACCGCGCGCAGCGTCGGGCGCGATTCGCCGATCAACACCACACCGCGCACGCGCTCCTGCGACAGCGTCGGGCGCAGCACGCGAAAATCCAACCCCTTGTCCTTACCGCCGATGATCGGCACCACCGGCCCCGAGCTGCGGTTGAGCGCGTACACGCAGCTCTCCGGCGTCGTCGACTTCGAATCGTTGATGAACCGCACGCCGCGCACCGTCGCGACATATTCGATCCGATGCTCGAGCCCGCGGAACTCGCGGATGGTCTGATAGATGAACGGGTCCGGGAACCCGAGGATGCGGCCGACCTGCAGCACCGCCTGGAAATTTTCCGGCAGCGTGTGGCGCGTGCGCGATTCCAGCGCGAAGCGCGGCTCGTTGACGCTGCTCTCGCCGAACCACACGCGGCGCGCGCGCAGCTGGTCGCCGAGCCGCGTCATGATCGCGTCGCCGGAGTTCAGCACGGCGAAGTCGTCGCGCGTTTGCTTGGCGAAGAGCTTCGCCTTGGCCGTCACGTAGCTGTCGTAGTCGGCGTGGCGGTCGAGATGGTTGGTGCCGAGATTGAGCAGCACGCCGATGTTCGGGCGGAACTCGTGGCACCACAGGAGCTGGAAGGAGCTGACCTCGACGACGACGGTCGTGTCGGGTGTGGCGGTCGGGATGACGGTCGAGAACGGGATGCCGAGGTTGCCGCACGCCACCGACGGGCGGCCGCTGGCATTGAGCAACTGGTGGATGAGCGTGACCGCGGAGCTTTTGCCGTTGGTGCCGGTGACGGCGACGATGGGGGCCGCGCAAAACCGGAAGGCCAGCTCGACTTCGCTGAGGATCGGCAAGCCTTCCGCTTGCGCCCAGCGGACGGGCAGCGCGGATTCCGGCACGCCGGGGCTGACGACGACCACGTCGCAGCCATGGAAAATCTCGCGGCTGTGGTCGCCCAGCTCGACGCGCTCGACGCCGGTCTCCAGCAGCTGGCGCGCGACGAGACGCGTGGCCTCGGTGTCGTTGCGGTCGGAGACGCGCACGCGGCAGCCGATCTGGTTGAGCAACTGACACGCGGCGCGGCCGCTGCGCGCCATGCCGACGACGCCGACGACGCGGTCGCGCCAGTCGACGCCGAAACGGTCGACGCTCGGCGGTGTCCGCGTTGGGCGTGGCGCATCAACACTCCGCGGGGCCTCCATCACGGCCGTCATGAACGCGTCATGGCGTGAACCGCCGCTGCCGCCAGGAGCAACCCCACGACCCAAAACCGCGCCACAACCGTCTGCTCGCCGACGCCTCCCAGCTCAACGTGATGGTGGAGTGGAGCCACACGAAAGATCCGACGCTTGTTTCGCCATTTATAGGAAGCCACCTGCAGCATCACCGAGCCGGCCTCGGCGACGAACACGCCGCCGATGAGCAACAGCCCGAGCGCCTGATGCGACAATAGCGCAGCGGTCCCGAGCCCGGCTCCGAGGCCGAGCGCGCCGACATCACCCATGAAGACCGCCGCCGGATGGCTATTAAACCATAGAAACGCCGCGCATGCACCAGCGAAGCACGCGCACCACATCATCACCATCGGTGTGATCGCGCCGGCTTGCGTTTCCACTCCCGCGAGGACACCCAGCGCCGCGAACGCGACCACGAGCAGCCCGGCCGCCAATCCATCCATCCCGTCGGTGAGATTCACCGCGTGCGCCGATCCTGCGACGACACCCATCGACAACGGCACCCACCACATGCCGGCGTCGATCCGCCGGCTCATCCACGGCACAACGAGTTCGCGATACCCCCACAACGGATTTGCGGTGCACACGCCCACCGCCGCGCCGAGCGCCAGCGCCACCAACAGCTTCAACCGCTTCGGCAGCCCCGCCGCGTTCGGCAGACGAAATTTTTGCCAATCATCGATGCCGCCGAGCAGCCCGAGCCCGACGACGGCGAGCAGCATCAACGCGCCCTCGCGGCCGATCCACGCGCCGCAGAGCAACGCCGCGGCCAGCGCGGCAGCCAACACGAACAGCCCGCCCATCGTCGGCGTGCCCTGTTTCTGTTCGTGCAACGGCTTCAACGGCGGGCAATCCTCGTGCCGGAACGGCTGGCGGAATTTCTGCGCCGTCAACCACTTGATCGTCGACGGGCCAAGTGCCAGGCACACACCCGCGCTCACGAGGAACGCGAGTGCCGCGCGCTCAATCAACGCAGGCGGCATGCACCTCCACCGGCCGGGCGGCGGCCGGCTCGACGGGCTCGGCCCCATAGCGCGCCAACAGCGCGGCGACCACGTGTTCAAGCTTGAACTTGCGCGAGCCTTTGACGAGCACGGCGTCGCCTTCACGCACGAGCTCGGGCAAGCGCACGATGATGTCGTCGACGCTGTCGAAGGCCAGCGCTCGCGTCGCCGGAAACTCCGACGCGCCGCGCACCATCTGCTGCGCGTACGCGCCGACGGCGACCAGACAGTCCACGCCCGATTGCGCGGCCAGCCGCGCGATCGCCTGGTGCGCCGAATCGGCGTAGCGACCCAGCTCGAGCATTTCGCCGGCGATCACGACGCGCCGCGACGAATCGAACTCTTTGAGCGTTTCGAGCGCGCGCGAAAACGAGAGCGGGTTAGCGTTGTAGCAATCGTTGAGGATGATCGTGTTGCCGCGGCCGCGAATGATCTCGGAGCGCATCGGCATCGACTTGACGCGCTGCAGCGGCTCGCGCAAGCCGTCGAGCGATAGGCCGAGCGCCCGCGCGCAGGCCAGCGCCGCGAGCGCGTTTTCCGCGTTGTGCGCGCCCGGCAGCGGCACGATGAACTCGCCCGGCACGCCGCGCACGCGCATGCTCCACCCCTCCGGCAGCCGGCGCAGGTCGCGCGCCTGGATGTCGCAACGGTCGTTCGACCCGAACGTGATCATCATCGCTTCGGGGTGCAGCCGCCGCTTGGCCTCGAGCACCACTTCCAATTGATCGCCCGACACGACCGCGATCCCGCCCGGCCCGAGCGCTTTGATGAGCGACAATTTTTCTTTCAATACGCCCATGAGCGATCCGAAGTATTCCAGATGCGCGGGCCCGATGTTCGTCACGGCGGCGACCGTCGGCAACGCGGTCTGCGCCAAGTGCGCGATCTCGCCGGGATGGTTCGAGCCGAGCTCGACGACGGCCGCATCGTACGACCCGTCGAGCCGCAGCAGCGTCTGCGGCAAGCCGATGTGGTTGTTCTCCGTGAGCGGCGTCTTCAACACGCGCCACCGCTCCGCGAGGAGGCCCGCCAGCAGCTCTTTCGTCGTCGTCTTGCCGCACGACCCGGTGATCGCGACGACGGGAATCGCGAATCGCTGTCGATGGAACCGCGCGAGATCGGCAAAGGCTTGCGTGGTGTCGGGCACGATGATGGAGGCGACCGGTGAGGACGCAGCCGCCGACGCATCGGACATCAGCACGGCCGAGGCGCCGCGCTGGACCGCCTCCGGAATGAACGCGTGCGCATCGAAGCGCACGCCGCGGATCGCCACGAACATTTCACCGGGCTCGATGGTCCGCGAGTTGAGCCCGACGCCGCGGATGGGCGTCTGCGAGTTGCCGCCGACCAGCCGGCCGTTCGTCGCGTGGGCGATTTGGCCCAACGTCCACGTCGCGGTCATCGTTGCTCCTCCGTCGTGCCTGCGGTGCCGTGAACTGCCGACGCTCGCCTCATACGGTCGTGACCGTCCGATCGCTCCGCTCGAAATAGCGCGCGACCACGTCGCGGTCAGAAAATGGGATCGCGGTGTGTTGGAAAATTTGATACGCTTCGTGCCCTTTGCCGGCGATCAGCACGGCATCCTCGGGTTTGGCCATCGCCAACGCGGCGTGGATCGCTTCTTCGCGGTCGACGAGCATGGTGCACTCGTCGTAGCCGGTCGGAAAGCCCGCGCAGATCTGGCGCATGATGTCCGTCGGATCTTCGCTGCGCGGGTTGTCGGCGGTGAGCACGACGTGGTCCGCGAGCAGTGCGGCCGCCTTGCCCATGGCCGGCCGCTTCAATTGGTCGCGGTCGCCGCCGCAGCCGAAGACCACGATCAGCCGGCCGCGCACGAGCTCGCGCACCGCGAGCAGTGCTCGCTCGAGCGCGTCGGCGGTGTGCGCGAAGTCGATCACGACGTGGACGCCGGAGTCATTCGCGACGCGCTCCAATCGGCCCGGGACGAGCGAGAACGACGACAGCGCGGACTGGATCGCCGACGGCGGCACACGCAGCGCCAAACACGTCGTCAACGCGGCCGCGATGTTTGAGGCATTGTAGCGGCCGACGAGCGGTGTCGAAATCCCGAATGTGCCCCACGGGCTCTCGACGGTCATCTGCATGCCGTGCCAGCCGCATTCCGTGACGCGCACGTGCACCGTCGCGGCCCGCTCGACGCCGTAGGTCACGACCGTGTCGTGCGGCAGCGTCTCGGCGAGCGTCTGCCCGTACGCGTCATCCATGTTGATGATCGCCAGTCCGCCCGGCCGCAGGTACGAGAAGATCCGCCGCTTCGCGCGCGCGTACGCTTCGAGCGTTTTGTGGTAGTCGAGATGGTCGGAGCCGAGGCACGTCCACACGGCCGCGTCGAACGCGAGCCCGTCGACGCGCCGCTGCTCGAGCGCGTGCGACGACACTTCCATCGTGCACCAGCCGATGCCCTGTTCCACCATTTGCGCCATCATCGACTGCAGCGCGACCGGGCCCGGTGTCGTGTTCGTCGACGGGAGATGCCGCTGGCCGATTTCGTACGCGACGGTGCCGAACAAGCCGACGCGATGGTCCGCCGCTTCGAGCATCGCCTTCGTGAGATACGCGGTCGTGGTCTTGCCGCAGGTCCCGGTGATGCCGACGAGCCGCAGCCGCTCGATGGGGCGGCCATAGAACCGCGCCGCGACGACGGGCAGAATCTGCTGCGTGTCGAACACCTGGATCACGGGCTGCGCCAAGTAGCGGCCGCCCAGCTGCCGCTCGACGACGATCGCGCACGCGCCGCGCCGCGCCGCTTCCTCGATATAGTCGTGCCCGTCCTGGTTCGGGCCGCGGACCGCGATGAATAAATCGCCGGGGCGCACTTGCTTCGAATGGCACGCAATGCCGGTGACCGGGATCGCCGGCACCGGGTGCGTGGTCAAGTCGCGCAGAAGGTCTCGGAGTGTCATGGCATCACCTCGTGGACTTGGTACATCTTCAGGAATCAACAGCATCAATCACTGGTTCGCATCACTCGCAACCCATCAATCGTCGCCGCCGGCTTGCGCCTTCGCGATCAACGGCGCCGGTCCGGCGGGCTTCAAATCCCAGTAGCTGGCCAGCTGCTCGACGACCCGCTTGAACACGGGAGCCGCCACGACCCCGCCGAAGTACAGCGGGTGCGGCTCGTCGATACAGACGACCATGACAAAGCGTGGATCGGGCACCGGGCCAAAGCCGACGAAGGAGGCAACGAAACGGCTGTGGGAGTAGCGGCCGTTTGGCTCGAGCTTCTGAGCCGTCCCGGTCTTACCGGCTATTGTGAGGCCCGGAACTTTCGCCAGCTGGCCGGTGCCCGATTCCACGACACCTGTCAACATCGGTTCCAATTGTTCAACGACGTCCGCCCGCAGGAACCGCTCCCGCTCGGCGTCGGTCGCAAACTTGGCAGTTTGCGACACTTCCCCCTCCGCGCTGCCGCGCTCCGGGGACTTCCTCGGCGACCACGCCTGTCGGCGTGGTGCCCGCCTCGGTGCCTCGGCAGCGTGGATCGTGCCGCCTCGGTCGGCGCGCGAGCGGACAACGCGCCCATCTTCATCTTCAATGCGCTCGACGACGTGCGGGTGCACTTTCCATCCGCCGTTGGCGACGATGGACATCATCCCCGCCAGCTGCACGGGCGTCGTCGCGACTTCCTGGCCGATCGGAATAATGAAGGGTGAGAGTTTCGACCACTTCGCCGGCGGCTGAATGATCCCATTGACTTCGCCGCGCAGCTCGATGCCCGTCCGCTGTCCGAACCCGAACCCTCGAATATAGCGGTAGAGCGTCTCGGGAGGCAAGCGTTGCGCGGCTTTCGAGGTCCCGATGTTCGACGAGTTCTGAATGACTTCGCGGAACGTCAGCCATCCATGCGGCTTGTGGTCGTGCAAAATGTGGTGGCCGATCGTGTGCCAGCTACCCTCTTCGCAATAGAAGCGTTCCTCGGGTTTGACGAGGCCTTCCTGCAGCAGCGCCGAGGCGGTGACGACTTTGAAGACGCTGCCCGGCTCCGCGACGTCGGTGATTGCGCGCAACCGCCGCGATTCGATCGGACGATTGCCCGGCCGGTTTGCGTCGAAGTCGGGTTGGTTCGCGATCGCGAGGATCGCCCCCGTCGACGGCTCCATCACGACGAGCGAGCCGCCTTTCGCGTGGAATTCCTCGATGCCCCACGCCAGCGCGTCCTCGGCCGCGGCTTGCACGACGCTGTCGATCGTCAGCACCACGTTGTAGCCGACTTGCGGCTGCGCGGAGACCGTCCATGGCCCTAAGAGCATCTCGCCGCGCGCATCGCGCATCGTCGAGAGCCATCCGGTCCGCCCGTGCAGCATGCCGTTGTACGCGAGCTCCACCCCCTCGAGACCGTGCTGGTCGACGTCGACGAAGCCGAGCAAGTGCGCGGCCAGCCGCCCTTGCGGATAGACGCGCTTCGGTTCTTCGAGGAGGCCGACACCATCGCGCCGGAATTGGTCCATCGCATCCTCGAGCTCCGGATCGATGTGTCGCGCCAGCCACACGAACCCTTTGTCCTTCGCCAGTCGTTTGCTCAGCGACTTGGGATCGCGGCCGAGGATCTTGCCCATGCGCGCCGCGAGCAGGTTCTTCGCCGGGATCTTGCGCGCGTTGGCGAACACCGACGGCACGCGCGTGCTCATCGCCAACACGCGGCCTCCATGGTCGAGGATCGTGCCGCGCTCAGCCACGAGCGGCCGCGACATCCAATGTTGCGCCTGCCCCAGCCGCGAGAGCCGGCCGTTGCCGAGCACTTGCAGCCACGCGCAGCGCAGCCACAAGAGTGCCAGCAGCGCGCCAAACCCCATGAAGACCGCGGCGAGCCGATCATTTGTCGTCCGTCCCATCAATGGAAATCCGCGGGATCCTTAATCGCCGGCGATGGTGAATCCGTCGTGGCTTGCGCCAACTGCGCGGTGGCGGGCTGTGCCAAGTGCGACCACGCGACCAATTCCACGCGCTGCTTTCGGATGGTCTCGGCCAGCTTGATCGGCGACTCCAGCGCCATCACTTTCGTCTGCAGCCACAGCGTGTCGTTCTCGAGCTGATGCACCTCGGTGTACGTGCGCCCGAGGCGATACGCGGAGACGGTCAACACGGTTTGTTGCGCGACCTTCGCGATCCCGACCCCCGTCAGCAACGCGATGAGCAGCAGCGCTCGCTTCATGGCGCGATCCATTCGATGGCGCGCAGCTTCGCCGAGCGTGCGCGCGGGTTGCGGGAGATTTCCTCGTCGGAGGCGATGAGCGGTTTCTTGACGAGCAAGCGCGCGCTGCCGGCTTTCGCCGCTTGCTGGAACGCGCGCTTGACGAGGCGGTCTTCGAGGGAATGAAACGCGATCATTACGGCCCGGGCACCGACGGACAGCAGGCTCGGCAACGACGCCAGCAGCTGCTCGATCGATTCCAGCTCGCGGTTGACCGCGATGCGCAGCGCTTGGAACGTGCGCGTGGCCGCATGCACCCGCCCGTGGCGGGCCGACTGCGGCATGGCCGAGACGACCAGCTGGACGAGCTCCTGTGTCGTGCGGATCGGCTGCTCGTTCCGGCGCTCGACGATGCGGCGCGCGATGCGGCGCGACCATCGCTCTTCGCCGAGCCGCCAGATGATGTCGGCGAGCTCCGCCTCCGACAGCCGTGCGATGAGGTCCGCGGCCGTCGTCGACTGTTGCCGGTCCATCCGCATATCGAGCGCGCTGTCGTGCTGAAAGCTGAAGCCGCGCGAGGGGTCGTCGAGCTGCACGCTGGACACGCCGAAATCCGCCAGCACGCCGTCGACGCGCTGGACGCCCAGCTCCGCCAATCGGTCGGGCAGCTCGGCGAAATCGGTGTGCACGAAGTCGATGTCGGGGGCGAATTCGGTGAGCCGTTGGCGCGCACGCTCGAGCGCGTCGGCGTCGCGGTCGATGGCAATGATGCGGCCGTTGGGCAGCAGGCGTGGAAGCAGCGCGGCGCTGTGGCCGCCGGCACCGACGGTGCAGTCGACGATCACGCGGCCCGGCTGGGGGTTGAGAAACTCGAGCACCTCGCGCAAGAGCACGGGCTCGTGCGTCCGCGCGTGGGTTGGCAGCTCGTCGAACATCAGTCCACCCGTCCCGTGCGCCGAGGTCGCGCGTACTGGTCGGTCCACCGCCGAGAGCATCGCAAGTCCGCTACTCCAGCAGCACGCGCTCTGCCAGCTCCTCGAAGCTTTCCTTCGAGGTGCTGTAGAACTCTTGCCACTTGGCCTTCGACCAAATTTCCACGCGGTTGGAGACGCCCACAATGACGACGTCCGTCTTGATCTGCGCGAACTCGCGAAGATGGCGAGGAATCAGCATGCGCCCCAAGCCGTCGATTTCCGTTTCCGTCGCCCCGGAGAAAAACAAGCGGTTGAAGCGGCGGCCCTCGGCCTTGGTGAACGGGACTTCTTTGAATCGGCTCTCGACAGTGCGCCACTCGGATTCAGGAAAGAGAAAAAGACAGTTGTCGAGCCCGCGAGTGAGGAACAGCGCCTGCGTGTTGTTGGCCTGGAGGGATTGGCGAAACTTCGCCGGAATGATGACCCGGCCCTTGCGGTCGATCGTGTGCTCATACTCGCCGTAAAACATCGCACTCGCAAGGCAGACGGTTTCGATGAGAGAGGGCGTCGGTGGTTGGCTGCGGATGGGATCGTGGCTTCATCTTACACGCGCGCCTCCACTGCCCTGTCCAAGTGCGGATCCACCATCGCGCAACGAGCCCCACCACTTTCTACCACTTTCTTCCACCCGACCTCCAAACTATACCCATGCGCCCCCACTTGTGTCAAGGGGAAAGGGTCCATTTTCGAGGAAATTTTGCGTAATGATCGATTGTTGAAGATCACGCGCAACGATTGGCGCGGCGCGCAACATGTCCGAGAAAAAATTCTCGTCGCTGAGGAGTGATGCGCGGAATTTCGAGACGATCATGCCGCGTGCGCGGCGGTGGAACGGAAATGACGGAGCTAGCGGGTGAGCAGAGCGCGGGCGCGCGAAACGTCGCGCGCGATTTGACGAGTCAATGCACCAGCACCGCTGAACGCGCGCTCGGCGCGCAGCCGACGGAGCAGATCGACGCGCAGCTCGCGACCGTAGAGGCTGCCGTGAAATCCGATGAGGTGGGCTTCGCAGACGACGCGCGTGCCGCCGAATGTCGGGCGGCGGCCGATATTGACGACAGCCGGCCAGCGTCGAGCACGAGTGTGCGCCCATCCCGCGTAGACGCCGTTCGCGGGCAACAGTTGATCGCGGATCGAGAGGTTCGCCGTCGGAAAACCCAACCGGGTCGCGCGACCGTCGCCGCGCACCACGGTGCCCGCGAGCTGAACCGGCCGGCCCAACAGCCGGTTCGCGGACACGACGTCGCCGGCGAGCAGACACGCGCGGATGCGCGAGCTGGAAATCGGCCGCCCGCCGCGCAACGCCGGCGGAACGTCGACGACGGCGATGCCGTGCGCCGACGCCAGCCGCCGCAATGCGGCCACGTCGCCGCGACGGTCGCGCCCGAAGCAAAAGTTTCGACCCACCACGACGCATCGCGCGCGCAATCGCTCGATCAGCAC
>Ga0209515_10006818_pt1 | contig 14035 bp, 8 predicted proteins | sample Subgroupgradi54m_FD_187454 | JGI IMG/M metagenome (GOLD analysis project Ga0209515, IMG submission 187454) | Subsurface groundwater microbial communities from S. Glens Falls, New York, USA - GMW60B uncontaminated upgradient, 5.4 m (SPAdes)... ...
CCGTATCGACCACCACCAGCACGGTGCTCGGAAGCTCTGCGGTGACGATCACCGGGACCAGCACCAATCCCCCCTCCCGCACGACCTCGGTGACGCTGGTCGTTAATCCGCCGCCGACGCCGGACTTCGCGCTGTCCGCCACCCCGTTGTCTCAGTCGGTGCTTCGCGGAGCCAGTACCACCTATACGGTGACCGTGACGCCCTCGGGAGGGTTCACTGGGACCGTCACCTTCAGTGCAGGCGGGTTGCCGAGCGGCGCCAGCGCCAGCTTCAACCCGGCGTCGATCACCACCTCAGGCTCTACGACGATGACCGTATCGACCACCACCAGCACGGTGCTCGGAAGCTCTGCGGTGACGATCACCGGGACCAGCACCAATCCCCCCTCCCGCACGACCTCGGTGACGCTGGTCGTTAATCCGCCGCCGGATTTCGCGCTATCCGTCACCCCGTCGTCCCAGGCTGTGGTTGTCGGAGCTAGTGCCCTCTATACGCTGACCGTGACGCCCTCGGGAGGGTTCGGCGGGACCGTGACCTTTGCTGTGACCGCCGGGTTGCCGAGTGGAGCCAGCGCCAGCTTCAACCCGGCGTCGATCACCGCTTCAGGATCTACGACGATGACCGTATCGACCACCGCCGGCACGCCGCCCGGAACCTATTTGTTGACGATTACCGCTAGCAGCAGCAATCCCGCGCTGACCCGTACGATCTCGGTGACACTGGTCGTGAGTGTGCCGCCACCAGAAGGTTGCCAGGGCCAATGCGACGAGCCGTGAGGAGGGGAATGGACTCAAGAAACCAGCGACCTAGTGCACCCTCTTGTAGATAGACCGTGCTGCGCGCTGGAGGGCGCCGCTCGACTGGGTGCCCTCCAGCGCTCTGTTTGGGAGAGGGGACTCACATTCAGCTTACCTAATCCGAGTACCCGGGTGCGGTCTCGTCGGGTGGCCCAACTGATAATGTCTCCAGCTCGTCCAACTGTTCCTTGAGCATCGTGAACGAAGCCGCCTCGGACGGCGCGAGGGCGTCTTCATCCTCGACGAAATCCCAGAAGGATCGGGGCGGTATCCTGCGAAAGCATCGAGCTTCGAAAGCAACCCCTGGAGGAGTGCCTCAATCACTGGCATTCCGTGGTCAACGGCAAGCGGAACACTAGGTACCGGGCGCCCCTTTCGTTGAGGGTGCATCGGCGAGGTGGAACACGTTCGCGGCATACCGTGAACGACTCTCTCCGCGGGCTTGTCGGCGGGCGCTGGTCAAGTAGACGATCCACGTCTACGTTCGGATAGAGATGGCGGCACGGCTGCTTTCGATGGCCTTTGACTACACCATCTACGGGGGTGAACGGAATGGTCCTGCGTCGGTTGCTATCTATGATGGTCACACTCCTCCTTGTCGGATCTGGGTCCATCTTCTCTGCGCGAGCGGGGGACCCAGCCACCGATCTCCCTCAAGCCTCCTCAGGCAGCCTCAACGACCAGGGGAACCAAGCTGACCTCGATAAAGCCAGCCGGTCTGGAACCCCGGTCACCGTCATCGTGGAGTTCGACGGTGCGTCGACCGCAAGACAATTCCCGGGTCTGGTGAGACGCAATCCGAATGAGCAGGGTGAGATCCAGAACTATGATCGACAACTGAACAACCGGCAGGACCAGTTTGAAGGGTCCCTGCGCAACGCTATCCCAGCTGCCAAGGTCAACTTCCGCTACCGCACGGTCCTCAACGGCATGGCGATCACCCTTCCCGGCTGGGACATTCCTGTCTTACGTCGGCTGCCGGGTGTCAGGTCGGTGGCGCTGAACAGGGAGCGGATCCGACAGCTGCTGAGCGTTAGCGTCCCGTTGACCGGCGCGCCCTCGCTGTGGACCGACCTGCCGACGGGCAAGGCTGGCGAGGGCATCAAGATCGGCATCATCGATGGGGGCATTGACATCAGAAACCCCATGTTCGCCGCGGCTGTCTACACCGCCCCCACGGGATTTCCCAAGGTCGGTAGCACGGGCCCGTCCTGTGGATACGTCACCTCCCCTTCGCACAGCGTGTTCGTCAACAACAAGGTCATTGTGGCCCTCGGTTACCTCTCGAGCGCACCCACCTGCGACCTCGCGAAGCCCACTGATTCCGGGCACGGAAGCCATGTGGCCGGCACAGCCGCAGGCAACGCTGGCACGATCACGACGTATCGAGGCGTGCAGTTCACGCTTGGCGGCGTGGCCCCACGTGCGTACCTGGGCAACTACAACGTCTTTCCGAACGGGGCCCAATTCACCGGCGACCAACAAATCATCGCCGCCATCCAGGATGCAGTCCGTGATGGCATGGATGTCATCAACATGAGTATCGGCGGACCGCCGACTGTCTGTTCCGCTCCATTGGTGCGTGGGTGCGATCCGGAGGTGGACGCGACGAACGACGCGGTTGCGGGCGGGGTCGTCGTCGCCGTTGCCGCTGGAAACAACGGTCCAGATGACAGCACCGTCGAGCGTCCCGGGGTAGCAGAGAACGCCATCACCGCTGGGTCCAGCACCAACGCGCACTTTGTCGGCCAGCCGGTGTCCGTGACCGCGCCTCCCGGCCCGCCGCCGTCCCTGACCAACCTCGGCGGGGCCGTGGGCGCCTTCGATCCGTTTACCTCCACCACCACCGCGAAATTTGTCTGGTGGGGTGCGGCTATCCCTACCGATGAGATCGCGTGTAATAGCACAAACTCGGCTGTGGCCGGCAAAGTCGCCTTGATCTTGCGCGGCACCTGTACGTTCTCGATCAAGATCCGCAACGCACAAACCTCCGGAGCGATCGGGGCGATCATCTTCAACAACGTGGCGGGGGACCCCATCGCGATGGCCTTCGACTCGACCTGCGTCTCCCCGTGCACTCAGCCCACGATTCCCGCAGTCATGGTCTCCAACGCCGATGGGGTCGCGCTGCGCAACTGGTACACCGCCAACGGGGACCCGTCGACGGTGCGCCTCGATCCGTCGTTTGCGGAATTCCGCACCGGCAACCAGGATGTCATCGCGGGGTCTAGCGCGCGCGGTCCCGTCCTCTACTCCGCCGCGGACCCCGCTATCAAACCAGATGTCACAGCGCCGGGCGTGAACGTCCTTTCGGCGGCGCCGTGCTTACCACCGACATGTGCCGATCCCGAGAACCCACTCAGGTTCTCGTGGTTCTCGGGGACGAGCATGGCTACGCCGCATGTCGCGGGGGCCGCAGCGCTGCTGAGGCAGCTGCACCCCAGCTGGACGCCGCAAGATATCAAGTCCGCGTTAATGAGCACCGCCTCCCGGCCCGTGAGGACGGACTCTGTTCTCGTGACGCCCCCGCCCCCATCGGGCGCAATGACCAGAGGGGCAGGTCGGATCGACCTGAGCGGCGCCAAGAATCCGCGGGCAACGTTCACGCCCGCCAGCCTGAGCTTTGGCGTCTTCCCGCTGGCATCACTTCCGGCCACCAAGGCGGCAACGGTGGTCGTCAAAGGTGTCGACGCCATCACGGGCCCCGGGGGCGGCACGTGGACCACGAGTGTGTCGCTGACCCGGTCTGACGGGACCCCTGCCCCTGGTGACGTGACGGTAACGGTCTCTCAGAGTAGTGTCACCGTGACGGCGGGACCGCCCACGGTCACGCTCACTATCACGGTGCAGGTCTCAATGACTGCGACAGGGATCTTCGAAGGGGACGTCATCCTGAGGGGGCCTACCACCTTGATGATCCCGTTTTGGCTCTCCGCCCAGGGCGCGGCTGGCGGTGGGGACTGTATCCATGACCCCATCCTTGGCGACCAAGGCAACTGTTAACGATGAGGGGCGCGGACTTCGCGCAGACACCCACTCGCTAGCACACGTCGGGTAGGGTTGGTTCACACGCCGGAGCGCGCCCAGTCACGGGGCGCGCTCCGGTATCTTACACAGGAGTCTGCTGCGGCACGGGCCGGCGCATGCCGCTACGTCCCCGCTTCCCACGACTCGAGGTAGTGGCGTTGCTCGGGGGTCAGCTCGTCGATGTGAATACCCATTGCCTCAAGCTTCAGTCTGGCCACGGTCTTGTCGATCTCGGTTGGCACTGAGTAGACGGCGGGGGGCAACTCACGGCCCCGGGTTGCCAGGTACTCGGTCACTAATGCTTGGTTGGCGAAGCTCATGTCCATCACCGCCGCGGGATGCCCCTCTGCGGCGGCCAAGTTGAGCAACCGGCCCTCGGCCAGGAGATAGAGGCGGCGGCCATCCGCCATCCGGTACTCCTCGACAAATTCGCGCACGGTCCGCTTCGTCCCCCCCAAGTCCTCGAGGGCCGGGATGTCGATCTCGACGTTGAAGTGGCCGCTGTTGGCGAGCACGGCCCCGTCCTTCATGACCTGGAAGTGTTCTTGGCGCAAGACGCCTCGGTTACCGGTGACCGTGATGAAGATGTCCCCCACTCGGGCGGCCTCGGCGATCGGGATGACCTGGTAGCCTTCCATGACCGCCTCCAGGGCGTGGAGCGGAGACACTTCGGTCACAAGCACCCGCGCCCCCATCCCCCGGGCGCGCATCGCCAGCCCTCGCCCGCACGACCCATACCCGCAGACGACGAGCGTCCTGCCCGCGAGTAGCAAGTTCGTCGCCCGCAGCAAGCCATCGATCGTCGACTGCCCCGTCCCATAGCGATTGTCAAAGAGGTGCTTGGTCTTCGCATCGTTGACCGCGATGATCGGGTAGCGAAGCGCACCGGCCTTCGCCATCGCCCGTAACCGGATCACACCCGTGGTGGTCTCTTCGGCCCCGCCGAGCACCTCCCCGATCCACTGCGGCTTGTCATGATGGATCGTCGACACAAGGTCGGCACCGTCATCCATGGTGATGTGGGGTTTGAATTCCAGCGTCTGGTGGATGTGACGGTAGTAGGTCTCCCGATCCTCCCCCCGAACCGCGAAGACGGCAATCTGGTCTTCCACCAAGGCAGCGGCGACGTCATCCTGGGTCGACAGCGGGTTGCTCGCGCAGAGCCGGACCTGCGCGCCCCCCGCCACCAGCGTCCGCATGAGGATCGCTGTCTCCGTCGTCACATGCAGGCAGGCGGCAATGCGGAGACCGCGGAGCGGGTGCTCGTGGCTGAAGCGGGTTCGCACGTGGCGCAAGACGGCCATTTCCGCCTCCGCCCACTCAATGCGCAGCCGCCCTTTCTTGACCAAGCCAAGGTCCTTGACATGATAGTCCATCGCCGTTCCTCCAAGTGCTTAGCGTGGGGACGCGTGAGAGGGAAAACCGTCGCGGAGTTACTCGATGAAATCCTTCAAGCGCTTTGAGCGGGAGGGATGACGCAACTTGCGGAGCGCCTTCGCCTCGATCTGGCGGATCCGCTCGCGCGTGACGCCAAACTCCCGCCCTACCTCTTCCAGTGTGCGCGGGCGTCCATCATCTAGGCCAAACCGGAGCTTCAACACTTTGCGCTCGCGCGGGGTCAACGTCTCGAGCACGTCTTCCAACTGTTCCTTAAGCATTGTGAACGACGCCGCCTCGGCCGGGGCGAGGGCTTCCTGATCCTCGATGAAATCCCCGAGGTGGCTGTCTTCTTCTTCGCCGATCGGGGTCTCCAGCGAGATCGGCTCCTGCGAGATCTTGAGGATCTCACGGACACGTTCGACCGGGAGGCTCATCGCTTGGGCGATCTCTTCCGCAGCGGGATCGCGGCCCAAGTCCTGGAGGAGGGTCCGCTGGATGCGGATGAGTTTGTTGATCGTCTCGACCATGTGCACGGGGATCCGGATCGTCCGAGCCTGGTCGGCGAGGGCCCGGGTGATCGCCTGCCGGATCCACCACGTCGCGTAGGTGCTGAACTTGTACCCTTTCCGCCAGTCGAACTTCTCGACCGCCCGGATCAGCCCCAGGTTCCCTTCTTGGATGAGGTCCAAGAACAACATCCCGCGGCCGACGTACTTCTTGGCGATCGAGACCACGAGGCGCAGGTTCGCCTCGATGAGCCGCCGTTTCGCTTCCTCCTCCCCCTTCTCCATCCGCTTCGCGAGCTCGACCTCCAACTCGGGGGACAGGAGGGAGACCTTCCCAATCTCCTTGAGGTACATCCGGACCGGGTCATCAATCGCGACGCCTTCCGCCTCACGCGGTTCGGCGTCCTCCTCCACCTTGCTTTTCGCTTCCGCCTCCTTGGCATCTTCGACGACATCAATCCCCTGTTCGAGGAGCACGGAGTAGACGCGATCGATGAGCTCGATGTTCTGTTCAGCTTCGGGGAAGTGTTCGAGGATTTCGTCGTGGGTGAGGAAGCCACGACGGCGGCCGTGGTCAACCAAAGCCTTCAACTCGGCGGGGAGCTGCACGTCGGTGATCTCAATGACTTTTTTCTTCGCCATGATCCTCACCCCCCTTCGGGCCGGGGGGCGTGCGCCCAACAACTTTTAGATACTCCATCTGCAGGTGGCGAACCTGCTCGACGTTGCCCGCGACCTGCGCAGCGTGAATCTCGCGTGCAAGTGCCTCGCGCCGCACCGCGGCGGGCTCCCATCGCGTGATATACTCAAGGGCCTCGTGGAGGACCTGCGCCTTCTCTTTCTCTACCAGAGGGAGGTCCTCAAACGCCAACCGCATGAGCAACTGCTGCGCCCCTTCGTCGGCGAGCCGCTCGCGCACGAGCGCCACATCCGCGTCAGGTTCCGCAAACAACGCAGCCGCAATGGCGCGGTGGCCCATGTTGGCAAACTCCTCAGGCGCGAGGGCCGCCGCGACGGGTTGCCGAAGCGCGGCGTCATGGACCATCAAGTGTACTACAAGACGCTCCGCCCGGTCACGCGCCCGGTCCGTTCGCGCGACCAGCGGCGCCTCCACCTGCGGGGCAGCTTGCTTGCGGAGCTTCCCTCGCAACCGCTGGTGCAACGCCTCCTCTTGCACCCCAAACCGTTGGACCAATTCTCGAACGTATTCAGCCTGCCGGAGGGGATTCGTTCCCGCTGCAATCACAGGGATGAGTTCATCGACGATGGCCACCTTGCCTTCGACAGTTCGTGGATCGTGCCGGGCGGCCGCGAGGGTCAGGTGGTACTCGAAGACCGGGAGCGCGTGCTCGAGCAGCTGCCGGAACGCCGCTTCGCCCGCCGTGCGCAGGAATTCATCAGGATCACTCTTCGGGAGCACGGCCACCCGCACAGGCAGTTCCGCCTCTTCGAAGAGACTCATCGCCCGTTCTGAGGCGGCTTGGCCCGCCGCGTCCGAGTCATAGACCAACACGACGCGACTCGCCAGCCGCTTCATCAACTGCACCTGCTCGGCAGTGAGCGCCGTTCCGAGCGAGGCGACCGCGTTGGTGATTCCAAACTGGTGGCACGTCAATACGTCCATATTGCCTTCGACCACGACAATCTCGCCGTGCGCACGGATGGCTTCGCGAGCCCAGTTGAGCGCGTAGAGCGTGCGGCCTTTTGTGAAGACGAGCGTCTCTTTGGAATTGAGGTATTTCGGATGCCCCTCATCGAGCGCTCGCCCGCTAAAGGCGACGACCCGGTCCTGCAGGTCAAAGATCGGGAATAGCAGCCGATCCCGGAACAGATCGTAGTGCCCGTCGCCCCGCGGCCGGGCCACGACCAATCCCCCCGCCTCCAACACCGCTGGCGGATACCCTTTGGCCCTCATGGACTTGAGGAGCCCGTCCCAACCAGCCGGCGCGTAGCCGAGGGCGAACCGCTCGGCGATCTCGCGGGACACCCCGCGTCGCTCAAGGTACGCTCGGGCCGCCGCGCCGACGGGTGGCTGCTCGATCTGGTCGCGGAAAAACGCGGTGGCCGCCTGGAGCGCTCGGAAAAGCTGCTCGCGTTCGCTAGATCGGTGGGCCGCTTCCGGCGTCCGTTCCAGTGTGACGCCCGCCCGGGCCGCCAGGGCTTCGACCGCCTCCGAGAACGAGAGGTTGGAGATCCGCATCATGAAGTCGAAGAGATCCCCCCCTTGCCCGCAGTTGGCAACAGCGACATGGGACACCACATACGAATGGTCACTCTCGACGGTCAAGTTGTGGACAGGTCCCCGATACTTCATGCGCCGGAGGCGATCTATCGGCAACAGCCAGTAGCGTGTGCCATTCTCAGTGTGATAGATGAGATTGTATCTCGGGCGCGCGTCCTCGGACCAAATAACCGCATACGCTTCCTGATGGGACACGCCCAGGCGGACGAACGCCTCCTTGACTTGAAGACTGGGAAAATACCGCAGCGCGAGCAGCATGTCGACCAACTGTTCCGCCAGGACGGGCGAAATGATAGTAATCGAACGGCGCGTCCGCGAAGATCGAGAAGCTAGGCACCGATAGCCGTCCCCCCGCGCAATGGCATCGATCAGGACCCTCTTTTGTTCCAGGGGCAACTCCTGAAAGACAAACGGAATGTGCTTCTCGCGCGCGCCATGACCACAGAGATTCGCGAAGGCTTTCGCCAATGACGCGTGGCAGCTCGTGATTTCCACTCCCGACCTGCCCGGGCGACGGTGGATTGCAGTTCGAAGACCGAAGAGTGTATGCATCAGGCGAACGATATCGTTAGCAAACTCCTCTTCATGACTCCCTAGACTAAACCGAACATACGCGCGGTGTGTACTCCCTTCAGCAATGAAGTAGCCGATAAGGCGGAGGAAGTCTTCATTCACTGGGAGGCTGGGAAGGCGGGAGGGCCGTGGCCCGTGAGTGCTGCGCGTGCCTACGTACTCTTCCAGGTCGATGTGGTCGACCGGCGTCAGGCGATCATTGACTGGGTAGAGCAGTAGATCCCCCACTCGCAAGTTGCGCGCTTCTACCTTCTGGATCGGAAGCCATTTCGTTACTTTCCGGAAATAGTAGCCGGGATCAGTCTCATGGTGTCGGAGGTACTGCCGGAATCGTTTTGCGAAGTACTTGAAGCGAACCTCATGGCGCGCTGTTGGCCGGATCACGAGCACGTTGTGATCGGCTGTCATCTGAACGGGCCGCCGAATTTTTCTTGTGAGAATCTCAATCAAATCCCCGTCGTAGTCCCGTACGTAGGTCGCGAGCACACGCTGATGAGCCCCGTGACCTGATACTACCGATTCATCCTCTCTAAGGGTCTCGATGGGATGATACCCGAACGGCGTTTTTACCAACTGGCCCGGCGGGAAACACCCAAAACAGTGCCACAGCCCCCGGTCGCGGTCGATGTGAAAAGACGGCGTCTTCTCGGGATGGAACGGGCAGAGTCCCCGATAGTGTCGCCCGGCCTTCTTTAGCGCCACATGGCCAGCGGCAAGGTCGACCAGATCGACCTTACGTCGAATCTCTTCTCTAATATCGGCACTTAGGGTCCCGCGCATGAGACCATTGGAAAGGGCCCTATCTCCCCGGAGACAAGACCCCCCTCCGCTTCAGCGGCTCTCGTGGGCCTTCGGCAGGGCAGACACTCCCTGCCCAACGGAAGGACTCCCGCTGCTATTCCCAGCTTACCGCGAGGCCGCCTCCGTTTTCTGCTGTTTCGCTTCCGCCACAACCCGCTCTGTGGCATGGGGTGGGACCTCCTCATAGTGTGAGAAGGTTGCTTCAAAGGTCCCTCGCCCGCCCGTCATGGAGCGCAAATCCGACGAGTACCGCAAGATCTCCGCTTGTGGGACCTGCGCCCTGACTACCGTCACGCCATTGCCCTGGGGGTCCATTCCCAGAATGCGACCCCGCTTGGCGTTGAGGTCGCCGATGACATCCCCCATGAGATCATCAGGCACCCGGACCGCGATGATCATGAGCGGCTCCAGCAACACGACGCCGGCGGCTGTCGCCGCGTCTTTGAACGCCATCGACGCGGCGATTTGAAAAGCGATGTCAGAGCTATCGACATCGTGGTACTTGCCGTCAAAGAGGATCGCGCGCACATCGACGACGGGGTAGCCCGCAAGCACGCCCTCCTCAATCGCTTTGCGGACCCCCTTCTCGACGGAGGGGATGAACTGGTTGGGGATCGAGGCGCCAAAGATCTTGTCCACGAACTCGAACCCCGTGCCCCGCGGGAGCGGTTCGAGCTCGAGGAAGCAGACCCCATACTGTCCCCGGCCGCCGGTTTGCTTCACGTAGCGGCCCTGTGCCTTCGCCTTGGTCCGAATCGTCTCCCGGTACGCCACGCGAGGCGGACTCAGAATGACATCCACCGCGAACTTGCGCCGGAGCCGGTCGGCGACGATCTCCAGGTGCGACTCCCCCATCCCCGAGATCACCGTTTGTTTGACGTTGGCATCCCGATACACGTGGATGGTGGGATCCTCCTCGGCAAGACGGTGGAGCGCCGTCCCCATCTTATCCTCGTCGCCCTTGCTCTTCGGCCCCACGGCGAGCGAGATTGCCGGTTTGGGAAACTCGATCGGGGAAAGAAGCACGGGGGCCTCCTTCGCGGTCAACGTGTCGCCGGTCGAAGTCTCCACGAGTTTCGCGACCGCGCCCAGGTCGCCGGGCCCGACGGATGCGGTGGCCTCCTGCGTCTTGCCGCGGACAAAGTAGACCTGCCCGATACGCTCAGGTTTCTGGCGGGAGCTATTGAGCGGCTGCGAGTCGGAGCGGAAGGTCCCGGCATACACCCGGAAGTAGGACAGCTTCCCGACGTACGGATCAGCCACCGTCTTGAAAACCAACGCCGCGAGCGGCGCCTCCGGCGTCTGCTTGAGGGCGATGGACTGCTTCGTTCGAGGATCGACGGCCGCGACGTCGGGTCGTTCGGTGGGACCCGGCAGCAAGGCGACGATCGCATCCAAGACCCGAGAGACTCCAACGAGCTTCGGCGCCGCCACACACAACACAGGGATGAGCGTACCCGCCTTCACCCCAGCATGCAGCCCCCGGGTGAGCTCCTCGTGGCTCAGCTCACCCGCTTCGAGGTACTTCTCAACCAAGGCGTCGTCGGTCTCCGCTGCCGCTTCAGTGAGTTTCTCGCGCGCGGCACGTGCGGAGGCTTGCAACTCCGACGGGATTTCCCCGACCACCATCTCGGCGCCTTTGAAGAGGTGTGCTTTCATGTCCATGAGATCGACGACCCCCCCAAACGTTGCCTCGGCGCCGATGGGGATCTGGACCGGCGCGACCCGCGTGCCGAACCTGGCGCGGAGTGCCTCCAGGGTCTGCTCGAAGTTCGCATTCTCGCGATCCAGCCGACTGATGACCACCAGCCGGCTCACTCCTCGCTGGTCAGCCTGCGCCCAGGCGACTTCGGTCTGCACTTGCACCCCGGCGAGCGCGTCAACGACCACCACCGCGCCCTCAACTACCTGAAGAGCGCCCACGACCTCGCCGACGAAATCCGGATACCCCGGCGCATCGATGAGGTTGATTTTGTGCTCCCGCCACTCGAGCGGGGCAATGGCCGCGTTGATCGTGTGCTTGCGACGCTGCTCTTCGGGATCGAAGTCGGTGGTCGTGGTCCCGTCGTCGACCTTGCCGAGCCGGTCCACCGCCTTGGCGACGAATAGCATCGCCTCCACCAGGGAGGTTTTCCCAGTGCCGCCGTGACCGACGACGGCCACGTTGCGGATCCGTTCAGGGACAGCCGGTTTCACTTCGAGCCCTCCCTCTCCCCACGCGTTGCAGGGTCACGCCCCTCCATCGCGGTGCGGGTCGCGCTAGGCGGGTACCGCCCGCGCCTAGTAGCCCCGTCCCTTGTCCACCACGTTCCGGAGCGGATTGCCCTGCAGATAGGACACGAGATTCTCACAGAACACGGCCACCGCCCGGTCCATGTAGTGCGGCGAGGTCCCAGACACGTGCGGCGACATGATCACGTTCTCGAGCTCATAGAAGGGACTGTCCGCCGGCAATGGTTCCTGGTCAAACACATCCAGCCCCGCCCCAGCGATCCACCGCTCCCGCAAGGCCTGGATGAGAGGGCGTTCTTGCACGATGGGCCCCCGCCCTACGTTAATCAACACCGCGGTCGGCTTCATCATCCGAAGCTCGGGCTCGCCGAGCAACCCGCGGGTCTCTGGCGTCAGCGGGAGCGCCACGACCACCGCATCCGCCTCCCGGAGAACCTCGCCGAGCCCGTCAGGCCCGACGACGCGGTCGACGCCAGCGATGGGCGCGGGCGTGCGCTTGGTCCCGATCACCCGCATCCCCAGCGCGTGGGCCTTGGTCGCGAGCTCAGTGCCGATGTGTCCCAGCCCGAGGATCCCCATCGTCTGACCAGCGATCTCGCCGCCGATCACGCGCGGACCCCGGTCCCACCGGTGCTGGACCTGGTTGCGCACCGCGATGTGCAGGCGTCGACTCAGCGCGAGCACCATGGCTAGCACGTGCTCCACTAACGAGTGGTGGATTCCGCTGCTCGTCGTAATCACAATCTCCCGACTGAGAACCTCGGGGTGCATGAGTCTGTCCACCCCCGCACCGGTCGAATGGATCCAGCGCAAGCGTGGAGCGTGTTGGACGACGTCTACCGGGATGTTCCATCCGAGCGCGATCTCCGCCGTCGGGGCGAGCGCGCGTCCGGTCTCTGGGTCGGCGGCGACGCGCACCCGAACGCGCGGGTCAACCGCCTCGATCTGCGTGCGGTGGCGGTCCTCGAGCCGGCTAAAGACGACCACGGGGATCTCTTGATCAGTCGAGCTCTTTGACGGCGGGACGATAGCCCTTCACCATCCTCGTCTAAGGTGCGCGAACCTCGCGGCCTGCACTTTGCATGTTCGGGCCCGCGGCTTCTCGCAACCGCCGCAGCACCAGGTCGCGGTCGAGGGCGGCGAGAAACGCCCCAGCCTGAGGCCCCGAGGCTTTGCCCAAGAAGGCCAGGTAGATCGCGGCGAACGCATCTTTTGGCGGGAGCTCCATCTCCGTTTTGAGCGCATGGATCTTCGCGTGGAGGTCGTCCCCCGACCAAGCTTGTGCGGCGAGCACGTCGGCGAGTCGACCCAGGAACGCCCGCTGCAAGTCGCTGAGCGACACTGCCGGAAGCGTCGTCTGGACCTCGAACCGATAGGACTCCGGAGCATAGGTGGCCAACCAGCGGCGGGCTTCGTCGATGCGTTGGCGCAGTTCGGCCCGATCGAACTCGTTCAGCGGCGCGCCTTTCTCCTTCTCCGCCTCCGCCTCGAGGTTCACGGTGGGCATTTGCATCAGGTAAGCGACCTTCGCAAAGCGGAGGCGAAACGCGCGCGGCTGCTCGCCGTTGGTCCGCGAGAAGTAGAAGCTGCGCGCGAGATCCCTGAGCGCGTCAGCCTCGGCGGGCGTCTCCGCGGTGGCGGTCCCGAAGTAGGCATCCGCGGCCCGATCGTACTCGTCGTAGAGGTTCGGGATCGCCTCGCCGCTAGGGTCGAAGTTGATCGCCTGGCGGTAGTGGGGTCGAACCATCAGGAACCGTGCCAGCTCGGGTCGGACCAGCCCTACGAGGTCTTCGGCCGACATCCCCACCTTCTTGCTGGACCCCATCTTCCGGCCCCCCACGAGGAAGAACTCGTAGGCGACCGCGTACGGCGTGCGATACTGATAAATCCGCTCGGCGACCCCGCTCGCCACGTCGTGGCTGCCTCCCCGGGTCATGTGGTCTTTACCCGCACCTTCCACCGCAACCCCGAGGATGCGCCACTTCGCCGCCCACTCAAACTTGTACTGGAGCTTGCTGGCCCCGTCGAAGGGGGAGCGCTGGCCGCGGTGGCTGCACCCGCGCGCCCACGTGACTTTCTCGGGTCGACACTCATAGGTTACCTGGTGACCATCCCAGCCCACAATCACCGTCGTCCCGATGCGGCCACAGCGCTCGCAGATGATCTGGACGGGATGGCGTTCTGCTTTCTGACTCCCGCTGATCTCGCGATCGATCTGGATCAGTTCATCTACCCGGTCCAGAGCGATGCGAAGCGCATCATTGAACTGGCCGGCCTTGTACATCTCGCTGGTCCAATAGAACGCGGGACGCACGCCCAGCGGCGCAAAGAGCGCGGCGAAGCGCATCCCATAGTGCCGCCCGTAGCTCGCGCCGTCCCCTCCCGGGAACGGGACTTCGGAGAGGGGAATCCCCATGTATTGGGCCAGATCGGGCGGGGCGGACTCGGGCCAGGCATCAAGCGGGTCGTAGATCGGA
>Ga0209515_10006819_pt1 | contig 14034 bp, 10 predicted proteins | sample Subgroupgradi54m_FD_187454 | JGI IMG/M metagenome (GOLD analysis project Ga0209515, IMG submission 187454) | Subsurface groundwater microbial communities from S. Glens Falls, New York, USA - GMW60B uncontaminated upgradient, 5.4 m (SPAdes)... ...
TTCACTGAGCACGCTCGCCTCCGCCGGTGCCACCTGCAGCCTCGATGTGCTGGGCGAGCAGGTGCTCAGTGAAGCTGAAGCGGACCAGTACGCCGCGCATTGCCAAGCACTGCTCGATGAAGCATCCGCCGCGTACGCCAAGCTCTCCGTCCCCAGCTGCGGTGCGCGCGTGAATCTTTCGGTCAAGCCCTCAGCCCTCTCGCCCCGTTTTGACCCGATCAGCCCGGAGGACAGTATCGAGCGCGCCGCCCGGCGGCTGCTGCCGCTGGTTGCTGAAGCCGCCCGGCGCGGCGGCCTAATCACTCTGGATATGGAACACTATGAGCTGCGAGACCTAACACTTGCACTCGCCCGGCACATCATGGAGACGAGTCCGGCGATCGGTATCGTGGTGCAGGCGTATCTCAGGGACGCGGATGCGTCCGTCGAAGAGCTGTTGAAGTGGCTGGCGGCGCATGACCGCCGGCTGACGGTGCGGCTGGTGAAAGGAGCGTACTGGGATTATGAAGTCTCCCAGGCGCTGCAGCGCCACTGGCCGGTGCCGGTCTATGAAGACAAGGGATCGACCGATCTGGCCTTTGAGCGGCTGACCCGCCGCCTGTTGAGTGCTTCCCCGCGCGTGACGACGGCGATTGCCTCGCACAACGTGCGCTCCATCGCCCATGCGATGGCCGCGGCCGAGTCGCTGGGGATGGCGAAGGCCGACCTGGAGTTCCAGCTGCTCTATGGCATGGGCGAGGCGATCCAAACGGCGATTCTGGAGCGGGGCTATCCGGTGCGGGTCTATACGCCCATCGGCGAGCTGATTCCCGGCATGGCCTACTTGGTGCGCCGCATTCTCGAGAACACTTCGAATGAATCATTCCTCCGGCAGGAATTTCTGCAGGAGCGCAGCGCGATCCAGCTGCTGCAGCCGCCGGTCTCCGCCGAACCGGAAACGCCGCGCATGCCCTCGGCGGCATGGACCGGCGAGCCGGTGCTCGATTTTTCCAAAGCCGAGCCGCGTGAGCGCATGGCGCGCGCGATTCAGGCGGTCCGGGGGCGGTTCGGCCACCGGTATCCGCTCATTCTCGGCGGAGATCTGGTGGACACCAAGGAGCAGTGTTCTGTCACCAACCCCGCAGCCCCTAATGAGGTGGTGGGGCAGGTGGCGCGCGCCACCCGGGCCCAGGCCGACCGCGCCGTGGCGGCGGCGTCCGCAGCCCAGCCGCATTGGGCCGCGATGCCGGTGGCTGAGCGGGTCGCATGCCTGCAGCGGGCCGCGGATCTGATGCGCGAGCGGCGCTATGAGCTCGCCGCGTGGCAGACGGTGGAAGTGGGCAAGCCGTGGCGCGAGGCGGATGCCGATGTCGTGGAAGCGATCGACTATCTGGACTATTACAGCCAGCAAATGCTGCGCCTGGCCGATGGCAGGCCGCTCATCCAGGTGCCGGGTGAGAAGAATCTCTACCGCTACCTGCCGCGTGGGGTCGCGGTGGTGATCGCGCCCTGGAACTTTCCGGCGGCGATTCTCACCGGCATGGCCTCTGCCGCGCTGGTGACCGGCAACGCGGTGATCCTGAAGCCCTCGGAGCAGTCGTCGGTCATCGCCGCGCATATCGCGCAGATTCTGCGCGCGGCCAAGTTTCCGCCCGGCATCGTGCAGTGTTTGCCCGGCGCCGGCGAGGAGGTGGGCGATGCGCTGGTGCGCCACCCGGGCGTGCATCTGATCCTGTTCACCGGCTCGCAGGCGGTGGGTACTAGCATTCTGGCGGCGACGGCGGTTCCGGCTCCGGGCCAGCGGTTCCTCAAGCAGGTGGTGGCCGAGATGGGCGGCAAGAACGCCATCATCGTCGACTCGGACGCGGATCTGGATGCGGCCATCGCCGGCACGATCCGCTCCGCCTTCGGCTATGCGGGCCAGAAATGCTCCGCCGCCTCGCGGGTGATCGCGCACGCGGATGTCTATGACCGGTTCGTCTCGCGCCTGACCGCGGCCGTCGACCGGCTGGCGGCGGGCAATCCGGCCGACCCGCGCACGGACCTTGGGCCGCTGATCGAGGCCTCGGCGCAGCAGCGGCTGGGGGAGGCGGTTGCGCACGCCCGCAAGATCGCGAAGGTGGCGTATGAATATCCGTCGTCGCGCCTGCCCGCGAGCGGCTACTACGTGCCGCCGGCCATCGTCACCGACGTGCCGCCCGATGACCGGCTCGCTCAAGAGGAATTATTCGGGCCGCTGCTGTGCGTTTTTCGCGCAAACAGTTTCGACGAGGCGCTGGCGCTGGCCAACGATACCCGGTACGCATTGACGGGCGGCGTCTATTCCCGGTCGCCTTCGCATGTCGAGCGCGCGATCCACGCCTTTGACGTCGGGAACCTGTACATCAACCGTCCGATCACCGGGGCCATTGTGGGACGGCAGCCGTTCGGCGGCCACCGGTTGTCAGGGAAGGGGACGAAGGCGGGCGGACCGGACTATCTGCTGCAGCTGCTGATTCCGAAGACGATCACCACCGATACGACCCGCCACGGCATGCCGCTGGAGTAACCCGTCGGGGGCTATCGAATGCGGGGTGGATTACCGGGAAGTTTGGCAAGGTGCTTGAGCGCTTCGACGGCGAATTTTTTTCCGTGGAGCTGCCGGTAGCGCTCAAAATACTGCTGGGCTTCGGCCGTCTGCCCCAACCCTTCATAGCAGAGCGCCAGCTGGAAATTCGGCCAGGGCTTGGTCGCATTTCTTTCATCGGCTGCAAAGCCCTTCAGGATCCCACGAGCCTCTTCGAAGCGTTTTTCCCGCAACAGCAGCCGCGCGAGAAATAACACGACGCGCTCCCGGTACTTTTGGCCTCCCAGGTGCTGCGCCAGCAGCTGCCGGTAGATCGGCTCGGCCTGCTCCAATCGGCGAAAGAGATGGTACTGGCGCGCTTGATGCCACAGCCGGTCAGCCGGATCCGTCGTGCCGGCAAGCTCCTGCTCGAGGATGCGGTCCTGATACCAATTGGCGAACGGCTGGCCGAACAGCCTCACGTAGAGGTCGGTGATGTCGTCAAAGAGGCTGCGATCCTTGACGAAGTCATCCGAGCGCTGCGGGGGTATCGGCGGCGGAAACGTTTTCTGCGAAATCTGCAGGATGTTTTCATCGAGCTCGGTGGTCGTGCTCGCCAGCAGCTTGACCTCCTGCTGCTCGGCCACCAGCTCAGGGGTCAATTCTTCGAGCGTCGCCCATTCCCCTGCGCGGTTCATATAGATCACATGAAAAAACGGATCCACGGCGCGCCAGCGCCCGCGCACGTAGACTTCTGCAATGGTGTGCGGGGAGCTGCCCTGCGCATCCTTCAAAAAGGCGTAGCGGCAATGGATTCCCTTGGCCGCCAGCAGGTTGCAGAAGACCTTGGTGTGATAATCGCACCAGCCGATGCCCTCGATGAGATAGTCAAACGATCTGCCGGAATAAGGACGCGGGTTATCCATGAGCCACAGGTGCCGTCTGGTATAGTCCATGGCCTCACGAACAGCATCCTCCGGCCGATGGGCATCCGGAAGGGTTCGGGCAAGAATCTGGAAGGCGATCTCATGGTAGACATGGCGTTTCCACGTCCCCGGCAGCGCCAAGGCGAGCAGGGGAGAGAGCAGGATCACCAGCGCGAGCGGCAACCCCGCACCGAATAGCACGGTCTGCAGGCGTGGTTTCATGGCAGGCATGGAAATGATTCTATCATACGGAAAAGCTACCGGCGCTCCAGCGAGTCGATCTGGCGCTGCAGGTTATTCCAGCTCACCGACCCGCGCGGATACAGCTTTTGCGTTTCGCGCAGCTGCCGCAGGCGGGCGTCGTCATGGCGGCTTGGCGCCGGGGCATCGGCCGGCGCAGTGATCGATCCGCCCGTGCCCAGCTGGCCGGTTTCCTCCAGATACCGCTGCAGGTAGGCCCGCCGGGTTGCGATGTATGGATGGGTGCGCATGAACGGCCAGGGCTGGTCAAATCGCTGAAAATCATCCAGCAGTTCCAGCGCGGCGCGCGGATTGAAGCCGGCGCGGATCACGTACCGGATTCCCAATTGATCCGCTTCCAGCTCCTGCTCCTGGCTGTAGCCGCTGGCCGCCACATCCTGCAGGATGCCGGTCACATCCACCGCCAGCCGTCCCGCCTGCTGCGCCGCAGCCCCGGCGCTGCGCGCGGCCGCCGCGGCCCCGGCGGCAACCAGCGCCTGGATCAACTGCTGCTGCTGCAGCGCCCGGACCCGCTTCACCAGATGCTGGGCCACGGTATGCGCCAGCTCATGCCCGACGATAAAGGCCAGCTCGTCGTCGCGGCTGCCGCGGCTTAAGAGGTAATTGATCATCCCGCTGGACAGATAGATGCGGCCGTCGGCCAGGGCGGCGGCGTTGGGGTCGTTGTCGTGATAGAGGTAGGCCTGATACCGCAGCGCCGGCCGCTCTGTCACCCGGCTGAGCCGGTCGACGATCGCCTGCACGTCAAAGCCCCCCAGATCCTCGCCGCGCCTAATCGGCCGGCTCCCGATCTGTTCGAACTCCCGCGCCTGCTCGTTGCTAAGGCGCTGTTCGAGTTCGATGACGGACGTCGACTCTTCCGGCACCGGCGTTTGCCGCAGAGCGTATTGCGGCGTGGCACAGCCGGCTGCGGCCAGCGCGGCACCCGCCCACCAGGCCGGATCAGCCAAGCCGCAACTGCGCTTCCGCATCGATCACATCCCGGTTGATCCGCTGCACCGCTTTCCGCGCCGCCGCCCGCAGCCGGTCATCGGCGGCCGGGGCTTCGGCGAGCTGCCGCAGCAGCTGCACCGACATCCGAAAATACCGCACGATCTCCCCTTCATCTGCGTCGCAGAGTTTCGTGAGCCGGTCAAACGGCGTCTGGGACATCCAGGCGTCCATGGCGTGCGCCAGGTGGAACTCGGGTGTTTTGGTTCTCGGGGCGATGTGGAATTTTCCTTCCGTCTTATGGATGCGCATGAGCGGTTCAGCGCACAGATGCTCGAGCCGCTGGGCGATCCGGTGCCGCTTCGGCGGGGCGGTGCGGGGCCGCGGCTCGTAGACGACGGCGACCATGAGGATCGCCAATGACAGCGTGTCGAGAGACGCCAGCGCGTCCTGCGCCTGCAGCTCGGTGAGCAGCAGCTCGTAGCCGTACATCCAGGAGCCGAACTCTCCTTTTGTGGTCAGACCGTCCTCGTTCAAATACCCCATGGCGGTCAGCAAATCGAGCTTCCGGTGCATGAGGTCCAATCCGGCCTGCCGGCGCGCGCCGCTGGTTTGATGGTAATAGAGCGTCTGGGGGAAGATGTCGAGCAGCGAGCGGCCGTGGCGCCGGTAGAGGTTTAACAGCGTCGCATACGTCGTGTTGAACCGGCTCTGCACCGGCTCCGGCTGCCCCTGCAAAATCTGCACGACTTCGGGAAACGAGGCATGCTGCGGGTTGACGCGCAGATAGACGAAGCCGGACTCGTCCATGCCGCGGCGGCCGGCGCGTCCGGCCATTTGCATGAAATCGCGTCGGCGCAGCAGCTCAAAGCCGCTGTCCGACCGCTTTTTGAGCGTATCCAGAATGACGCTGCGCGCCGGCATGTTGACGCCGAGCGCGAAGGTTTCCGTCGTGACGATCAGCTTCAGCAGCCGGCTGGCAAAGCAGCGCTCGAGCACCTCTTTGATCGTCGGCAGCATCCCGGCATGGTGGTAGCCCACGCCGCGATCGATCAAATGGCCCAGCGCCTCGACGTTGCGGTCGCCCTTGAGCTGAAACGCTTCGCAAAGCTCGTTGAAGAGCCGCCGCAGTTCGGCGCGCTCCTTGTCGCTGAGCAGCTGGAAGGCGGACAGCTCCCAGGCCAGCTCTTCCGCCCGCCGGCGCCCGAAGGTAAAGAAGATGCAGGGCAGGTGGCGCTCATCCTGCAGATGACGGATCAGCTTCTCCAGCCGGTTGGCCGGCACGATCGGCCGCCGGCTGTACCGGGACCGCGCGCCCGGATGGCCGAGCCCGCGATAGCCGGACTGTTTGAGCTCTTCCAGGCTCTTGAACATCTGGTTCTGGCACTGAAACAGCACGGTCAGCGGCACCGGCCGCTTCGCCTCCACGATGACCTCCACCGGCCGCTGATGCACGGCGCGGATCCACTGCGCGATCTCCTCGACGTTGGGAATCGTGGCGCTGAGGCAGAGCAGGTTAATGTGGGGCGGGGTGAAGAGGATCGCCTCCTCCCAGACCGTGCCGCGCTCCGGATCGTCGAGAAAATGGACTTCATCGAGAATCAGCCAGCCGTAGCCGGCCAGCTGCTCCGGGTCCTCCAGCAGGGTGTTGCGGTAGATCTCGGTGGTCATGATCACCAGCGGGGCGTGGCGGTTGATCGTCACATCGCCGGTGAGGATGCCGACCTGCTCGCCATGCCGGGCGGTGAAGTCGCGGAATTTCTGGTTGCTGAGCGCTTTGATCGGCGCGGTATAAATGACGCGCTCGCGGCGGGTGAACGACCGCTCGATCACGTAGTCGGCCAGCACCGTCTTGCCCGAGCCGGTGGGGGCGGAGATGAAGAGGGATTTGCCCTGTTCGATGGCGTCAATGGCCCGCTGCTGGAACGGATCATAGGGGAACGGGTGAAGCGGATCGGCCGGCATGTTCATTTTTATTGTATCACTTAATCGCCGCCGGCCATTGACAAGCTCTGCGACGCCCTCTAAGCTTGAGTTACGATGCATATGCGCTTCACGTCAGGCATCAGTGACGCCGCCAATCCGCAGCAGGCCGCTGAGGCGGCGTGCGGCCAGGCGCTGGAGCAGCTGGCCGGCGCCTCGTGCGACCTCGCCTGCGTTTTCGTCTCCACCACCTACGGCGCCTCGTGGGCCGACTTGCTGGAGCGCCTCCATGAACGTCTGAAACCCGGCGTGCTCATCGGCTGCAGCGGCAGCGGGATCATCGGCGGCGGCCAGGAGCTGGAGGCCATTCCCGCCATCTCCGTCGTCGCCGCGCATCTGCCGGGCGTGAAGCTGTTCCCGTTTCTCATGTCGTCCGATGAGCTGGAGCTCTCCGCCGCGGGCGGCTTCTGGATCGACAAAATCGGCGCCTCGCCGGCGGCGCAGCCGGTGTTCGTGCTCTTCGCCGATCCCTACACCTGCCAGCCGATGAAGCTGCTGACCGAGCTGAATCAGACCTATCGCGCGCGGCCCATCGTCGGCGGGCTGGTCAGCGGCGGCAGTCAGCCGGGCGAGCATCTGCTGTTCATGGGATCCGAAGTCTTCCGGGAAGGCGCCGTCGGCGTGGCGATGACCGGCAATATCGCCATGGACACCGTCATCTCGCAGGGCTGCCGGCCGGTGGGCCGTCCCTACGTGATCACGAAGGCCGAAGAGAACGTGGTCTGGCAGCTCGGCGGACGCCAGGCGCTCACCGTCTTGCACGAGGTGCTCTCCAGCCTCTCGCCCGAGGACCGCGAGCTGGCCCAGCGGGGATCCATCTTCGTCGGGATGGCGATCAACGAGATGCGGCAGACATTTCTCTCCGGGGATTTTCTGATCCGCAATATCATCGGCATCGACGCCAACGCGGGTGCGATCGCCATCGCGGAAGACGCGGAAGTGGGGCACACGCTGCAGTTTCAGCTGCGGGATCCGAGCGCCTCGCGCCAGGAGCTGCGCCGGCTGCTGCAGCAGCTCGATCCGCATCAGGGCACGCCGCCGGCCGGCTGCCTGCTGTTCAACTGCACCGGACGGGGCAAGTCGCTCTACGGCGTCTCGCATCACGACGTGAAAACCATCCAGACGGTCAAAGGCAAATTCCCCATCGGCGGGTTTTTCTGCAACGGAGAGATCGGCCCGGTCGGCAACACCAACTTCCTCCACGGCTACACGGCGAGCCTGGGGCTGTTCCGTCCGACCGGACCGGAGGCTGACGCGCCGAAAGCAAAGGCGGACGCATGAGCGGTTTCACAACGCGCCGCGCGGCGTGGGGGCTGGGCCTCGTGGCGGCCGCGGCGCTAGTGGCGGGCTATGGGGCGCGGATGGCCGATGCCGCCAAAGACGGAAAGGCGGCGCAGAACTTCGTCGGCGTGGGCGACGGCTACTGGCTGCCGGCCTTCCAGGTGACCGATCTGAGCGGCCAGCGGCATCAGCTCTCCGACTATAAGGGCAAGGTGCTGGTGCTGCATTTTTGGGCGTCCTGGTGCCCGTACTGCCAAAAAGAGATTCCGAAGCTGACCCAGCTGGCCAAGGAGTTCGACGGCAAGGGCGTGCGCGTCCTGTCGGTCAACTCGGATCAGGAGCCATCCAAGCTCGAGGCCTTTCTTAAAGAACATCAGCTGCCGTATCCGGTCGTGGCGGATCAGCAGGCCGGCCGCTCGATCTTCGGCCAGTACGGCGTCTCCGGCATCCCGGTCACCTTCGTGGTGGGACGGGACGGACGCGTGGCCAAACGGCTCAACGGCAGCGCCGATATTCTCGGCACCGTCGAGTCCGCGCTCAAGTAGCCTCTCTTGCGCGCTCGCGCGCATCGAGCGCTTCCACCGCGGCGATCAGCCCGCGCGCGACCCGTTCGAGAAATCCGAGGTTCAACGTCTCCACCGTATCGCTGGCCCGATGGTAGTGCGGGTTGCGGAAAAATGACGTGTCCGTGACCAGCAGCGCCGGGTAGCCGGCGTCCCAAAAAGGCGAGTGATCCGACAGCCGGCTTTCACGAAACAGCCGGCCATCGGCCGGAACGACCAGCGTGACGACCGGCAGTCCCTCCACGGTGCGCATTGCCGCCGCCAGCGTGTCCATCAGCCGGCGCGAGCCGGAGTTCGCGGCCACTCCGATGAAGTTGCCCACGGCCGGAAACTTGCCCCGCAGAAACCACGGGTACTGCTGCGTCCCTTCGGACTCGGTGAAGCCGAGCATCTCCAGTGACAGCATCCCCAGCACCGGCGTGCGGTTCGCGCGCAACTCGGCCGCATACGCGCCGCTGCCGATCATGCCGGTTTCCTCCAGATTAAACGCGACAAACTCCACCGGCACGCGCCAGGCGCGGCCGGCCAGCGCGCGCGAGATCTCCAGCATCGCCGCCACCCCGCTGGCGTTATCGTCAGCCCCGGGTGTGCCGACGACCGCATCCAGATGCGCTCCGATGATGAGCCGGGGTCCGGCCGGGAAGTCCGCGGGCCGGGCGATCAGATTGACAAAGCGTTCGCTCATGTATGAGAATCCATGAGTCGAGACGGCGTAGCCGCACGACTCCCATTCGCGCGTGACGTAGGCCTGCGCAGCCTCCAGCTGCTGCCGGTTCTGCCAGGGGTGGCGCGTGACGGCCAGCGTCGTGAGATGGCGGCGTAAACGTTCAGGGTCCACGGTGCTCATCGAGGTGATTGTAGCATGAAGGCGGATATTGCGGTCATCGGAGGCGGCATCATCGGCTGCGCGCTGGCGGAAGAGCTAGCACGGCGCGGCCGGCGCGTGGTCGTCGTGGAGCGGGGACGCGTGGGCGCTGAGGCGTCCAGTGCGGCGGCCGGCATTCTCTCCGCCCAGATGGACGTGGATCAGCCTGGGCCGTTTTTTGATTTGTGCCAGGCGGCCCGCCGCATCTATCCCCGTTGGATTGCGCGCGTACAGCGGCAGTCCGGCATCCTCGTGGGCTATCACGAAGATGGCATTCTCTATGTGCCGACGACCAAGCGCGATGAGCGGATCATGAACCGCCGGGTGCGCTGGCAGCGGAAGGCCGGCCTGCGCGCCGAACGGTGGACGGCGACAGAGCTCCGGCGCCGCGAGCCGGCGGTCGACGGCCCGGTGCGGTGCGGATTTTCCTTTCCGACTGAAGGGCAGATCGATAACGTGGCACTGATGCGTGCTTTGCCCGCCGCCTGCCGCAAGGCCGGTGTTGCGATCCAGGAGCAGACGCTGGTCCGGCGGCTGCTGCTGCGCCATCGCGCGGTGCAGGGCATCGAGACTGACCGGGGAACCGTGCGCGCGCCGATTGTCGTCAACTCCCTCGGCAGTTGGGCGCCGATGGGCGGCCGGTTTCCGTTGCAGATGCCGGTTACTCCGGCGCGCGGCCAGATGCTCCTGTTCCAAGGGCCCAAGGGGCTGCTGCGCTGCGCCGTCATGTCCGAGCGGGCCTATGCGGTCCAGCGGCGCGACGGCCGCATTCTCGTCGGTTCTACCATCGAATTCGTCGGCTTTGACAAGGGACTGACACTGACCGGCATCCACGGCATCGTCTGCGGCGCGCGCCGTCTGATCAGCGCGCTGAACCAATGTACCTTCCTCGACGCTTGGGCCGGGCTGCGGCCGGCCACCACAGACGGCCTGCCCATCCTGGGCAGCACCTCGATCGACGGCCTCTACGCCGCCGCCGGCCACTTCCGCCACGGTATTTTGCTCGCCCCGGTCACCGCTCAGCTGTTGTCTGAGGCAATCCTCACCGGCCGTCCTTCCGGCACTCTCCGTCCATTTTCCCCCCTCCGGTTCGCAAATCCCTAATACTTGACAAAAAAGTCATATTAGAGTAGCTTTGAAATTGAGATGAAAATCACCGCTCAAGAGGAGTACGGCCTTCGGTGTCTGCTCCAGTTGGCCAAAGCGCCCCAGCACCAGGTGGTCAGCGTGAAGGAGATCGCCACGAAAGAGGGAATGTCCTCCGCCTACGTGGAGAAGCTCTTGCGGGTCCTGGCCAAGGGCGGGCTGGTCCACAGCGCCCGGGGCATCAAAGGCGGGTATGCGTTGAATCGCTCCGCCGCCTCAATTACGCTCGGAGAGGTGGTTCGGGCGCTGGGCACGGTGGAGTCAACCAACCACATCTGCAGCGTCTTTACCGGTAACAAGGATGCGTGCGTTCACTTCAGCGATTGCGGCATCCGGTCGGTCTGGTCCGGCCTGACGACCTATATTCAGAATTTCCTCGACCACACGACATTGGCCAGCCTCCTAGAAAATGAGTACACGGTCTCGGAACAGATCTCCAAGCGGTTCAGCTAAGAAAGGGAAAGATGACTAAAGAGTCGCCTACGCTGTTGGACGTCCAGGACCTTCACGTCTCCGTCGAGGGCAAGGAGATCCTCAAGGGACTCACCCTGGCGGTGAAGGCGGGCGAGGTGCATGCCATCATGGGGCCCAACGGCTCGGGCAAAAGCACCCTCTCCTTCTGCCTGATGGGCCACCCCAAGTATCAGGTGACATCCGGCCGGATCCTCTATAAGGGCGAGGATATCATGGCGCTCTCACCGGATGAGCGGGCGAAGAAGGGCATCTTTCTGGCCTTCCAGTATCCGACGGCGATTCCCGGAGTGACGATCATCAACTTTCTGCGGGCGGCGTTGCGCGGCGTGCGCGGCGCGGAGGTGCCGGTGAAGGAGTTCCGCCAGACGGTGAAGGCGCAGCTGAAAGCGCTGGGCGTGCCGGATGCGTTCATGAACCGCTACGTCAATGACGGCTTCTCCGGCGGCGAGAAAAAGCGGCTGGAGATTCTGCAGATGGCGGTGCTGGCCCCGTCGCTGGCGGTGCTGGACGAGACCGACTCCGGACTGGACATCGACGCGCTGAAGACGGTGGCCGCCGGGATCAACATGCAGCGCAGCCCATCGCGCGGCATCCTGCTGATTACGCACTATCAGCGCCTGCTGAACTACATCAAACCGGATTTCGTGCACGTCATGGTGGACGGCCGGGTGGTGCGCTCCGGCGGCGCGGAGTTGGCACTCGAATTGGAGTCGAAAGGCTACGAAGGATTCCGGCCGGCCATCGAACCGGTCGAGGCGGAGAAGAGCTGATGACCACCAAACCCCAAGTCAACATCAACGACGATTATGAGAAGCTCTACGGCTTTCATGTGGAAGAGAAGTCGGTCTTTAAGGCCGAGCCAGGGCTCGACGCGGAGAAGGTGAAGCAGATCTCCGGCATGAAGGAAGAGCCGGCCTGGATGCTGAAGAACCGGCTGCGCGCGTTCGAGCATTTCGAGCGCAAGCCGATGCCGGTGTGGGCCAACACCGAGTTGCTGAACAGCATCAAGTTCGACAGCATCTTCTACTACCTCAAGTCGACCGAGAAAAAGGGAGAAACCTGGGAGGACGTGCCGTCGGAGATCAAGGAAACGTTCGACCGGTTGGGTATTCCCGAGGCGGAGCGCAAGTTCCTCGCCGGCGTCTCCGCGCAGTACGAATCGGAAACCGTGTACCACTCGATGCGGGAGGATCTGACCAAGCAGGGCGTGATCTTCCTCGACATGGACACCGCCCTCAAGGAGCAGCCGGAGATCGTGAGGCGCTACTTCGGCACGGTGATTCCGTCCGGCGACAACAAGTTTGCGGCACTCAACACGTCGGTCTGGAGCGGCGGCTCGTTCATCTACGTGCCCAAGGGTGTCAAGGTGGAGATGCCGCTACAGGCCTACTTCCGCATCAACGCCAAAAACATGGGCCAGTTCGAGCGGACGCTCATCATCGCCGACGAAGGCGCGCAGGTCACGTATATCGAGGGCTGCACCGCGCCGACGTACTCCTCCGACTCGCTGCATTCGGCGGTGGTGGAGCTGATCGCCATGCCGCACGCGAAAATCCGCTACGTGACGATCCAGAACTGGTCGAAGAACGTCTACAACCTGGTGACCAAGCGGGCCGTGGCCCACGAGGACGCGACGGTAGAGTGGCTCGACGGCAACTTGGGCTCCAAGCTCACCATGAAGTACCCGGGCGTCTATCTGATGGGCCGCGGGGCGCGGGGCGAGGTGCTGTCGGTGGCGTTTGCCGGGTCGGACCAGCATCAGGATGCCGGTGCGAAAATGATCCACGCCGCACCCGACACGCACTCGGTCATTACCTCCAAGTCCATCTCGAAGGGGACCGGCCGGACAACCTACCGGGGGCTGGTGAAGGTGTATCCCGGGGCGGTGAACTCCAAGTCCACGGTGCGCTGCGATGCGCTGCTGCTCAATGAAGAGTCCCGGTCCGACACCTATCCGACGATGGAGATCGACGAGAAGCGGGTGCAGATCGGCCACGAGGCGACGGTTTCCAAAATCGGCGATGAACAGCTGTTCTACGCGATGAGCCGTGGCCTCAAAGAGGTCGAAGCGATGAACATGATCGTCAACGGCTTCATCGAGCCGTTTGTCAAAGAGCTGCCGCTTGAGTACGCCGTCGAATTAAACCGGTTGGTTCAGCTTGAAATGGAAGGGGCGGTCGGGTAACCCAGCGGTTCCCGGCAGCCTCCGGCCTGCCATGCCCGACACATTCTCTCCCGCCACGATTGACGCGCTCGCCAAGCGGCTTCAGGAGCCTTCCTGGCTGGCCGAATTGCGCCGCAGCTCATGGGCGCGCCATCAGGCGCTGCCGTGGCCGCACACCAGCGATGACATCTGGCGGCGGACCGACGCCACACTGCTCGACCCCTCGCGCGGCTTCTCGCCGGTTTCCCCAGGACTGCTGCAATCCGTCCCGCTCACCGACGGACAACTGAAGGATCTCACCCAGCCGCTGGGCGGCGAGCATCTGTTCGTCCGGGTCAACGGTTCGTGGGCGGCGAAGGACGGAGCGTCCGGTCTGAGCATCGACGAGCTGGGCCCTGCGGCGCAGCAGCAGCCGGATCCGATCCGGCAGGCCATCGAAGCCGACGGGCTGACCGAGGCGGAGCAGAAACTTTCCAGCCTCAACCTCGCCTTCCACCATGACGATGTGGTGCTGCAGGTGCCGCCCGGCTTCACGGGCGAGCGGCCGCTGCGCCTGGTGCGGATTCTGTCCGCCGCGGCGCATCAGGCGCTGTTTCCCATGACCGTGATCCGGGTGGGGGCCGGCAGCTCAGTGACGCTGATTGACGAATATGTCAGCTTGCCCGCGGGCCATGCGCCCGCACCGCATCTGGTGAACAGCCGCATCGAGCTGGTGCTGGAGCCGGACGCCTCGGTGCACTATGTGCGGCTGCAGCGCTGGGACACGCAGGCGCGCGAATTTTTACTGCAGCGGGCGGTGCTGGGCAAGGGCGCCACACTGACCATGGCTAACATCAACCTGGGTGCTGCCCTGTCCAAGGCGCACATCGTGACCAAACTTGCCGGCGAGCATGCCTCAACGAAGCTCTACGGATTCG
>Ga0209515_10006820_pt1 | contig 14034 bp, 13 predicted proteins | sample Subgroupgradi54m_FD_187454 | JGI IMG/M metagenome (GOLD analysis project Ga0209515, IMG submission 187454) | Subsurface groundwater microbial communities from S. Glens Falls, New York, USA - GMW60B uncontaminated upgradient, 5.4 m (SPAdes)... ...
CAACGACGTCATCCGCCACTTCGGCAGCCGGGTGCCCCTCCTCGGCGTCTGCCTTGGCCACCAGTGCATCGGCTACGCCTACGGGGGCATCGTGGACCGAGCGGGCGAGATCATGCACGGCAAAAGCTCCATGATCCACCACGATGGCAAGGGCGTCTTCCAGGGACTGCCCAACCCCTTCGAGGCCATTCGCTACCACTCCCTTGCCATCGAGCGCCAGAGCCTCCCCGATAGCTTGGAGGTGACGGCCTGGACGGACAAGGGTATTATTATGGGTGTCCGCCACAAGGAGCACCCTGTGGAGGGAGTCCAGTTCCATCCTGAGTCCATCATGACCAGGGTGGGGAAAGACCTGCTGCGCAACTTCCTGAAGATGGAGCGACCAGGCCGCACCTAGCAGTGTGATGAAAAAGGGGAGTGCAGAGGGGCTTTGCCCCTCTGCCAGGGGTCTGGTGGTGCCACCCAGATACAATCTTAACCCCCTTCCTAGCCAGGAAAGGGGCAGGGGGATGCCGAAGGCCCCGTATCTATCGGGGGTCGAAAAGGGTTTCTCGGCACTCTTCTAGTCCTTTGAGCGTGCAGGAGCTAATGCAACCCACCAACCCGTCCTCCTCAGAGATCATCACCGAGCGGCAGCGGCTCACCCTCCTCGTGGTAGCCGTGGCGGGCCACGCTGTTAAGCACACGTTCGCCTCCGCCTTCTTCGTGCTGCTGCCCTCCATCAAGGCAGACCTCCTCCTGAGCAACATCCAGGTGGGCACCCTGTCCACCATCCGCAACGTCGCCGGGGGCCTGGCCAACCTCCCCGCCGGCTTCGCCGCCGACCGGTTTACCCGCCAGCGCCCTGTTATCCTGGGCCTCTCCATCGCTTTTATTGGCGTCTTCGCCTTTGCCCTGGGCCTGGCCACCACCTTCTGGGCGGCGGTGGTCGCCTCCACCCTCTTGATCGTTGCGGTCACCTTTTGGCACCCATCGGCCATCAGCTCCCTTTCGCGCCACTTCACCGAGCGCCGGGGCCTCGCCATCGGCCTCCACGGCACCGGCGGCAGCATCGGCGAGGCCCTGGGTCCCCTGGGGGCCGGTCTCCTCCTTTCCGTCTTAGCGTGGCAGGCGGTCCTTCGCGCCGGTCTAGGGCCTGCCTTGCTCATGGGGATTGCCATCTGGCTCCTGATTCGCCCTATCCCTATGGGCGAGTCCGCTTTGGCGAGCCTTGGGGAGTACGTGCGATCCCTTCGCCGCCTCTTCGCCAACCGACGGCTGCTCCTGGTGCTCCTCTTTGCCGCAGGCTTCTCCGGAGGCCAAAGCGCCGTACTCACCTTCCTGCCCATCTACCTGCGAGAGGACCTGGGGCTCTCCAGCGTCTCCCTGGGGCTCTACCTCTCCGCAGCCCAGGTGGTGGGCATCGCCTCGCAGCCCCTCATGGGCCACCTCTCCGACCGCCTGGGCCGCAAGGCCGTCCTAGCGCCTGCCCTGACCGCCCTGGGGCTCACCCTGGTGGGCCTGACCCTCGTGCCGGCAGGCTGGCCCTTCCTGCTGATGATGATGGCCATGGGCGCCTTTCTCTTTCCCCTCATGTCCCTTAACCTGGCGGCGGCGATGGACCTGGTGGACCCGGGCGTCCAGGCCACCACCGTGTCGCTGGTCTTTGGGTCGGCGGTGGTGGTCGCGGGCCTCTCGCCCGCCGTGGCGGGGGCCCTCGCCGACGCCTACGGGGTGCCCTCCACCTTCCTCTGGGCTGCGGGCATCATACTGGCCACGGCCCTGGTGGCGGGCGTGACGCGGTGGGAGCGAGTGCGGTAACGAGAGGTGCCCATGCTCGGTTTGATTAGAACGCACTGGGCTCTGGGGCTAGGCATATTCGCCACTGTGGCTGTGATTACGCTTATAGTCTGGAACCCCCCACGGCTGTGTGATTTCATCCAATCAAAGGGAGACTCTTGCCCGCCAAGGAGTGATCTCCTTACTCTGGGCGCATTGATCGGGGTAGCCATCATCACAGCCGTGTACGCATACCATACTTTCCAGTTGGGGAAGGAGGCGGCCAAACAAGCCAACGCCAGCCGAGAGCTCGCGGAGCAAACAGTTAGGCAGATGCATCAGAACTTGCGACCCATTGTCGTCTTTTCCTTATACACGCCCCTATACGACACTGGGACAACAACTAAAACACGGGTTGCAATCGAGATAGGGAACGAAGGGAAAGGGCCTGTCCTAAACATCTCGTACAGCATCCAGGCTATGCTAACCGCAAGCGGGCCAGGTGAGCGCTTTCACGGATTCCTGTCGGGTCTTGGCATCTCCCAACCTCTCCCTACCCAAGGTCCTGAGGGACGCAAGTGGAGCAATTCTTTAACCGTTCCGGCGAAGGAGGAGTGGGCCGAGATCGCAGAGGTCGACGTCACTGCTTCATATGAGGATATCTACGGGAATCGCTTTTCGTCCGAGCAGACTCTGGCAAGGGGTTACCAAAACCCGCTCACGGTAAGGGAACTGTCCAAATAGAAACCAAAGACAATCTCACGCCGTAGGTTTCGACATGCCCATGACCCAAGAGCAGATCGCCCAGTTCACCCAGCGCCCCCTCCTGGCGGTGCTGGTCACCGTCTACCCCATTGAACAGTAGAGAGGGCAACCATGATCCGTGAAGCCATCGAGCAGCTAGTAGCCGGCCACTCCCTGACCGCCGACGAGGCCGCTCAGGTGATGACCGAGATCATGCAGGGGGAGGCCACCCCCGCCCAGTTCGGCGCCTTCGTCACCGCCCTGCGACTGAAGGGGGAGACCGCCGAGGAGATCGCAGGCATGGCCCGGGTGATGCGGGAGAAGGCCCTCCACGTCCAGGTGGAAGGCCCCCTGGTGGACACCTGCGGCACCGGCGGCGACGGCCAGGGCACCTTCAACATCTCCACCGCCGCGGCCCTCGTCGCTGCGGGCGGCGGCCTGCGCATCGCCAAGCACGGCAATCGGGCCATGTCAGGGGCCTGCGGCAGCGCCGACGTCCTGGAGACCCTGGGCGTCAAGATTGACCTTGGTCCCGAAGGCGTCCAGCGCTGCATCGAGGAGGCGGGCATGGGCTTCATGTTTGCCCAGGTCTTCCACCCCGCCATGCGCCACGCGGCGGGGCCACGCAGGGAGATCGGCATCCGAACGGTGTTCAACGTCCTGGGCCCCCTCACCAACCCCGCAGGCGCCCAGGCCCAGGTGCTGGGCGTCGCCGACGCCGCCTTAGGCCCCAAGATGGCCCAGGTGCTCCACCTCCTTGGCGCCCGCCACGCCCTCGTGGTCCACGGCAACGATGGCGTTGACGAGCTCACCCTGGGGGCGCCCACCCAGGTCTGGGAGGTCAGGGGCGCAGAGACTCGCACCTATGCAGTCCAGGGCAAGGAGCTAGGGCTGCCCTTGATCCCCAAGGAGCGTCTCCGGGTCGGCAGCCGCGAGGAGAGCGCCAGCCTGCTCCGCAGCGTGCTGTCTGGCGAGAAAGGCCCAGCGCGAGACGTGGTGCTCCTCAACGCCGCGGCCGCCTTTGTGGTGGCCGACCGTGCGCCCTCGCTCAGGGAGGCGCTCCCGTTGGCCCAGGAGGCCATCGACTCAGGGAAGGCCCTGGGGGCGTTGAACAAACTCATCGAGGTGAGCCAAAAAGTTGCCCACTGAAACCATCCTCGACCAGATTCTTCGGGCCAAGGCCCGTGAGGTGGAGCGCCTGAAGCGCGAGGCGCCCCAGGAGGCCCTGGAGGAGCGCGTCAAGGGCCTGCCCGTGCCCCTGAACCTCTCCGGCGCCCTCATGGACGACCGCGTGCGCATCATCGCGGAGATAAAACGGGCGTCGCCCTCCAAGGGACTCCTGGCCCCTCATTTTGACCCGGTGAGCCTCGCCAGGGCCTACGCCTCCAACGGCGCCGCCGCCATCTCGGTCCTGACCGAGGTGGACCACTTCCAGGGGAGCCTGGAGCACCTGAAGGCCGTCAAGGAGGCCACCAGGCGTCAGGCGGTGCCCGTCCTGCGCAAGGACTTCATCTACGACCCCTACCAGGTCTACGAGGCCCGGGCCGCAGGCGCCGACGCCATCCTCCTCATCGTGGCCGCCCTCACCCCTGGCGACCTTAAGTCGCTCCTTCAGCTCAGCTCGCGCCTCTTTTTGCAGTGCCTGGTGGAGGTGCACAATGAAGAGGAGCTGGCCACCGCACTGGCGGCAGGGGCCGAGGTTATTGGCATCAACAACCGGGACCTCCGCACCTTCCACACCGACCTGGAGGTCACGCGGCGGCTTGCCCCCCTGGTCCCACCGGGCAAGATCGTGGTCAGCGAGAGCGGCATCAGCACGAAAGAGCAGATTCAGGGACTCAAGCACCTGGGAGTGCATGGGGTGTTGATAGGCGAGGCCTTCATGACGGCGCCCGACCCCGGCGCAAAGCTGCGGGAGCTGGTGTAGCGGACATATCTGGGGTTTCTGCTGCCAGCCCAGCCTCCATCACCTTTGTGGAGGATGAGAGTTGGCCAAGAGGTTCAACATCGGATCTCGCAGGCCCACCAGGTATTGCATGAGCCAGAGGGCATCTGCCACAGTTATTCGATCGAATTCCCCGTCATGCTTGATGGCAGCGGCATTGACTGCATGAACCTGGCCAGGTAGGTCGTCCCCAAGCTCCCTCCACCCAACAAGGAACTGGGCGATGAACAGGACATCGCTGGTGGAGATCAGACTATCCCCGTCGGCGTCACCCCTGCGAAAGGTTCGTTCCTGTGATGCCTGAAGCAAGATAGGGGCGCCATCCACATCCACCAACGCTGGAAAGTCGAGGGTAACTACTGCCTGGCTCCCTACAGGTCCAAGTAGCCTGAGTGTAACGAATGCTAGAGGAGCTATGGGCGCCGACTGCCCATTGGGAGTCAGCGCAGCCAGTCGAGCGATGCCGGATGGGTTGTCAATGTTCACAGCGCCTTGGTCAAAGGGTGGCTTCAGGCGCGCATCGAGCACCTGAACCGCCTTCCCGTCGTAGGTAACGGAGGCGCTGTAGGCGCCAAGTAAGAGACCTGGCGCCGGTTGCAGATCGATCGCGTTCAGCACCGTAATTATTCCGGGGGATATGCCAACAGCCCCATCGGCATCGGCGCCGGACCGAAGCCGGGCTACTCCGATCAGTCCTACCTGCAGACACGCACTGCCATCTCCGTCCACGCTCGGGATCAGATTGCCGTTGGTGTCCCATAGCTCCACAACCTGAAGGTTCAACGCAGAGCATACTTCGCTACTACCTACTCCTGACAGGACTAACCGGCTGATCTCTATGTCTCCTGTGGGTCCTTGTAAGTTGCTGCCTTGGAGAGCAGTCCACTGGGCTATACCTACACTGTTGTCAACTGAGGCAGTCAGCACTGTCTGGAAGGGAGCGGAACCCCCGCGTACCTCCTGGACTTGCACGATCGCTGGATTGTAGGACAATGTAAGGTGGTACGCACCTAGGCCAGGGCCCGCGGGCACCCCTGAAACGGTGACCGATACGATCCTGGAGCCGTGGAGAGGGAGGGCAATGGACTCGACGCCGACGGTAGTGACCCCGAGATCAAGCAACCTTGGTGTCTTATCTGTGGACACGTCAATCGTACTTGCCGCGTCGACAAGGGCAGTATGGTTGAGTGGGCCTGCTCCTAATAAGAGGGCCACACACCCTATTGCGATGACAGCGGGCAGATTTTGAAGGCGTCTCATAGCTAAATCTCCGAGGTTTTGGTGGTCCCCCCAAGGGCAGATGTCTCTATGGCTATCATGCATTACGTAGTACAGACCCACATCGCCCGAACGGTGGATTTTGAGGTTAAAGAGCGGTTAACCCATCGGGATGATGGCAAGTTGGTGGGTGAGCTACGGAGAATGAGTTGGCGTGATGGGCACGGGGCGAGTACCGTTGTACTGGCCTTGACGCCTCGGCGTGTAGACTGTTAGAGTGGCGGCGGTTGCGGGAGCTTTGGACTAGTCGCTTTGGACGAGCGGCTTGGGCCGCGTCGTCGGAGAGGATGGCAGCATATGGCAGGCGTACATCGACACAGTGGCATCGCGTGCGCTCCCCCGTCCGGTGGCTCCTTTTGCAACGACGATGACCCGGTGGTCTCTTGCATTCAGGTCTCCACTCTGGCGGGTGGGGCGTGTGTTTGCACGCACGCCAGAGCAGGGACGCCGACACCTACCCCGACGCCGACGCCTACACCTACACCAACACCCACACCTACACCAACACCCAAACCCTGGTACCAGTTCTGGTAACGGCGGAGGGAGAGGTTTTTTCAAGGGGAATGCATGCGGGCAGGGCCGGTTGCCGCTTTGGCGGTGGGCCGTGCCAAGCGTCGGACGGGCCCCTTGGCTAAGCTCCACGATGATGCCATGAGTATGAGCACCTTCGGGGTGCACCGCGCCCTCGCCTCCGGGGTCTCTTGGCTGCTACGATCCCGAAACGAGCATGGATGGTGGCAAGATTTCGACATTGCGGGTCCGAGCGACGAGTGGGTGACCGGCTTCGTCGGAGCCGCGTTGAGCGAGGTCCCCAGCGCAGCGGTGGATACCGCAGTTGCCGGAGCCTGGCGACGCCTTGCTCGTCGCCGCTGGTGGTCAGCAGGGTGGGGCTATAACGTCTTCGTCCCCAGCGACGCGGACAGCACGGTGTGGGCCCTGCGGCTCGCCCAGGGTGCGGGCGTCGGGCGGTCGCTGCGGGTACGGCGTACGCTGGCGTTCCTGGCTCGCCACCAGGGGCCGAGCGGCGGCATCGCCACATTTGCCGAGCGCAGCGCCATCAGTAAGTTCATCGCCGTGCCGAGCCACATACGCCTGACGGGATGGTCGGCGGAGCATGTTTGCGTGAGCGCCGTTGCCGCAGCCGTGCTTCCTGATTTTTATCGCCAACGCATCCTGGGATTCCTGCGGACACGGCAGCGCCTCGATGGATCCTGGACGCCCTATTGGTGGAGCGACGACGAATACGCTACAGCCGTTGTGGTGGAGGCGCTCCGCATGGCGCCACAGTCCAGCGATGAGGTGCGTATTGACGCCGCTGCAGCCTGGGCCCTTGGTCGTCTTGGGCAGGATGGATCGGTAAGGACGACGCTTGCTCCAGAAGGCTCGCCATTCGCTACGGCCTTTGCCTTGCGGGTGCTCCTTGCCGCAGAACCATCCCCACAGATTACCGCCGCCGTTGGTAGCGCAATCTACTGGCTCAGCCAGAGCCAGCGTTCGGACGGCCGGTGGCCATCCTCCGCACGGATGCGGGTGCCGCCGCCGAACGTCATAGACCCCAGCACGGTCGCCTGGGGTATCGGAGGCACCGGGGCGGGCAGCGTCGGCAACGTTGTTGTCGACCAGAACGGTATCTTTACCACGGCCGCTGTCGTTGTCGCGCTTGCCAAAGCCTGCGGGAGCGCTGCGCTGCTCCCAAGCGCCTAAGAGGGCACTGGGAGCATCCTGCCCGCAGGCGCATGGCCTCGTCTAGTCGGCTCCCGCGGACCTACGTCGGCTCCAACCACGCGGCGATCCAATACTTGAATAGGCAGGCCAGCAAGGCTTGGTCATCGCGCGCATCCGTGCGAACCCGCCAAGACTCGAAGACCGTCACGCCCTGCGCTGCAATGGCGTTGGCGAGTGAGCCCATGGCTGGCGCCGTCGTCGCGGCCATCTCCAGTCGTTGCCACAGCGCATTCGGCTGATTGTGGGCCCGATCGCCCTCCAGGTCCGCAGCGTCGTCGATCAGGCCCCAGAACTCACCTACCTGCTCCAGCCAGCGGAGGCGCGCGTCCACTTCGAGTACCCCGGCGCCCTCGGCAAGAAGGGCTCCCGGAGCACCCATGACCATGAAAGGAAGCGCGCTCTTGCGCATCAGCGTCGCCTCGATCCTGTCGTGGCTGTGGCCCGGAAGGGTCGCCATCTCTGCGCGGTACATTCCTTGGATCAGCGTCTTCGTGACCTGGGTCACCCGCGAACGCCCACGCCTCTGTCGCCGCGCCAGTTGCTCCAGGCCGTCAAGATACGTTGCCATGAGGGTGGTCAACGCTGATGCGTCAGGCCGCTGGTTAATAGGGAGCGCTAGAAGGAATCTGCGCCCGATGGGGGAGAGCAGCACACGCAGTTTCCAGGCAGGCAGAAAGGCTGCCTTCGCGGGGGTCTTGTCGACCATGCGGTCAAACAGGGCCACGATGAGGTTGAGCCGCGCGCCCAGCCCGCTGATCCGAGCAGCGTCCACGTCGAGATGGTGGAAGGGACCGTTCATGAACTCCGTGATTGTCGCCCCGAACGCAAGGACACCTGCTGAGTCGCTATCGTCCGGAGACAGGGCAAGGGCGGCCCGGCAGGCGGCCCATGCCGCGGGGCCGAGCTCACGCGTCACGGTGTCCAGCTCCCGTCGCCCCCGTTCCATGATGTAGGGCGTGAGCTGTGCCTGCTGGTCGGGGGTCAAGAGCAGACCTCCGGCAGACAGGGCGTCGCCCAGGGCCCGTCTGAAGGCCTGCGCCGTAGCTTGAGTCGCGGGCGACACCAAGGGCGGATTCTGCATGTACGCAACTGCCCCCGCCAACGATGACTTCGGCTTGCTCTGGGTTGGCTAGATGTTGATACAGAACTTCTGTAGATACCAAGCGGCGTCGTGCACCCGCCCGCGCCGGATGAATTCGTAGCGCTCCCAGATGTCACTGGTAGCCAACATCTTGGCCGCTTCCCCGCAGTCCGCCTTTTCGAGCAGGTGGTTCAGTATCCGCGCCCGCACGTCCCCCTCGAAGTGCAGCACAGCTACCCGCATGATGTTGAATGCGTAGTCCTGCCAGTCGACGTGGAAATTCGTCCGTTCCTTGAAGTAGTGGGCCACGTCAACGGCAGGCACCACGACCACGGGCCTGTCCCATAGCCAGCACCGTAGCGAGAGCTCAACGTCTTCGAGACCGTAGGTGCGCATGGTGTCGAAGGAGCCAATGCCGTTGAAGAAGGACTTCTTCATCATCAAGCAACAGCCGCCCGCCATAGGGACCTCATGGGGCCGGCTGGACTTCTTCCGGCACCACGTCACGCCAAGTTCAAGTGACGAGATAGTCATGCCGTAGCCCTTGAGCCCGGTGTTGCCGCGCACGCTGACGCATGGCGCCACGATCCCGTCCCCGATGTCGCGCAGGCTAGCGCTGAGATCCTCCAACCACCCCTGCGATGGCCAGCAATGGGCATCGAGAAAGACCAGGATGTCAGCACGCGCCGCAGCCGCACCCACGTTCCGGGCCCGGGCGACCCCTCCCCGTGCCTGGGCGATGAGACGCACCTCCGGATAACCGGACGGGTCTTGACGCAGGAAATCACAACTATCGTCGGTGCAGCCGTCATCCACCACGATGACCTCGTACGGGGTCTCCGTGCTGGAGCGGACCGCGTCGATGGTCTGTTTGAGTCTCTCACCCTCGTTGTGGACTGGAATGATGATGCTAACGACCAGCTGGAGCAGCCCACTTGGAACCCTGGGATGGACGCCGAACCGGCTCGCCAGCTCCGCCGCGCCTTCCTTCAGGGCCTGCAGCGCCACGCTGGCCTTGAACACTGGGCTGTGCTCCTTCCGTTCGTCCTGCATAGCCTGCTCCTTGAGGTACTCATTCAACATTCTGTCCAGGTAGCGTTTCCTTGCTCTCCCTAGACACTCTACACCACTCCCCCTATGCTCTCTATGGCGGGTTTCCCTGCAAGGACGGCTCGCAGTAACCCTTGGCAATCGGAATAGACGCTTCGGGCGGGCCCGGCAGGGAAAACTTCCGTAGTGCTCGCAATAGACCACGCATCCCCTCCTAAGCTATCATTGGACTGTAACCCCGGACAGCCAAGAAAATGACAGCAATGACCCACGTCAAGATTTGCGGCCTCAAAGACCTGCAATCGGCCCTGGTGGCCGCCCAGGCGGGCGCTGCCTTCCTGGGGTTCAACTTCGTCCCCACCAGCAAGCGGTTCGTGGAGCCACAGGAGGCCAGGGCCATCATCCAGAAGGTGCGCCAGGCCCTGGGCGAGAAGGCCCCAAAGATGGTGGGGGTCTTCGCCAACCAGCCCACCCTGTTCATCAACTCAGCCGCCGACCTCTGCGAGCTGGACTATGTGCAGCTCAGCGGCGACGAGCCCCTGGCCGCCTGCGCGGTCATCCAGCGCCCCGCCATCAAGGCCATTCGGGTAGACCCCAGCGCCGCGCCAGAGACCGAGCTCCGCAGGGTGCGCCAACTCGTTATCGTCGCCCACGCCAAGGGCATCCTACCCCTCCTGGATAGGTACGATGCCAACGCCTACGGAGGAACCGGGAAGCCCTTCGACTGGGACCTGGCCAAGGCCGTGGCCCAGGAGCACACCCTCCTGTTGGCGGGAGGCCTGACACCCGACAACGTGGCCCAGGCCGTGGCCCTGGTCAAGCCCTGGGGCGTGGACGTGGCCAGCGGCGTCGAGACCGACGGGGTGAAGGACGCCGAGAAGATTGTGCGGTTCATCCAGGAGGCCCAGTCCCGACCAGTCGGGACCGAAGAGGCGCGCCTCCACTAGACCACTCCAGCGAGGTTGTCGTGCCCACCAACACTCTTCCCGACGCCACCGGCCACTTTGGCCCGTACGGGGGCAAGTTCGTCCCCGAGACCCTGATGAGCGCCCTGGAAGAGCTGCAGGAGGCCTACCGCCAGGCCCAGCAGGACCCCGCCTTCCAGAAGCGCCTGGACTACCTTCTCCGCCACTACGCGGGGCGGCCCACGGCCCTCTACTACGCCGAGAGCCTGACCCGCCACGTGGGGGGCGCTCGCATCTACCTGAAACGGGAAGACCTGGCCCACACCGGCGCGCACAAGATCAACAACGCCCTGGGCCAGGCCCTGCTGGCGGTACGCATGGGCAAGCGGCGCATCATTGCCGAGACGGGGGCCGGCCAGCACGGCGTCGCCACCGCCACCGTCTGCGCCATGCTCGGCCTGGAGTGCGTCATCTACATGGGCGAGGAGGACATGCGGCGTCAGGCGATGAACGTCGTCCGCATGCGCCTCCTGGGATCGCAAGTGGTGCCCGTCTCCAGCGGCACCCGCACCCTCAAGGACGCCATCAACGAGACCCTGCGCGACTGGGTGACCAACGTGCGCACCACCTACTACCTCCTCGGCAGCGCCGTGGGGCCCCACCCCTACCCCATGATGGTGCGGGACTTCCAATCGGTCATCGGCGGCGAGGCCCGCCGGCAGATGCTCGACCAGGTGGGCCGCCTGCCCGACTACGCCATCGCCTGCGTGGGCGGCGGCAGCAACGCCATAGGCCTCTTTCACCCCTTGTTGGCGGACCAGGACGTGCAGCTCATCGGCGTGGAGGCTGCGGGCGAGGGCCTGGCCACCGGCAAACACGCCGCCAGCCTTGTTGCGGGCCGCGCCGGCGTCCTCCACGGCAGCCTCTCTTACCTCCTGCAGGACGAAAACGGCCAGGTGCGGGACACCCACAGCATCTCGGCGGGGCTCGACTACCCGGGCGTTGGCCCCGAGCACAGCTTCCTCAAGGACAGCGGGAGGGCAAAATACGTTGCCGTAACAGACCAGGAGGCCCTGGAAGGCTTCCAGCTCCTCTGCCGCACCGAGGGGATCATCCCCGCGCTGGAGCCTTCCCACGCCATCTACTACGCGGCCCAGCTCGCCAAGACCTTGCCCTCGGACCAGATTATCCTGATAGGTCTGAGCGGCCGGGGCGACAAGGACGTGGAGACGGTGGCCCGGGTGCTGGGGGAGCACTAGCCTCACGCAGAACCCTGGAGCAGCGCCCCCAAAGCCCTTCCTTCCCCCAGGGCTCCGTTGACATGGGTTGCGACGAAATGCTAGAGTGAGGGTGCTTCCGAGTGGGCGTTTCAGCAACGCCAGGAGGGTTTGCCCTTGCCTGCAGGCTACGCGACCAACTGGGCGGGCGTCGTTATGGCAGGCGCTATAGGCGTCCTGGCCATCATGATGATGTTCCTGGTCAATGCCCTCCTGGCCCCCCGGCGCAAGTCAGCCCTCAAAGGCATCCCTTACGAGTGCGGCATCGTCCCCGCCCCTTACACCTGGTCCCAGATGCAGATCCGCTACTACGTCTTTGCCATTGACTTCCTGATCTTCGATATCGAGGCCGTGTTCCTCTTCCCCTGGGCGATGACTTTTCTCGCGCGGGACGCCGTAGTCTTCTACGCCATGGTCATCTTCATCGCTGTCCTCTTCTTTGGCATCGTGTACGGTTGGCGAAAGGGAGTCCTGCAATGGAGGTAGACAAGCAAGTCGTTGGGATCAGCCGAGGCAACCAGCCTGCCCCCAGCTGGTTCGATCGGGCTATGCCCGGGGTCATCACCACCCGGGCGGAGGAGCTCTTCGCCCTGGCCCGCAAGTCCTCTCTGTGGCCCCTCCAGTTTGGCCTCGCCTGCTGCGCCATCGAGATGATGAGCACCTACATGTCCCACTACGATCTGGACCGCTTCGGGGTCGTGACGGTGGTCGCTCCCGGGCCTCGCCAGGCCGATGTGATGATCGTGGCGGGGACGGTGGTGAAGAAGATGGGGGACCCCATCAAGTTGCTCTACGAGCAGATGCCCGACCCCAAGTGGGTCATCGCCATGGGAAGCTGCGCCACCAACGGAGGTCCCTACTACCGCTCCTACTCGGTCGTCATGGGCGTGGACAAGCTCATCCCCGTGGACGTCTACATACCCGGATGTCCCCCCCGTCCAGAAGCCCTCATGCACGGGATCCTGGAGCTTCAGAAAAAGATCAGCGAGGACGCCAAACGCCGTGGCTGAAGAACAGACCCATCGGGAGGAACCCTCCCCCGCGCCCCAACGCCGCGCCGCTCACCGCCCGGAGGTACCCCAGGCCCCCTCTCGTTTAGACCAGCAAGCCCAAGCCCTCAGCGAGCTGCTCAAGGAGCTCCTCCAGCCCTACCACCCCCAACTGGGAGCCGCCATAGACCAACCGGTGGTCAAGGTGCCTCTGGAGCACCTGATGGAGGCAGCCCGGGTCCTGAAGGAAGACCCACGCCTGGACTTCAACTACTTCCGGTGCCTGGCCACGGTGGACTACCTGGAGTTCTTCGAGCTGGCCTACTTTCTTTACTCCATCACCCACCGCCACCAGGTGATCCTGAAGGCCACCTGCCCTTACGACCACCCGGTGGCGCCCTCCCTCATCCCCATTTGGCCGGCGGCCAACTGGCACGAGCGGGAGGGCCACGACCTCTTCGGAGTTGTCTTCGAGGGGCATCCGAACATGCAGCCACTGCTCCTCTACGAGGGGTTCGAGGGGTTCCCAGGGCGCAAGAGCTACCCCTTCCACGAATACGAGGACTGGTAGCACCCCCATGACCACAGACCCCACGGCCACCAACACACTGGAGATGATGATCAACATGGGGCCTCAGCACCCCAGCACCCATGGGGTGTTCCGCATGGTGCTCCACGTGGACGGCGAGCGGGTGGTGAGGGTCGAGCCTCATATAGGCTACCTGCACCGGGGCTCGGAGAAGCTGTGCGAGGGCGAGTCCTATGCCCAGGTCATCACCCTTTTCGACCGCCTGGACTACATCTCTAACTTCAACAACGAGCTGGTCTTCTGCATGGCCGCGGAAAAGCTCATGAGCATTGAGGTGCCGGAGCGGGCCCAGTACATCCGCGTCATCCTGTGCGAGCTGAACCGCATCGCCAGCCACCTCCTCTACTACGGCACCTACGGCCTGGACACGGGGGCCATCACTCCCGTCCTGTACGGCTTTCGAGAGCGGGAGCGCATCCAGAACCTCTTCGAGGCCGTGAGCGGCGCACGCATGATGCACAACTTCATCCGCATCGGGGGGCTCAAACAGGACGTGCCCGAGGACTTTCGAGAGCGCATGGGCCGCCTCCTGCCCGAGCTGCGCCAGGGCATTGAGGAGTGTGACCGGCTGCTCAGCCAGAGCGAGATTTTCGTGGCCCGCACCCGGGGCATCGCCCGGATCTCCGCCGAGGACGCCATCCGGTGGGGCATGACGGGTCCTGCCCTCCGGGCGTCAGGGGTCCCCGAGGACGT
>Ga0209515_10006821_pt1 | contig 14034 bp, 11 predicted proteins | sample Subgroupgradi54m_FD_187454 | JGI IMG/M metagenome (GOLD analysis project Ga0209515, IMG submission 187454) | Subsurface groundwater microbial communities from S. Glens Falls, New York, USA - GMW60B uncontaminated upgradient, 5.4 m (SPAdes)... ...
TTAGCGGCTTGATTCAAGGATAAAACGAACTCACGAGCCGGTTCGAGCCAAGACAATCCTTTTGTCTCAAAGTCGGTTATTTTTTCGTTTAGTGCGACCTTTTGGGAAATGAATTGCTCCTTTTTGGCGGCATATTCTTCTGTGGACAAAGTGTCGGTAAGGTAGATGTCTAACAGCTTTTGAAGTTTTGCCTCAATCTGTGCTAACTGCTCTTTCAAAACAATAACCTCGCCTTGTGCTTCCTCTCGCGCTTTATCCTGTTCGCTATCCAACGCCGCCAAAACTTTTTCGGTGTCTTGGCTCGATAAAGAAACTTTTTGAAGGAAGTTTTTGATTTGTTCAATAAGCATATTTTCAGAAAGATACTTTTCTTGGCACGCGCCTCGTTTCTTGGTGCAACGATAGTAAGTGTAAATGCCACCATTGCCTTTTGCATATTGAGCTGTAATTGAGCAACCACACGAGGCGCATTTCATCAAGCCGAGAAAAGCGAAACTGTGTTTTCTATCTGGGCGTACTCTTCCACGCTTCGCCATTACTTCTTGGCATTTATCAAAAAGTTTCTTTGAAATTAACGGCTCGTGCGTTCCCTCAAAAATTTCCCCCTTGTATCTCATCAGCCCAATATAAAAAGGATTTTGGAGAATATGCTGAACATTGCTCAAGGAGATTTTGTTTCCAGCATTTGTGAGCAGTTTCTTTTTCTCACACCAATTTGCGAGAGAATTAAGGGGGTTTTCTCCGGTGGCATACATTTCAAAAATCTTTTTAACTTTAGGGGCTTTGTCGCTATCAATATCAATTCCTCTCGTTTTGGGGTTGTTGGTATATCCCACCGGAGCCCAACTAGGCCAAACCCCATTTCGTATCTTTTGGCGCAAACCTCTTTTCACATTCTCTCGCAAATTGTCCACGAAGTATTTACTCTGTCCAAAAGCAATGTTCAGCATAAACAATCCCTGCGGTGTCGGTTCAAACCAAAAGCAGGGAAATTTGAGGGAACGAATCAAGCCGCGATCCACAAAATGGATAATCTTTCCACCATCTATCGAATTTCTTGCCAATCTGTCGGGGTGCCAAGAAATAATCCCATCTGCCTTTCCTCTCTCAATCAATGACAACATTTCTGCGAATTTAATTCGCCCGGGTTCTTTTGCGGTTTTGGCCTCGCAAAACGAGGCGACAATTTCAAGTTTTTCTTTGGCGGCAAATTCTTGAAGCTCAACAAGTTGAGCTTCAATTGAGAGGACCTGTCGGTCATCTTCTTCTGTTGATTTCCTTGCGTAAAGTATGTATCTCATAGTTTTGTTGGGTTAATAGTTAATAATTGAAATTTTTTCTTTTCTGCTTCTAACGGAATCGGGAATTTCTTTTTGCCCCGAAAAATCCATACGATTTGGTTGCCGAGCCCCGCCACGGGCGGGGCAAGGCATTGACTTTTCCAACGTGGTGCAGAATACTTGAATTAGTCCGAACCGCTTTCGCCGCCTGCGGCGGCGAGGAAGTCCCCCCGCGAAAATTCGGAAAGGCGGCGGAGCCGCACGAATCAAAACCGCAAAAGAACCCGTTAAAAACATCGGCTCGAACCATATTTTATAGAAGCAGAAAAGAAAAATTTTAATTATTTGATTTAGGATTAAGAAACGGCCTGAAATATGGACTTTTTTGTTGGTTTTGGGGGAGCTTGACATAGCTGTTCATATATGCTACACTTTAGATAGTAAATTTGATAGACAGTTCTTTATAAAAAAGAGCCTAATTATTCCTTAACGACGCAAGAGTTCAGAAAAACTTTCCAAATTCTTGCGTCGTTAAGGAATATGGAACGTAAACTCGGAAATCGAGGAGGGGAACATCATGTGGAAGTTCATGGCTCCGGAGGTCGTTGTAGTGGTGGTTGGGCTCGCGCTGGCCGTCATGGTCTCGGTAATCATGATCCTCGCCGCGTGCAAGGATTTGAATCAACTGACTTCCAAAGTGATAGCACGAAGGAAGTCAGGGAAAAGGCCACTCGAGGCCGAAGAAGTGAATCAAGCTTTTTGGTTCTTCGTGAGGGGGTCGCTCGCCTGTATCGCCCTGCTCATACTCGTGCTATACGGGCCCTCGTTCGTGATGGAGAAAGACTTGCTACACAGTCACTTCATCATCAACGCGAGTGGTTGGGCCGAGGTGACGGGCAGGGATCCTTTCGGCCTGAAAGACGGCATGGTTGAATCCTGGTCCAATAACGGCCGTTACAGGTATGAATTGCTACCCGACGGCCGAGAAACTGTCGCGTTTACGCGACGCCCAATCCCCGTCGCTCTCGGCATCGAGGACGAAATACAGGTTCGGATCACCCCTGATCCAGTAAAGGTGAACCTCATCGAGGTATCCCTGGTAAACTACAGTCCGTTTCATCGGGAACCAATAATTTCCTATTCTTGCGAATGGGAGAATGCAACGCAGTGTCTAGATCCAGATCTAGACCCGAACGGAACGAGGGCTGGGATCTCCAATTGGACGTGGGAGCGTCTCATTGCAGGCCTTGAACAAGGTCGAAGATACCACCGCGATGAGGGGCATCGGCCACCTTACACGTTGGTCCTCCCGCGTTCGTAGAGTACCGAGACTTTGTCTCGGTATGGGACATCAAGGCGCACGACCCACGGGTACGGCGCCTTTCTTTTTATAATTTCAAAGAACAAAGAATTTGCCGCCAATTCAGTAAATTTTTCAATCCATTAATTGAAAAATTTACTGAATTGAGTTATACTTAACTCAATTAAAAACTTGAAATTGTCAGCGGTGCGGCTCCGCCGCCTTTCCGAATTTTCGCGGGGGGACTTCCTCGCCGCCTGCGGCGGCGAAAGCGGTTCGGACTAATTCAAGTATTCTGCACTTGCGTATCTATATATATGTGATATAGTGATTTTTATCACCACTAAATTCTAGTGGGTCGCTGCGGGGTTCCGCAGAGTTCTTTGGAGGATTCCATGTCAGCCGATAAACAGCCGCTTCACCACGTTCTCTCACAGATGCTCGTTCTCGCTCCGGTTGGTATCACTAGCGATCTCAGATCAGCGAAGGCTGCGGAGGTGATGACCATTCTCACTGCCTTGCACAGGGGCAAGATGAAGGTCGCCGATGCGCACATGATCGCCGAGCTCCATGCTGGCCTGCCCACTCTTCTGATTTCAGCAGGCCAGGGCATTCTCGCCTTGCTCGCCGAGGAGGTCATCCTCGATCTTCACGGTCGTACTGATGAGAAGAAGCAGGAGTCGCAGGAAGCTGTCGTCGCCCAGTAGTCCAGCTGTCGACCGAGGAAAGTCGCCCATCAAACGCTTTCATCGGTGGGCGGCTTTTCGTTTTTTAACAATGGTATTTTACCATTGCTACTCCTCGTTCGGACGCTGTGAATGTGGTTACACATTCACGCGCTCCTCTCTCGTCGCAGACAAAAATTACTGTTATTATGTTCTCATGCCAAAAATTCTGGATAGAAAAGGTCTTCGGACTTGGGTGGAGATAGACCGAAAAGCTCTCAAGCATAATTACAAAGTTCTGCGAGGTTTGATACCCAAGAGCGTAAAGTACATGTCTGTGGTTAAATCAAACGCCTATGGCCATGGGCTTATAGATTTCTCTCTGGAAATGGAAAAGCTTGGAGCCGATTGGTTTGGCGTGGATTCAATCGTCGAAGCGATAGCTTTGCGGGAAGCAGGGATTACGAAACCAATACTCGTTCTCGGTTATACTCTTCCAGAAATGTTAGAAAAGGCAATTGAACATAATGTCAGTATCGCAGTTTCAACCTTTGAATTACTAGATGCTATTAAAATTATTAAACACTCGGTGTTTAATAATAAGTCTAAAATTAAGGTTCACATAAAAGTCGACACAGGTATGCACAGGCAGGGTTTCCTATCAAGTGATATGGAAAAAGTAACCGAGAAGTTAAAAAGTTTAGAGTCAAAAATAGAAGTTGAAGGGCTTTTCACGCATTTTGCTGGTGTAAAGCACCCCGAGTTTAGTCATCTGACTGGTAAACAACTTCAGTCTTTTAAACTCTGGATAAAATCTTTCAGAGATGCAGGATTCAGTCCACTAGTTCACGCCTCGGCTAGTGCCGGAGCTTTTGCTCTAGGAGATGCGCATTTTGATATGGTCAGGTTTGGTATTTCTCAATACGGACTTTGGCCTTCAGAGGAGATAAAAAAAGATTTTGGCCGAAAAATAAATCTTGAACCGATACTGGAATGGAAGACTCTTATTGGAGAAATCAAAAATGTTCCAAAGGGCGAGAGAGTTGGGTATGATTTCACAGAAAAACTTTCTCGGAACTCTACAATCGCCATTTGTCCAATCGGTTATTGGCACGGATATCCACGGAACTTGTCTAGCATTGGTTTTGTTCTAGTTCATAGCAAGAGAGCTAATTCTAGTGCTCAAATCTATAATATACGATATATCGTATATTATGGAAAATGTTGCATCTTTTATGATTTTCGGATATAGTGTCGCTTATGTCACAAGATAGATTAATAATACTCAAAAATAAAGAAACAGGTGAGGTTCGCTGGACTTCAAAAAACAAGAAAAAAGTCGAGAGAAAAATCGAGCTGAAAAAGTACAGTAAAAAACTGCGAAAGAGAGTGGTGTTTAAAGAGGTAAAGAAATAATCAAAAAATCGCCTAACAAGCGATTTTTTGATATAGTGTTTTCATTGGGCCTATAGTTTTAATGGTAAAACGTCGGTCTCCAAAACCGTTGTTCCCCGTTCGAGTCGGGGTGGGCCCGCAAATACGACGAACCCCTTTACTACGAGTTTATAAATCTTGCAACTGCTTTTTCTATGGCTTTATGTTCAGTGGGTTTAAACCATTTTATTTTTTTGTCCCCGCCCGCATCGCCTTGCCAGCCCGCATCGCTATGCGAAGCATTGCTGGCGGGCGAAGCATGGCGGGCAGGTCTTTTGAACCAGACCATCTGGCGTTTGGCGTAGTCTAAGTTTCCTTTTTCAATATTTTCACATAACTCTTGTTTGGTAGTTTTCTTTTCTAAATAATACGCCAAATATTTGTACTCTAACCCAAGCTCTCTCATACGTTTCCAAGACAGACCGTTTTTATGCAGATTCTTGGTTTCTTTTATCATTCCTCTTTTCATTCGCGACAAAACTCGGTCGTGAATCTTTATCTTCAAATCTTTTTCTGACAGTTTCAGACCTATTTGTAAAAATTCGTAAGAATTTTTACCCTGAGCCCGTCGAAGGGTAGGCACACTTCCAATTTTTTCTGTAATCTCAATAGCTCGTATCAACCTCACAGGATTTTTTATATCAATACTGGCAAATCGTCTCGGGGCGAGCTTTGCCAAGAGTTTTTGTAGTTCTTCCAAACTTTTATTTTCTAGTTTTTTTCGAAGCGGTTTATTTGGTGGGACTTCAGGCAAGACAAGACCCTCCACTATTGATTGTATATAAAACCCAGTGCCTCCACATATGATTGGCAGTTTTCCTCGTGAAATAATATCAGTGATTATTTTTTTGGTTTGTTTTTGCCATTCGGCAACTGTGAAAACTTTTTTCGGCGAAACGACATCTAACATATAATGTGGCACACCCCGCATCTCTTTTTTTGTAATTTTCCCCGTACCAATATCTAAACCTTTATACACTTGCCTCGAATCAGCGGAAATAACCTCACCATTATATTTTCTTGCAAGTCTTGCCGCAAGCTCACTTTTACCTGTTGCTGTTGGCCCTAGGATAACTAGTATTTTAGAACCGTTTTTACTTGATTTTTCTCTCATTTCCGTTATTATACATTACATGTCGGAGTGGCGGAACGGTAGACGCGATGGACTCAAAATCCATTGATGGCAACATCATGAGAGTTCAAGTCTCTCCTCCGACACAGCTAAATTAATCCAAGATTTTTATATCAGCTCCAATAGCATTCAATCTTTTTGCTATATCTTCATATCCGCGTCTTATGGAGTAAACATTTCGCAGGATTGATATGCCTTTTGCCCCAAGCATTGCTACGAGGAGCATCATGGCTGGACGAAGAGCGGGTGGACAGACAACCCGATTGCCTTTTAGCTCTGTCGGCCCATCTATAAAAACTCTATGCTGGTCAGCAAGTGTTATATTTGCTCCGAGACGGTTAAGCTCTGTGAAATAAATTGCTCGATTCTCCCACATCCAGTCGTGTATCAGGGTTCTGCCTGTCGTTTGTGTTGCTATTGGAACAAAGAAAGGCAAGTTGTCCGAGTTTATTGCAGGATATGGCCCAGCATGGATTTTGTCATAAAGTGCTTTTAGTTTTGATGGATAGACAGTGATATCACACAGGCGAGTCCGGCCGTTTTTTGAAAAATAAACTTTTGATTTTTTATATTTCAATCCCATTTTTTCCAGTTTTAAAAGTTCAAGAGAGAGAAAATCGATAGGACATCGGGTGATGGTCAGTGTCGACTTTGTAACAATAACCGAGGCAATAAAAGCCATAGACTCTGTTGGGTCTTCACTGTTCCAATATTCAATCGGTTTGTTTATTTCTTTAACCCCATGTACTACTAGAGTTGAAGTACCTATACCATCGATTTTCACTCCGCATTTTTCTAGGAAAAAACAAACCTCCTGCACTTGATAATTCGGTGGGGTAAAACGCAAGGTGCTTGTTCCTTGTATTAATGCAGTTGCCAGAATCAAATTTTCTGTGGCTGTATCAGATGTCTCGTATAGGACAATATCAGCTGGTTTTAATTTGTTGTGACTTATTTCATAATGAGATTCTTTGGTTTTGATTTTTACCCCCAAGGATTCTAATCCATATTTGTGAGCTGTAATAGTGCGCTGACCCATTTTACATCCGCCGGCATGGGGCAATCTAAATTTTTTCTCAAAATGTATAAGCGCTCCTATGCCCATTATGACCGAGCGGATTCTACTGGATGCCTTGCTATCTATTTTTTCTATATGAAATTTCTTTGGCGGAGTTATACGAACTGTATTTTGTCCCACCCACTCAACACGGACACCGATACTCTCAAATATTTCTATGATGCGAGATATTTCCTCTATGCGCGGAATACCATGAAGTGTCGTTTGTGATTTATTCAACAGAGACGCACAGAAAAGTCCCATGGCACCGTTTTTGGAAGTGTTGGTCTGTATTGTTCCGGAAAGCTTTCTGCCACCTACTATTCTGAAGTCATCCGTTTCATTTTCCGTTTTTTGTCTTTTAATCATCTCCGCGATTATAGCATAAGTTTTACTTTGAGCTACAGATTGTTTAATGATAGAATATCCATATGTCCCAATTCTATAACGATTCTATTTTCTGGATTGATGTTGAGAAAATACATCCAAATCCTTTTCAGCCGAGAAGGGAATTTGATGAAGCCCAAATGCAGAGTCTATCTGACTCAATACGACAGTATGGTGTCCTGCAAGCTCTGGTTGTTACCCGCAAAGAAGTACCAAAAGCTGATGGTGGACTCTCTACCGAATATGAGCTTATTGCTGGTGAGCGTCGTTTGCGCGCTTCCAAACTAGCTGGACTTTCACAGGTGCCTGTCCTTATAAAGATAGGGGACGAGGGCAACGATTTGATGAAATTGGAATTGGCTATAATAGAAAACATCCAGCGTGAAGACCTCAACCCTGTTGATCGCGCTCGGGCTTTTCATCGTCTGATAGATGAGTTTCGTTTTACTCACAAAGAAATTGCCAAAAAGGTCGGTAAAAGTCGAGAGTATGTTTCCAACTCTGTTCGTTTGCTTATTTTGCCCACAGAGATTTTGGATGCTCTCGGTCAAGGTAGAATTTCTGAAGGCCATGCAAGACCTCTGATGATGCTTGGCGACAGACCGGAGGAACAGAACACATTATTTAAGGAAATAATGTTTAGAAAACTGACTGTGCGTGAGGCAGAGGCCATAGGTCGTCGTATTGCTTATGACAAAATCCGTAAGAAAGGTGCGACGCTGGATCCAGAAACACAAGAGCTAGAAGAAAAATTGACTGAAACACTGGGCACACGCGTTTCCATAGAAAAACGTGAGAACGGCGGCAAGATTTTGATTGATTTTTTCTCCACTGCCGATCTCCACAGTATTTTGGATTTAATCAGATCAAATAAATTAAAGTCTCCGACAGAAATGCTTGATAAACATATATCAGCTAACCCAGTTCCTCCTATAAATGAATTTATTCCAAACTATGTCCGCGACGAAAATCTAGCAGACATGACTGTTGCAGATTTGGACGACAGAACTCAACAAGAGAAGAAGGTAGAGGAAAATACAGAAGATGAGATATACTCCATAAAAAACTTTAGTATATAGAAAATAATCTCGTCGAACCAAACCTTTTGGAAGACTCCGCAGACGATTTGGAAATTAAGGAAGTACTCTGACTATAATTTCCTAGATCGTCGAGGCCAAGCAAAAAGTCACCAGACTTTTATGCGGTCTGGAAAAAGGTTTGGTGAGAAAGAGATTATTTTTTATTTTCTAGAAAATTATTTATTCTCCTCTTTGCCATTGTTGTTTTGCAGAAAGGAAGCCATTTGGCGCTCGGCTTAGCGCTTTTTTTGGTTTCTATTTCCACTCGGTCACCACTGTCTAGGATGCTGGTTATAGTTACCATTTTCCCATTGACTTTGGCGCTGGACATGTGAGCACCGATATCGGTGTGTATTGCAAAAGCAAAATCGATAACTGAAGAACCTTTTGGCAGATCAATGACATCGCCTTTGGGAGTGAAAACGAAAATCCTTTCTTTGAAAAAATCATTTTTAATCTCACTGACAAATTCGTTGCCAGCTTCTTTCTGGTATTCCAAAAGCTCTTTAATCCAGCCAGTCAGCTTCCCTTCTTTGTACGATAGGTGAGAAGCTATGCCGTATTCCGCTTCTTTGTGCATGTCTTCGGTTCGTATCTGCACCTCTATGATACCGCCATCGCCGGTAAATATGGTGGTGTGGATAGATTTGTAGCCGTTTAGTTTCGGCGAGGCAATGTAGTCTTTTATCCTGTTTGGCAGAGGGCGCCACGATGCGTGTATGATGCCTAGTATTTTGTAGCAGTCTGCAACCTCCGGAACAGTTATTCTTAAGGCGGAAATGTCATATATATTTTCCGCATTCTCATCATACTTTTGCATTTTTCTATACAGGGAATATAAACTCTTGACCCTATAATCGATATGAAAATTAGTAATACTATTTTTAGCCAATTCTCTTTTTAAAGATTTTTGGAATTTATCCAGATGCTTCTCTACTTGACCTCTTTTTTCTTTCAATATTTTTTTAATTTCCTCTGATTTTTTTGGATAAACATAAGTAAAAGCTAGATCCTCTAAACTTCTTTGAAGTTTCTTGATGCCTAGCCTGTATGCCAAAGGTGCATATATTTCCAGAGTTTCCTTGGCTATACGAATCTGTTTTTCCTTTGGAACATATTGCAAGGTCTGTATGTTGTGTAAGCGGTCGCAGAGTTTGATGATAAGGACGCGAATATCTTGAGACATAGCCATAAAAAGTTTTCGCAGATTCTCGTTATATCTGGTGGTACCTTGATATCTTATTTTCCCCAGTTTTGTCACACCCTCCACTAAAGATAATATTCCTTCTCCAAATTCTTTTTTGATTTCCTCTGCTGTAGCTTTTCCATCTTCCATGCAGTCATGCAAAAATCCAGCAGCCACAGTCTCAGCCCTCATACCCAGCTCAGCAATATTTTTAGCTGTGGCAAATAAGTGGTTAAAGTACGGATCGCCACTAAGGCGAAGCTCCCCCTCGTGTGCTTTTTTAGCAAAATCATAGGCCTTTTGGACCAAAACCACATCCTTTTCGCTAGGATTGTCTAGCAAAGACAATATTTCCTTTATATTACCCATAACCGTATTGTAGTGAAAATAAGCCGGATTACAAATTGGTCAACGTGGCAGGTCGACCAATTTACTTTGCTTTCTTTTTCACAAATCCACGCTTTTTCTTTTCTTCCTTAAATATTTCCAAAGCACGCGGGAGTTCTATGGTGTAGACGTCGTCTTCTTTAAGTGAGCGGAAATCTTTTTGATGTACTATATATGGTCCAAACCTGCCAATGTTGGCTGTGATCTTTTCTCCCGTATCTGGATGAACGCCTAGTACTTTTGGCAGTGACAAATATTTCAAAGCGTCGGCAACTGTGACGGTACTCAAATCTTTCTCTCTCGGTATGGATGCCATTTTTGGTTTCACTGTCGTAGCTTTCGCCTTACCCCTGATTCTCTCGCCGACTTGGACATACGGCCCATACTTTCCAACATTTACAAATATAGGTAGTCCCGACTCTGAGTCAATACCAATCGGCTCATCCTTTTTTATTTCTTGGCCTTCCATGGTCAGAGCGCCGTCACAGTCTGGATATTTAGCGCAAGACAAAAACTTTCCGTTACGAGAAAGTTTTATAATCATCGACCAACCACAAACGGGACATTTCCATTTTACATCAGCGTCACCCATGTTTGTCACCTTGTCCATTTTGTCCTTGCTTTTGACATCAACTAGAAATGGTTTGTAAAATGTGGTTAAAGTTTTGACATACTCCTCTTTGCCTTCGGCTATGAGGTCCAGTTTATCCTCCATATCCGCTGTGAAGCTGTCAGATATGTATTCAGCAAAGTTAGCTTCCAGAAAACTAGAGACAACATCACCTGTGTCTGTTGGAATTAGTGCCTTATTTACTTTATCTACATAACCTCTATCTTCCAGTGTTTTTATAGTCGAAGCGTATGTCGAAGGCCTGCCAATGCCTCTTTTTTCCAATTCTTTAATAAGTCCTGCTTCGGAATATCGTGCTGGCGGTTCGGTCTGTTTTTCTTCGGTCGACACTTTTTTCAAATCTAATTTCTCACCTACTGCAACTTTCGGCAATTCTACATCACCGCTTCTTGAAGCTGGATCACCAAGAAGCCATCCGGCAAATTTGATTTGTGAGCCCGTGATTGAAAAATCCGGTATTGTCCTAGGTGAGACCTCGGGTGGTTTTGGTTTGCCCGAGGTCTCACCTAGGACAACTCTGACATTGGCACTGATTTTCGTTCTCAAGGTCTGTGCATCTTTCATTTGAGAGGAAACAGCTCGTCGCCATATCAGTTCGTAAAGTTTTTTCTGTTCATCATTAAAACCGACTCTTTCATTATCAAAATGAGTCGGGCGTATGGCTTCGTGTGCCTCTTGGGCATTTTTTGATTTCGTTGTGAATTTTCTTATCTGCAAATTTTCTTTTCCAAACTTTTTTTCAATAACTGCTGCAATTTGAGCAATGGCAATCCCACTCAAGTTTGTCGAGTCTGTACGCATGTATGTAATATGTCCACTCTCGTAAAGTTTCTGGGCAATGCCCATTGTTCTTGACGGCGAAAATCCCAGTCGCGAGCTAGCTGTTTGTTGAAGTGTAGATGTTATAAAAGGGGCGCGAGGGGATTTCTTTATTTCACTTTCTTTTACATCTTTAACATACCAAGAGTTTTCCTTGCCACCTTTCTCCACCACCTCAACGATTCTATCCACTTCTTTTTTATCCGTTGGCTCTTCCTCGCACACCACAGTGAAAACTGCCCTAGCTGCCCTAGGTGAGACCTCGGTTAAATTAACCGAGGTCTCACCTAGGGCTATCACATCTGCCGATATGACCCAGAAAGCATGACTTTTAAAAGCCCGGATTTCTCTCTCGCGTTCCATAATAATACGCAAAGCAGGGGATTGAACTCGTCCGGCAGAGAGTCCATAACGGACTTTTTTCCATATCAGTCCAGACAAATCGTACCCAACAAGTCTGTCCAAAACTCGCCTTGCTTCCTGGGCTTTTCGCAAATTTTGGTCAATATCTCTTGGCTCTTTCAGTGCCTCTTCTATGGCTTCTTTCGTAATTTCTTGATAACTAACCCTTTTAATTTTTGGGCTATTATTTCCTATTAACTCAGCTATGTGCCAAGCAATAGCTTCACCCTCGCGGTCGGGGTCAGTTGCCAAGAGCACTTCACTTGATCTTTTGGCCAAACTTTTTATTTCGCTGACCACTTTCTCCTTGCCTTTGGAGATTTCATAGTGAGGAACAAAACCAGCTTCGATATCAATGGCCGCTTTGTTTGACTTTGGCAAATCGCGTATATGTCCCACAGAAGCCATCACTTCATAATCACTTCCCAAATATTTTGAAATGGTTTTTGCTTTGGCAGGGGATTCTACGATCAGTAACTTCATATTGTGTTAAAGATATACGATACGAATAAAAAAAGCAAAAATTAAAAATCTAAATTTGATTTTCACATGTTACTATCTTTATGCGACCGTTCTAAGATAGTAACATAGTGTTTTGTTGTTTTTAGTGTCTTTTATTTTTTGTAAACAAGAAACCCGCCGAGCGTGACGGGTTTCGTCTGCTGGCGGGGGTTGAGTGGTGCTTCAGAACAACTGAAATGTTCTGAGCGTGAAATCGTCACGTCTCTTGTAGTCGAGTGACAACATGTCTGATACTGCCATGACGAAGTGAACGAAGTCACTTTCGGTTCGTATGGCAGGGAACATTTTCTTGTTGTCGCCGCCTTCCCACAACATCCTTTTGTCATGGGATCCTTCTTCCTCGCGAAACGCAGTGATGCATGAGACCTCCTTGTCCCATTGTACGAAATCGCCACTCTTGATCTGGGTTTTATTACCTTTGTACAACATTCGCTCTCCTCCTTGGAAAAGTGAGTTCGTCACTATAATAAGTTACTATTTCTATTTTGTCAAGTCTTAGTCTTATTTCAAATGTATCTCTCCCATACTTTCTTCTAAGAGCCCTTTGATTTCCATTGTGGCGATAATAGTCTGTGTTGCGTAAACCGGTTTTCCAAGACGGCGGATTATTTCGTCGCGAGAGAGTGGCTCGTGAAGAAGCTCGATGAGCTCGCGTTCGTCCGTCGAGCAGTCGGAGTAGTCACGCATTTGCAAGAGCTCATCGCGAGGTCGCAGTCCCAGCGCAGTCACAATATCACTCGACTGTGTTATTGGTGTCGCTCCAAGACGCAGAAGCATGTGAGGCCCTTCGGAAGTTTTGGAAAAGATGGAGTGAGGTACTGTAAAAACATCGCGATTGTATTCGGTCGCATATTTGGCTGTGATTAATGTTCCAGATTTTAATTCTGCTTCAACAACTAGTGTGGCATGGCTCATGCCAGCAATAATACGATTTCTCTGGGGGAAGTTTGATGGATAAGAGGGTTCATTATCTGGAAACTCTGTTATAAGAGCTCCACCACTTTCCACAATTTCTTTTGCCAGTTCCCTGTGACTTGGCGGGTATAAAAACTTTTCTGCTAAACCCGAGCCGGGGATGGCAACAGTCAGCAGTCCCGCGCGCAAAGCCGCTCTGTGTCCAATAGAATCAATGCCGAGGGCGAGGCCAGAGACAATAGTAATAGAGTACCCACGCAAGCCCTCAATTAACTTCTCACAAACATTTTTTCCATACTCGCTGTATTTTCTTGAGCCGACCACGCACAAATATTTCTCTGTTTTCGGCAACTCTCCCACAATCCGCATTTTTTCCGGCGGGTCATTTATTTGAAGCAAAAGTGGAGGATAATCTTTTTTCAGCAAGTCTCGTATTTCCATATGTTGTATAGTATAGCCCATTTTTGATACTATATATGTATGTTAGATATAAAATTCATTCGAGAGAATAAGGAAATTGTAGCTACAGCTGTGAAAAACAAAAATCGGCAGGTAGATCTCGATGAGCTTTTGGATTTGGCTGATAAGAGAAAATCTCTGAAGCAGGAGATAGATAATATAAATCAGAAAAGAAATGAAGCAGCCAAAACGAGAGATATAGAAGCTGGTACACAATTAAAAAAGGAAATAGAAATACTAGAAACTGATTTCAATGAAATTGATAAGCAGTTTATTTCTTTGATGGTCAAAATACCAAACATCCCATCTCTTGACACTCCTGTCAGTTCAGATGAGAGTGGCAACAAGGTCGTTCGCACTTGGGGTGATATTCCCAAAT
>Ga0209515_10006822_pt1 | contig 14033 bp, 23 predicted proteins | sample Subgroupgradi54m_FD_187454 | JGI IMG/M metagenome (GOLD analysis project Ga0209515, IMG submission 187454) | Subsurface groundwater microbial communities from S. Glens Falls, New York, USA - GMW60B uncontaminated upgradient, 5.4 m (SPAdes)... ...
CGACCAATTCCGTGACCAACAAAATCACGAATCACTGAAAAACCCTGTGATTCAACGTAATTTTGAATGGCTGCCGACAGATCACCGACCCGGTTTCCCGGTTTCATTCGAGCCATTCCGATATACAAAGCCTTTTTTGCCGTCTGCATCAATTCAAGCGCTTCTTCACTCACTTTGCCGATCGCCCAAGTTCGCGCAGAATCACTGACATAACCTTCATAAATTAATCCGATGTCAACGCTTAACAAATCTCCCTCTTTCAGTTTTCTCTTTGAGGGAATCCCGTGAACCACTTCCTCATTAATGGAAGTGCAAACACAGGCCGGATATCCCCGATATCCTTTAAAAGCAGGCGTCGCATTCTGTGCCTGAATCAAGCGTTCAACTTTTTGATCAATTTCAAGCGTTGTCATCCCGGCCCGGATTGATTTTTTGAGTTCATCAAAGACAACCTTCAGCCGCCTTGCGGATTCACGCATAATTTCAATTTCATGTTTTGACTTAAGCAGAATCATCTCACCACCTGCTTTAGGCCCGAAGGGTCATCTTTCTTCGAAAGCCCGCTTTCAGCGGGAAAAGCAGGTGATGGGGTCATTACAAACCGACTCGCTCTGATAATTCCTTTTGTAAAGGTGCTATTTCCAAATTCCCGTTTATGACGCGAAGTAATTTTTTGTCCGTATAAAATTTGATTAAGGGCTTGGTTTGTTCATGATAAATCTTAAGACGTTGGCTAATGGTTTCAGGTTTATCATCTTTGCGCTGAATCAAAGGCGTCCCGCATTTATCACATATTCCATCTTGTTTTGGCGAAATATTCTGAAGATGATAATTGGTTCCGCAAGATGGACAAGCCCGTCTTCCGGATAGCCGAAAAATAATTACTTCTTCAGAGGTATCGAACTCCAAAACAAAAGTAAGCGGCATTTTATATTCTTCAAGTAGTTTGCCAAGCGCTTTTGCTTGTTCCACCGTTCTAGGAAATCCGTCCAGGATGAAGCCATTTTTTACATCCGGTTTTTTCAACCGATGACTTACCATTTCGATCACCAGTTCATCAGGAACTAGTTTTCCATTGTCAATGAACGACTGAGCCTTTTTTCCGAGCGGCGTATCGGACTGGATTTGAGATCGCAATATATCACCAGTCGAGATATGGGGAATTCCGTAACGCTCACTTAAAATCTTTGCGTGCGTCCCTTTTCCAGCTCCGGGTGGTCCTAAAAAAACGATTCTAAGAGCCATAAAGATTAGCGAGAGCGCGACTTTAATTTCCCTTTTTTAATGAATCCCTCGTAATGGCGCATCAGCAGCTGGGATTCAATTTGCTTCATGGTATCTAAAATCACACCCACAATAATTAAAAGACCTGTTCCGCCAAAGAAACTGGCTATGCTAAAAGGAATATTAAGTACCTTGGCTGAATTCATAATACTCGGAAAAACCGCAATCACAGCCAAGAAAAGTGCTCCTGAAAATGCAATTCGAGTCATCAAATAATCCAAGTGTTCGGCGGTATTTTTTCCCGGCCGAAGTCCTGGGATAAAACCGCCGTACTTTTGCAAGTTACTGGCAACTTCGATCGGATTAAATGTGATCGCCGTGTAAAAGAACGTAAAAAAAACAATTAAAAATGCTTCAATACTGGTATACAAAACAGATCCCGGAGAAAGTGACATTGCAATCCCTCGAACCACTCCCTGCGACGGGAAGAAACCGGCGATCGTTGCCGGAAACAAAATAACGGACTGAGCAAAAATAATTGGAATCACCCCCGCCTGGTTCACTTTAAGCGGAAGATAAGTACTCTGCCCGCCATATACCCGATGTCCTCTTATTTGTTTCGCGTATTGAACCGGAATTTTACGCTGACCTTGAATAATCGAAATAACACCAACCACCGTAAAAATAAATAAAATCAACATCAGTCCTAATTTCCAGTAAGCGAGTTGTCCAAATCGAACCAGTGAAATAGTTTGCGTAATTGCCGTCGGAACGTTATCTAATATTCCCGCTGTAATCAAAATAGACATTCCGTTTCCAATTCCATGTTCGTCAATTTGTTCCCCAAGCCACATGATGAAAACGGTTCCTGTGGTTAGGGTCAAAATCGTCATGAGCCGAAATGACCAACCCGGGTTCGGAACAATCACCATTCCCTGAAACGCATTCGGATTTTCAAGCCATAAGGAAATAAAAAAGGTTTGAATGAGCGCCAGAATTAATGTCCCATAACGCGTGAATTGAATCAGCTGACGCCGCCCCTCTTCTCCGCCTTCTTTGGCCATCTTTTCAAGCTGCGGAATGACAACGGTCAGCAGCTGTAAAATAATGGAAGCCGAAATATAGGGCATGATTCCAAGCGCAAAAACAGTCGCCTTCTGAAGTGCGCCTCCAGAAAAAAGCGCCATCATTCCAAACAAATTTCCGCCTGCGGTGCCCGCTATTCTTTGAAAGAATTGGCTGAGCGCGTTTCCATCAACACCCGGGGTCGGCAAGTGCGCTCCAAGCCGGTACACCATTATGATAAAGAGCGTAAAAAGAACTTTTCGCTTGAGCTCTGGAACTTTGAAAATATTTCCCAGTGCTTTAAGCATTAGAAACTTACCCCGTTAGAGATAGGAAATGCCTGGGGCATTTCCGTGTACCACCTGAAAACTTGTGTAATCATTTTCATATTCATCATGTCTAATCATGTAACATAACGCGCGTTTACTTAGCTCTAACGGGGTGCGATCAAAATGGCCTCACCGCCGGCCTTTTTGATCGCTTCTTGCGCTTGCGCACTAAACCGATGAGCTTGAACTTTAAGTTTTTGGCTTACTTTTCCCCGACCTAAAATTTTCAAGCCATCTCCCAAGCTTTTAATGACTTTGTTTTTAATCAGCCAATCAGGCGTGATTTCACTCGTTCCGAGACCATCCAACTGATCTAAATTCATAATGGTATATTCTTTGTGCTGCGGACGGTTGAAACCACGTTTTGGAATCCGTTGAAGCAAGGTTGTTTGGCCGCCTTCAAACAAAGGACGCTGATGGAAACCAGACCTTGCACGCTGGCCTTTATGGCCTTTGGTTGAGGTTTTTCCGTGACCTGAACTTTCACCGCGCCCAAGCCGTTTAGGCTTTTTTTGATATGGCTTCTTGCTCTTCATATTGCTTGGGTCCTCTACTGATTAAATTGGTAAGTCCGTTGATCGTCGCTTTCAGCACATTAATTGAATTATCGCTTCCCAAACTTTTAGTTAAGATGTCTTTAATTCCGCAGCATTCGCATACTGCCCGAACCGCGCCGCCCGCAATCACACCGGTTCCTTCTACGGCCGGTTTTAAAAGAACTTTTGCCGCACCGTATCGGCCGATAATTTCATGAGGAATGGTTGTTTTTTTCATCGGAATCGGGATTAATTTTTTTCGGGCAACCGTGAGAGACTTTCGAATTGCATCTGAAACTTCGTTTGCCTTCTCAAGCGCATATCCAACTTTTCCAGCACCATCGCCCACCACAACCAAAGCGCTGAAATGAAATCGTCTGCCGCCTTTTACGACTTTGGCAATTCGATTAATTTGAATGACCTTCTCAAACTGATTATCCATCGAAGAAGGCCTTGATCTTCTTTGTTCTACCACAGGCGCTTTGACAATTTGCTCTGGTTCAGACAATGTGTGTTTGCTCCTTAATTAAAATTTGATTCCATTTTCACGAAGTGTATCCGCAAATGCTTTGATTCGTCCGTGATATTGACGGCCGCCTCGATCGAAAACAATTTGGTTGATTTTCTTCTTCTTCAGTTCACCAGCCACATAGGTACCGAATTTCTTAGAACCTTCGATATTGCCCCACTGTTTTTTTCCGTCTCCCAATTTTATAGTCGAAGATGAAAAAAGAGTCTTTTCGGCTAAATCATCAACCACTTGGATGATGAGATTCAAATGAGACCGTTTTACGGTAAGCCGCGGACGTTCGGGAAGACCCGAAACTTTTTTACGGACTCGAAGATGTCTCTTTTTTAATTTTTCTTCCTTAACTTGCGTCAACATTAGGAAGCCGCCTTTCCGGCTTTCCTGCGAATTTGTTCACCAGCATAACGCACGCCTTTGCCTTTATAAGGTTCGGGTTCGAAGAATTTTCGAATATTAGCGGCAGTTTGCCCCACCAAAACTTTATCAATACCTCTCACAACCAAATGGGTCGGTTTTGGAACTTCCACTGTGATTCCTTCCGGTACCGCAAAATTAATCGGATGGGAAAAGCCAAGATTCAACTGCAAATTTTTTCCCTGAAGCTGAGCCTTAAAACCAATTCCCTCGATCTCGAGAGCTTTCGCATATTCCTGAGTAACACCCGTGATGACATTTGAAATCAAGGTACGCGTCAAGCCGTGAAGCGACCGATCCTGATTTGTGTTCGTGGGCCGACTCACCACGATCTGGCTGCCGTCCATGGTAATCTTCATCCTTGGGTGAACGTTAAGATCCATTTTTCCTTTGGGTCCTTCCACATGGACTTTAAACCCCGAAACCTGTACTTTTACACCTTGTGGAATTGAAATTGGTTTTCTACCGATTCGTGACATAAATTCACCCCGTTAGAGATAGGAAACGCTTTGACCGAAGCGGTTCCGTATCATCTGTAAAACGGTATCAAAATTTAAACCTAAATTATTTTTGTTAACGTAAATGTGATCCATAAAATTATCTCTAACGGGGTTCACCATACTTTGCAAAGGAGTTCGCCACCCACTTTGGCCGCTCTTGCCTGCCGGTCTGTCATAATTCCCTTCGAAGTTGAGACGATTGCAACGCCCAAGCCTCCGAGAACACGGGGAATCTCTTCACAATTAACATAACGACGTAAGCCTGGTTTTGAGATTCGAATGACTGACTGAATAGCTGGTTTTTTCGGTTTCAAATACTTCAAATGAATACGGATCGATTTTTTACTTCCCTCTTCAATGGTTTTGAAATTCTCAATAAATCCTTCCTGTTTAAAAATCTCCGCGATACGAAGTATCATTTTAGAACTCGGCATTGTGACCGTTTGTTTACCGCCGCGCATAGAATTTCTAATTTGTGTCAAAAAATCAGCAATTGGATCGGTGGATGCACTCATTTAGTTTCCTTTACCCCGTTAGAAATAGGAAACACTTCCATAAAGCGTTTCCGTATCGTCTGTAAAAACGCTATGAATTTTAAACCTAAATTATTTTTGATTGCGTAAATGTCATACATAAGTTGTCTAGTTATCTCTAACGGAGTTTACCAGCTGGATTTGGTAACTCCGGGAATCACACCTTGATTTGCAAACTCTCTGAAGCAAATTCGGCAAAGAGCAAATTTACGGATATAGCCTCTTGGCCGGCCGCATGCCAGGCAACGGTGGTAGCCCTGTACTTTGAATTTGGGTTTTCGCTGTTGTTTTATAACTAAACATTTCTTGGCCATAAATGATTCCTACCCCGTTAGAAATAGGAAACGCTTCTCAAAGCGTTTCCATGTTTCAAAGTTAACGTTTTACAGAATTTCACATTTGACTTATCTTTTATCATAAAATCTAATTACCTACTTATCTCTAACGGGGCTCATTTTCGAAATGGAAAACCAAATAATTCCATAAGTTTTTTTGATTGTTCTTTTTTTTCAGTGGTTATCACAAAGGTGATGTCCATTCCCTGAATTTTTTTCATTTTGTCATAGTCAACTTCGGGAAATATAAACTGCTCCTGAATGCCGAACGAATAATTGCCGGAAGAATCAAAACTTGCCGGAGAAAAACCGCGGAAATCGCGGATTCGAGGCATTGCGACATTGAACAGACGCTCCATGAATTCATACATACGGCTTCTGCGAAGCGTCACTTTCACACCGATTGATGCTCCCGCTCTCAACTTAAAAGCGGAAATCGACTTTTTTGCTTTCGTAATCACAGGTTTTTGGCCCGTAATCTGGCCCAATTCGTGAGCCAGGTGTTCCAGAAGTTTAATGTCCGTAAGGCCCTCTTTAATGCCCATGTTCAACACAATTTTTTCAATCCGAGGGACAGCCAAGGCATTTTTAAAATGAAATTCCTTCATCATGACCGGAACAATCTCTTTCCGATAAAGTTCAAGCATCCTTGGCGGCGCTGATTGTGTTTGGACTGTTTGCTTTACCATTTAAATGCTTCTCCCAATTAAATAATCTCGTTGCATTTCTTGCACGTGCGCTGTTTTGATCCATCAGCCAATTTTTGAAATCCAATCCGAGTCTGTTTGGAACAGCGCGGACAAACCAGCATCACTTTAGAACGGTGAAGCTTTCCCTCAACTTGAGCAATTCCGCCTTTGGGATTTTGCTGGCTTGGCCGGGTAAAAATTTTCACCATATTTAAGCCTTCGATGACCAGGCGGCTCTCAGCCGGAATGGTCCTCAAAACTTTCCCGCGCTTTCCTCTTTCTTTTCCGGCAATAATTGCGACGGTGTCGCCTTTTTTAAGTGCCATGATTAAACCACCTCGGGTGCCAATGAAATAATTTTTGCGAAATTTAAATCACGGAGTTCGCGTGCCACTGGACCAAAAATTCGTGTCCCGCGCGGATTTTGCTGATTGTCGATAATCACAATTGCGTTCGAATTAAACCGAACCGATGATCCATCGTGGCGCTTAATGGGTTTACATGTCCGGACAACCACCGCTTTGACGACTTCGCCTTTTTTTACGATTCCGTCCGGAACTGCTTCCTTGACCGAAGCGGTGATAATGTCCCCAATGACGGCGGTCCGCTTGCTTCTTCTGTGAAGAACGCCAATCATGGCGACGCGCTTGGCACCGGTATTGTCAGCAATCTCTAAAATAGAACGCATTTGTATCATATGATTCCAAACCTATTTGGCCGAGGACATGACCTCGACAATTTGCCAACGCTTCAATTTTGAAATCGGTTTGGATTCGCGGATCCGGACCTTGTCCCCGATTTTCGATTTTTTTTCGTCGTGAGCGACGTATTTTTTCCGAACACGAACCACTTTATGAAACAAAGCGTGTTGGACCAACCGTGTAACTTGAACGACCACCGTTTTTTCCATCTTGTTGCTCAATACTGTTCCAACCAGTTCTTTTTGATGACGATCAGCCATTTTTTTTGAGTTCCATTTCTCTTTTAACCGTTAAAATCTTGGCAATTTCTCTTCGAGCTTGTTTTAATTTCATTACGTTTTCAATCTTTGCAAGTTTTGTATCAAAACGAAGCTGGAAAAGTTCTTTTTTAAGCGCTTGCACTTTATCGTCCAGTTCATCCGCTGAAAGCGATCTCAAATCTTTTGCTTTTAAAGTAGCCATTAGACAACCTCCCGTTTTACAAAACGGGTTGCAAACGGAAGTTTATGCGCGCAGAGTCTCAAAGCTGAGCGTGCCATGGATTCGGGAATGCCACCCATTTCAAATAAAATTCGCCCGGGTTTGACAACTGCAACATAATATTCAGGAGCGCCCTTGCCTTTTCCCATGCGCGTCTCGGCCGGTTTTTTCGTGTATGATTTATCCGGAAAAATACGCAGCCAAACTTTGCCGCCACGCTTGACGTGCCGCGTTAAAGCCACGCGGGCTGCTTCAATTTGGATTGCGGTCAGCCATCCGTGACCAATGGCCTTTAATCCATAATTGCCGAACGTGATTCGAGCTCCGCTTGTGGCAACGCCTCTCATTTTGCCGCGATGCTGTTTTCTAAATTTCACTCGTTTAGGCATTAATGGCATTTTAAGATTTCCTTATGATGCACTGGAAACATCTTTATCAGACTTTTCTTCAGAAGAACTCGTACTCTCTTCAGGTAAAGCCGGAACAGGCACTTCCTTTTCAACGGGCTGTTGTTTCTTTCCAAGAAGCGCTAATCTTTCTTGTTCCTGCTTTACACGTTGAGCTACTTCTTTTTTCACCAAAACTTCTCCATGATAAACCCAGACTTTGACGCCGATTGTCCCGTAGGTCGTAAACGCTTCACTGAATCCATAGGTTACATCGGCCCTAAACGTATTAAGCGGAACACTGCCTTCTTTATAACCTTCAGCGCGGGCAATTTCAGAACCACCGAGCCGGCCTTTGCACTGAATTTTAATCCCGCGGGCGCCTTTCATCATAGCGGTGGCAACGACTTTTTTCATCGCCTTTCGGAATGCCACGCGTTTTTCAAGTTGAAGAGCTACGTTCTCAGCTATAAGCTGCGCATTGGTTTGCGGCGTTTCAACTTCTTTAATATCCAGCAAAACTTCTCCGGTGGTCATGCCCGAAAGTTCATCGCGAACCCGGTTAATTTCTTGTCCGCCACGGCCAATAATGAGACCCGGACGGGCCGTATAAATCCAAATCCGAAGTTTACCCGTCGAGCGCTCAATCGTAATATCGGCAACTCCGGCCAAACGTAATTTTTCTTTCAAATATTTACGAATTTTGATGTCTTCATGAAGCAAGCGGCTGAATTCTTTTCTGGAAAACCACTTTGCCTTCCAATCTTTAATGTATCCTAATCTTAATCCGTATGGATGAGCTTTTTGCCCCACGATTCACCTATAAACGCGCTGCCTGAGCAGCTTGTTTCTGTTTTTTTTCTTTTCCCGAAAATTTAATTCCCTTGGTTTTTGGTTCTTTCGTTTCTTTTAATTCAGTTTTCTTGGGCGCAACCGGAACTTCGCGCTCACCCAACACCACCGTTAAATGCGACATCCGTTTCAAAATAACGTCGGCACGGCCCATGGAACGTGGCATATAACGCTTTAAGCTGGGTCCGCCGTCCGCTTTTATTTCTCTGACATACAGCTGGTTTTCATCCATCTTTTTAACTTTTGCATTAGCCGCCGCGCTTTTGAGCGTTTTGGCAACCATCTCAGAACCTTTTTTCTTTAGGTTCTGTAAAATGGCAAACGCGTCGGCAACGGGTTTGTACCGAACGGCGTCAACGACAAGCCGCAATTTTCTCGGTGAAATTCTTAAGTACTTGGTAATCGCTTTTGCTTCCATAGAATTTACCCTGTTAGAGATAGTCCCGTTAGAAATTTACTAAATCTATTGAATGGCAAATTTTCCATTTCACTTTTCATTATTTTTGTATCTTGATTCATAACGTATAATTAAAAATTTTTAACGGGGCTTAGGTTTTGGCGCCTGCGGCCATTGCCTTTGCTTTGTCTTGAGCCGTGCTGTGTTTTCTAAAGGTCCGGGTCGGTGAAAATTCACCGAGTTTATGACCCACCATGTTTTCTGTCACAAAAACATTATGAAATGTTTTTCCATTGTGGACCGCCAAGGTGATGCCCACGAAATCAGGTGTAATCGTCGACCGGCGTGACCAGGTTTTGATCGGCTTACGGTCTCTATTTTTTGCCGCAATCTGCACCTTGATTAAAAGATGCTCATCTACAAATGCTCCCTTATCCGCTGAACGGCCCATGAATTACTTTCTCCTGTCTTTCACAATATAACGATTCGTTGTTTTATTGCGTTTTCTCGTTTTAAAACCTTTGGACAACTGACCCCATGGACTGACCGGATGACGGCCACCCGAAGTCTTGCCTTCACCACCGCCCATCGGATGATCCACCGGATTCATCGAAACTCCGCGGTTGGTCGGCCGGATTCCAAGCCATCTTTTGCGTCCCGCTTTGCCATAAGAAATATTTTCGTGGTCGAGATTCGAACACTGTCCTACAGTTGCATAAGCGTCTAATTTAATCATCCGGACTTCGCCGGAAGGTAACTTTAAATGCGCAAACTTACTTTCTTTTGACATGATGTGAGCCAAACCACCCGCTGCGCGAACAAGTTTTCCGCCGCGGCCGGGTTCAAGCTCGACATTATGAATCGGGGTCCCTTCAGGAATATTTCTAAGCGGCAAGTGGTTGCCAACTTTAACTTCAACGCTTGGTCCGCTGGAAACTTTTTGGCCTACTGTCAAACCGTCCGGAGCAATGATATATTGTTTCTCACCATCCGGAAATTCAACCAGTGCAATCCGGCTGCTTCGATTAGGATCATACTCAATGGTTTTGATGGTCGCTTCCACATCGTGGCGCAAACGCTTAAAATCGACAAGCCGGAGACGTCTTTTATGACCGCCCCCTTTATGATAGGTGGTAATGTGGCCGTATAAATTGCGGCCACCGGTACGTTTTTTAATCACCGTCAGCGGCTTATAGGGCTTATCGGTTGTGATTTCGGCAAAATCAGATACGCTGCCGAACCTGCGTGTTGGTGTTGTGGGTTTAAATTTTATGAGTCCCATGATTTAATCCTATGCTAATTCTATTTTCTGGCCCTCTTTTAAGGTCACAATGGCTTTTTTCCAATCAGCTGTTTTCCCGGGCTGATAACGAACGCGTTTCCATTTACCGCCCATCACCATCGTATTTACTTTTTCAACTTTAACATTGAAGAGCCGCTCAACCGCATCACGGATTTCATGTTTCTGGGCGTTGCGGTCCACAACAAAAAAATACTTGCGCGCCTTTTCCTGTTTGGTCCCCTTTTCAGTCAGCAAGGGTTCTCTGATGACGTCATATAAGTGCATTATTTTGTCCCCATCACAGCCAGCTCAACTTCCGGTTCGCCAAGTGCTCTGCGTTCCAGCGTAGAAAGAGCTTGTTTATCGATCAGCAATTTTTTCCGCCGAAGAATATGGTATGCATTCACATTGCGCACCAGTTTAACCGAAAAAACTTTCTTTAAATTGTTTGAAGCGCGCTTCAATTTTTCATCCATCGTGTCCACAATAAACAAGGTCCGTGAATCAGAAAGATTCAAAGCCTTGATGACTTCGGCAAGTTCCTTGGTCTTAGCTTGTTTGAGTGAAAGATCATCTAAAAATAAGAGGTTGTCTTCTTTTTTCTTTAAACTTAAAACCGAAACCAAAGCGGCTTGCTTCATGCTGTCCGAAAGACGCGTATCATAACTTCTGGGGTGCGGGCCAAATACAACGCCGCCGCCTCTCCAAATCGGTGAACGTCTGGAACTGTGTCTGGCACGCCCTGTTCCCTTTTGCTTCCACGGCTTTTTTCCGCCGCCGCGAACGGCTGCACGATCCTTTGTGGAATGCGTTCCGCGTCTTTGATTTCCGGCAAATGCCTTCAGAATCAACTGAAGCAAACGTTCATTAATCGGTGCTTGAAAAACAGATTCGTTGAGCTCAATTTCGCCCGCTTGTTTTCCATCTTGTCGATAAAGATTTCCTTTTGCCATAACCGTTTTTTCCATTATTTCTTCTTAGCCGGTGCAGCAGCCGGTTTTTTCTTAGCAGCTTCCTGGGCTTTTTTCTTTGAAACTGGAACTTTCTTTTCCGGAATTTTCAATTCTTCCAGACCTTCAGACGGCATTCTCCACTTACGTGCTCTTTTTTTCTTAATGGCTTCTCGGACAATTACAAAACTATTTTCAGATCCTGGGACAGCACCGTGAACCGCCATAAGATGATTTTCTAAATCAATTTTCTCAACGCGCAAATTTTGAACCGTTAACCGTTCGTTCCCCATATGCCCCGGCATTCTCATTCCTTTTACAACCCGTGAAGGAAATGAGGAAGCACCGATGGAACCGGCAACACGGCCGAACATAGAACCATGTCCACGTTCACCGCCGACAAATTGGTGTCTTTTCACAACACCTTGAAATCCACGACCGATGGTCGTGCCCGTGACATCTACATAATCCCCCACCGCAAAATTATTGACGTGAAGTTCTTTTCCGACTTCAAGACCTTCCAATTGCTCAGTTCTGATTTCCTTAATGAAGCGCATGGGTTTGAGATTTCGTTTTTTGAAATAACCCAGCTCAGGTTTATTTGTTCGTGATTCTTTTTTTTCGGCGAAGCCAAGCTGAATGGCTTGATAACCATGTTTTTCTTTATTTTTCACGTCCAGTACGGAGCATGGCCCAACCTGCAGAACCGTAACAGGAATATTTTTCCCCTCGTGATCGAAGATTTGAGTCATCCCTATTTTTTTACCGAGCAAGCCAATCATGATCGTTGTGATGTCATCCTTTACAATTTAATTTCGACATCCACTCCGGCTGGAAGCGCCAATTTCATCAGCGCATCTACCGTGCGAGCGGTTGGTTCCATAATTTCCAAAAGCCGTTTATGTGTTCTCATTTCAAACTGCTCACGTGCTTTCTTATCAATCGTCGGACCTTTTAAGACGGTGGTTTTCCAAATATCTGTAGGAAGCGGAATCGGCCCAACCACCCGAGCGCCCGTCATTTTGACCGTCGTCACAATTTCTTGAACGGACTGATCCAAAATCCGGTGATCGTATGCTCTCAATTTAATTCGTACTTTTTCTTTAACCGTTTGGCTCATTTCATGATCCTATTGCAATATTTCCGTAACGACTCCGGCGCCTACGGTTTTGCCGCCTTCACGAATGGCGAATCTAAGGTCCTTCTCCATGGCAACTGGGGAGATGAGTTCTCCTTCGATGGCCACGTTGTCTCCCGGCATCACCATTTCCACTCCTTTAGGGAGTGTCACAACCCCGGTGACATCGGTGGTTCTAAAGTAAAACTGGGGCCGATAGCCGTTGAAGAAGGCCGTATGGCGGCCGCCTTCTTCTTTGCTTAAGATATAGACTTGGCCTTTGAATTTAGTGTGAGGGGTGACAGATCCGGGCTTTGCGATGACCATGCCGCGCTCAAGATCTTTCTTTTCAATGCCTCTTAGGAGAAGACCCACGTTGTCTCCGGCCCGGGCATCATCGAGTAATTTACGGAACATTTCAATTCCGGTGACGGTGGTCTTTGTGACTTTAGGTCTTAAGCCGACGACTTCAACTTCATCGTTGACTTTGATTTGGCCGCGTTCGACTCTACCGGTTCCCACTGTGCCGCGTCCTGAGATTGAGAAGACGTCTTCAATGGGCATTAAGAAAGGTTTTTCGGTGTCGCGTTTGGGGGTGGGGATATAAGAGTCAATGGCGTCCATGAGCTTCATGATGGGCTCTTGGGTTTTGGGGTCATCCGGGTGTTCCATGGCTTTTAAAGCACTTCCTCTGACGATCGGAATTTCATCTCCGGGGTATTCATATTTCTTAAGCAGATCTCTGACTTCGAGTTCAACTAAATCTAAAAGCTCTGGGTCATCTACGGCATCTACTTTGTTTAAGAAAACTACGATTCGGGGGACTCCGACTTGACGGGCAAGAAGAATGTGCTCACGGGTCTGGGGCATCGGGCCGTCTGCTGCGGAGACGACTAAGATGGCTCCGTCCATTTGGGCGGCACCGGTGATCATATTTTTAATGTAGTCCGCATGGCCCGGACAATCGACATGGGCATAATGGCGTTTCTCAGTTTGATACTCGACATGGGCCACGGCAATCGTGATGCCGCGTTCTTTTTCCTCAGGCGCATTGTCAATCGTATCAAAGGCACGGGCTTGGGCCATTCCCTTTTTGGAAAGGACCATGGTGATGGCTGAGGTCAAAGTGGTTTTGCCGTGATCGACGTGTCCAATGGTCCCCACGTTGACGTGAGGTTTGGTGCGTTCAAATTTTTCTTTGGCCATGATGTTTAACCTTTCTTTTATCCTAACGAGACGACTTTGCTTCGCCTTCGATGATTCCTTTGGCGATGTTTGACGGCACTTCTTTATAACTGTGAAATTCCATCGGTGACGGAATGGCCCGCCCTTGTGAAAGTGAGCGAATCGCGCTGGCAAACCCAAACATTTCCGCAAGGGGCGCTAACCCTTTTACAAATTTGATGTTGCCGCGATTTCCCATTTCCTGAATCACGCAGCGTCTCGAATTCAAATCTCCAATGATGGCGCCCATATTTTCTTCAGGAACAATCACTTCAACCACCATGATTGGTTCAAGCAGAACCAATTTTGCTTTTTTCGCGGCTTCTTTCAGCCCCATGGAACCGGCAATTTTGAATGCCATTTCCGATGAATCAACATCGTGATAGGAACCGTCAAAAACCGTAATGCGTAAATCCAATAACGGATATCCGGCAAGTACGCCATTTTGACAGGCTTCACGAACTCCATCTTCAATGGCTGGAACGTATTC
>Ga0209515_10006823_pt1 | contig 14029 bp, 15 predicted proteins | sample Subgroupgradi54m_FD_187454 | JGI IMG/M metagenome (GOLD analysis project Ga0209515, IMG submission 187454) | Subsurface groundwater microbial communities from S. Glens Falls, New York, USA - GMW60B uncontaminated upgradient, 5.4 m (SPAdes)... ...
GAGAGTAGGATCTCCACAAAGATAAATAGAGGTTCAGTCGGTCAAAGAAGTGATCAGTCCTGCCTGCCGGCAGGCAGGCGCTCTCAAACTCAACCTCGCTTTCAGCTCGGGATTCAGACAATGTTCGCGCCTGAACTTCTTTATGACCTCCTTCACCTATTTATAGCTTCGCTCCGAGATACTCTCTGTGAAAATAGGTTTGGATTCATTAAGCCCACCAGCTGTTGCCGTACGGAACATCCTCGGAGGCTTGTCAGCTTGCCCCGTACAAGAGCGAAGCTCTCTACGGGGCTTGGTTCCCGCCAGAGGCGGGTGGCAAGCCGAGAGGTAGGAAAATTTTGCCGCTGGAGCAAAATTATTCCGAGTTCCGATAGGCAATAGGTGGTGGGGGAATACATACCTTATGTTAAAATTAAGTTAATGCGGTTTCAGTATATTGCTTCAACTTTAGAGGGGAAAGTGATGGAGGGGAGCTTAGAGGCGGATTCTCCGGCCGCGGTTTTGGATTGGATGGCGGAGAAAGGGTTGAAGCCGATTTCCATTAAAGCTGTCGGTAAATCCGGTTTGCATGAGCGGTGGTGGCAAAATATTCTTCCCGGAAAACAGGCAATTTCAATTGAAGATAAAGTGTTTCTCACAAAATACCTGGCTTTGATGCTCCGGGTGGGAGCGGATCTATTCAGAGCGATTGATATTTTAATTGCCGATCTTGAGAAACCGGCGATGAAAAATTTCTTGTTGGAGATCAAAGATAACTTAGGCAAAGGTCAGCCGTTTTATGTCACCTTTACGCGGTATCCAAAATATTTTTCCCAGGTTTTTGTGAGCCTGATTAAAGCCGGCGAGGCCTCGGGCAGCTTGCAGGAAGTATTTTCCATGCTAAGCGTCTCCTTGGAGAAAGAAAACGAGCTCCGAGGAAAAATTAAAAGTGCCCTTACTTACCCCCTGGTTTTGGTCGGGATTTCTTTTGTGGTGTTGTACCTCATGCTGACGTTTACCCTGCCGAAGATTGCCAAGACCTTTATGTCCGGCGGAACGGAAATTCCTACTTTTTCAAAAGTTGTATTCGGTGTCGGTCTCTTTTTAGGAAAATACACTCTCTTCATTGCGCCGACAATTATTTTAGGTGCATTCGGGACTTGGTTCTTCTTTGCCAAGACGTTGGCCGGCCAGAGGACATTAGAGCGGATCTTGCACCGGACGCCGGTTATTAAGGGCATCTTATTTAAGCTGGCTCTCCAACGGTTCACCTCGACCATGGCATCACTCCTGCGAAGCGGCACACCGATACTGGAGGCGATTGAGACAACAGCTGATGCAGTTGGCTCAAGCGAGTTTAAAGCAGCGCTTTTAAGAATCTCAAGAGAAGGCATTTCCAAGGGACTTACCGTGGGTGAGGCCTTTCGTAGGGAGCCAATCCTCCCCCGAGTAGTGGTAAATCTCATTGCCATCTCGGAGAAGAGCGGGCACATGGAGGAAGTGCTAGAAACTTTGGCTAATTTTTATTCCTCGGAGAGCGATAGTTCCTTGAAGACCTTGGTATCGCTCTTGGAGCCGATACTTTTGGTTGTGATCGGGATAGTGGTAGCGATCATCGCTTTATCAATCATTGTGCCGGTATTGCAGCTCGTGAGGCAGATATAAAATGCAGCTTAAAAAAGACAGAGGATTCAGTTTAGTGGAACTTTTAGTGGCTATTGCCATTATGGCGATTCTTGCGACTGTCGGCTTCTCGAGCTATGCGGGGTTTAAAAATAAGCAATCAGTGGAAGCGGAAGTGACGAAGCTCACAGCTACCATTAGAGAAGCGATGGAGCTATCTAGGTCCCAAGCCGACGGCAGCCAGTGGGGAGTCCACTTTGCTAACCCAACCGGAACGGGAAATGATTTTTATGAAATCTGGAAGGGAACGAGTTATGCCTCCAGCACCGTAACCAGTAGAGTAAATTTAACTACTAACGTTAGGTTTACTGATCCGGCGGACGGCTCGACTAAAGACGTAAGTTTTGGAAAATCGACCGGACTCATCACTGCAAGTTCGAGTGTCGTAATTGAATCTTTAACCAGCGGCGGGACGGGGCGGGTCAACATAGATACTTCAGGGAGAGTGGATTACACTCTTAATTAGGATGCGAAGTAGAGAAAAAGGCCAATCGTTAGTCGAACTTTTAGTGGGCGTAGCCATTGTAACGATTATTATAAGCTCAATCGTCGGAGCCCTTGTTTTGGTGCTCCGATCTAACTTGCAAAGCACAACCTCTCGCACGGCCGCTGCCTTGGGAGGGGAGATAATAAACGGCGTTCGATCAGTGACCGAGGGCAAATGGAGTAATTTGTATAGTGTGAGTCCTAAGGGGCCAAGCACGACTTATCGGGTGACCTCAAGCGGGACGCCGCCAACGTTAACCATTGTAAGCGGGAGTGAAGATATAGTAGTCAATAACCTTACCTACACCCGTTTTTTTTCAGTGGAAAATGTTAATCGGGATTCAGTCCAAAGTATTGTGGCAAGCGGAACAGAAGATCCTTCCACCCAAAAAATAACGGTAACGGTAAGATGGCAGGTCAGCGGGGACACGGCCAAGCTTCAAACTACTGAATATCTTACTCGATTTCGGAATGAAGTGACGAAGTTTACGGACTGGAGCGGGCAGAGCGGGGTGGCAGGCCCTATTACCACTCCGGATAATAATTATTTTTCGATTAGTGGGCTTAACGCCACGGGAACGGTGGGAGAGGTCAAATTACCATAATGACGAGATCGTTATCCTTAAAGTTATTTATTACTTTCTTTCTGGTTGTTGCCTTTTTGGGAAAAGTTGCTCTTGCCGGTGGAATTGATACTACTGATCGTTGGGCCTGGAATGATGTTGCCGGCTGGATTGATTTTCACGGCCCCGGCGGTGGGGTTAATGTGGTTAACGATAGGATTAAAAATTACGGCTTTTTTTACAGTAACTCCACTAGCTACATTGCTCTTGATTGCCAGACAACACCTAACGGGGACATTTGCTCCAGTGTTAATTTTTTTGTAAGCAACGATGGTGAAGGACGTTTAGCCGGCTGGGCCTGGAACAATGCCTATGGATGGATTAGTTTCTGCGGTAATACAAGCGGTGGCTCCACTTATAACGGTTCAACTTGGGTTTGTCCCGGTAGCCCTACCTACCAGGTGACTATTGATGGTCATGGTGATTTTCATGGCTGGGCTTGGAATGACGTCATCGGCTGGATAAGTTTTAATTGCAATAATTCAGGCATTGGTAACACTTGCTCCACTTCTAATTACAAAGTGAATACTACGTGGAGTGGTGGCAGCGATTTCGGCGGGATCGGATTATCGGGCTCACTGGAATCAAGCACATATGACACTGGTGTTTCCGGTGGTGTAGCTTTCAATTCAATCATGTGGCTGGGAACTTCAGGCACCGGAGGGACAAACATTGTGAAGTTTCGGGTTGCAACGGCTAATTGTGCGGGAGGCGAGACTAATCCACCGGGATGCACTTCCCAGGCCGGTTGGGGCGGATCAAAGACGAGCGGCGACGGAGCCTTTGTCGGCTCGGACGGCACTTCGGCCACTTACTACCAGCCGAGCGGCCCGGGAACGCCGGCGGCTATTTCTGCCGTGAACCACAACAACAAACGCTATTTCCGTTATCGGGTATTTTTGGAAAAAGATACGGCGGCAACAAGTCCCGTAGTAAGAGATGTAATTATTAATTGGTCGCCATGATGAACCAAGTTATGCAAAGCGAGAAGTATATGAGCCCTCCTTCGCTAAAGCTTCGGCGGGTAAAAGGGGCGGTGACGCTGACACTCTTTCTTATGATAACCTTGATTGTCTCTGAGCTGGCGGTTGCCGGCGTGGTGGCAGTTAACGCCCTTAATAATAGTTTTTTTGGGGAACGACTGGCAGCTGAGGCCTGGGAGGCGGCGAGGGCGGGTGCTCAAGATGCTATTATAAAAGTTATTCGGACTTGTCCTCTTAGTGATTGTAGTAGCAGTAATTATTCGCTTTCAGTTGGATCTCGGAGTACGGCCGAAGTGACAATTGTTAGAGACCCCGGCTCCGGGAGAATTACCGTTAATTCAGTTGGAGGAGCTTTCACCCGCAAGAAAAAAATAGAAGCTATCTTAGGAGTGGATCAAGGGAGTGGGCAAGTTAAGGTTCAATCATTTAAAGAAATAGCGTTATAGAAGAAGTACGAAGTATGAATTATGAAGCATGAATAAAGCGCGAATAAGATTCAGGAGTTTGTTGAATAAAATTTATCCGCTAAGATTCAGGAGTTTGTTGAATAAAATTTATCCGCAGCCGCCAATTGGAGGATTAGAGATTAACGATTCAGCCGTCCGATTAGTTGAATTTAAAAAAGATAATCCGGATATCCGCGCCTATCGGCTTCCTCCGGGAATGGTCGCGAACGGCCGCGTAAAAGATAAAGCCGGGTTAATTACTGTTTTAAAAGAGCTTATTGGAACATCCCGCGGTGGGCGGAAGACGGGGTTTGTCTTAACTATTCCTTCAAGCAATGTTTTTGTCCAAACTGTTAACTTGCCGCCTCTCGCCGCCCATAATCTCGAAGAGGCAGCAGGACTCAACGTTCAAATGGTTTCGCCCCTTCGCCAAGGAGAGTTTTACTATGATTGGCAGAGAGTAAATAGGGGTGAGGCAGCCGGGAGCCCCATCGAACTCTTAGGAGCTTTTGTTTCTCGCGAGGTAGTCAATGATTTTTCCCATTGCCTTCAAGAGGCCGGACTTAGCTTAGTGGCGGTTGAATTTGCGAGCTTAAGCTTAGCCCGGCTCCTTGCACGCAAGAAATTTACCGAACCCCTGAAGCCCTATCTTGTAGCGGAGATAAGGCCGGAAGGGACAACTTTTATGCTTGTTTTTAATAGTCAACTTCTTTTTCACTCTTTTCACAGTTGGGGAAATGTTCTAGGGGGAGAGGGTGCCGTTGGGCTCGCTGATTTTTTGGCCGACCTCACCGAAGAGATAAACAACATCTCTAATTTTTATTTGGCCCACTGGGGCGGGGTGGTTAATGACCTAGTGTTTATAAGTTCCGGCTTGGAGAATGAAGTTAAAGCGGCCTTTAAAGATAAATTTGTTATTTTCCTTAAATCTGAAGAGGTAATGCCTGCCCTCGGAGCCGCAACACGTTCCATTTTGGGGGAGAAGGAGATTAATCTTTTAGGAACAAGCTCTTTAGATATTTTCAAGCAGAATAGGGCTCTCACTTTTGTGGCTCTCTGGCGGACAGTGCTCGTCGCTACTTTGGGCTTTCTGCTTCTCCTTGCTCTCGGCTCCGATCTATTTTTGAGACAGCTTGTGAAAAGTGCCATAGAAGTAAATGCCCTGACTCTTAATGAGCCAGGCCACAAAGAACTTCTGGCATTAAAGGGAGAGGCCGCAAAATTCAATGAGTTGGTCTCGCTAGTCAAGGGAGCGCGCCAAGCGAAACCACAAATCGGACGAGTAGCGGGACTAGTCAATAACTTAGCCGGGGTGGAGATTAGGATCACTCGCTTTTACGTTACGTCAATTGACGCCCCGATAACCATTAATGGCGTAGCCGCAAATGAGCAGGCGGCAATCGCGTTTAAGAACCGTTTAGCAGGGGAGAAAAGCTTTACCTTAGTGGATCTGCCTATTTCAGGGATTGAGCCGGAGACCGGCGGCCAGGTGAGCTTTACCGTCCATTTTCAAGTACTGAAGGCCAATTTCCAGGAATAAGTCTTTCAGAATTTTTATCTCTCTCTGAGGAATTCTTTTCAAAACTAAATCATTTGCTTTGGTCCGCCTCATTTCGCGAGGCGGCCTAATGCCTATTCGAAGACGATAGAATTTATTCGTCCTTAAAGATTTGATAATTGATTCAATTCCCTGATGGCCGGCCGAGCCGCGAGCGAATGATAATTTGAAGCTGCCCAAGGGGATGTCAGAATCGTCATGGATAACTAAAATTTTGCCGGGCTCGGAGTCAAAGTATCTCTTCGCGACGGTGACCGCCCTCCCCGATCGGTTCATAAAGCTTAGGGTCTTGACGAGGATTACTTCTCGCCTCTTTATGTATTCAAAATATTTTTCTTTCTTGAAAGCGGCTTCACCCGTCTTCGCCTTGCCGGCTTCGACGGGCAAGCCCGCCATTTCGTCAATGAAAAGCTGGCCGACATTGTGATAGGTATTTTCATATTCCGGCCCAGGATTGCCTAGGCCGATCGCGAGTTTGATTTCCATCTTTTAATTGTATTAGAATGCTCCCAGATGAGTCCCGCACCTTTCAAGGATTGCTTGAAAGCTTAAGGGGTAAATTATATAGTATGGTATTTGTCAATGACAAACAAAAATTAAATATGCTTCTTGGTCACGAAGCGACTTTATCCTTGAAAGGTGCGGGATGAGACAACGTCTTTTAAGGTTTTTAGAGTTATTCGAGATATTGCTCGTGGCGGCCATCGCGGTTGGGGTGGTTGCTTTTATTGCGCAGCCATTTAGGATTCAGGGGGCGAGTATGACGCCGAACTTTTTTTCCGGTGATTATGTACTGGTTGATAAAGTAAGTTATCACTTTCGGCCGTTGAATCGAGGCGAGGTAATTGTTTTTCGAAACCCCGAAAACGAATCGGAATATTTTATTAAACGAGTAATTGCTCTGCCGGGGGAGGTGATAAGCATCACCGGCGGCCAAGTGATAATCAACGGCAAACTTCTTAAGGAAGGATACCTCCCGACGGATAGATCTTCAAGCGGGGAGGCAGATTTTATTTTAGGGCCAGATGAGTATTTTGTAATGGGGGATAATCGGCTTCAAAGTCGCGATTCGCGGAGCTGGGGAGCGTTAAAACAAAACAAAGTAGTGGGGCTCGTGAGGGCGCGGTTCTGGCCGCCTAACGAACTTTCTGTCTTTGCTTATTAATAGTTATGGTTAATAAAGAGGCTGCTCCAAAAAAGAGCATTAAAAAAGAAATTAAATTGTCCCTCCTTCAGTCGCCCCGGGGGATGCACGACATTCTCCCGCCGGAGGCGCCCCTGTGGATGAAGATTGAGGAAGAAGCTCGAGACATCGCAGAGTTTTACAGCTTTTTAAGAATCGAGACGCCGCTATTAGAGGCAGCTGAACTATACGAGCGAGGAATAGGAGAGGAGACCGATGTCGTTCAGAAAGAGATGTACACTCTCCGAACTAAGGGAAGCGGTAAATTGGCTTTGCGTCCCGAATACACGGCAGCGATTATGAGGAGTTATCTCCAGCACGGGATGCACCGCTTACCTCAGCCGCAACGACTTTACTCTTTTGGGCCTGTCTTTAGGCACGATCGTCCTCAAGCGGGGCGATACCGCCAATTTTACCAGTTTAATTTGGAAATTCTGGGGGGGGACAGCGACGCTATTTACGATGCCCAGGTAATAATTGCTTTCTATAAACTGATTGAGGAATTAAAAGTGAAACCTCTGATTATTCAGATAAATAGTATAGGTTGCCGGATTTGCCGCCCTAATTATCGGAAGAAACTAGTAGAGTATTATCGGGATGAGGAGATCTGCCGAGATTGTGAGCGGCGGCTGAAGGTCAACCCCATTAGATTGCTGGATTGCAAGAAGGAGGTGTGCCAGACGGCGAAGGCCGGAGTGCCAAATATCTTTGATAGTTTGTGTAGTCTATGTCGCGGCCACTTAAAGCAGGTCTTGGAATATTTGGAGGAAGCCAACTTGCCTTACGTCCTAAACCACCTTCTGGCAAGAGGGTTGGATTATTATAGTCGGACGGTTTTCGAGATTTTTCTTGAGGAAGCCATACCTGCCGGCAGGCAGGGAAATTTAGCGCTTGCCGGTGGCGGACGCTATGATTACCTGGCGGAAGTTCTGGGGGGTCGCCCAACACCAGCAGTTGGCGGTGCCCTAGGTGTTCAAAGGCTCATTGAAATTCTCCAAACATCGGGGACAGCTATTCCTCTAAGGACGAGTAAGCCGAAAGTATTTCTGGTTCACATCGGTAACGACGCTAAGAAGAAAAGCTTGTCTTTGATGGAGGAGCTGCGAAGGGCGAATATTTCAACCTCAAACGCGCTGGGTAAAGATTCTCTCTCGGCCCAGTTGGAAGCAGCTAATAAAATGGGGGTGCCGCTGGCTTTAATCCTCGGACAGAGAGAAGTTTATGAAGGGAGCGTCATTATCCGCGATATGGAGAATGGGGTGCAAGAACCGATACCAATGAGAAATATGGTGGAGGAGATAAAAAAGAGATTAAGGGGGTAGCATGGATTGTCTCTTCTGCAAGATAGCTAATAAGGAGATTCCGTCCGAAGTGATTCATGAAGACGCGGCCTCAATTGCTTTTCTTGACATAAACCCCATGACTCTGGGACACGCGGTTATTATTCCAAAGCATCACGCCGAGAATATTTTGGATTTACCGGATGAGGCGGTGGGACCTCTCTTTCAAGCGGTGCGTCGGGTAACGGAGAAGCTAAACAGGGCCTTTAATCCAGAGGGATTTACAATTGGGATTAATCACGGCAGAATTAGTGGTCAGACGGTTCCACACCTCCATATTCATGTGATCCCTCGCTATCCGGGTGATGGCGGCGGGTCGATGCACTCTGTGGTGAGATATCCACCGAGAGAAGATATAAAGGAGGCAAAAGAGAAAATAATAAAAGCAAACTATGGCAATTAGTATTAAAAAAAGAGACGGGGAGTCGGTTAGTTCACTTATCTATCGTTTTAGTAAAAGAGTTCAGCAGAGCGGGGTTTTGAAGGAGGCAAGGGCGAGACGTTTCAATAAGCGAACGGCTAACAAGCGTGGCCGGCGGGTTTCAGCTCTTCATCGAGAGCGTAAGCAGGCCGAGATCAGGCAAAAGAGAAAGCTTGGCATCTTTTAATGGCTTTAGTCGACCAGCTAAAAACCGACATAACTCAAGCGTTGAGGGGAGGTGAGGCCTTGAAGGTCGAAACTTTAAGAGGGCTTTTGGCTGCCGTTCATAACCGAGAAATTGAATTGAGGGGAAAGGGAAAAGAGTTAAACGAAGAAGAAGTGCTTACGGTTCTTGGCCGAGAGGCGAAAAAGAGGAAAGAGGCCAATCAAATTTACTCCGAGGCCGGAAGAGCCGATTTAGCCGAGAAAGAATCAAAGGAATTAGAGATTATTAAAAGTTATCTGCCGCTGGAGATGGGTGCCGACGAGATTGAAATAATTGTAAGGAAAGTTGTTGGTGGCGGAGTGATGGAGTTCGGACAGGTGATGGGAGCGGTAGTTAAAGAAACTAAAGGACGGGCAGAGCCAGGCGTTGTTAAAGAAATTGTTGAGAAAGTGCTAGGGGCAGAAAATGAAAAATAGAAAACCTGCCTGCCGGCAGGCAGGTAGAATCTAGAATGAGGGGGAAGAATGAGGTGGTAGTTGTAGCATTGGACAAAAGGTATAAAAAATTTGAGAAGGATCTAACGAGTAAGACGGAGAAGATCCTTCTTTTTCTAAAAAAGAATGGATTCGGCAAGCTCACCACGAGTGGGGCGCGCCTCGAAATCTATTTGGTGGGCAGTGCGAGAATCAGAAAGTTAAACCGGCAGTACAGGGGGAAAGACGCAGTGACTAATGTTTTAGCATACGGGGCGCCAAAAGATTTTCCCCAGATTAGCTCTCGCTTCTTGGGCGAGGTTTATCTCTGCCCGCCTTATATTAAAAAACGCGGGGAAAATATTCAGTCACTCTTAGCTCATGGTATACTTCATTTAATGGGATTTAATCACGTTAGTGTTGGTGATAGAATGACTATGGAAAAGACAGAAAAGAAACTATTGACATGGCTCAATCCTTAATTTTAGGGCTGGATATTGGTTCAGATAAAGTGAAAGCTGTTATTGCCGAACCGACCGCCGAAGGGCGTGTTGTTTTGCATGCCGGTATAACTCGTCCCTCACGGGGCGTTCGTAGGGGAGTGGTAGTCGACATGGAAGCGGCAGTGGCAGTGGTCGGCGATGTGTTGCAGGAAGTTAAGCAGCTTTCAAAGACAGCGCTTAGAAATGTATATCTTCGGGTAGGCGGCTCGGATGTTCGAACCCAAACCTCGCGGGGCATTACAGCCGTTGCGAGAGCCAATGCCGAAATTCACAGAGATGATATAGATCGGGTTACACGGGCCTCAGAAGCGGTTAATCTTCCCTCCAACCGGATGGTCATTCATACCCTAAAACAGGAATTTATTGTTGATGGAGTAGGCGACATTCAGGATCCGATGGGGATGGTGGGTGCGAGATTAGAGGTGATTAGCTTAATCGTTGACGCATTTCAACCGGCAGTGGCAAATCTTTCAAAATGCGTTGAGCTGGCCGGGGGAAGTATCGGCGCTTTGATCTTCGGCCCAACCGCTTCGGCTTCTTCGGTTTTGACTCACAATCAAAAAGAATTGGGAGTGATTATGATCGATATCGGCTATGGGACAACTGGAATTGCAGTTTATGAAGAAGACAAGCTTTTACACACTAAGGTATATCCTTTCGGGGCGGGGCACATTACAAGTGACTTAGCGATTGCTCTCAAGATTCCGGTGGAGACGGCGGAGAAGGTGAAGCTTTCATACGGTTATGCTCTAGCCAGTGAGGTTTCCAGTAAAGATAAGATTGATTTGGGGAAAATTGATCATGAGGCCAAAGGAGTGCCTTCTCGAAAATTTATCGCCGAAGTAATTGAGTCGCGCCTGTCGGAAATTTACGAAATGGTTAATAAGGAATTAGCTTCTATCGGCAAGGAGAGAAAATTGCCGGCTGGAGCGGTTTTGACCGGGGGCGGGGCCAAGATGCCGGGGATTGTGGAGCTTGCCAAGAGGGAGCTTAAGCTTTCGACCCAGATTGGTTTGCCCAATCGGGCAAGCTTTGAATCCGGCTCCTCCGGCATGGTAGAATTTTTGGAGTCACCGGAGTATGCTTCAGTTCTGGGGCTTATCCTCTGGAATCGGGAGATTCGACCCCCCCGGCGGATGCTCGCTACCGACCACCCGGCGGTTAAATTTTTTAGAAATTTCCTGCCCTAGCGGAGAAATCCCAAATGACAAATTACAAATCTCAAACAAATTATAAACATCAAATTCTAAATACTAAAGTTCGGAAATTAGTATTTGGAGAGTGTTTGTAATTTGGTGCTTGGTGTTTGTGATTTAAGCAAGTATGGCGAAGAAAAAGAAGACGACTAAAAAAACCTCTCCCAGGAAGACCCGGGCTTTTAAGAAAGTCAAAGCGAAACCCACTTCGCCCCGACGCCGCCGAGGCTCTGTCGGGCAAGTGAAGCTTCGAGGGTCAAGGAAGAAGGCGAAGAAAAAAGAGAAGAAGTCAACGATTGTTGCAGCTAAGAGCCCCAAGAAACTTCCTAAAAGGAAAAAGACCCGCCGAAGGGCGAGAAGAAAAACCATTAGCCAGTCCTCTGCTTTTCGAGGAAAGTCATTAGTGAGAATTAAAGTGGTAGGTATCGGTGGAGGCGGCGGCAATGCCGTCACTCGAATGAGAAGGGATTTCCATGCTCGGGGAGTAGAGTTTTTAGTCATTAACACCGATCTTCAAGATTTGGAGTCTTGTGACGCGCACCGAAAACTTCACATCGGCCGTGCCCTCACTAAGGGAATGGGAGCGGGAATGAATCCGGAACTGGGCCAACAGTCAGCCGAAGAGAATCGATCGGAAATTGCCGAGGCGCTCCAAGGAGCGGATATGGTGTTTTTGACGGCTGGCTTTGGCGGTGGAACGGGAACCGGCGCCACCCCTGTAATAGCCGAGATTGCGCGAGAAATGGGCATTTTAACAGTCGCCGTTGTTACAAGACCCTTTGCTTTTGAAGGATCGGCTCGAGGCCGAATTGCCGAAGAAGGGTTGACGAAAGTGAAGGGGAAAGTGGACACCTTGCTCATCATTCCTAACGACAGGATTTTTAATATTATTGATAAAAATACCCCCGTGCTCAAAGCATTTGAGAAAATTGACGAAATTTTGAAGAGCGCGGTTCAAGGAGTGGCCGAGATTATCACTGCCTCCGGGCTTATCAATGTTGATTTTGCCGATGTCCGCTCAGTGATGGCTGATACCGGTGTGGCGGTGATCGGAGTGGGCTACGGCAGCGGAGCAGACAGAGCAGTGAAGGCAATCGGTGAGGCGGTTAATTCCCCTCTGCTTGATATTTCCATTGAAGGAGCGAGAAGCGTGCTTTTTGGAGTGGCCGGGGGACGAGATTTGAAGATGACGGAAATTAATGAGGCGGCGAGAATTATTACCGATGCGGTTGATCCGGAAGCGAAGATTATTTTCGGCGCTTATAATGACCGAAAACTTAAGGCCGGTCAGATTAAGGTGATTGTGATTGCGACCGGGTTTAACGGGATGGCCATGAGGCGTGAGGAGCCCTTGAATTTATTTAACGCTTCACTTGAGCCAATGGATGAGTCCTTGGAGGAAATGGGGGAAACTAAAAGGGCTAAAATTGGTAAAGCGACAACTAATAACCAAACTTTTCCTAAAACTCCGGAGGAAGAGAGTGGGCTCTCCGAAGACATCTGGGAAGTGCCGGCGTTTTTGAGGAGGAAAGGGAAGAGGTAGGATTTGCCCAGTAGCTTACTGTCTGACGGAACCGGGCGTTCTCTGATTCCAGCGATCAGAGCCGCCCTGCGCTCTCGCCCCGATAACTCTCTCCGCCAGTTGGCGGATCGAGGCCGAGCTTATCGGGGCTCCGAGAGCTTCCGCACGACAGCAAGCTACTGGGCTCAGTAAGTGTTTGTATATGGAGAGAAGGAAGCTGCTTATAGTTACTCGATCAAAAGGTAAATTTCCTGAAATTATTGCTCTTCTTGAGGATTTGCCCTTTCATTTTCTTAATTTAAAAGATATTCCAGAACTTCCCGACAATTTTGAAGTCGAAGAACCGGCAATGACTTTTGAAGGCAATGCAACTATTAAAGCTATGACTTTGGGCAAGAAAACAGGTCTTCTTACGCTTGCTGAGGATGCAGGGCTAGAAGTCGATGCGTTAGATGGAAGGCCGGGTGTATATAGCGCTCGTTATGCTCCTGGAACGGATGCAGATCGCTACATGAAGCTACTTTCTGTATTAGATAAAGTGCCGGAAGAAAAAAGAACTGCTAGATACCGAGCAGTAATAGCAATTTATGACCCTAATAACGATAAGGTGAGAACCTGTGAGGGAAGCACTGAAGGTAAAATTATGAAAGAACCTAAGGGAACTGGCGGATTTGGGTATGACCCTATTTTCTTCAGTTCTGAGCTTAATAAGACATTTGCCGAAATGACAATTGAAGAAAAGAATTCTATTAGTCATCGCGGGAAAGCGACTAGAAAAGCCCGAGAAATTCTAAAAGAATATTTCTTGTAGTTCTTTTAGGTTTGGTTTCTCATGTTGCCCTAGTTTTAAATCTAGATTTAAAACTAGGGCAACCTTAATTTTAGCTGTGCTTGAAAAGAGGGAGATGGTGGGAGTAGAGTTGAGGTATATTTCGAGGCAATGAAACTGCTTTTAACGTCAGCCGGATTAACTAATAACTCAATTTCAAAAGCGCTGCTAGGATTACTCGATAAGCCGGCGCAAGAGAGCAATCTTGCATTTATCCCTACAGCAGCTAATGTCGAAGAAGGAGATAAAAGTTGGCTAATCAACGATTTGGTTAACATTAAGAAGCAGGATTTTACGTGTGTTGATATTGTAGATATCTCTGCTTTGCCTGAAACAATTTGGAAGCCGCGCCTTGAAGCTGCCGATATTCTGTTTTTCAGTGGTGGTGACTCCTTTTATCTAATGCACTGGCTTAACAAGTCCGGGCTTACTAAATTATTGCCCGAGTTATTAAAAACAAGAGTTTACGTTGGCATTAGCGCCGGGAGCATGGTGACTGGCCCGAACTTATCTCTTAGCCAATCTAAGCAACTATATGGTAGTACCCGAGGAGATAGCGACAGTCGGGATGTTGAGGGATTATCTTTTGTCGATTTTCTTATTCGCCCTCATTTAAATTCTCCCTCATTTCCGAAAGT
>Ga0209515_10006824_pt1 | contig 14028 bp, 10 predicted proteins | sample Subgroupgradi54m_FD_187454 | JGI IMG/M metagenome (GOLD analysis project Ga0209515, IMG submission 187454) | Subsurface groundwater microbial communities from S. Glens Falls, New York, USA - GMW60B uncontaminated upgradient, 5.4 m (SPAdes)... ...
AGCCGAAAGCTTGGGAATAAGTGAGGGCGTGCTTTCAGGTGTCCTTAGCGGCAATACGTTGCCTGATTATGTTTATGAAAAAATCCGGTCGGCTGAGACAGATAAAATTGTCATTGAGCGGCTTTCAGATAATTGGGGGCGCGTAAAAGCTGGCAAGATTTCCGATGGAGGTGGCCGCAAGATCTCGGTTGCTTGTCCACAGCCCAGTGCGAAACTGGCCGAAGTGATTGGCATACTCTTTGGAGATGGTTCGATTTACGCCAACCCGTCTAAGGGAGTCTATCAAGTAAAAGTTGCTTTAAACATAAAATTGGAGCAGGAATATGGCCGCCAATTTGTCCAGCCGTTGTTTAAGGAATTGTTTGGCTTGGAAGGAAAGGTAGTTTCGGCTCCGCGCATAGGTGTAATGTATTTGTATTTTAGCTCCAGGGAGCTGGTAGGTGTGCTTGGACGTCTGGGAATCCCGCCCGGGCTAGCAAAGCGCAGTGCGGGCATACCCGCTTGGATAAAGGAAAGAGACGACTTCCTTGCAGCCTGCCTGCGTGGTCTGATTGACACTGACGGCTCTATTTTCAGGCTGTCGAAAAGGGACTACAAATTACTTAGAATAAGCTTCAAGAACACGAATTCCAAACTTCTTGAAGATGCGCGCCTTGCTTTCCTCAAGCTTGGCTTTCATCCGAGCAAATTGATTCAAAACAACCAGTTTTTCCTTACCCGAAAAGAGGACGTGCGCCGATATGCGGCCGAAATAGGCTTTAATAATCCCAAAAACAAACAAAGATTAGAGTTTCTCTCATCTAAACTAAACTATAGCCCCGTAGTGTAGTGTTCTTTGGGATGATTTTTTTTGTTTCCTTCCAAAGGCTATACGACCAGCATACCAGGCTCTGAACCTGGGGACGGCAGTTCGAATCTGCCCGGGGCTACTAAAGAGGGACTTCGCATTTCTCACAGGTTTCGGAAATGTTCACCCCCCTCTACCCATCCGTTTACCCGCGCTCCTATATCACTAGCGGATAATTGCCGAACACTTCTTCGACACAACAAGCACTTTCTTCGCTTTTTGCCGTATGTTTTTTCGGCAATGACTCCAGTTTGTGGATAGTGGAATCGTAAGTTTAATAAGCTGAATTCGGGTTTGTTGTTGAAGCAGTTTTCATGTGGCCGGTTGAGGCGATAGGAATTGGCAAATTGAGCGGTTTTTTAAACGCTGCCGTAATTCCGTAAGCCTTAAATAGCCCTGGAGAGTGCTATATACATCAGTCTTTGTCAGACAGTCGACGAACTTTGTAAGTTCGTCAAAAAAAACACCATAGGTGATTTCGTGAATAGTGTCTCAGTCAAGAAAATAACATCTGTCGCGGTAGGCGCGGCTATGCTCGGCGCTGCTTTTGCCGGTGCTGCTGCAACCGTAGACCCGTCGGTAGGCAACTTCAAGTTCTACCAAAACGGAACCCCGACCTTCAAGGTCGTAGTGGGCGCACGCGCCCAGGCAAGCGACTACTGGAATGCTGCCAAGCTCGCTGAACTCTTCGGCAACCTGGCGTACTCCGACAAGGCAGTCGTTGCAGACACGAGCGGCCTTTCCTGCGGCGCAGGAACTGGAAACGCAAGCACTTGCTCTGTAACTGGCAAGGGCGTAACCCTCGAAATAACGACTCCCGCTGGAGCAACTGGGCAGACTGGATCTGTAAGCATAAAAACGCAGCTCTATGACTTCCTTGACGTCTCGCAGGTAACTGCAACCACCACTCGCGTCAACAGTGCAAGCACGTTGATTGGAGATGGAGTCAACACTGGTGGATACTACATTTCAGCCACCAACAACCCCGACATTTCATGGAAGGGCAAGATTGACAACGTAGGCTCCTATACTGTAACTGAGGAGGAAGGCTACTACATAACTGGCAAGTCATACTACGATACCAGCCAGAAGAAATATGTGGCAGACACTGCAAACGTTGCGTACGCAGTCAACTTCACCGACTCAATCCCGTACCACGTTGACTTGGTGAACGGAACTATCACCGGCAGGCCGTCAAACGACGCGTACCTTGCCGCCAACCGCAACGTCAAGTTGCGTTTTCTCGGGCAAGACTATATAATCACTGCCTTCGAGAACACGACTACCAACTCAATCTCTCTTGGTAGCCAGGCCGTTGCCCTTCAAATGAAGGTAGGCCAGAGCGTAAAGCTTGGAGACAAGGAAATCAGGATGGTCCAGATCTCACCGATCGGAACCACCTCGAGCGTCCTGCCCCCTGCTTACTTCGAAATCTGGCAGAACGGCACCAAGATCGACTACTTTTCAATGAACAAGGACACTGCAAACTACAACAAGAATGGAGTCATTCTTGACGTGCGCGACGTGTTCGTGGGCGGCGGCGACAGCTCTTACGCTGACATGGTTGCCTACTCATCGTCTCTTACTTTGACCAGCGGCCAAAAGATGTCGTTCGAAGGAGACGATGCGACCACCAAGATCAACGACGACGCCAACTGGATTGCAACGCTTGCTTTCACAACCAAGACCGTTGGAACAGTGAGCTCAACTGGTGGAGCCATAAAAGCCCTCCAGCAAATAAGGCTGACCCGTTCGACTTCCTCGAACAAGCTTGCCGCTGGCGACAGCTTCAAGTTGGTTGAAAAGCCGGTCTCAAAGCAGCTGACCTTCACTGGAGTGGAGCCAATTGACACCGACACCCTGCGAGTCATTGCGGGTGGCACCAACAGGTACACTGTAACGCCAAACAATGCCTCGGGCATAAACACCTCGGGAAGCACTGGTGGCTTGGACCGCGACATCAACGTAACCTGGCTCAAGTCGGGTTACTCGAGCGCCTTCCAGATAAACGGAATCAGCGTTGACACGTTGCTCATCGACGAGTTCAATGGCAACATACTCTACAAGGACCCCAACAGCGCCAACTACACAAACGTCGGCACTGAAAACAACAACGTGACGTACTACTACCCGTCAACAACCGCCTCGGGCGCAATCCAGGTAATAACCAACCTGACGAAGTCTGCACTGAGCGCGTCCAACACGACTATACCGAGCACAAACTGCTCCAACATTGGTGCGGCATCCACGAACTTGACGGCAACCAGCGTAGTCACAATATACGCTGTAGACGCTGCAGGCGGCTGGTCCAAGCCGGTCAACATCACCAACCAGCACATTGGTGGAATGAACTTGACTTTTGGAACAACCACTGGAGCACAGAAGTACAACGTGTTCGTCTCGAACGCAACCGGAGCATACCCTGCAATGCTCAACTCGACTAGTGCGCCTCAAATCGACATCACTAGCGCGTTGACCAACTCGGTAATCTGCTTTGGCAACAGCTCCTCGGTAATGTCACTGCCTTCCGAAACTTCGGGTACAGCCATGAAGGTAAGGATCCGCGAGCCTACAACCGACAACAGCGCAACGCTGGACGGATACTACGAATTCGACTTGTTCCGAAACGACGCGAGCTATCTCTACAACAGCTCGCAGACGGGAGCTTTGACATCCACTTATGCTGCAGGCGCAACTGGTGTGTCAAACACGCTGTCCTCTCTAGTCTCTGGAGGCGCATCCTACGAACAGGGCTTCGTTGACCCGGCTGGCGGAAGCATGTCTCTCTTGAGCTTGACTGAAGTGAACGTCAAGTACCCCAAGAAGCTGGCTCACGCAGTGTGGACCTTCGGATCGCCCAGCACAGTCAACGTGACTGCTGGTGGAGCAACCGTGACGAGCAAGACGCTCGCTGAAGTTGAGAGCTACGCTCTCGGCGGCGGCTACAGCGTCAAAGTGCTCAGCGTTGCAGGTTCGGCTTCATGCGCTGGTGCAGGTGGCAAAGCAGGCGCCCTTTCAGGCACTGCAACTTGCGCGCCCGCATCCGGTGCAGTCGTTACCCCGCTCAACCCGGCAACCGACTCGCTTGTCGTAATGGACTCGCAGGCTGGTGGAGTTGGCCCCGCAGTAGTTGTGGGAGGCCCGTTGGTAAACACTCTCTCTGCAAACACGCCTGGTGCTGCTGCAATCGCAAGCGCCCCCGGACAGTCTGGAGTTAGAGTGGTTGGCGACAAGGTATTCGTTTACGGATACACTGCAGCTGACACCACCGACGCAGTCGACGCCCTCATCAACTGGGTAGCCAGCCAGAGGGACGCCGTAAGGGGAGTCTAAGCAGGCTTCCTTCATTTTTTCTTTTTTTGAAGTGTGGAAGGCTTTGCGGCCTTTCCACGCATTACCTTTTTTACGCTTGCTTTGATTGTTCCACCTTCAACTGAAAGTTTGCGCTTCCCACAGTTTCGGCCAATCCATTGCAGTTCACTTCCCCACGTTTTCAACTTCACGCAGCTTGCTTTCGCCCTGCCTTTCGAGTCTTCTACGCTTTTAAAAGCCTTTACGGTCAATAAGTTACTTGCAACGCCCTGCGCATTGGCGCTGTTTGCGCGCTGCGTGCTTTAAAGCCTGTTGCATCAGCAGCTTGTTTGCTTCAACGCTGCAAAGCGTTCTAATGCGGGGCATGCAGATGCGTATGTTATAAGTGTGGTTTGAATGGTTGACTTTAGAAAGCCCGGCGTCATTATCGCATTGGCAACGATTGCCTTGTTCGTACTATCCATGTTTGCGGTTTTGCTTTCAACTCCTAATGCCGGCCAGCCCGGCGGCACTGCACGCCCTTCGCCAACTGCGGCAGGTGATTCGTTTTCTGGCTCTGGCCGGGCGATTGGCATCGTTACTTCCCTCTCCAAGGACTTGCTGGTGCAATGCAATTCCACCAAGTTTACAGCACTGCAAGAGCAGGTGCTCTCCAAAGTTGTTGGAGTAGAGGGCGTGATAGAGGTTGCAGACCGCCTGGCAGCTGCCTCAATAAGCTCTAATTTCTCTTCCAACGAGAGCCTTGCAAGGCAGGTGATTTTCCAGGTGCAAGTTGCGCTCTCCCCTTACTGCACGCTGGCAGTGCTGCGCAAGGGTTCGGTTGAAGTCAATGGCTCTGTTACGCTTGTTTCCGACGACGGGAAGAAGAATGCAACCATTTACTCCCGCGAGCTAGACGCCCTTGGGAACTTGCTCGGCTCCGGCGGCCAGGGAGTTCCAGCCTACTTGCAGCCTGGTGCTCAAGTCAACGACACTGCCAGGTTGGTAGTGTTGGCGCAGCTTTCAGGCGGCAAGGTAGCGCAGTGGTTTGCGCAGCAGGCGGAAGAAACTGCAACGAGGGTTGTGTCGAAGACTGCCGGTGCGAGCGTTGAAAAATTGCTTCCCCAGCTTTCAGTTGAAGCGCCAATAGCGTGGAAGGAACGCAGGGTCAATGCTTCGGTGGTTGTCGCGCAGGCAAACCAGAGCGGCAATTACTCTATTGATTCCTTTGATTACTCGCCAGTCAATGCGATAGTATTTTTGGATGCGTTCAATCAGTCAAGCAACGCCAGTGACGCGCAAATTGCCGCACTGCGGAAACTTGCTTTTGTAAAGCAAGCCGGCCTTCAGCCCGACTCTTCAATGCTTGTGCTGGTTGCAGAAAATTACTCTGACGCCGACGGCTTTGCGAGGCTTGCGCTGCAAAACAATTTCAGCGGAAGGATTTCTTTCCCCAACTCAACTCTCTATGCTGCAGTTTCGTTCCAGAACGCCTCGCTCTATCCTGCAGCTATATCGCAGCTGCGCTTTGAATTCGGGCCTGCTGCAAGCATTTGGAGAGAGGCAGAGATTTCGCCGGTTGACCGCGCGGCTTTAAGCGCAGAACTTGGATTGGCCCTGCCGGGCGTGCTCCCAGGGCAGGTTGAGGCGGGCGTGCAAGAGCATGACTTGGTGTCTGCGGAATACAGGTTTTTGGCGCGCGGGACAAGCGTGCTGCAAGGCCAGGCGCGGCAAGTGCTGGGAAGCGAGGTTATAGGCGCAATGCAAAGGGGAGTTAAGCCTGCTCATTGAAAAGAAATACCGTGGTTTATTTGATATCAAGTGACGCGCATTTAGCGCAGGATGAAAAAATCGAGAGGCCCTCTGTATTGCTAAAGGGCAATTATTCTTACGCAACTCAAAAGTTTGCAAAAGGAATCAACTTGGCGTGGGGAGTGTTGTTGCAATGGCCGCAGTAGTTTCAAAAGGGGATTTTGTGGAAATGTCTTTCACCGCCAGCATAGCCGGCGGGGAAGTGTTTGAAAAAACAGGGAAGCCGCTTTTAATTGTAGTTGGCGCAGGCCAGGTAATAGCCGGCCTCGACGAGCTGCTTGTAGGCACTTCCGAAGGCGTGCAGAAAAGCGCTACAATACCTAAGGAAAAGGCGTTCGGCGAGAGAAAGCCCGAAATGGTAAAGCTCATTCCCTTCAACGAGTTCCAAAAGCACGGAGTGTCGCCTGTTGCAGGAATGCCCGTAGACATTGACGGCGTGCCAGCGCGGGTGCAAAGCGTGAGCGGCGGCAGGGTGAGGATAGACTTCAACCCCGAGCTTGCAGGATACGACTTGCACTACGATTACAAAGTGGAGAAAGTCATTTCCTCGCCAGAGGCGAAAGTAGACGCGCTCAAAACGCACGTGCTTGAAAAGAATGGCTCTGCCGAGCTTTCAGGCAAAGTGAAAGTTTCCTTTGACAAGCAAACCGGCGTTGTGACTCTAACGGTGCCGGATTCGGTTGCAAAAAACACCGATTACCTTGTTGCAAAGACGCACTTTGTCGCACAGGCGCTAGGCCACGTGCCAGAAGTGAAAAACGTGCTTGTAAACGAGGAGTACTCCAAAGCAAACTTGAAGGAAGAAGAGAGCAGCTAGAGCAGTTTTTTTCTCATTTGCCGGGTGCGGGCTTGATTTTTGCGCCAAAAACCGCACTTAGCTTTAAATATTTTGCGCCGCTATATGTTTCCGCAATCCGAAGTTTTTTCCGCAGTAATTTTTCCCATAGCTGAAAGTGGGCATCGGAAAAGTTGCTTAGTTTAAAGCTTTCACGCCGCAAGGCACAAGTGGGGTTTTATTATGAGTGAAGAATCGCATTACCAAAATCATTTCAAGGGAACCACTACCGTGGGAATAGTTTTTGACAAGGGAGTAATCGTTGCGGCAGACAAGCGCGCGACAATGGGTTCGTTCATTGCAAGCAAGGACGTAGAGAAAGTGCTGGCAGTTTCAGACAGCATTGTGGTAACCACTGCGGGTGGAGTGGGCGACGCGCAGTCGCTAGTGCGGCTTATGCGCGCAGAGCTAGAGCTCTACAAGCACTCTCGCGGCCGTGACATGACTGTAAAGGGCGCGGCAACGCTGCTTGCAAACGTCTTGCAGGGCAACAAGTACTATCCTTACCTAGTGCAGATAATCGTCGCGGGCTTTGATGACTCGCCGCACCTCTACGACGTGGATTTAATGGGTGGCTTGCTTGAGGAGAAGTACACTTCAACTGGAAGCGGCAGCGTAGTCGCATACGGGATACTTGACGCAGGCTTCAAGCCCAACTTGAAGGAAGACGAGGCAGTCGCGCTTGCAGTCAAGGCAGTGCGCAGCGCAATAAAGCGCGACAGCGCAACCGGCGAAGGGGTGGACGTCATCATTGTCAGCAAGGACAAGATGAAGCGCCTAAAGGAATCCGACGTTGCAGGCCCGAATGCAGCCTAAGCAGTTGCTTTCGTTTTTGTACAGCGGCTTTTCCGCCACAGTGTGTTTTTAGCGTATGAAATCCCCCAAGGAATTCTAGAAGCGCAAGAATATTCCGTTTAGTTTTTTTGTTTTTCGAAAAAGGCGTTAGTGCCCAGGATGGCGTTTTCGCCTAAATTAAAGTGTTTAGATTTGTTTTGAGGAAGGTGGGTTTTTTGACTGATATTTTCAAGCAACTGGAAGAGCAAGTGGCAGCAATTCTGCCAGCATCGTGCGAGCTGACAAAAGTCGAGGTGGAAGGCCCGCAAGTGGTAATCTACCTGAAGAACATGCGCGCTTTCTACCAAGACGAGAATTTCATAACAAAGATTGCATCGCGCCTGCGGAAGAAAGTGGTGGTGCGCGCAGACTCCAGCATACTAATGCCGATTGAAAAGGCGCTGGCGCACATAAAAAGCGTAGTGCCCATAGAGGCCGGCGTAAAAGACATAAAGTTCGACCCCAACTTCCACGAAGTGCTCATTGACGCAATGAAGCCCGGCCTTGTAATAGGCAAGGGCGGCAACGTGCTAAAAAACATCATCGTCAACACCGGCTGGTCGCCGCGCGTGCTGCGCTCTCCCACAATGCCGTGCGAAACCATAACCGCAGTCCGCAACTCACTTCTAGAGCAAAGCGAGCAGCGAAAGAAATTCCTCACTTCAGTTGGAAAGAAGCTCTACGCTGGCGGAAAGCCCAGCGAGTGGGTGAAAATGACTGCCTTAGGCGGTTTTCGAGAAGTAGGCCGAAGCTGCTTCCTTCTTTCAACTCCATCAAGCAACGTGATAATTGACTGTGGAATAAACGTCGACCCATCCGACCCATCAAAAGCGTACCCTTACCTCAACGCAATGAATTTAGGCCTGGATCAAATAGACGCAGTAATTTTGAGCCACGCCCACCTAGACCACTGCCTTCATCCAGATTCTCTTGTGCAGCTTGCCAACGGCGAGATAAGGCGCATAGAAGATTTGGGCAGCGAGGGGGCGGAAGTTGTTTCCTACGATTTCGTAGCAGGAACTTCGGCAGCCGCAGTTGCCCGAAAAGGCGTTACCCAAAAGCCTGAAATGCTGCGAATCAAAACCAATTTGTTCAATATCAGCGCAACCCCCGAACACAGGTTTTTCGTTGTCAACGGACTCGACGTTGGGGAAAGGCGCGCAGGAGAAATGCGTGAGGGAGACTTTGTCGCCGCCCTGCGCTCCAACACGTTCGAGGGAAGCCCGCGCCAGCAGCTGCCTTTAATTGAAGTGCAGGAACTCGTGCAAATTTCCGAAAAAGGCCGGCGGAAAATGAGGGAAAAACGCGAGTCGCTAGGGCTGGCTAGAAAACAAGTTGCCGCCAAGGCGGGAGTGGCAGACTATGCGTATTCCTGGATGGAGTCGGGCAAGCACAAGCCTTCCAGGCATTTGTTTGAACTCTGCATTAAGGCGCTGCAAATGCAGTTGGAAGAAATTGAGGGTGAATGCTCTTTGGTCAAAACCGTTAGCTTGCCGACGCACGCCAGCGAGGAATTCTGCCAGTTTTTGGGTTACGTGCTGGGAGACGGCAACCCGCACTTTCCAAAACCCGATGCGCACAGCAACGACTTGGCTGTCACGGACAAGGACATGCAAAACCTCGAGTTTTACGCGCAACTGGCTGCCGGGCTCTTCCAAACCAAGCCGAGATTTTCGTTCAAGGCCAGCTTGAACCGCGGCAGCAGGAACAGGGTGTTCTTCTCCTCGTACATAACCAAATTGTTGTTTACTTTGGGCGACTCGATTTTTGCCCGAAGCAGGCAAAGGCGCATACCCAAAATGATTCAAGCCGCTTCCAACAACGAGTTGGCGGCTTTCTTCCGCGGCTTGTTCGACGCCGAAAGCTCGGTCGGCCACCACTCGATAAGGCTGGCGTCCGCAAGCGAAATGCTCGTGCGCGTGGCGCAGATGCTGCTGCTGCGGTTGGGCGTGCAAAGCTCGATTGAAGAGCGGCACGACGCTTCTTCAAAAACGTTCTCCGCAGGCCCGGCTTACTACCTGACTATTACCCACCCGGCGTCGCTCCGGCTCTACGCCGGGAAAATAGGGTTTTCCTCCAAAGACAAGGCTGGAAAGCTCGAAAGGCTGCTTGCTAAAATAGGGAAAGCGCGTTCCGAGAAAGTTGACCTCGTGCCCCTGGACGGAAAGGTTCTTAGGCGGCAGCTCGCGGAAGCGGGGCTTTATGAAACCGATTTCGACTCGAGGATTTCCAGGTACTGGAACGAAAAACACGCGCCCAGCAGGGCGGTAGTCAACAGGATGGTTGAAGCGATTGAAAAACGCATTTCGGGAATTGAAGGCACTTCCTCCCGCGAAATACTGCGCGTCACGCAGCACGAACTCGGCCAAGCTGCAGGAGTTTCCCAAAAAACAGTTTCGTTGCTTGAGCACGGGGGTTTGCAGGCCGGAACCGAAGTTTCGCGCAAGATGCGGGATTTCCTGGTGCAAGCCAGGCAGTCGCGGCTGGAGAAAGCTAGGCACCTGTTGAGCCAACTGCGAATGCTCTGCTCCGAAGAACTGGCTTGGGTCAAAATAAAAAGCATCCGGACGGAAGCGCCGCCTGAAAAAGTCTATGACTTGAACGTGCCCGGCTACGAAAATTTTGTGGCCGACGGCTTTATAGTCCACAATTCAGGCTTTATCCCCTACCTGTACGCTTACGGGTACGAAGGGCCAGTTTACTGCACCCCTCCCACGCGCGACATGATGATACTCCTCCAGCAGGACTGCGTGAAAGTAATGAACTCCGAGGGAGGAAAGGCGCCTTACGGCGAGCGGGACATCAAAAAAGAGCTTGGCCACGTGATAACACGCGACTACGGCGAAGTGACCGACGTCACAAGCGACATCCGCTTTACCTTCCACAACGCCGGGCACATGGTTGGCTCTGCAATGGTGCACGTGCACATCGGCGAAGGGCTGCACAACCTAGTTTACTCCGGCGACTTGAAGTACGGAAAAACCAGGATTTGCGACGCGGCAACAACAGTGTTCCCCCGCGTGGAAACATTCATGATGGAAGCCACTTACGGAGGGAGAAACGACGTAAAGCCCAGAATCGAGGAAACTGAAGCAAAGTTCTGCGACCTAGTCTCGCAAATCGTGTCAAAGCGGGGGAAAGTGCTCGTTCCAGTCATTGCGTCGGGCCGCGCGCAGGAAATAATGTGCGTGCTTGAAGAGCACTTCAAGGACCCCGACTTTGTAGTATACATTGACGGGATGAGCAAGGAAGCCTCCGCAATACACACTGCATACCCGGAGTACCTGCGCCGCACGCTCCAGAGGCGCATTTTGCAGAACGATTCCCCGTTCGACAAGCCCATGTTCAAGAGCGTGGAGAACAACGACCACCGAAAGCAGATTGCAGAAAGCGACGAGCCCTGCGTAATCATCGCCCCCTCGGGAATGCTCAACGGCGGCCCATCGCTGCAGTTCCTTAAAATGCTTGCGCACGACCCCAAAAACGCGCTGGTGCTTGTAAGCTACCAGGGCGCTGCCACTGTAGGCAGGCGCATCCAGCAAGGCGAGAAGGAAGTGCCGATTTCCGACCGCCACGCCTCCAAGCAGGACACGCTCAAGGTAAACATGCAAGTCTACAGCATGGAGGGCTTCTCAGGGCACTCCGACCGCTCGCAGCTGCTCAACTTCATCCGCAGCGTGCGGCCCAAGCCCTCGCGCGTGTTCACAATGCACGGCGACGGCGAGAAATGCGACGAGCTAGCCCGCACGATCAACAAGATGATGCACATCGAAACCCGCGTGCCAATGTGCCTGGACAGCATGAGGCTCAAGTAGAGGCATAGTGGGTGTTTGACTCTTTCAACCATGTTTTTTATTCCCCTGGAGCCTAGTGGTTTTAATGAAAAAGCAGATGCGCCTTCTAATAACCGGAACGCCTTGCGTTGGCAAAACCACGCTTGCGGCAGAGCTTTCAAGGCAGCTTGACTGCCCGCTGGTGAGCGCCAACGATTTGGCAGCGCAGCTGGGATGCTGTAAGCTTGACAAAAAAGACGGCGTGCGGGAAGTGGACTTGAAGGTATTGCAAAAGCACCTCAAAAAGCTCTTGGAAGAAGTTAGCAAACGAAAGGAAAGCGTGGTTGTAGAAGGGCACTTGCTCTGTGAGATGAAATTGCCGTGCGAGAAGCTATTGGTGTTGCGCTGCAATCCCCTGGTTTTGGAAAAGCGCTTCAAAAACCGCAAGTACGCTAGCAGAAAGGTTTCAGATAACTTGCTTTCGGAAATTCTTGATTACTGCCTTCTAAAATCCGAGGCAAACTATCCGGCTGCAAAAATAGTGCAGCTTGACGCTTCAAAGCCCCCTTCTGCAAGCAACGCGCTCAAAAAGCTGGATTCGGGGAAGAGTGGCAAGGTGGACTGGAGTGGGCTGCTTGTTTCCAAGGAATTCTCTGGAAGATACGTTTTTTAAGCAGTTTAAGCACAATACCTTTCGTAATTTGGAGCTTATTTTGCTTGAATTCGGCGCAAAAAGCGCTTGGAAAGGTTTATAAAGCTCATATTGGTATAATGATTGACTTCCAGATGGAAGCTTGAATTTGAGGTGAACCCCGACATGTCTTTGACAAAGCTTTACTTGACTGCATCCGCAGAAAAAGATGATGATGAGGATGACTTGGATGAGGATGAAGAGTGGGATGACGACGAGCAGGAAGATTCAGACGAATAGATGGAAGCTTGATTTTGAGGTGAAACCCGGCATGTCTTTGACAAAGCTTTTCTTGAAGGCATCCGCAGACGATGACGATGAGGATGACTGGGACGAGGATGAAGAGTGGGATGACCAAGAGGAAGAAGGCTCAGAAGCATACTGAGCAACTTCTCAAGCTCAAGCCTTCCCACCGGCGCTTCCTGAAAAAACCATTCGGGCAGCTGTGCACCCAAAAAAGCGCGTTGCTCTCCGCGCGCAAGGCCCGCTTCACCGTTTCAGTTGGCGATGCCACCACCTTATTCTTTCTTTCAAACTCTTTTGCCCCAAACGTATCCATAGTTGACTTTCTCGAAAAGCGTTCTCCAACCAGCGAAAGCCACAGGGAGCAGATACTTTCCGCAGGCTACGGCGAAACCTTTGTTGCATCCAACCCCCCAGGCACGCTTTCACAGGGTGCGCTGCTTGCAGTCAAGGAAGCAATCTCGTTTGCAAGCAAGAGCGCGCGCAGCAGCTCCAAGCGCACTGCAAAGCCCGCCAACGCGTTGATTGCAATAGTTGGCGAAGAGGACTTGGTTTTCCTTGCCGCAGCCCTGCACGCCCCTCCCGGCGCGTTCATTTTCTACGGCCAGCCCGGCAAAGGGATAGTTGCCTTCGAGTGCACCCGCGAGTCCAAAATAAGGGTAGAGCGAGTTTTGGGCGAAGCGTTTGAGTAAAGAATTAGATTTGGCTGGTGGAGTGGCTTTCAATTCTATTTTTTCTTTCCGCCAAAGCCCATTGGCTTTCCGTACTTTGAGTAGCTTTTCAGCCCAGAGGGCAGTTTCGGCTGTGTCTGGCGCTTCTGCATTTCTTCTTCAGCTTGCTTTGTTTCCATCATCTGCAATGTGATTGCGTCGGTTGGAATGCCGTCTTCTTTCTTGAAGCCAATTTTTGCAATCGCGTCGAAAAGCTTTTTCTCGCTTGCCTCGCGCACCTTGGTGTAATATACTGGTGGGAGCGAAAATTCAACCATCCCCCCGAATTCAGTTACGTCGTATACTGTAACGCCTATCTCGAAGTACTTGAACCACCACGCCTTGTACTCGCGTTGGATTGCCTCCTGGTAGCCCATTTGCTTGAAGTCCTCCATTATCTTAAAGCCCGAGGAAACCTCAAAACCGAGCCTGTCCTCTTCCTGCAGCATGTAGGATTCTGCAACAACGGTTTCGTGCTCGGTTTTCTTGTCGGTTCTCACAAGGAAGTAGCCAAAAACGTTTTCTCCAAATTCTTTTGCGTAAACTGTCTCAAAGTACTCTCCGCCTCCAAGGAAGCGCGCGCGCAGCCTGCTTTTAAGCCAGCCAACCGCCTGGTCGGCGTCCTCAACAGGGAAGGTAATCCTCTCTTCAAGCAGCTTCCACTTCAGCTTGTGGTCCTTGGGCTTTTTCCTTATGCCAAGCAACCCATCAAGTGTTTCCAGCAAACCCATTTTTTACACCACAATTTTGCATTGCTTTTCTTTACGAGATTTAGGCTACACTTCAATAGTAAGATGGCTTGTATTTTACTTCATCTTCCGCCTTTTCTTTTTTATCTTCTTCGCTTGGCGCGCTTGCAGATGCGGCTGCCTGCTCTATTTCATCCATTTCCGCCTGTTTTTTCTCAGGGCCGCTGTCGCCCTTCCTTGTAAAAACGAACGCAAGCAGTATTAAAATCGCTATTCCCGAGCCGGCCAGCACCGCCTCCCTTG
>Ga0209515_10006826_pt1 | contig 14028 bp, 6 predicted proteins | sample Subgroupgradi54m_FD_187454 | JGI IMG/M metagenome (GOLD analysis project Ga0209515, IMG submission 187454) | Subsurface groundwater microbial communities from S. Glens Falls, New York, USA - GMW60B uncontaminated upgradient, 5.4 m (SPAdes)... ...
CGAACCCCGTGTTGAAGCGGTTCTTCGCCGGCCAGTTGATGTCGTTGATGCTCGTCCCGGCCGTGAAGTTTGCGATCGTCGGCATCCACTGATACGAGTAATTCGCGAACACGTTGACGAAACGATTCGCCGACGCGTCCACGCCAAGCTCCACGCCCTTGTCCTTGACGGTGCCGATGTTCAGATACGTGAACTGCTTCGGCAGGATGACCGGCGTCGGCAGGTTGGCGATCACCGTGAGGATCGCCGGCGGCAGCGGCCATCCCGGCGGCGGATTGGTCGCCCCATAGAATCGCACCGGCGTGAAGTAGATCCCGTCTTTCGTGTTGTTCCAGTACACCGCCGCGGTGAGATTGGCGCGCTTGCGGACGACGCCGCTGTACCCAAGCTCGTAGGCCGTCATCGTCTCCTGCTTGAGATTCGTGTTGCCGATGGCGCCGATGGGAAAGACGAACGGCGACAGCGACGGCAAGGGCGCCAGCGCCCTCAAATCCACCGAATTCAGGATCGTCGTCTGAATGTTGTTGTTGACGAACGACGGCGCGCGGAACGCGCGGTTGAACGACACGCGGAACGTGTTGGCCGCGTTCGGCTTGATCATGAAGGTCGTGCGCGGCGAGAAGACGGCGTCGCTGATCGACGAAAACTTGTCCACCCGTCCGCCGACGACCCAGCGGAAGTGGCTGCCGAGAAAAACCTCGTCCTGCGCGTACGCGCCGCCCTCGTTGCGGGCGTTGCCGTTTGGCGCCAGCGAAATGTCGAACGTGTTGTGGCGGTAGTTGCCGCCGTAGCTGACCACGTTCTTGGTCCCGAACGCATGGACGTCGCCCGCTTCGAAGTCGAACGTCTTCGTGTTGAAGTCGAGCGGGAGCGGCTGGCCCGTCGTCCCGCGCGCCAGCAGGTTCGACGCGTTGCCGTTGAGAAGATTCGTGAAGAACGCGACGCGCCGCCCGCCCTTCTGGTAGCGCGTCGTCAGGTACGTCATGTGCGAGCTCTTGTCGATGTCGAACGGCCCGATGCCGCTGTGAATGATGCCGCCTGTTCCCGCCACGCCGCCTGATACGGTGACTGTGCCACCGCCCGTGATGTCGTAATCGACGCGGCCGTCGAACTTCGGCTGCGAGGTGCCCTGGTTGGTGAAGCTCGGGTAGGGCGTGCGGAAGACATTCGGCAGCGTTCCGGTAGGACGCGGCAGCGGGTCCTGCGTGAGATAGCCCGCCGAGACCTTGTACGCCCAGCGGCTGTCAACCGCCTGCGCGTGCGCGCCGTTGACGTAGAACAGCGAGCCCGTGCTCTGGTCGCGTCCCGTCACGTTGCGGTTGAACGCGCCCGCGCCAATCGTGAACGTGTTCGCGCCCTGCGCGGCAATTTCGCGCGGCGACCTGGTGATCACGTTGACCACGCCCGTCATCGCGTTGGCGCCCCACACGGCGGACGCGGGGCCGCGAATGACCTCGATCTGCTTGATGTCGTTCGGATTGGTCGGCACGAGATCCCACATCACCATGCCGAAGAAGTCGAGATAGATGCTGCGGCCGTCGACCAGCGCGAGCTGCGAGGTGGCCAGCGTCGATGTCGCGCCGCGCGTCGTGAGATTGATGTCGCGCGCCGACGACTGCGTCACGTTCACACCCGGCACCGCGCGCAGCAGATCGCCGATGTTGGTCGCCGGCGAGTTCTGGATCGTCTCGGTGGTGATCACGCTGACGGCGGCGGGCGCGTTGACGAGCTGCTCTTCGTTTCTCGATGCGGTGACGACGACCTGCTCTTCGTAGGTGACGTCCTTGTTGGCGTTCTGATCGTTTTGAGTCGTCTGCTGTTGCGGTTGCTGCGCGTTTGTTCCAGTCTGGGCCAGTGCAGGTGCAGCAAGCGTGACCACGAGGGCGGCTGCGGCAAGACGCACGATCATAAGCGGTCCTCCTCGGAGGTGTTGTGGGGGAATGAGCAGGCGTATTGTGGGACTCAGTCGCAGGCGAACGCAAGCACACTGCGTGGTAAGATGCACGTCCGTGCGCCCGTAGCTCAGTTGGATAGAGCGCCGGACTTCGAATCCGTAGGCCGCAGGTTCGAGTCCTGCCGGGCGCGCCAGCCTTCGCTCGCGCGCATCTCAATCAGGCGCCCTTAGCTCAGCTGGATAGAGCGTCGGCCTCCGGAGCCGAAGGCCACAGGTTCGAATCCTGTAGGGCGCGCCAACAAAACGTCACCAAATCGATTTCTCGAACAAAATCGAGCATCAGGCATCGGGTCCCAATCCCTCAGGTGCCGTCCTGATGCGGCAGTTTTGCCGTGGCAAACGAGCGTTTGCCACACGGCGTTAAATTGGAAATGTCGGCTAAAAACCAGAAGGGCAAAAAAGAAAAACTCCTGTTGTAGCGCACTGATAATGTCCCCTTCTGCGCGAAATAGAGATGTCCCCCTAAGCTGGCGATCTCGAAGGAGGTCGCTGTTTGGGAAGGACCGGCATGAGCACGACAGAGCTGGGGCGCGTGGAAGTGTTGGCGCGGGTGAAGGCAGGGACACTGACGCTGAAATCCGCGGCGGTGTTACTGCACGTGAGCTATCGCCAGGCGAAGCGAGTGGCGCGGCGGTACCGCGCGGAAGGGCCGAAAGGGGTGCGGCATCGAAGCGTGGGACGGCCCTCGAATCACGCCCGGACGGCGATCGAGCGCGAACGGGCGATGGCGCTCGTGCGGGAGAAGTACAGCGGACCGGTCGGTGAGCGATTCGGCCCGACGCTGGCCGCTGAGCACCTGGCCAGTGAAGACGGCCTCACGGTCCATCACGATACGTTGCGGCGGTGGATGCTGGCCGCGGGCTTATGGAGTCGCGCCCGCAAGGGCTCGCCCCACCGTCGGCGGCGGGAGCGGAAGGCGCACTTCGGCGAGCTGGTGCAGCTCGATGGCAGTTTCCACTTGTGGTACGAGGCGCGCGGGCCGCAGGGCTGCTTGATGACACTGGTCGACGATGCCACCAGTCGCACCCTCGGCCGGCTCGGTGACCACGAAACGATTTGGGCGGCGGCCGATGTGCTGCGGCGCTGGATCGAGCAGTATGGGGTGCCGCACGCCCTCTATACCGATTGGAAGAACGTCTATGTGCGGACGCCGACGGCCGAGGAACAGATCACGGGCGTCGTGCCGCGGACGCAATTTGGCCGCATGTGCGCCGCGCTGGGGATCCAAATCATCGCGGCGAGCTCGCCGCAGGCGAAGGGCCGAGTGGAGCGCAATCACGGGACGCATCAAGACCGGTTGGTGAAGAAGCTCCGGCGGCTGGGCATTGCGGATGCGGCGGCGGCGAACACCCTGTTGGAGACGACGTACTTGCTCGAGCACAACGCGCGCTTCGCCCAGCCGCCGGCGTCGCGCGAGGATTTCCATCGGCGGATCCCGCCACGGACGACGCTCGATCGGATCTTCCAACTGGAAGAGACCCGCGTGCTCTCCAACGATTGGGTCGTCCGCTATGCCACGCGGTACTTGCAAGTGACGCGGCAGAGCGGCCACGTGCCGGTCCGCAGCACGGTGGTCGTCCGCGAAGCGGTCAATGGCGCGATTGAAATCCGCTATCGCGGTCGCCTCATGCGATGGACCGAGATTGCGGCGCCGGCCCCCCCGCCGACGGCGGCACGTGCCGGGGTCCCCGCGGCGGCATCTGCGAGCGGCCGTCGTCGCTGGCACCCGAGCGCGGAGCATCCCTGGCGCCGCGACTACCCGGCGATTCAGCACGGCGTCGTGACCCTTGCGCGAACCGGCCGATGACGAAGAGGCCGATGGACCCTGCCGGAGCCGTGGACGCACACGACGCGCCCACCGCTCCTTGGAAAACTCCGAGAACGAGTTTTCCACAGCGCCCACAGGCCGTACGTGCGGTTTCTCCGTTCAGAGTGAAGAACCAGAGGGGACATTTCTATTTCGCTAAGGATGGGGACATTTCTATTTCGCGTTGACACTATCGTGTACGACTCCTTGACACCGGCTGGGACGGGTCCTATAGTCGCCGTCCACTGAGCACGGTTCCGGCTTAAGACGGACCTGCGTGGAGGCTCCTCATGCGTGGATTGCGAATCGTCGCATTGTTGGTGGTTGTTTTTGCCGGCGTGCCGGCGATCGTAAGCGCCCAGGCATCGATTGCCGGGCAAGTGAAAGACGCCTCGGGTGCCGTATTGCCGGGCGTCACCGTCGAGGCCTCGAGCCCCGCGCTCATCGAGAAGGTCCGGTCGGTGGTGACCGCCGGTAGCGGCCAATACCGCATTGAGCTTCTGCCTCCCGGCACCTACACGGTGACGTTCGCGCTGCCCGGTTTCAGCACGGTGAAGCGCGAGGGGATTCAGTTGACGGGCACCTTCACGGCCACCATAGACACCGAGCTTCGCGTCGGCACGGTCGAGGAGACGATCACCGTCAGCGGCGAGACGCCGATCGTTGACGTCCAGAGCGCCACGCGGCAGCGCGTCATCGACCGCGAGCTCATTGACAAGTTGCCGACCGGCCGCTCGCCGTTTGCGCAGATGGCGCTCATCCCCGGCGTCACCGTGTCCGCCGCCAATCAGGACGTGGGAGGAGCGACGCAGCTCTCGGGCGCTATTGCCATGCAGATCCACGGCACCACTGGCGCCTCCCAGTTGCTGCTGGAGAACGGCCTGTCAACGGCAGCGCTGATTTCGCCGGCGAATTCCCAGATCACGTTCAACATGGCCGCGGCGCAGGAGATTGCCGTCGACTACTCGGGCGGCGGGGCCGAGAACAACGCCGGTGGCGTGAAGATGAACGTGATTCCGCGAGAAGGGGGCAATACCTTCAACGGCGTCTTCTTCCTCAACGGCACGAGTGGCGCGCTCGCGGGTAGCAATTTCACGCAGCGGCTGAAGGACGCCGGGCTGCTGAAGCTCAACGAGATTAACAGGATGTACGACGTCAATCCCGGATTTGGCGGCCCGCTTAGGCGAGACAAAGTCTGGTTCTATGCGTCGGGCCGGCGCGCGACCTCCTCCAAGTGGATGGCGGACGAGTTCTACGACAAGAACTTCAACAACCCCAATGTCTGGAGGTACGAACCCGATCTGAGCCGGCCGGTGTCCAACGACTCCGACGTCAATGACGGGCGTCTGCGCCTCACCTGGCAGGTGGCGCCAAAGGTGAAGGTTGGCGGGCTCTATGTCCAGCAGACGGCCCGCAACTGGCCGTCGATTCTTGACACGATGGGGACCGCCGCCCCGGGCACGAACCTTGTGGCAGCCGAGGCCGGGCCGTACCACTACTTTCCGGTGGAACGGCAGGTGACGGCCGATGTGACCTCGCCCCTGACGAATCGGATGTTGATCGATGGTGCCGTCAAGAGCACGTTCGAGCGGGCGGTTCGCGATCCCATTCCCGGATTGAGCCCGGCGATGGTCAACGTGCTGGAGCAGTCCACTGGACGTCAGTACCGGGCCCGGGCGTCGTTCATCAATCGACCGAGCACGGTGTATTTCTACCGGGCCGCCGTCTCGTATATCACCGGTGCCCACTCGTTCAAGGTTGGTCTTGGCGACATCGGCGGTCGAACCAACGAGCGCGACTGGGACCTCAATCCGGTGAGCTACCGGTTCAACAACGGCGTGCCCAACCAGATCACGATGCGCGCGTTCCCCGTGGATTTCGTGGTCAACGTGGATCATCAGTTCGGCGCATACGCCCAGGACCGGTGGACGATCAATCGCCTGACGCTCAACGTGGGGCTGCGTTATGACTGGTTCAAGAACAGCTTTCCGGCGCAGACCGTCGGCCCCAGCCCGCTCGCACCGACCAGGAATTTCTCGTTTTCCAGGACCGAGGGTCTCTCGTTGCACGACCTGAGCCCGAAACTGAGCACGGCGTACGATCTTTTCGGTGACGGCAAGACGGCTGTGAAGGTGAGCCTGAACCGGTACGTCGAGCCATACACCGTCGGCGGCCTCGCCGGCTCACGCAACCCCATCCTGAGGCTGGCCAACTCGACGACGCGGTCGTGGAGCGACGCCAACGCCAACTTTGTTCCGGACTGCAATCTGCTGAACCTGGGTGCCAACGGCGAGTGCGGTACCGTGGTGAACCCGACCTTCGGGACGGCGGTCGCCGAAGCAAACTTCGACGAGAACATCCTGAAAGGCTGGGGCAAGCGTCTCTACAACTGGGAATTCACAGCGGGCGCGCAACGCGAAATCGTGAGGGGCCTTTCCGTAGACGCCACCTTCTTCCGCCGATGGTACGGCAACTTCACCGTGACCGATAACCGGGCGGTCACCGCCGCTGACTTCTCGACCTTCCGCATCACGGCTCCGAGCGACCCACGACTGGACAACGGCGGCGGCTACGTCGTCTCCGGGCTGTACGACGTCAACCCGGCGAAATTCGGCCAGATCGACAACATCACGACCTTTGCCAGCAACTTCGGGAAGCAGGTGCAGATGTGGAACGGCGTGGCGCTGACGGTCAGCGCGCGCCCGCGGAGCGGTGTACTTCTGCAGGGAGGCATCGACACGGGACGGGTGACGCTGGACACGTGCGAGATTCGCGCGAAGCTGCCGGAAATCGCACCAGTCAACCCGTACTGTCACACCAACCAGCCGCAAACGCAGGTGAAGCTGCTCGGGTCGTACACCATCCCTCGAGTGGACCTGCAGGTGAGCAGCACGTTCCAGAGTATTCCGGGACCTGAGATTGCCGCCAATCTCACGGCAACCAATGCGATCGTCGCGCCGTCGCTCGGGCGAAACCTGTCCGGTACCACGGCGAACGTGTCGGTCAACCTGGTTGAACCCGGCAAGATGTACGGCGAGCGGCTCAACCAGCTCGATATCCGCTTCGGCAGGGTCGTGCGCCTCGGCCGCACCAGGGCCACGCTGAATCTGGATCTCTACAACGCGCTGAACGTCGACACCGTGACGACGCTCAACAATGCGTACGCGACGTGGCAGCGTCCGCTGACGGTCATCCTGGGCCGCTTCGCGAAGCTCGGCGTGCAGTTCGACTTCTGATCAGCGGCCGGACACGCGATCCGATTGTTTCTTGAACACCGCGTCGATCGCGGCCTGCGCGCATTTCTCGCCGTCGGCGCTGGACACGCCCATCGCGCCGATGACCTGGCCATTGACGATGACGGGAAGCGCGCCCGGCTGCGGGAAGTCGTTCATGAAGGTCGGCGCCAGATTTTCGCCGCTCCGCACGATCCTGTTGGTCTCCGAGGTCGCGCGTCGCCAGCGCAATGCCGACTTCGCCTTCAACAGCGCCGTGTCGATGGCGTTCGCGGCTGCGCCTTCCATGGCGTGGGACTCGATGAGACTACCGCCCCAATCCAGAATGGCCATCGCCACGATTTGCTTGTTCTGCTCGGCCCACGCGATGCAGGCGTCCGCCATGGCGCGTGCGCCGGCGCTCGAGATCACCTTGATGTCCCTCGTCGGCGCTTGCATCGCCAACGCATCGGGGGCGAGAGAAGCCGTTACCAATACGGAAAGCAAGAGCGTGCAAAGCCGGATGCGCATGTGATTTCTCCCACTCTGTAAACGTCGTTTCCCGAAATCCCGCGTCAGTGCGCCGCGGCGGTGCGGGAGGCCAGAATCCGGTTCACTTCCGGATTCAGGCCTTTGTTCATCCAGCGATCCAGCTCCGCCATCTGCGCCGGCGTCAGGATGCCCTTGGCGTCGGCCTTCAACTGCTTCGTGGCGCTCTCCACCGTGTCGTTATACCTGCCGACGGCGTCGAGCCACTGCTGGACTCTTGGTCCCGACAGCTTCAGCACGCTGACCGTGCCGGTCGGACACAGTGCGCCGGCCTGCATCGTGTTGCAGAACACTTCCGGAGCGGGCGCCGCAGCGGACTGCTGACGCTCGGCCGGACGCTGGCGCGCGTCGAGCGTCGCGAGTGAGAGTCCGACAACGATAACGGCGATGGCAAGACGAAATTTCGTGATCATGGTCTCCCTCTAAAAGTCGAACTGCAGACTGACCTTGGCAAACCGGGCCGGCATGACGGAGGTCGGCTGCAGCCAGGATCCGCCAAACGTATTGTTCTGCGCAAGAACGGTGCTGACGTTGAGCGCGTTGTAGAAATCAACGCTCACCATCGTCTTCGTCCGGGCGAACTTCAGCAGCTTGCCGACCCGGAAGTCGACCTGGTTCAGCCGATCGCCGTAGATCGTTCCCGGATCGATCAGCGCCACCGCCACGTTCGCGGCGCCGCCCGAGAGCGGCCGGCCGAGCGTCTGGGCGGCGGCCGCCGTCGTCAGATTGTAATTCGCGAGGATGGGCGGCCCCGGAAGGTTCTGGAGCGTCCCGCTCACCATCACGTCGATGCGCGGAATCGTGTACGAGCTCAGGAACTTGACTTGCGTGAGCCAGTTCGTGGCATTGTGGCAGAACTGGAGCGGCCTGACTGCGGCGGTCGTGATGAGGCCGGACGTGCCCCGTGTTTCCGCCGGCTCGGGCACCTTCGAGATCAGGTCGCAGTTATCGGTGATCGTGCGGCCGGTACTCGTGCCGCCCTGCAGCAGGAGGCCGCGCACGAACCGCATCGCGACGTTGACGTCGGCCCCATGCCAGTACTCGATCTGGTCGCCGTACTTCTTGGCCAGGGAGACGAAGTTGTCGGACGCCAGGCCGAACTTCGCGGGATTGAGGTTGTACATCCCGCGCACGGCGTAGCCGCCGCCGCCCGGCAGCCGCGGATCCGCGGGCGCGGTCACGTCGAACTTGTCGAAGTCGGCGGGACTCAGCACGCGGTTGTCCGTCACGCGGAAGTTGCCGTACGAGCGGCGGAAGTAGCTGACGTCGACTGACGTGCGCGGCAGAATTTCATGCTGGATGCCGGTGGAGAATTCCCAGTTGTACGCGCGCTTGCCCCACCCGTGCATCAGGTCCGGATCGAAGGTCGCACCGGGCACCGGCAACCCGAAATTGGCGTTCGCCATCGCGCCGCATTCGCCGTTGATCGCCGGATTCCGGAGATCGCAGTCGGGTACGTAGTTGCGGTTCGTGTCAGTCCAGGAGCGCGTGGTCTGGGTGATCAGGCTGCTGAGGGGATTGGGATCCTGAAATATCGGCGCCCCGGCCGACAGGACCTCGAGATACTTGTTCAGGCTGACCTTCACCGCGGTCTTCCCGTTGCCGAAGAGATCGTAGACCGCACCCAGATGCGGGGTCAGGTCGTGCCAACTCAGGAAACCGTGCTGGGCAGGGAAATCCAGATTGCGCGCCGGCGTGAGCGGGGATGGCCCGAGATGCTGCGCCGGCATGCTGCCTGTCACGTAGCTGTAGCGCGCGCCGTACGCGGCCGCCAGGCGGCCGACCGACCACTTGTCCTGGGCGAAGATGCCCATGTTGTGGTTCATGTAGGTGTCGGTATAGATCGGAAATGCCCGCTCGCTGATCTGGTTGGGGACGCTGTTGTTCAGCCGATAGCTCAGCGCATTGAGGTTCTGGTAGGTAAATCCGTTCCAGCCCCTGGTGTGGTTCATCCCGACTTTGATCGCGTGCGTGCCGGTGATGTACGACACCGCGAACCGCGTGTGCGTCGTGAGAGCCGGCTGCAGGCGATGGGCCTCGAGCGACCGGAACTTCAATCCGGTTGATTGCTCCGTTGCCGGAACCATCGCGGGGCTGAGGCCACTCAGAGGAAGCAGATCGCTGGCCGCCCTGTAGCGGTTGATCCCGGCTTCGAGCAGGATGCGGTTGGTGATGGGCGAGCTCCAATCGATTTGCACCTGCCGCTGGACCGGGTAAATCCGGTTCTCCGCCGCCTCAGGGGCCAGGGTCAGGCTGACGCTGGTCGGCGCGTACTTCACACTGTCGTCGTTCCAGCTCAGTCCGATCTTGTTTTTCGCATTCACCTGCCAGGTCAGACGCAGTTGTCCGCCCTTCCAGATGGAGGGATTCGCGGCGGGTTTGTTCAGGTCCGGCTCGAACACCCAGACGTTCGGGTTGTTCTGGTTCTTGTCGTAATACATGCCGGTGGCGTAGTTCGCCGAATTCTTGTACCGGGCCGAGATGAAAAACCAGATTTTGTCCTTCTTGATCGGTCCGCCGAACCCGGGGTTGAAGTCGGAGTTGTCCTTGAGGCGGTCACCGGAGCTCACCCCGCGATCCTTCAGCGCCTTCGTGATGTTGTCGGCCTGCCAGGAGGGACTCGCGTAGCTGGTGAACAGCACCCCGTTGAACGTATTGCCCCCGTCGCGCGGGATGACGTTGATCCGGACACCGCCGGTCGAATACTCGGCGCCCGCGGACGCCGTATCGACGCTCACTTCCTGCGTGCCGATCGGATTGATGTTGACCGGTGTCGAAAACCCGGTCCCCGATTGACCGACGGTCTCGATCCCGTTGCGCAGCAGCACCTGGTCGCCCGTGCGGCCGCCATGGATCGCGACGCTGCCGATCGGGCTGCCGGACGAGGATGATCCGCCGACGTCCTGGTTCGTGAGACCGCCGCGGGCGACGCCGGGAATCAGCGCCGCCATGTCGAACGCCGTGCGGCTGGTCGGAATGTTGTCGATGATCTCGCGATCGATGACGCGCTGCCGCTTCGTGTTCTGCACGTCCACGAGCGGCGTTTCGCCGGTGACCGTGATCGTTTCCTCGAGAGCGCCGACGCGCATGTCGGCGTCGATCTTCGCCGTGAACGATCCCTGGAGCACGACGCCCTCGCGTTTAGACGTGTTGAAGCCGGGCAGCGTGAAGGTCACCGTATAGGTGCCCCGCACGAGGTTCACGATCTGGTACTGGCCCGTTCCATCGCTCACGACCGAGCGAACCTTCTCGATGAGCGCGGGGCTTGCGGCTTCGACCGTGACGCCGGGCAGGATGGCACCCGACGTGTCTTTCACCACGCCGGCGATGCTTGCCTGCGCGAATGCCGTCGCGGGTATCGACGAGATGAGGAGGATCCAGCAGGCCAACCGGGTCAGCGTCGCGACGAGTCGCATAATCTGCTACCTCGTTCCTGGACAGAATGTCCCGACTCCGTGTCTAGGCAAAGTGTCCCGACTCCGTGTCTGGGCAAAGTGTCCCCGAGTCACCACGATGTGGCGGGAAGGCGGACGAGGGTCGAATGATACGCCAGGAACGCAGTCTTGTGGACGCCCTCGCGCTACACGATCGCGAAGGGCTACCTCTACATGCCTGCGTACATCGCGGCGCTGACGGCAAGCCCCGGAATCAGCAGCAGCGCGAGCCAGAAGACGATCCGGCGCTGCGACGCCGTCATCGTCAACGCGCGTCGTTGCGGCGCCCGCGGTGGAATCGTCACGACCGTTTCCTGTGCCAGCCAGTGCACGATGGAAAGGAACATCTCGGCGTTGCCTGGAACGTTCGCGGAATAGTTCGCGACGAAGTCCGAATCTCCCACGACGACAAGCCGCGTCTCACGAGGCCGCGAGTCGTCTTTGGGCAGCGGCGCGGCCGGCGGTGCTGATACAGCCACGCCAAGCGACACCGGACCCGGGCGATCGCCTTTCCAGGGATCCATCGAAAGATGACCGGCGCCCAGTTGCTTGATGTCGGTTTCAGACCACGTCTGTTCGCTGGTCTTGATAATCGAGGACGCGGTCCTGCCCTCACGAGGGACGGGGCTTACCGATCGCGCCATCGGATATGCCGTCAGCGAGGTCAGGCCCTTCGTGATCGGATGGGACGGATAGCTGACGGCCACCGGCACGGATGCATCGGTCCCCAGGAATTGTCCCATCGGGCTGGTATCGACAACGACGTCGTTGCCGAGCTCGGCTCCCTGCTCGCGGAGGAATGCCGTCAGGTTCCTGAGCTCGCCGGTTCTGGACGCGCTCGAGGGGTCCATCATGAAGAGCGCGGTGCCGCTCTGGGTGATGTAGCGCTTCAGGTCCTCGAACGGATCGACCATGAAGAGGACCGCGCCCCCGTTCTCGAGGGACCGCCGCAATGCGTCGATCTCGGCGCGAAAGAAATCCGCCCTCGGGCCGGCGACGATGACCAGGCTCGCGTCGGGCGGAATGGTTTCGCGCACCGCGACGTTGATGGTTTCCACGGGGAAGTTTTCGTCCTGCAGCTTCACGGCGATGCCGCTGTAGCCGGCGCGCTCGGTGCTCGAGACGTCGCGCTCGGCATGGCCGCTGGTGAAATAGATCTTCCGTGTCTGGCCTTGCCGCAGCCTGATGAGCGCGTTGGTGAAATCCTGCTCGCTCGCCGCGTTGATGCGCTCGACGCGCCCCCTGTACTCGAGAACGGCGATCCCCGATTCCTGGGCGTCGTACTGCCTGGCGAGTGTCGGCTGCGCATCGACATCCACATACTCGATTTCCACGCGCGTCGACGCCGCCGCGTATTCCTTCAGGCGGTCGCGATAGGCGGGCAGCCGTGCCTGCTGCGCAAACAGCCGGACGCGCACCGGCGCGTCGAGCGTGCGAAGCGCGGCCTGCGTCTGCGGTGCGAGCTGGTAGACGCGGTTGGCGGTCACATCAAAGCGTCGACTCAACGTGCCTGGGAACGCGCTGATCGTCACGAAGGCGGCCGCCGCCGCAACGAGCACGGTTGCGAGCCACCCGACACCGGCGAAGAACCGGTCGCTGCCGTCAGCCCTTGCTCGCACCAGCGTCTGGCGCGCGAGAAACAATCCAAGCGCGGTCACCAGGAGGCAGGAGGCGATGTGGCGGATGTCGATGATGCCTTTCGCAAAATCATCGAGCACCTCTCCGACCGAGATGGACCGGAAGATTGGCTGTACATCCGCAGATCCGGAATCGGCGACCAACATTGCGGCGATGAGGAGAAGTGCCAGCGCACCCGTGATGAGCGCGGCCGCCGTCGCGCCATTTGAAAGGCTCGAGACCACGAGGGCGGCGGCAACCACGGCCGCTCCGATGAGCAGCAGACCGAGGTAGCCGCTGATGAGTGAGCCCCACTCCGGCGCTCCATAGACGAACAGCACGGAGATGAGAGCCGCCGAGGCCAGTAGCATCACGGCGTACAGCGTGAGCGTTCCGACGAACGTCGCAAGGACGATCTGCCGGCTCGTGGCCGGTGCATCGTGCACGTGCTCGATGGCGGCGTCGCGCGGCTGGTGCGGGTATGCGCGCGCGGTGATCAGAGGAAGCACGAACAGCGCCGCGATTCCGATCTGGAGCAGAAACGGACGGATGAGCAGCTGATTGAGATTCAGGGGCTGGGCCACGGACAACGCCTGGCCGCTCTGATCGAGGAACGCGTTCAGCGTCGTGACGAACGCGCCGCCGGCGAGGAGCGCGAACAACGCGACGCTCAGCCAGGAGCCCCGCGAGGTCAGTTGCCGCCGCACGTGGCCGGCGATGACGCGTCCTGTGGTCACTCGGGGCCACTATAATCAAAGACGCACGCCGCCGGTCGGGGCGTAGCGCAGCCTGGTAGCGCACCTGCCTTGGGCGCAGGGGGTCGCTGGTTCGAATCCAGTCGCCCCGACCACATCCCTCGCGTCGCCCTGCACGCCGTAGACGCGCTGTAGACCACGACGAGACGCGGCGCCTTGCCGCCGCGTCTCGTTCGCAATACTGTTAACAGATGGCGCCCAACGTTCCTGACCATTCGCACACGCCGGAAGAAGAGCGAAAAAATCGCGAGGCCGCGCTCGACGACACGATTGAGGCGTCGTTCCCGGCCAGCGATCCGCCTTCCACGGACCCGAATCCCGATAACGACGACGCGGTAGAGCCGAAACCACCCGGCGCTGACGCGTGAGTCGCGATCAGAAACCGATCACGGCCGCTGCCACGACGCGAGGCTCCTTGCTGTTGTGGCTCGCGGCTCGGATGATCCGATAGTCGCCCTCGAACCGCACGCCGAGTCGCCCAGCCACGCTCAGATCGATTCCGCCGCCGGGCTGATAGGAAAAATCGGTGACGGTATCGAGGATCCCCCGCACGGACGTGCTGGCCCGCGCGGAACCGAACAACACCTGCGCAAACGGGTTGATGCCGGAATGCGCGGACCGCGTGAACCGGGGGCCGCCCATGAACGTGTAGACGCGCAGTTTCGGTTTATCTCCCGGAATCGAGAGCGTCTTGGCACTC
>Ga0209515_10006829_pt1 | contig 14025 bp, 16 predicted proteins | sample Subgroupgradi54m_FD_187454 | JGI IMG/M metagenome (GOLD analysis project Ga0209515, IMG submission 187454) | Subsurface groundwater microbial communities from S. Glens Falls, New York, USA - GMW60B uncontaminated upgradient, 5.4 m (SPAdes)... ...
GGGCTTTGACCTCGCGGAGGCAGGCCGTCGCCACGCTGGAGCGGGCTTTGACCTCGCGGAGGCAGGCCGTCGCCACGCTGGAGCGGGCTTTGACCTCGCGGAGGCGGGTGGTATTACTCAGCATATTTCCGCATACGAAGTAGAGCATGTTTCCAAAGAAGGCAAATCACAAAGCGTTACTTTCTTGGACACCCCCGGACATGAAGCTTTTTCTGGTATAAGAGCCCGAGGAGCATCCGTGGCAGACATCGCCGTCTTGGTGGTTTCGGCAGAAGACGGAGTGAAAACTCAAACTCTCGAGGCTTTGAAAGTTATTACAGAAAGCAAAACGCCTTTTATTGTAGTAATAAACAAAATTGATAAGGAAGGAGCCAATATCGAGCGCACAAAACAAAATCTAGCTGAAAACGGCATTTATATAGAAGGTTTTGGCGGAGATGTACCTGCGGTCTGCCTTTCGGCAAAAACCGGAGAAGGGGTTTCAGAACTTTTTGACATGATTATGCTAGTGGCAGAAATAAATGCTTTTACCGGCAACCCGAGTGTTCCCGCGGAAGGCGTGGTCATAGAAAGCAATCGCGATATAAAAAAAGGCATATCTGCAACTTGCATCATAAAAAACGGCACTATGGAAAAAGGTATGTTTGTTACTAGTGGCATCTCCACTGCGCCAGTGCGTATCATGGAAAATTATCTTGGCAAATCTATAGACAAAGCTACTTTTTCCAGTCCTGTCAGAATCATCGGCTGGGATATCATTCCCGAAGTCGGAAACACTTTTAGAGCACACAAAAACAGGGATGATGCAAGAGTTCAAATCGAAAAAGAGATAGAAACGAAAGAAAGCATTAGAAAGACAGATGGAGAAAACAAGGCTGAATCAGAAAAAGATATGGTTGTAAAAAAAATACTTATTATAGTAAAAGCCGATACAGGAAGCAGTTTGGAAGCGGTCGTTTCCGAAATAAAAAAACTTAATACTGAGCAAGTCGAGACACAAATTATTTCAAGTAGTATTGGCACAATATCCGAAAACGATATTCGTCTGGCAAACGGTAAAAACAAGGCTATGGTTATAGGATTCAACACAAAAATTGACTCACCTGCTAAAAACTTGGCAAAAAGAAGTGAAATCGAGATAAAATTGTTTGATATTATTTACAAAATGAGTGAGTGGCTGAAAGAAGCATTGATCAAACAGACCCCAAAAACCCAAGTCCTAGAATCCACGGGCAGAGCAAAAATTCTAAAAATTTTCAGCAAGGTAAAGGACAAGCAGATTCTGGGTGGTCGGGTGGAAAAAGGCCTGATTGCCTTGGGGGTTCAAATAAAAATCTTCCGCCGTGACATAGAAATTGGGGATGGTAAAATCCGAGAATTACAACAGCAAAAGATAAAAACTAGTGAAGTAAAAGAAGGTACAGAGTTTGGGGTGCTAATAGAAGCAAAAATGGAAATATCTGTTGGGGATTATATAGAGAGTTTTATAATAATAGAAAAATAATATGGCAAATAGGGACGAGAAAATCCAAGAGATACTGCACGATTTAGGAGCTCGTTTTTTATTATTAAATGGAAATAATTCGTCTCTCCTGACGGTAACTCGGGTAGAGTTAACAAGAGATGAAAAATGTGCTACTATTTTCTTTACGGTCTTCGCTCCGCCGAAGCTTAATGAAGCGAAGGAGAGTTTGAACAAGCCCGAGAATTTTGAAAAAACAGCCTTGGAGTTTGCCAAGAGAAAGAGAAGTGAGTTCAAAGAGTTCGTCAAAGAAAACTCAAAACTTGGGCGGATTCCACAGCTAGATTTCCAAATAGATTTCGGAGAAAAGAACCGCCAGAGAATTGATAGTTTGCTAAATCAAGGTTAGAATAAGGGTGCGGTGGTGAAGTGGAAACACGGAAGTCTGCAAAACTTTTATGCGCGGGTCCGATTCCCGCCCGCACCTCAAATTATACATTGACAAATAATTGCCCGAGTGGCGTAATTGGTAGCCGCGCACGACTTAAGATCGTGTTCCCTAAAAAGGAGTGTGGGTTCGATGCCCACCTCGGGCACTAGGTAAAAACTTATTGCGCTCGTAGCTCAGTTGGTAGAGCACCCGCCTCTTAAGCGGAGGGTCATTGGTTCGATCCCAATCGGGCGCACTTGATTGACAAAATATTGGGCGAGTGGCGTAATAGTAGCCGCGCCAGTCTTAGGAACTGGTTCCGCAAGGAGTGGAGGTGCGATTCCTCTCTCGCCCACAGGTTGACACTCATATCTTTCCATGATAGAATCTAAAGCGGAAACTCAAGACTGTTTTCGGATGGTCCGGAGCAGTTCTTTGACGTTCTAGATTGGAAAAAGAAATGACCGATGGCCTAATCATCCTCGGTGATCTCGTGCTTTTCATCATTATCATGGTCCCCCTACTTCTGGGCATCGCTTGGAAGACGGGGTACCTGCGTACACTCTTCACAACAATCGAAACCGGCAATATTAAGTTCGTCGACGCCGGCGAGACCAATGTGAAAACATACATCAACATCCCTGGCAAAATCTTGCAGGGTGGTGAGATTATCAACGGCAACCCAGACGCAAAAAAAGGATTGATGCGTTGGATTCAGAAGAAGTTCGGTTTCTACTGGGTTGGCTTCGCTTTCCTCGGGCGAAAGGTTCACACCTTCTCACTCATCAAGGAGCGCGAAAGCCGAGAACTCAAACCGAACATGGAACCTTCAGCGTGGATCGAACGTGAACAAGCGAAACCCTCGGAGGAGCTTCGTTGGAAGTTTCCACGTCCGGTACTTGTACCAGACGTGAAGTTCCAAGACAACATTGAGGCTAACATCTTGGTGCTGTGCAAATTCGAGGTCCTTCGTCCAACTGTCCTGATGTACATACAAAAGGGCAGTTTCTTCGAGAATCTCATCTCCTTCGTACGGAGCGGAATGGTCAACTACTGCAAGGAAATGTCGGCAGACATGTTCAAGTCGTCCAACTTGTTGGATGGCGGTGATATGTCTACGAAAATCAGACTTGCGGTGAACGACAGAATCGAAGACGAATTCGGTGTTCGGTTGACCGGTCTGGCCGTGCCGATATACAACATGTCCAGACTGGCGGAGGAAGAGGCTTTGGAAGCGGCAGAGTTAGCACGACTGAATGGTCTTGCTACTATCGCCACAGCCGAAGCCAACGCAAGAGCAATCGTGGTCAAAGCCAATGCAGATGCGGAAGCCAAACTCATTGACGCCAAAGCGGAAGCTGAGGCAGACCAGATTCGTGCTGTGGCAAGCGTTGCAGATGTGGTCGTCACAGCTCGAACTTTCAAGGAACTCGGCGCCGACCCAAACATCGCGGTTCAACAGGCCTCCGGTGTCGGTCGGGCAACGAGGTTCGCCGACCCAAGTTCAAAAGTGACCACCCTCGTGGATGGTCAATCCAATGTTGCCTTGCCACTACCTCAAAAGCAAGTGGTCTTGGCAGAAAGGTAAGGAGAAAATGGAAACATTTGAATATGTTCTCAAGGGGACCGTGGCGGTTACCGTAATTGTCGCCTTGATAGTCTTTCTTAGGGGAAGAATGGGGACAACCACATTCAACCCTAGTAGATTCCCCAACTGGCTCTCACTCACTCTGGCATGGGGACTGATGGTCATCGACGTTGGTCTGACTATCAGCGCTCTTTACGAAGAGCCCCCATGGAGCTGGAATCTGTGGTGGTCCATGGTCATTTCGCCGGTGGGGGTGCTCAGCATCATGGCCTATACCATATACGGGTATATGGGACCAGAAACGAGTGTGCCGTTCCGCCATAAGCTGTGGCGATACGGCATCGCCTTCTTCATTTTGGCAAACATCCCGTATGTTGGCCATAGAATGTGGAAGGAGAGTAAAAATGTTAAAGACTTCTTCTCTTCCCCACCACCTAGCACTGCCACGACATCAACGCCGAGCGAATTCACCATCGAGGCGCCGGTGGATGGTAAATGGAGTGAGAGAATCACCACACTCCACGGGGAGATCATTCGGCCTCACGGACCAATCTTCCTGCAAGACGACAAATATCAAGTCGTCGAGCTGGACGATGTAGCTGTGAAAAAAGAAAGACCGCCCATTCTGCAAACCGGATGGGTTAGAATCCGATCTAGAACAGATGAGATGGTCAAGGTGACCATCTCCAGATGACAAACACGGGGCCACAAAACTTCCCCTAGGTCTGACCTAGGGGAAGTGGAGTGGTCTTTTTTCATATTAAAATACAGAAAAATCACAACCTGCTAACACTCGGTGTTAGCAGGTTGTGACGGAGAAATTTTAGAATTTTAGATATTGCCTTGCTGTGTCAAAAGATGCGCCACCAGTTGAAATTCCGAAAGTAGCTAGAACAAATTTAATTATTCCATAAACTGAAAACATGATGAGCATACCAAACATCCCCCACATGATAGCGTCTCTAGCTTCTTTGCGCGATGTAGATTTATCCCCCACATCTAAGCTAAGAAATTTTATAATACCATAAATAAAATAGACGAAAGACAGTCCGAAGGCAAGGAAAATCAAAGGGTTAAGAATTAACTCATTTACCCTATTGAGAAAAGGTACTATGGTCATGACAGAAAGCAATGATAACTGAAAATATTTATCTAGGGAGAGTTGGAAGAGTTATACTGCCAGTACTAGTAACATTTAGAGTATCCTGAAGCCAATTTACTAAACCATAAACAGAAGCCATAACTGCAATAGCGATAATGCCATATATTATAGTTCCCTTGGCATCTGCTGCCAGCTTCGGGTCGCCGGCTGAACGGATGAACTTGATAACTCCCCAGAAAAACCAAATTATTGCCAAAGCAAATAGCAATGGCACAATTTTACCCAAAATAATCTGAGCTTGATCAACTAATGTGCCTATACCAGTTAGACCTGCCGCAAGTGCCATAACTGGTGCAAAAGCTAGAGCTCCATAAATTAATTTCTTCATATTTTTATATTACTTGTAAAATTATCGTATAATGTTTAATTATATTACAAAAAACAGTAAGGAACAAGTGGGTGTGGATAAACTATACAAAAACTAAGCATCAAGAGTTCTAGAAGGAGGAGAAAGAGGAGTAGAACCAGAGCCGGGTATAGGAATATCTATAGCGTTACCTATAAATCTCAAAATACCATAAATAGATACAAAAACAAACAAGGCAACTATACTCCACATTATTTTCTTTTTGCCATCTTCACGAGTTTTATCATTACCAGCATCATGCAAAACAAATTGAGCCACTCCCCAGAAAAAATATATCAGTGCTAAACCGAAAATGACCGGTATGACAGAGTTTAATATGCCTCCAAAAGCTGTAAGAAGACCCTTCACTCCATCGAGAGCGGCAAAGGTTAAAATTGGAGTAAAAAAAGAAAGAGTTAATAATATATATTTTAATTTGTTTTGTTTCATAATAATTTAATTATCTCACATTTGTCCGCAGTAATGGCGATTCTCTGCCTATTTCCAGTTCATTTCTTATCAAGGGAATAATCACTCTGAAGGTCATCAACACAAACAAAGCCAAAATACCCCAGAGCATGTAAGTCCTGCCATTTTTTATTTCCTCTGGTTTTCCAGAATTGAGTATAAACTTGGATAATCCCCAGAAAAAAACAATAAAAGCAATGCCTACCAAGATAGGTACTAAAATAGCAATGATATCTGAAATATAGTCAACAACAGTTTTGAAATTGGTACCTGCAGAATTTAAATCCATGTTTTTAATTAGTATTAATAAGTCCGTTAATGGTATTTTCCACCACTTTTGCTATTCCAGCCGCTCCTAGAAGAACTCCTGCGCCTATGAGAGACCAGAGAAGTTGGCTGTGAGCTTTTTTCAGAGCTTCGGGTTTGCCTTGAGCTAGAAGATACTGAAATCCGGCCCAAATAATCCAGATGACCACGGCTACGGCGGCCATGGGCATAACTACATTGTTTAACAAAATAGTGATAAGTGATATAAGAGAGTCGGCTTTTTTGTCTGCTAAGGGGTTAGGGATGTCTATTTTAATTTCTGTTGGTGGAGTAGTCTGTTGTTCTTGCGCATAAATACAAATCGGAATAATTAAAAAACTAAAAACAAATAAATGTATTGATATTTTTTTAAATATTTTCATAGATTTAATTAAGCTAGCTTGGATTAGGAACGGATTGCAAAACAGCGTTTCCCAAAAGTGCTTTTGTAATAAGTGTGACGATAAGCCAAGCAGCTAGGATAAAAGCGATGCCTATGAGGACCTTCCATAGCATTTCGTGTGTTTTCGTCCTCTCGCTAGCATTATCCGCATAAAACATATACCTGCCCCCAACCACAGCGATGACCACGACCGAGAAAGACAGAGCAAACTTAGCCCCCCAGTCTGTCACTTTTTTGGTTGCGGCAACCAAATTTTCAAAATTACAGTTACCATATACATCTGTAGCCTTGCCATTTGCATCTTTTGGACCTGCTCCTATTTGAACACATTCATAAGTAATACCAGTGTTTGGAGATGCAGTAACAGAAACGTCTCCGAATACAAGCACAGGCAAAAAAATCAATAGAAACAGAAAAATATTGATGCCAAATTTAAAATTTTTCATTTTATTTCAGAAGTTAGCTGGTCACTTGCATTGCTCAAGGCCTCACTCAATCTGCTTTGCCCGCTAGTTATGCTATTTATCATATCACGAAAAGTATTTGCTGAAGCATTAGAATCAGGGTCAATCCACGAGTGAGACAAGAGTGCGGAACTATAGAAAACAGCACGGAATGCATCGGGCGGAACGGTAGATAGTAGGTCTCGACGAACTGGTGGAAGGTTTGTTAGAGATTCCAGAGCCTTTATAGAAGCATTTTCAGTCAAGGCGTTTAGAGTAAGAAAAGCCCCACCAATTTGTTTAGATTGTCTAACGATAGCTAAGGCGTAAATATGACCAAAAACTAATTTTTTATTTGTATCGCGAATTTGCGGGACTGTTGTCACATCAAAGTTTAAGTTTGGATTTTTTTGTTGTATGGAAAATATTTCACTAGCAAATCCGATGTATGTAGCCAAATTGCCAGAGAGAAACATGTTAAATGATGATGGCAAGGAACGATTCCAAGTGTAACTGGGTGATGTCGGATTAGAAAATTGAGTGTAGAAATTAACTGCCGACTGGCTCGGAGCAATGGGGTAATTAAAGGTCGAGTTTAAGACAGACTGCAAACCAGTAGTAGTGCGAGAAGTAATGGAAGTACCAGCTTGTAAAAGAAGGGTAGAAATAATCTCTTTTGCGTTTGTGATATTACCCCACTCGCCCAAAGCTATTGTACTTTTCAGAATACTTCCTCCGTTATCTTTTTTTGTCATTTTTGCCACAAGTGGAACTATCTCATCCCAATATTTTGGAGGACTGGAAATTAGATTATTTGAAAACAAATCTCTGTTCCAATACATCACTAACGGGTCAATAATAAAAGGTAGAGCGATCACTCCGTTTGGGGTTAGAAAAACTTCACCTCCTTCAATAAAATTATCTTTGAAATTTCGTTGGCCATAGTTTGTGTAAGGTATAACAAATAACTTATTGCTATTTTTATACACATAATCGTCTCGCAGTATGACTATGTCAGGACCTGTGCCAATTGCTAGGGCTTCGACAAAATCGGCGTCAAACGAACTTGGATCTTTTTTAACATATGTTATCTGAATTTGCTTATCTGATTTAATGGATGAATTCTTGTAAGCTGCATCAAACATCTCGGGTGAAACCGTGCCCCAAACTAGAAGATTTGCTGTTTGGCCGGACGATGTGCCTTTGGACAGAGCAAACAGAGCAACACCAACGAGGATGGAGATGGCAAAAATTGAAGTCAGGATGATTTTGAATGTGGACATGCTAAAGTTTTTTAAATATTAAACCGTAATGATGGGCGCCAGCGCTGATTTCCCTATCCAAATGAAATCCATTTTTCTGAAAAAGTTCAGAAGCCACATCTTTTCTAACCACTGATTCTGGTTTTGGACCTATGCCGCCAAATGAATCCGACCAATCTACCACCAAAACTCGGCCCGAAGAACGCAAAACTCTTTTGGCTTCTTTGACCATCGTCTCTTTGTCGTCGAGCTGAAAAAGTATGTTGGAAAGAAGAACTAAGTCAACCGAATTATCTCGCAATTTAGTGCCATTTATTTTTTCTATGTTACCCCAGATGACTTCTATATTGTAGAGACCCTCGCCAACGGCCTGATTTTTCAGTTTAGTCAGCAAATCTTGTTGAATATCAACAGCATAAACTCGTCCGGTAGATATAAGCGCCCTCGACGCCGCTATACTATAGTGTCCCGAGCCAGAACCAAAATCGGCAATTTCCATTCCGGCTTGTATTCCACACTGTTCCACATTTTTTATAGGATCAGAGAACATGATTTAATTATAACCCAAAACCAAATAATAAAAACTGTGTACAAGCCAATTGCTGTCAAAGGGCACCTTTGACATAATAGAATAATGAGTAATAGAGACTATAAAGAATTTGCTTCTGGAAATATTTTACATATTTACAACAGAGGAAATAACAAAGATAAAATATTTTTCGATGAACAGGATTATAAAGCCTTTCTCTTCAGACTTGGACTTTGTCTAGGTTTTACTGAAGAAGAATTAAACAAAGAAAAGTTGATTGCTATGCCCTACTCGAGAATCAGGATTGCTGAAACAGACAAAAATAATTTTAAGCTTCATGCCTTTTCTTTAATGCCTAATCATTTTCACTTATTAATCGAACAAGTTGAAGACATATCAATTTCAAGTCTAATGTTAAAATTATGTACAAGTTATTCTAAATATATAAATATAAAACATAAAAGGGTCGGTCATGTCTTTCAGGATCAATTTAAGGCTGTGCTCATAGAAAATAATTCTCAATTAATGTGGACGTCATCATATATTCACATGAATGCGATCAAAGATAGACTGGTAAAACATTCAAAAGAATATAAATGGAGTAGTTACAATGACTTTGTTTCTGGTAGAGATTTGCCAATAGTAAGTCAAGATTTACTAATAGAGACATTTGGTGGTAAAAATAATTTCATTGAACAAACATTAAATTTTGAAATCAAAGACGATTTTGAAGACATGTCAAAGGTGCCCTTTGACACAGTTATCTAAGTTTCTATAATCACTATTTCAAATTACTTTTTCCTATAGATTGAATGAATACCTCTCTCAAGCACTTCGAAACCGCCAAGTTCATTATCTATCAGATCTGATTTAGAAAAGTAAATGCCACTAGGCTTTAATACTCTTTATATTTCTTCTGTCATTAATTTCTGATTTTGGTCATATACCTGAGCATCAAAAACAGAGCTAGAAATAATCACTTCAAATGATTCATCTGGAAATGGTAATTGTTCAATACGTGCAATTACCTGTGGAGATTTGTTTCTGCCACGAGGACGTACATCTACACCTATGGCATTAACATCATGACTCCTTAAATTGTCTAAAAATTTACTATCCCCACTAGCCAATTCTAATACTTTAGTATTCTGATCTAGAGTGATTCCATTTCTTTTCAAAACATTTATAAAAGAATGATATGCATCCTCTTGGTGGCCACCACCATCTTCCCAGCCTTTTACAATGTCAAGCAAATCTCTGCGAATCATTCTCGGAAACTTTTCTGGTTCAGGTTGTTTTTCCATTGTAGTTAGTTGTGTCAAAGGTGCCCTTTGACATTTAGGGTTATAGGCAAATCAGGGAAGCGATAGAATCTCCGTCGCGAAGTTTCATGACCCGAACGCCTTGGGTCTGACGACCGAGGACTGGGATCTCTTTGCTATCAACGCGAATGACTTGGGATTTTTTGGATATTGCCACAACTTCGGCTTCGCCACTCGCCTCGCCGGAGCCTTTGGCGTAGCGCGGGTCAGCAAAAACTTTGGCTGAGATAAGAGGACCGGTTTTTGGCGTCACTTTTGCCGTTTTGATGCCAGAGCCACCGCGATTCTGGACTTTGTATTCATCTATATCTGTGCATTTACCATAACCATTTTGGGATATGACCATCAGAGTTCCAGAGTTTAATTCGTTTGGAACGGTTTGAGCAGATATGACTTCATCGCCCTTGCCTAGCTTTATGCCCCGAACACCCATAGCCGTCCTGCCCACCTCTCGAATGTCAGATTCTTTAAAATGTATAGACTGACCTTTGCTTGTCACTATCATAACCGTGTCTTTTTTATGTACAAAATTGGCAGAAACTAGAGCATCTCCTGCGTCTAATTTAATAGCAATAATTCCAGAAATGCGAACGTCGTGAAAACTGGCTGTGGCTGATTTCTTTGCCACGCCATGTTTGGTCACCATCATAAGCGACGACTCTAGCTTCTTCACTTCTTTTGGCATTGGCAAGATGGATGTGATTTTCTCGCCTTCGGAAAGCGGTAGAAAATTCATAACCGACTTTCCTCGAGTGGCCCGACGGCCTTCTGGAATGTCATACATTTTGGTTTGATAAACTTTGCCTTTGTCCGTAAAGAAAAGCAGGTCGGAGTGAGTGGAAGTGTTGAGGAGCATGGTCACAAAGTCTTCTTCTTTCGTATCAAGATCAACCACACCGACTCCCCCGCGTCTCTGTTTTCGGAATTCATCCGGATTTGTCCGTTTTATATATCCGCCGGCTGTCAGAACTAAGGCGTTTTCCTCATCCGGAACCAAATCCTCCATGGATAAAACCTTTACTCCGCCTTTTATGATTTTAGTCCGGCGTTCATCACTATATTTTTCTTTTATTTCCTTAGACTCGTCTTTTATAATGTCGATAATTTTCTTCGGACTGGCTAAAATAGCTTTCATGGCTTCTATGAAATCCTGAACGGACTTCAACTCGTCTTCTATTTTCTTCCTCTCCAATCCAGCTAGTCGCGACAACTTCATTTCCAAAATAGCTGTGGCTTGGATACTGGAAAACTTGAACTCGACCATCAATTTCTTGTGGGCTTCGGCAGTATCTTTTGAACCCTTTATCAATTTTATGATTTGGTCGATATGGTCCAAAGCTTTTTTCAAACCAAGCAAAATATGCTCACGCTCAAGGGCCTTTTTCAAATCAAACTCTGTTCGACGTTTTATAACCTCAACTCTGTGAGAAACAAACTCTTCTAAAATATCTTTTAGTGACAGAGTTTGTGGTATGCCATCGACAAGAGCGACCATGTTATAATGAAAGGCCTCCTCTAACTGTGTGTGTTTATATATATAGTTCAGAACTGTCTGTGGATGACTCGTTCCCTTGAGGTCAACGACAACACGAATATCTTTTGCCGACTCGTCACGCAGACCTTTTACCCCTTCCAGTTTTTTCTCTCGGACAAGGTCGGCGATTTTAGTTATGAGATTGGCCTTGTTCACACGATATGGGATAGAAGTAATGACTATTTGGGCCCCACCCACCTTGCTTTCCACTATTTCCGCCTCGCCACGAGTGACAACTCCACCGCGCCCCGAAGCATAAGCATGTGCCATGTCTTTTGCTCCAAAAACTAAACCGCCAATAGGAAAGTCTGGGCCTTTTACAAACTGTAGCAAGTCTTCTGTCGTAGCCGACTTGTTATCCACCAGATATGAAACAGCATCCATAACTTCACCTAGATTGTGTGGTGGAATATTTGTGGCCATACCGACAGCGATACCCAGAGTGCCGTTTAGCAGAAGCGTCGGCACAGTGGTCGGCAGAACTTTCGGTTCTTTTTTTGTGCCATCGTAGTTCGGAACAAAGTCAACCGTTTCTTTTTCTATATCACGCAAAAGTTCAGAGGCAAGTTTTGTCATCTTGGCCTCTGTATACCTCATGGCCGCCGCATTATCCCCATCGATCGAGTTGTGAACAAATACTCCAGCAGCTAAAGCAAAGTTGTGAGTCCCATCAATTGTCAGGTCATAAACATCTTCCCTTTGATTTAGGGATTCCACACGTAAAACCTTGTGGTTGTTATAGGACTCAGTATATTTGGATATTTTCTTCCATTTAGGCGCATGCCCGTACGGATACACAAGATTCCTATACTTTTCGTATGCATTCTCATCAACAAAACTTGTTTCCTTAGAAGCTTGTTGGAATATTGCAAAAATCTTTTTTAAACCAGTTTTATTTGTGGTATGATTTTTATTCCCTTTGATAATCTTTTTGTGCATAGACTTCCGGTATTCTGGATCCTGCCATAATCTTTTTAAAGTTTTTGTGGCTCTCTCACCAATAATTTTTTTTAATTCAGGATGACTTGCGTGATACTCTTTATTCACACGACTAAGAGTTTGTTTCATTGTGGCAATATAGTTTGAATCTTGCCAATTTTTGAAATTGCGCAGAGAAAGGCGACTTGCATGAGCTTGTCGATTTTCTGATATGGCCCAGTAATCTGCTCGGCCTTGACGTAATTTTTCCACATAATCTGGATCATTTTTATGCCTTTCTTTTGTAAGATTGGAATGAAGCATCCAATGTTCTTTCCACCCCATTCTTTCTATATTTTCCGGATTTGCGTTTAGTTTATTAAAATCTTTATGATGTCTAACTCGCCCTCTGGACAGAGAGTATTTACCCATTTCTATGTTATAAGCATCAGCCAGATGATGTGCAAAAACCCATTCTTTATTTGTGGGTTGGTATACAAGGGGATAATCGACAAGAGCTGGCTTTGTATCACTTTCCACAGACAATCTTTTGTACAAAGGCATCAAAGAATCTCCTGATTTAAGATTCTGGGCTTCACAGTACTGTCCGTCCCGAAGCATAAATCTGTGATTTGATGTACAGCGAATTTCTTCTCCATTGTCCAATATAACTTTCATTATTTCTGCCCCTTTTATCGTCAGCCGAGGTTTTTTTATTTGAGCAATCTTAATCTGACCTTTTTCATCTACTGTATATGTATAATTTTTCTTTCCTTGTTTGTCCTCTTTAACCAAATCACCAAAGGATAGAGATCTGCCATCAGTTAATTCTACTTTTGTATCAATCGTAAAACACCCAAAATTTCCTTGACCCAAAACTAGCGGATAGCGCATGGTAAAATCCTGAACCATTTTGACCATAGAGTCATAGACTGCCACATCACCATGCGGATGATAATTTCCCAAAACTTCTCCCACAACCGCCGCTGACTTTCGAGACTTGGCACCAGATGTAAGTCCAAGTTCGTTCATAGCGTAAAGCACACGACGATGCACAGGTTTCAGCCCATCTCGGACATCCGGCAGGGCGCGGTCTGTAATAACCGACATGGCATAGTCGATGAAAGAGGTCTTCATTTCATCCGTTATTTCCTGCGAAATAACGCTTATTCTTGGTGGTATTTTTTGCTCTTCCGTATTTTTAGACATAGAAATATACGTTTAATTATAGCATATCGATAAGCATAATAAAAGTCTTTTTTGGACTTTTATTGTTCTGTTGTTGTGGCTGAATCTGTGCTTGAAGCACTATAATATGTCGTTGTGGCAAGCGACGATATCGACTCTTTTATTTTATTGAACTGCTCACCTATTGCCGAAATGCCAGATGAAAAAGTATCAGTAAAATTTGAAAGTGGACTTGGTTCAAGTTTGGAAATAGCCGATTCTTTTGCTTGTTTTTGTTTAAAGTCAGGATAAATAACGGACAGCCAGATGACAAAAATAATTCCAGCCAACAATAAAGAAACCAAAAAAGCGATTTGCTTTTTGGTCCTATCCGGCTTTTGTCTTAATTTTTCAATAAAATCAAACATTTTATACTGCTTCCAAAACAATGACATCCCCTTCCCTATTTTCTAAATCCTTCTTCTTTATCGTCAGTTTATCAACCGGTTTTACATCTTCTTCCCCTGCTTCTTTCAAAAACTTTTTCAGAGCACCAGCTTCACCGACTTCTCCGTAGTGACTTGGAATGATTAATTTTGGCTCAAACTGCACCGCCAGTTTGTGGGCAGTAGTCGGATCGAGAACGCCATCCCCACCGATAGGCACAAAAAGTATATCTGTCTCT
>Ga0209515_10006831_pt1 | contig 14024 bp, 12 predicted proteins | sample Subgroupgradi54m_FD_187454 | JGI IMG/M metagenome (GOLD analysis project Ga0209515, IMG submission 187454) | Subsurface groundwater microbial communities from S. Glens Falls, New York, USA - GMW60B uncontaminated upgradient, 5.4 m (SPAdes)... ...
GATTATTTTCGACGTTCCGGTTTTTCGTTTACAGAAAAACCTTCACTTGCATCTTTCCTTTACTAATCATGTTCTTACATACATAAAAAGGGCTTACATCAAATATTTTGATAGGGGATTATTACCAAAAAATTATCTAATATGTTAAAGTTTATTTAAATTACTCTAATTTAATGAAAAACTAAGAATTTGAGGGGATTTGACCAACCTAAAAATAAAAAAACCACTCATTATAATAGGTTGCCCGCGCTCCGGTACAAGCCTTTTATTTACTATATTAAGTACAAGTAGGCACCTATGGTCTTTATACAGAGAAAGCAATGATATCTGGGAGAACTTTTATAAATTCACACATAAAGAATTTAAAAATGAAGTATTAACTCATAAAGATTTAGATGAAGAATCAAAAAAATATTTATTAAATGAGTTTCATAAATATTCCTTTAATAATTACTATATTGGATATTTCTTAAGGGAATATCTATTGAAAAATGATTCAATGAAAGCTTTATCTATTCCTATTACACAGATGAATCTTTTATATAAATATCTAATGAAAAAAGAATATAGACTTGTTGAAAAAACACCAAAAAATTGCTTTAGAATTTCATTTATAAACAAATTATTTGATGACTGTAAATTTGTTTTCTTAAAGCGCGACGGCAGATCAAACATTAATTCTTTAATTGAAGGATGGAATTCAAAAGGAAAATATGTAAGAGCCAAAAACCTTCCTCTTACTTTAGACATAAAAGGTTATACAGGAAAAGATTGGAATTTTGTCATGCCGCCAGGCTGGGAATATTATGCTGACAAACCTTTAGAAGAAGTATGCGCATTTCAATGGGTCAGTTCAAATAAAGCTGCTATAGAAGGATTAAAAGGAATTGAAAACGAGAGAAAATTATATATTTCATATGAAGAGTTAACTGAAGACACATATGAAACTATAAAAAAAATCTGTAGTTTTGCTGACATTCCTTTTTCACATAATCTAAGAAAAATAGCAGAGCGACCACCAGAAGTAAATTTTGTCAGTAAACCAAATAAAGAAAAGTGGAGAAAAAATGCTCATTTAATAGAAAATATTTATCCGCAAATAGAATCAATGATGAAGGAATTAGGGTATAGCCTGTGAATGTCATTACGAGGAGATTCATCCACCAGGAGGGGTCTTAATTAGATCAGAGACTTTTACCGGGGGATAATATTAGGAATTTATGAGAAATTTAAAGAAAAGTTATTTAAATCCTATTAATTGATAAAAAATGCTCTGTATCTTAAAAAAAATTAATCTCAATCCCCTACTTTACCGGGTACAAAAATAATTTTGTTTGTGATTTAATGATCCTACTAATAAAAAGTTTTTGTGATGAAGGAGGTGCTCCTATGCTCTAACCGCTATATTCATTACCAAAAAACTGACGGCGTCTTTCAAGTCTAGCTTTCTCTTGTGGAGAGAGTTTTCTTTCAGCTGCTATATCATCAGAATCCCAGTCAGGGTGTAATGCTTCTAACATGGCTACTTCTCTTTCTCTTTCTGTTTCTGGTGAAGCACAGACTACTAGTAACCTTCCTTTAATGGCTTGCCATGGTATACCGTTTGCTCTATCTAATCCCATAAATCACCTTATGCAAACTAACTGCTTTAAATTTAACTCTTATAAAGGAGGTGCTCCTATGCTCTAACCACTATATTCATTACCAAAAAACTGACGACGTCTTTCAAGCCTTGCAACTTCTACAGGACTAAGAACTCTACCAGCAGCAAACTCATGAGGCTGTGGTTTTGTTCCAGCTCTTCTATGTTTCTCTAAGAATGCAGCATATTCTTCTTCAGTTTCTTTTGTACAAACATGTAAAAGCCTTCCTTGTATTGCTGCCCATGATATTCCTCGTGCTCCGTCTACCATTTTTATAGAACCTCCCATGAAAATTAACTATTTAAAATTAAACTACGTTCTTAACTGCAATACAGTAATTGTCTCTGATTTTGTTAAGAAACTTTATACATGTCTTACGGATAATAATTCTGTTTCACTGGGAATAAACAAAATATCACTAAAACAAAAAGGATCTTTAAGAAATGTTACTTGTTGAATCTCTTAATCAAGAACGTCAATGTGGTTGTAAAAGACCGGTTTACTTTCCATGGTATTTAAAAGATGAAAAAAGCATTGATGAGTTTATTGAAAAACAAAAGACCAATTTTAAACCTGAAGAGTTTATAAATGAAGATAGTTTAATAGATCCTTCTAAAGATATCTTTTATGCCAGACAACATTTAGGAATTGAACCTACTGAAGAGGATATTGAATACATAAACCACTGTAAAGTTGAACGAGAAATGGACGCAGTTAAGTGGTCAAAAGCAAATGAAAAAATTGGTGGAGAAGCAGCATCTTATGCAAAGATAAGCACTGTCCTTGGAATTGCAAAATCTGTCCTTGAAAATACTGATTCTACTCCTCAGTTTTTAAATACCTTATTAAATATGCTTCAGGGAATTACCCTTGGGCAAAGAGGACAGAAACAATATGGTCTTTATGGAAGAGATGATGACGATAAAGGACTTTCTGTTTATCAGAAAGAACATTATGGAAATAAAATCCCTGCTAATCTCATTGAACTGTCATGTACCCTTGAAAAAAATGTTAAACCTTATGTTCTTCCCCTTCTTGCACTCCTTTCTACCAGTCAGAGAGACTCTGCACTTTCACTTCTAACTCTTCCTACTACACTTTTCTGGAGAATTAGATATTCAGGATATTTTGATCAGAGATTTAGCACATATTTAATGAACCAGATAATTCATAAACCCTTAGCTCTATTTGGAAATCAAGATAGTAAATCACGATTAGAAAAGATGGAAGAAGATGCACATATTGTAAGTGCTGGTTTTTTAAAAGAAAGATTAAAAACATTACTTAGACTTAAAGACGGCGAAAGAGCAGATAAAAAAATAAGTTTACTTATAAGAGATTTATTTTCAGGAGATATAAAAAAGATAGAAACCTCAGCAATAATTTTAAATGAAACATTAGCACCGATACTTGGAATAAGTGGATTTTTAACTTCAGCAGTTGGAATACCTTTAAAAGCTATAACTGTATTTGGTTTCAAAGATAATCTAAGTGATATAACAAATAAATTAATCGAATCATTTTCATGCCTTGGTATATCTACACAACAATTACTTTATGCATTTAGATTCAGTATCATGGAATATGTTCAAAGTAATAAGATTAGAGAATATTTAAATGAAACAGAGGATTTAGGAGCTTTAGAAAAACAAGAATTACAAAAGTTGGCAAATGAAAGATTTAATTTATGTTGTACAGGGCTTTTTGGAAATATTACCGGTATTTTTCTTCCATTAGTAAAATTAATTGATAACAGTAATCCTTTTTTAAGTATGTTAAAGTCAGGTTCTTATGAAATAGCAAATAGTTCAAGTCAGTATTTCTTTTCACAGAGAAGACACCTTAAAGGAAAAGCTTTTAGAATTAAAAATCTTGAATTGTTTGAACAGATTGATCACAAACAAGATAATCCACCAGAAGAGCCTCCTGAACAAAAACTAAAATTGTATACTGGTGAGTAATTGTATAGTGTTTTTATTAATCCGTTTTACCAGTTTCGCTTAACCCTCCCACAAGAATGAGTTAAAATATTACCCATGGATAATCAGTTAAGTTTATTTAGCCTTAAAGAATCAAATAATGATAGTGTCATTGCGAGGAACGTTAGTGACGAAGCAATCTCACAGAAACAATATCGGTCAGGTGAGATTGCTTCGCCGGAGCCTGCACTGAGCGAAGCGAATGTGGCTCGCAATGACAGTGAAGTAGAAACAAAATACAGCTCTCTTGAAGAAGCAAAATCTGCTGCAATGAAATGTACTAAATGTGATCTGTGTAAAGGCAGAACAAATGTGGTTTTCAGCGATGGGCTGGAAAGTGCAAAAATTATGATCATTGGTGAAGGTCCCGGTGAAAATGAAGATTTGCAGGGATTACCTTTTGTAGGCCGGGCAGGACAATTTTTAGATAAGATTTTTCTTAGTGTAAATCTAAACAGGAAAGAACATTTATATATCTGTAATATTGTCAAATGCCGCCCACCAGATAACCGTGCTCCAGAAGAAGATGAAGCTAATGCATGCCGAGAATATTTAGAAGCCCAGATAAAATACATTGATCCAAAGATTGTTATTTTAGCTGGAGCTGTTGCAGTAAAAGGTATTTTAAAAACTAAAGATGCAAAAATCACAAAAATTAGAGGGCAGTGGATCGAGTCAAAAGATCCACTTCTGGCAGGAAGAAAAATAATGCCAATACTTCATCCGTCATATCTACTAAGACATGAATGGAATAAGGCTCCTGATTCCCCTAAAGCTATGATGTGGAAAGATGTTCAGGAAATTAAAAGGGTTTTTGATTCTCTATAATACACTCTGCTTACTTCAAAACAAGGACTTTATATTCCGGAATCAATTCTCTTATTCTTAGAGCTGCTTCTTTACTTGCATTTTTATCAGTAATTCTTTCTTTTACGGTTTTCAGCAAATCTTTTATTTTTTCTAATTGTTGTGGATTTTCCAGCCATTTCTTTGTGATTTCATAATAATTCTGTGCAGTAGCTTCATTTTGAATAAGCTCAGGTACAATTTTTTCACCAGCAATAATATTTGGCAGACCAATCATGTTTACTCTTTTTAAGAACAAGTATAAAAGATAGTTTATTTGATTTCCACGATATCCTAAAATCATTGGTGTTTCATAAAGTGCTGCTTCAAGAGTTACAGTACCTGATGTCAACCAGAGAATATCACTTGCATACAATAATTTGTGATTATTCCCCGGTGGAAGAATGCGAGGTTCCAGAATCTCGCATTCAAAGGTTACATTTGGTGCTTGTGCAATTAAAAATTTTACCTTTGGAAAGGTCTTCTGAAGTAGTTCACAGGCTTTTAATAAAACTGAAAGCATAAAATGTATCTCTGACTTCCTACTGCCTGGAAACAAACCAATTAACATATCTTCTTTATTTATTCCAAATTCATTTCTAACTTTTTCTCTATCAAATTTTTCGAGTTCATATAGAATTGGATTTCCTACATAAAAAGCATTTACACCACGATTCCTATGAAACTCTTCTTCAAAAGGCAATCCGCATAAAACAAGATCACAATATTTTGCAAGTATTTTTGTACGACCTGTATTCCATGCCCAGACCTGAGGCGGTAAATAATAAACAATTTTTGTTTCTGGTAAAAGTTTTTTTACTTTTTTTGCAATTCTTAAATTAAATCCAGGAAAATCTACAAGAATTAAAACATCAGGTCGAAAAACAGATAATTGAAATAAAAGTTCTCTTTCAAGATTCAAATACAAAGAAAGTTTGCTAATAACCTCAGTTAATCCCATCGAAGCTAAATACTTTGAGTCAAAAAAGATATCTGCACCAGCATTTTGAAGGTAATTCCCTCCAATTGCTTTAACTATTAACTGGTCTTTTGGTATTATCTTATAGAGTTCACTTAAGAGACTTGCCCCGTGCATATCACCAGAGGTTTCACCAGTAAGAAAAAAAATCTTTTTCATAATTCAATTCTATGATAAAAAACACAAAAAATGCACCCGACTTACAAATTTCCTTATTTAAAGGGAATGAACCTCTTGCATACAGAATCAGACCAAAGTCGGTTTTAGAAATTATTGGTCAAAGTCATTTATTGGGTGAAAATGGAGTGCTGACACATTACTTGCAAAATCATGCTCCATATTCAGTTATCTTATGGGGTCCACCTGGTTGTGGTAAAACATCAATTGCGTTTTTAGCTCAATTCATTTCAAATAAAGAATTTATTTATCTTTCAGGTGCAAGTACATCAGTATCTGAACTTCGTGAAGTAATAAACAGAGCAAAAATGCTCTCGGGCAGATTGATTTTATTTTTAGATGAAATTCACAGACTGGCTAAAAACCAGCAGGATGTTTTGCTTGAACCACTTGAAGCAGGATATTTAACTCTTATCGGAACGACTACTGAAAACCCACATATTTCACTGACTAGAGCTTTACATTCAAGGGTGAAAGTATTAGAACTAAAACCACTTAGAGAAGATGACCTAAAGAAATTAATTAATCGAGCATTTTCACATCAAAATGGTTACCCAGAACAAAAAATTTCAGACGGAGCAATAAAACTTTTAACTCAAAGTGCCTGTGGTGATGCAAGAAGGCTACTTTTTAATTTGGAAGAAGCTACAAAAATCTCAAAGAATAATTTAATAGAAGAAGAAACTGTTCAAAAGATTTTAAGCAATTCACAACTACAAATTGGAGTAGATCCAGAAAATCACTACAATTTTATTAGTGCACTTCAAAAATCAATTAGGGGCTCTGACCCTGATGCAGCCCTTTATTGGCTTGCCAGGCTCCTTTTAGGTGGTGCAGACCCGGTTCTTATAGCAAGAAGAATCCTTGTAACAGCTTCAGAAGATATTGGTTTAGCGGATAATAATGCTCTTAGTCTCGCTATAGATACCTATCACTGTGCACAGTTTCTCGGTATGCCTGAAGCAAGAATCCCGCTTTCCCAAGCTGTAATTTATTTAGCATGTGCTCAAAAATCAAACACTGCAATAGTTTCAATAGACAATGCCATGAAAGATGCTAAGGAATTAAGCCCTTATCCTGTGCCAATACATTTAAGAAATATTGGTGGGGAAGGTTACAAATATCCACACTCTTTTAAAGATGGAAAAGTAAAGCAGGATTATTTACCAATAGAATTAATTGGTAGAAAGTATTTTGAGCCAAATGAAAGGGATAGAATTTAAAAGCCCACTCATAAGTGCACCAGGATCCAAGTAAAACTTTTGTCTACATGATACCTAGTACACTGTAAAATATGTTTTTCAGTGTTGCTTTCTTCACTGTGGGTGGCGCCGGAAGGGAGGCGTCCAGATTGAGGAACTTGTGACGAAAATCTGGAGGGTACCTGAAGGCGACAGGCCCCACAGTGAAGGGATGTTGATTAATTTATTTGACACTGTACTAGCGATTATGCATTAGCATATAACAAAATACAATGAAGAGAACCCTGTGTACTTTGGAAGCAACAAACCCTGCACTTTTATGAGTGGGCTTAAGCTAATAAATGTTCCAATGACATAAAAACGATAAAATAATCAAATGCTTACAAAGAACTTTTTACTGAATCTAGAAGAAAATATTACAAAGACGTTTTGTGTAACAGATATAGAGACTACAGGCCAAAAGCCCGAAGATTCAGAAATTATTGAAATTGCAACTGTTAAAATTCAAAATGGTCAGATTAAAGAAGAGTTTTGTTCTTATGTGAAACCACTTTTACCAATTCCTTTATACATTACTCAAATGACCGGTATTAGAAATGAAGATGTCAAAGAGGCTGAGCGTGTTGAATCAGTATTAAAGAACTGGCTTAAGTTTATCGATGGCGGCTATTATTTTTGTGCACACAATGTAATGTTTGATTATGATTTTATCTATAAGTACATGCAAATATGTAATCTTCCTCTTGAGGGTTTGAACAAACTCAAATTTTTCTGTACAGTAAAAGCTGCACGAATGTTGTATCCTGAGCTTCCAAGCAGAAAATTAAATGATTTAATTAAACACTTTAATATCCCTGTAGAAAAAAGACACAGGGCTCTTGATGATGCCATGGCAACAGCAAAAATACTTTTAATATTTTTTGAACAAATAAAAGAAAAGAAAAAAGAATTACTGGAAATTATAGAAAGCACCCAGCTTGATAAATTAAAATCTTTTGAAGCAGCGGAATATTTAAGTGTTACAAAAGAAACAATATATGAAATGGTTAAAACCGGTACCTTAAAAGTAAATGAGACTTATAAGACTAAAAACGGTTATGAAGGATTTTTATTTTTAAGGAAAGATATTGAAGAGCTAGCTTCTAAGATTTAAGTACTGGTAAGTAAATTTGGAAGCGGTTAGATTACACTAAACACTAGTACGAGATGTGAATAATTCAAATGTCATTCCCGCGCCAGCCAAAGGCTGGTCCGCCTCTGGCGGAAAAGCGGGAATCCAGATAAAACCGATAGCTTTTCTGTCTGGATTCCCTGGTCAAGCCAGGGAATGACAGGCAAAGTATCAATTATTCACAAGTCGTTAGTGATTAGTAAGAGCTGTCACATAAATGTAATGATGGAACAAGTTCAATAACATTATAATAATTATTAATGTTGGAGAAATGTTTAGTAAAATTATTACAAAAATTTAGTCTCTTTCCTGAATTACATTTATTTCTATAAGTCCTTCTTATACTTTCAATTCTTTTGTTTACAGTTTTACCTTCCATTAGCAAGTCATTATTACAAGTAGATTGTCCGCTTTCAAACCATGACTTAACCTTAAGAATTGATTCTCCTATTGCATTAAGATCTCTTGTTACTGTTAGCTTGTTTGCTTGACTGGCAAAATCATCAACTGACTGCTTAAAGCTGTCAAGGAGTTTTATAAAGAGATTTTTTGTAAAGGGTTGTTCTTGCTCATTTTTTTGTTCATCTACAACAAATACAGAAATAGGAGTAAATATATTATCTACGACAAAAACTTTTCCTTTTTTTGAACTTACGACTAAACGCTCAGGTTTTAATCCTACTCTAATTACTTTCTTTACCTTGTTCGAATTACTATCAATTACAAAAAGTTTGTTTGTGTACACATCTTTTCCTAATGCATAAATAAACCCTGTATTTTCATTTACTGCTATAGAGCCTAATTTTTCTACTTCACCCTCTATTTTTATAAACGTTTCTTTTTCATCACTATTACCATCTATAATAAAAATCCCAGGTCCATTTGAATAAACCAAATAAACTTTGTTAAGAATTTCATTAATAGCTATCCCCTGTAGCCCGCATCCTCCCCTGATTAAGGTATTTCCAGTACATTGACTATAACCAAGTTTTAGAACTTTTATAACTTCATTTGTACTGCCATTTATAACAACTAATGAATCCGTGAAAAAGTCTGCAACATAAACTTTATTTGTTTTTTTGTTTACTGCTATCGGATTGGTACCATATTCCGATGAAAAATATTCTCCCAAAGGAATCCTGGACAGATATTCATTTTTACTTATATCTACTACATCTACATGGTCATTAAAAAAGTTACTGAAATAAAGTTTATTACTATTAGGATTAAGAGCTAGTGAATTATTACCATTGGATAAAAAAGGAATAGGAGTAGCAGGAAGTGGAAAACCTGCAGGTAAAAAGATTGTAGAGGTAATCTTTGCAGAATTGTTCTCAATGTTTGATACATAAATAGTATTTAGCGTAACAGTATTTAAAGAATAGATTTTATTGTCATTGATTAGAATACCAGTTGTATTTAAGGGATTTTTACCATCTGTAATCATAAAATTAGTTGAAGCATTATCAATCTTTTCAATAAAAGTATTAGTATTCGTATCTGCAACCAGTACTACATCACCATTACTAATATAAATCTTGCCTTGATCTTCATCTATAGACAAAGTCGGTGGTAGATAGAAAAAATTATCTTGAGACCTATCATTTGAAAAAACTCCAACAACTGCTTGAGAATATGAAGGTAAACACAAATAACTATCTAAAACAAGGAGCAAGAATAATGTACAAAAAGTTTTACTTAAATAATGTAAGCTCCTGCTTTTCATCTACCATCTCCACACACAAATTTGAAATCATTGTCTATAGCTATAATTTCTTCTGAACGAACTTTGCTAATTACTAATTCTTCCCCTCTATAATGTTTTGAAACTATACTAAAAGAATCACTTGACAGTGGTTTTATAGAAATTTTCACGTTGCGGGAACCTGTGATTTTCGTAAAGTTGCCCATTGAATCTATTTCCCCATAAAACACATCTGCATCAATGTATACACCAAGGATAATGATAGCCTTACCATCAGCTGAAACATTCATCAAAGCTGTATTCTGATCACCCTTGCTGAAATAAAATCCTTGATAAGGATTCCCATTACCGGCAGAAACAAGTTTTCCAGTACCGTTAGCTTGAAAGGAAGCACTTGAGTTGCTTTTTAATTTCAAGGCTCTATTCTTATATACAAAATTAAAATCATCGGAACAATCTAGAAGATGAATTGTTGAAAAGATTAATGGTAAAGTATATTTTCTAAGACTAACTAAACCAAATATAAAATCATTACTTGCAACTATCCAAAATCTTCCAGGTCTTACATCTCCATTTACATTAAAGGTTATGTTACCATTGTACAAACCTTCAGGGATACCTAAAGCAGTTTGGCCAGCTGCCTTTAAATTATTTAAGTTCAAACATAAAACTATTGAAATTATGGGAATGATTTTTTTAACAGCTGGTGTTAAGTCTTTCATTTGGTATTTCAGGAAAGGAAGAATTGTTTTTTCATAATATCTCAGCCCCTCTGCTAACCCCCAAAATATGTGCTCCTGCCTGGATTAATTGATGGGCTTCTTCTTTTGTTCTTATTCCGCCAGATGCTTTAATTCTGATTTTATCTTCTCCATACTGATTTAACTCTTCTAATGTTTTTTTAATGATTTGAACAGCGCTTAAGTTGGAAACTTTATTTTCTACAAAACCAGTCTTTGTTTTTATAACCAACTTTGCATTTTCTTCATTTGCAACTTTTGAAATAACCTGAGTAGCAGTCTTTATCTGTCTTTCATTAAGTAAATCAACCTCTAAAATAATTTTTAGGACTTTTCCTTCCATTGATTTTGCAATTGCTTTTAAATCTTTCTTGAAGTTTCTAACATCTCCTTCATGCAGATATTGATAATTTGCAACCACATCAATTTCATCTACACCGAGTTTTAAAATCTCTTTTACATCTTTTACTCGACTTTTTGTAAGTCCTTTTCCATGAGGAAAATCACAGACAGAAACCGTTAAAACGGAACTATTAGTTAATAAACTTTTTACTAATTCTACATTAGAAGGATGAACTACAACTGCCCTGAAACCCAGTTTTAATGCTTGAGATACAATATTTTTAATGTGTTCAGTAGATATTTCCTCTGGACGTAAAATACTTTGATCAAATGTTTTATTTAAATCAACCATTATTTTGATTCAGCAGCTTCTGAAGCAGATGCTTCTATCTGGATTTCTTCTTCTGTATGTTTTGTAACTGACGCTACATAGTCTTCATCATCCAGTCTTTGTAATCTAACACCTGTAGCCATTCTACCCTGGCAGCTTATATCACCAGCTTTTGATCTAAGTACAATTCCATGTGCAGATGCAATAATAACTTCATCTGTTTCCTTAACGACATCCAGTGAAGCAAGATGACTTTTTTCTGATTTAAATTTGGTGCCGATTAGTCCAACTCCAGATCTGTTTTGTACTCTGAATTCTTCAAGCTCAACCCTCTTTCCAAATCCATCAGTAGTAACCAGCAAAATCTGATCCTTTGAATCAGCTGGAAATGTATCAAACCCAACCACATAATCACCTTCACGAAGATTTACTGCTCTTACACCTCTGGCTGTTCTTCCAAGCGGTCTTAAATCTTCTTCGTTAAATCTTAATACCATTCCATCATATGTGCCAATAATAATATGATCTTTTCCGTAGCTTATTCTTACCCAGCCTAATTGATCTCCTTCGTCCAGATTCATAGCTACAATGCCAGATTTCCTGACACTTTCAAAATTATCCATTGAAATCTTTTTAACAATACCCTGTTTCGTAAGCATTGCAAAATAATTATCTTCTTTAAACTCGCTCGTAGCATAAATAGCAGTGATTTTATCTTCCTGGCTTACTGAAATTAAATTAAAAATTGCCTGCCCCTTATGCTGAGCACTTCCTTCCACGACATCATAAACTTTTGAGCTGAACACTGATCCACCCTGTGTAAAGAAAAGAAGAGTATCATGCATATTTGCAATTTTAAAGTGTTCTACTGCATCTTCATCTCTTGTTTTCATTCCACCTTTTCCACGCGTTGCTCTGTTTTGTCTTTCAAACTTTGTAAGTGGGATTCTCTTTATATAGCCTTTTTCAGTCAGGAAAACTACTACTCTTTCATTTGGAATTAAATCTTCGTCACTAAGTTCTTCTGCCGCGGCGGCTATTCTTGTTCTTCTTGGATCAGCATATTTTTTCTTAATTTCAGTTAACTCTTCTTTTATTATGTCCAGAATTAACTGTCTTTGAGAAAGGATTTTCTTTAATTCTTTTATTCTTTTATTTAATTCTTTATTTTCTTTTTCAATTTTTTCTCTTTCAAGTCCGGTCAACCTACGAAGCTGCATTTCCAGGATGGCACTTGCCTGAGGATCACTTAAATTAAACTTTTTCATTAAAGCTTGTTTTGCAGTATCTGTATCTTCAGCTGCTCTGATTAATTTGATAATTGCATCAATGCTTTCAAGCGCTATTAATAGTCCTTCTAAAATATGAACTCTTGCTTCTGCTTTTCCTAATTCAAATTTACATCGTCTTGTAATTATCTCTACACGGTGTTCTACAAACTCCTGAAGTATATTTTTCAGACTCAGTGTCTTTGGAGTCTTACCGATAAGAGCAAGTGTGTTAATAGAAAATGTTTCTTGAATTTGAGTATGTTTGTATAAATTATTTAAAACCACATCTGGCTTGGCATCTCTTTTTAGCTTTACCACTACACGCAAGCCATCTCTACCTGACTCATCATTTAAATCTGCAATCCCTGTAATCTTATCATTTTTTACAAGATCAGCAATCTTGTTAATTACCATTTCAGGTCCCACAAGATATGGCAACTCAGTGATTACTATTCCGTTTACCATTCCACGTCCTGAGCTACTTGGCACTTCTTCTATAGATGCATGACCTCTTACTACCACTGATCCACGCCCTGTTTCAAAAGCATCTTTAATTCCTGTAACTCCCATAATCTGTCCGCCAGATGGGAAATCAGGTCCTTTAACATGCTGCATTAAACCTTCAGTATTAATTTCAGGATTATCAATTAATGCAATTGTTCCATCTATAACTTCTCCTAAATTATGTGGTGGAATATTTGTAGCCATTCCAACTGCAATACCGCTTGAACCATTTAGTAAAAGTGTAGGAACTTTTGATGGAAGAATAACTGGTTCTTTTAATGTCCCGTCAAAATTATCAACAAAATCAACTGTCTCAGAATCAATGTCAGCGAGCATCTCCATAGATACACCAGTAAGCTTAGCTTCTGTATAACGCATGGCTGCTGGTCTATCATCAAGAGATCCAAAGTTTCCATGTCCGTCAATGAGTTTGTAACGCGAGCTAAAAGGCTGTGCTAACCTGACCAATGCTTCATAAACTGCTGTATCACCATGAGGATGATATTTACCTAAGACTTCCCCGACTATACGTGCACATTTTTTAAATGGCTTGTCCGGTGTAAGACCAAGCTCACTCATTGCAAATAAAATACGTCTGTGGACTGGTTTTAAACCATCTCTCACATCAGGCAATGCACGACTTACAATGACACTCATAGCGTAGTCTATAAAGCTACGCCTCATCTCATCTTTAATATCTATTTGAATAAGTTTCCCGGGATTTAGTGGCAGGTCTTTTGGTTTTACCATAGAGGACTATTTTAGCGTATTTGTGGACATATTTCAGTAAGAATTTACAATAAAAATGTTGCTTGTAATGACACAAAATCAAAATCAAATAACAGAAGTAGAGACACACAGCCGTGTGTCTCTACACCACTTAACAAGAACTACTTCGTTAATTCGTTATAATTGATTTGTTATATGGACTTGCCAAAATACATACATGGACCACAAGACAGCCTGCCAAAAACCCTGGCTTCAAGAGTTTCATTTTTAAGAAACGAACGGAGGATTTATATTGCTGATTTATCACTTCAGGCAAAAGTACCAATTAAACTTCTTGAAGACATTGAAGCTGGTATTGAAACATGGTTACCTACTTCTGTCAGGCAAAGAATTTCAATAGTTTTA
>Ga0209515_10006835_pt1 | contig 14018 bp, 4 predicted proteins | sample Subgroupgradi54m_FD_187454 | JGI IMG/M metagenome (GOLD analysis project Ga0209515, IMG submission 187454) | Subsurface groundwater microbial communities from S. Glens Falls, New York, USA - GMW60B uncontaminated upgradient, 5.4 m (SPAdes)... ...
TCAAACGGCGGATCAGGGTGCCGCGCTCCAGATCCCACAGGCCGAGGGTCTTATCGTCCGAGCCGGAGACGGCGCGCCTGCCGTCGGCCGTCACCGCCACCGCTCGGACATCGCCGGTATGCCCCTCCAGGCGGCGGATCAGGGTGCCGCTGTCCAGGTCCCACAGGCCGAGGGTGGTGTCGGCCGAGCCGGAGACGGCGCGCCTGCCGTCGGCCGTCACCGCCACCGCCCGGCCCCAGCCCGTATGCTCCTCCAGGCGGCGGATCAGGGTGCCGCTGTCCAGGTCCCACAGGCCGAGGGTGGTGTCGGCCGAGCCGGAGACGGCGCGCCTGCCGTCGGCCGCCACCGCCACCGCAAGGACCCAGCCCGTATGCCCGACCATCCGTCGCAGCAGCGGCCCGCCGGCGCGCTCCAGCACCGGTCGCCGTGGCAGCAGTGCCGGATGGGGGAAAGCAACCTTTGCCGATGCGAGCAGCGCCGCGTCCTCCGCCCCATCCTCCGCCGCCAGCCGGCCGAGGATCTGGCTGGGCAGGATCAGCCGTCGCTCCCGCGGTGTCTTCTGCGCCAGCACATGCGCCGACAGGTTGATGGTCCCGCCGACCCGTTGCACCACCACATCCTCGGGCAGCAGCGCCGTGTCGGCGGGAAAGGCCCCGGGGCCGAGGGCGGCCAGCTTGGCGGCGATCCAGCCATAGTCGAGCAGCAGCCGGCGCAACGCCTCGGTCTCGCCGCTCTCGCGCAGATGCCACGGCAGATGACGGAACCCGTAGCCGTCGTCGTCCAGCCGGCCCCAGCCGTCACCGCAGGCCGCGCGATAGGCTTCGGTCAGCCTTTGATGACGCTTCACCAGCGTGGCGCCGGCCTTGAACCGGGCGAAGTCGCGTTGCAGATCGTGCAGGCTGAGATGCCCGTCGGCCAGCCGCGCCAGGGAGCGCGACACCAGCCGGTCGGCCAGCCCGTGCGGCCGCGGCGTGCCCCACAATCGGCCCAGCACCGGCACGGGCACCCGCGCGTCCTCGGGGAACACCGCCAGATCAAGGAAGCGCTCGCAATCCTCGGCCTCCAGCCGTATCAGGCTGATTTCCAGGCTGTCGAACACCGACGGGCCACGGTGGTAATTGGGGATTTGCTGGCTGAGATAGTCCTTGTCCAGCGCCTCGAACGCCTCGCACAGCTCGGCAAGCTGGCTTTCCAGATCATCCCGCGGGTTGACCAGCCGGGCGCTGATCGCCAGCGCCAGAGGGTGGCGGCCGACCCGGCGGATCAGGCGCCCGGCACTCGGGGGCAAGGCCCCCGTATCGAGGTCCAGCAGGCCAGCCAGCAGGCCGCGCGCCTGATCCGGCGTCAGCGCGTCGACCTCGACCGGGACGGTGGTGCCGCGCAGCAGGCGGCTGTCGCGTGTGGTGACCAGAAGGGCGCCCTGAGCCGGCAGAAGGTCGCACAGGGCATCGAGATCGCCTTGCCGCCACACGTCGTCGGCGATCAGCAACACCCGCCGGTTCGCCAGCCTCGCCGTCAATTTGCCGGCCGCATCGCGCTGGTTGGCGATGCTGCCGCCGATGCCCGCCGATGCCGCCAGACGGCTCAGCTTTTCCGCCATGTCCGGCGCCTCGCCCAGGCTGACCCACAGGATGCCGTCGGGGAAGGCGTGTTGAATTTCGCTATCCCGGGCCAGGGCGCTGGCCAGCACCGTCTTGCCGACACCGCCCATGCCGTGCAGGCCGCTCACCGCGACGCTGGTCGCGCCGCCGAGCAGGGACTGCTTGAACGGCGCCATCAGGTCAGGGCGCGGCTGGTGGTGGTCGGGCAAGCGGGGGATGTCGGGACTCAGCCCGCCGGGTACCTGAGGCGGTGATGCGCCGCGCATGACCCGCGCGACCTCGTCCAGCGCCGGCTCCAGCTCGGTCAGATCGACGGCGACCCGGCTGCCGAGCAGGGGCGGCAGCTCATCAAGGCCGACATTCAGCCGGCCGGGAATAATGACCAGCGCCCGGCGCACGGCCAGGGCGAGCGCCGCGTTGTATTCCTCCTGCACCCAGTGGGCCTGAAGCGCGGCCGGCGAGGCGATCAGCAGGACATGGCTGACCCGGTTCAAAGCGTCGTCGAGCAGGTCGGCAATCCGCATACCGGCGCCACCGTGCTCGCGATCGAAGAAATAGCGCACACCCCGCCGCGTCAGCCCGTCCGCCACCGCCTGCGCCAGTTCGCGATCCACCGCCGTGTAGGAAATGAAGACCAGCGGCTCGGCCATGCTCTCGCAACCCCGGATATCCCTTGCCCGAACAGCATAGCGGCGCCGCGCCGTCCGGTCATGCTTTTTGCGGGCGGGTCTGGGGCGTATGACATCGGATGGCTGACGCTGCTGAGACCCTGTTCGCAGATGTCAGGCGTGGATTTCCTGGGGGATCAGGCGTGCCATGCGCCTTCATCGCGGTCAATTCGGCGGAAACAACCGCAACGAACACATCGACATCGGAAAAGGCGTCCCAGGAACCAGAAAGGGTCTTCGCGGAGGGAATATTTGTGCTCATAATCGGAACCGCCCGGTATCTGTTCTGCGCACCCCGGAAATGGGAGAAACTCGCGCCGGACGTCCACTCAATTCTATAAAAAGTTGAAGCTGGGACGGCACCCCGAGGGAGCGGCCGTCTACGAACAGATTCCAAAGGCAGGCCGCCACAGGACGAAGGCGGTGTGCTTGCGGGACAGCAGATCACAGGTCATCGGGGCCTCCGGGGGCTTGGGGCAGGTCTTTCAGGTCGGCATCGCGCTTGAGCAGCGCCTGGGTGATGGGATGCGCCTCGCCGAGCTTGCGCCGGCTGACCGGCAAGGCTTCCGCCACCAGGGCGGCGGCGCCGGCGGGATCGCCGGATTGGAGGAGGGTCCGGGCGAGGTTGTTCACGGAGGTCAGGGTGTCGGGATGCTCCTCGCCCAGCACCCGGCGGCGGAGCGCCAGCACCTGCTCCTCCAGCCTCCGCGCCCCGGCAAGGTCGCCCTGGGCCCACAGCGTGCCCGCCAGATTGTTCATGGAGGTCAGGGTGGCGGGATGCTCCTCGCCCAGCACCCGGCGGCGGAGCGCCAGCACCTGCTCGTGCAGCCCCCGCGCCCCGGCAAGGTCGCCCTGCGCCCGCAGCGTGCCCGCCAGATTGTTCATGGAGGTGAGGGTGTCGGGATGCTCCTCGCCCAGCACCCGGCGGTGGAGCGCCAGCACCTGCTCGTGCAGCCTCCGCGCTCCGGCAAGGTCGCCCTGCGCCCGCAGCGTGCCCGCCAGATTGTTCATGGAGGTCAGAGTGTCGGGATGCTCCTCGCCCAGCACCCGGCGGAGGAGCGCCAGCACCTGCTCCTCCAGCCCCCGCGCCCCGGCGAGGTCGCCCTGAGCCCACAGCGTGTTCGCCAGATTGCCCATGGAGATGAGAGTGTCGGGATGCTTCTCGCCCAGCACCCGGCGGCGGAGCGCCAGCACCTGCTCCTCCAGCCCCCGCGCCCCGGCAAGGTCGCCCTGGGCTCGCAGCGTGCTCGCCAGATTGTTCATGGCGGTCAGGGTGGCGGGATGCTCCTCGCCCTGCACCCGGCGGCTTTCCTGCGCCTGACGCTCGAACACCGCCCGGGCCGCCGGATAGTCGCCTCGCTCGAGCGCATACCACCCCACCCACCCCAGCAGCGCCAGCGTCGCCTCGTCCCGCGCAATCTCCGTCAGTGCCCGCGCCTGCGGCAGCCAGGGGCGCAGGCGGTCGTGAGTACGGATGTCGACGACATCCGGCAGCACCCGGTTCATCACCGCCACCACCAGCCCCCGCAGCCCGTCCGGCGGCGGGGCGTGCAGGCGGACGGTGCGGCTGACCAGGGCGTGGACCAGATCGGTGCCGTCCTCCAGATTGCTCGACAAGGACTCGGCGCGGGCGGCGGACAGGGCCTTGGCGGCGTTGCGACGGCCGGTCTTCTCGTCCTCGGCCTGTGCGGCGAACACCTCCTCCACCAGCTCCCACGGGATCGGCGCTTGTCCCAGCACGGCGGCGAGGTGCAGAAAGGCCTGCCCTCGGTCGTCCAGTCGGCGGATGCTGTGCAGCAGGGTGGCGGCGATGCTCTTTTCGTGGCCGGTGGGCAGTTCCTCGCCCAGGTCGGCGGCGAGGTCGAGCACGTCCTGGGAGTGGTCGGTGGCGTCTTCCAGGGTGCGGGCATAGCCGCGCTCGACGATCGAGGCGCCAGCGACGTCGAGGGCCAGCGGATGACCACCCAGCGCCGTGATCAGCGCCTCGGCCGCTGCCCGTTCGGCGTTGTCGCGCGGCGGGCGGCGGGTGGTCAGCAGCACCCGCGCGTCGTCGTCGCCCAGGGTATCGAGCGGCACCACCAGGCCGTTCGCCGCCCACCGGGTTCCCCGCGTGGTGATGATCGTGCGGCCGTTGCCGGTGGGGGCCAGCCAGTCGCGGAACACGTCCACCGAGGCGGTGCTCGGCAGATCGTCGGCGATCCACAGGTAATTGCCCAGCCCCTTGAGATGGCGTTGCAGACCCGCCGCCACTCGCTCCGGGCCCTCGGTCGCCTCGGGCAGCCCGAAGCGCTCGGCCAGGGTGGAGAGCTGCGGATTGCGCTCCTGGTTGGCGGCCAGCCAGAGGATGCCGCCGGGATAGGCGGCGGCGAAGCGGCGGGCGTATTCCTCGGCCAGCAGGGACTTGCCGATGCCGCCCATGCCCTGGACGCGGGCGGTGTCGGCGCGCACCATCACCGTGCTGCGCTCGCCGCCGTTGCTGAGCGCCGAATGCACCTGCCACAGTTCCTTGACCCGGCCGACGAAGCGGTTCGACGAATCGCGCCGCCGGCCATGCCAGGTCTCGCCCTGAAAGCGCGGCACCTCTGACAGCGGCGACTCCAGCGTCTTGACGTGGTCGGCGATGCGTCGGGCGGTGTCCTCCAGGTTCTTGGTCGACAGCAGCCGCGCGTCGCGTAAGCCGGCCGGGTGGATGTGCTCGACGCCGGCCTCGGGATTGACCGCCATCACCCGCTTGAGCGGATCGCCCTCGGCCTCGCCGGCCAGCCAGGCGGCGGTCATTTCCCACTGGCAGGCGCGTGAGCGCCCATAGGAAAAGGAATACCACGCCACCAGCAGTTTGCATTGGCTGATGGTCCTGGTGATGGTCTCGCTGATGCTGGCGGCATCGCGGATGTCGCGCTCGTCGATGAACACCCGCAGCCCGGCCGCCTCCAGCGCCGCCCGCAACGCCCGCGCCGCCGGCCGGTCGGCATGGGGATAGCTGAGAAAGATGGTGTGAGTCATCGCGCTGTCCTCCGCAACGGTGATGCTGGCACATCCGTTGGCCGAATGGTCGTCATGCGCGTTGGCGCCACATCGTGCCACGGTGCTACGGTGATGTGATCGTCAGGCGCACATGTCCCCGGTTGTTGCCGTAGAGCCCCCAGGCATCATTGGCATAGGCATGAAAATAGCCGCTTTGCAGGGGCGTGTAGGTGCATCCGTCGCCGATTTTGAAGGTCTCGTGCGTGGTCGGCCGCCCCTTGGCGTCGGGCTCGCCGCCGGTGGCGATGGCGCCCATCAGGCAGAACCAGGGGGCGTCCTCGTGACGCCGCGTAAATCGAAAGTCGGCGTTGCCATTGCCGGTCAGGCTCTTGAACAGGTTTTCAAGTTTACCCAAGGCGCTGCCGGCCAACTGCGCGAGTTCTCCGATCTGGAACTTGCCGTCATCGGTTCCGCCCGGGCCGCAGCTTATGTGGGCGTCGAGCCACTCGCCCCGGGCCTCAAATGTGTATTGAGTCCCCGCCGTCAGCCAGATCCCGGTGTCGTTCCACGGCTGGGCGGAATACACGTCAAGAAGGTCCGTGGGCACCGTCCGCTGCGGGCGGTAGCGGCCCTGGCTGATCGGAGGATTGCTCTGGCGGCTCAGCACCGACGGATGGAATACGTTGCTGCCATTCAGCATCGGAATCCGGCGTGGCTGTGTCGGCAGCATGGTAAAGACGCCGTCACAGGAATTGTGCAGCACATCCTGCGGATTCGGCTTTATTTGCTGTGCGACGTCAACGTTGAAGACCAATCCATACTTTCCGGCTTCGTCGATCATCCATTGCAGCGCGCCATCGGACAAACCGCAGTCACGATACCCGCCGCCGACGTCACTGTGGACGCCGGGGAACCAGACTTCCAACGCATCCCGTCCCTCGGCGGCCGTCCACAGCGTCGGCTGAAAGCTCGCACGCATTTCGTCCAGCGCGACCGCGTGCCGCGCCGTGATGATGGAATCGCTGAGCGCGGTATTGTGAAAGCGGTAATCGTGCAGGTTGTCGAGCAGGTTGAGCAGCGCCATGTCGTCGGGAATGCCCAGCGCTCCAACGGTGTCCCAGACCCCCAGGAAATGGATGGAATCGGCTGTTTTAGGCGGGATGCTGTATTGGAAGCCGTTCAACGAGACCGGAACCTTGCGGCGATAGCCGTCCTGGAACATGTGCTCGATCTGCTTCCAGGTTGCCCCATCCGGGCCTCCGCTGCTCAGGTCGAGCAGGCCGGCGCAGTTGATGAAACCGGCCAGGCTGCGCACCGTGTAGGCGCCGCGGCTGAAGCCGAACAGAAAGATGCGGTCACCGAACTCGTAATGGCGGCACAGCTCATAATAGCTGCTCATGATGTTCTGGTCGAGCCCACGCCCGGTGCCGCCGCCCACCAGCTTGTTGATCCAGCCGCCGTCGGTCCCGACGCCGGAGTGATAGTAGCGGTGCTGCGGGTTGCCCGAAGCATCGTCATCGGCAAGCGCGTTGAAAATGCGAGCGACATTGGTGGGCGTCGGCACCCCGCCATCCTTGTCGTCGGGCGTATTCCAGGTGCCGTCACAACAGATTACGATGTTCTTCGACATAACGCTTCCCCTTCACGTCAGCCCGCCACATCGGCAGTGAAAAAAGAGTGTATGGCGATGGTGTGGCATACCTCCACAGGAAATGCTGAGCGCGTTATAATAAAATGCCTGAAATGAAACGGAGACATACCCGGGCAGGTCAGAGCCGGAGCCAGGCTTTGCCCGATCAAGCAGCGAAGCCGTAGCGGCGGCAGAACGCCGACGTGAAAAAACCAAAGCCGGTTCCCCGCCATGGCCTCATCCCTCGGCCGCTCACACCGTTTCCACGGCAGCCAAGGCACTGTCCACGTCCTGCAACGCCCGGGTGATCGGATGCGCGTCGCCCAGGGTGCGGCGGCTGACCGGCAACGCCGCGCCCACCAGCGCCCGCGCCGCAGGGAGGTCGCCCTGGTGGTAGAGAGTGATGGCGAGGTTGTTCATGGCGGTCAGGGTGTCGGGATGCTCCTCCCCCAGCACCCGGCGGCACACGGCCAACGCCTGCTCCTCCAGCACCCTCGCCGCGGGGAGGTCGCCCTGGGCGGAGAGGGTGTTGGCGAGGTTGTTCATGGAGGTCAGGGTGTCGGGATGTTCCTCCCCCAGCACCCGGCGACGCACGGCCAACGCCTGCTCGTGCAGCGCCCGCGCCGTGGGGAGGTCGCCCTGGGCGGAGAGGGTGTTGGCGAGGTTGTTCATGGAGGTCAGGGTAGCGGGATGCTCCTCCCCCAGCACCCGGCGGCGCACGGTCAACGCCAGTTCCTCCAGCGCCCGCGCCGCGGGGAAGTCGCCCTGGGCCTTGAGGGTGGTGGCGAGGTTGTTCATGGAGGTCAGGGTGGCGGGATGCTCCTCCCCCAGCACCCGGCGGCACACGGCCAGCGCCGGTTCCTGCAGCGCCCGCGCCGCGGGGATGTCGCCCTGGGCCTTGAGGGTGGTGGCGAGGTTGTTCATGGCGGTCAGGGTGTCGGGATGCTCCTCCCCCAGCACCCGGCGGGACTCGTTCAGGCGGCGGTGCTCGGCGGCGGTCGCGGTGATATAGTCGCCCCGGACCCAGTCGTGGTCCCCCAGGCGGCCCAGCAGCGCCAGCGTCGCCGCATCCTCGGTGGTTTCGCTCAGCGCCTGGGCGTGCGGCAGCCAGTCGGCCAGACGGGCGTGGTTGCGGATGTCCTTTACGGCCGACATCTCTTCATTCAGCACCGCAACGGCGGCGGCGCGCAGGGCTTCGGGCGGTGAGGCGTGGTGGCGGATGGTCCGGCTGACCAGGGCATGGACCAGGAACAGGCTGTCGTCCTGCTCGATCAGGGACTCGCGGTCGAGGGCGGTGATGGCCTTTTCGGCCAAGTCCAGGCAACAGCGGCTTGCCGGATCGGGGATGGTCAGATGGAAGGAGCGCCGACGCAACCGCTGCGCCACGGCGCGGCTGACCCGGAAGGCCCAGGACCGGCCGGCCCAGGCGCTCCACACCCCATACACCAACTCCCGCGGAATCGGCGCCACGGCCAGCAGTGCCGCCAGTTGCAGCAGCCGCAGGCCGTTGTCGTTCAGGCGACGGATGCTGTGCAGCAGGGTGGCGGCGATGCTCGGTTCGTGGCCGCCGGGCAGATGGCCGGTCAGCTCGGCGGCCAGGCCCAGCACCTCACGCGAGCGATCTGCCAGATCGTCCCGCAGCACCGCATAGCCCATCCGTCGCACGGCGGCGCCGGCCACGTCCAGCGCCAGCGGGTGGCGCCCCAGTTCGGTGACGATGGCCCGGGCCGCCGCCTTGTCCGCGTCGGTCTCGGGCGGCTGGCGGCTGGTCAGCAAGTCATAAGCCTCGTCGTCGCTCAGCACCCCCAGCGGTACCGGTGTGACGCAATCGGCCAGACCGGTACCGCGGGTGGTGATCAGGGTGCGGCCGTTGTCGCTGGGGGCGCGCCAGCGGTCGAGCAGGGCGGGGTCGGCGTCGCTGGGCAGATCGTCGACGATCCATAGATACGGCCCCTGCTTGGCCAGATGATCGCGCACCAGCGTTCTCACCCCTTGCGGTGTCTCGTTCTCGACCGGCAGGCGCAGAGTCAGCGCCAGGGTATAGAGTTCGGTGGAGTCGTTTCCCGCCGTCGCCGACAGCCAGACGGTGCCGCCGGGATAGGCGGTGGCGAAGCGGCGGGCGTATTCCTCGGCCAGCAGCGACTTGCCGATGCCGCCCAGCCCATGCACCAGCCCGGTATCCGAGGACTGCATGCCGAGCAGCGCCGTCTGGTTGGCGGGAGCCGACAGCACGCCATGCACCGTCCACATCTCGGCCATGCGGCCGACGAAGCGGGGGGAGGAGCCGCGCCGGCTGCCATGCCACGGCCCGCCGTCCATCTTGGCGACCGTGCCCAGCGGGGTGGTCAGCGTCGCCAGATGGGCCCGGATGCGCCGCACCGCCTCGTCAAGATCATCGGCCGGCAGCACCAGCGCGTCGCGCAGGGTCCGGGGCTGGAGATGGTTAAGGCCCGGCAGCGGGTTGACCACCAGCACCCGGCCGGCCGGGTTGCCCTCGGCGGCACCGGCCAGGATGGCGGCGGTCAGTTCCCACTGGCAGGCGCGCGAGCGGCCATAGGCGGTGGAGTACCACGCCACCACCAGCCGGCTTTCGGCCATTTCGTTGATGATGGTGGCGCTGATGCTGGTGGCGTCGCGGATATCGTTCTGATCGCGGAACACCTTCAGCCCGGTTGCACGCAACCTGTCATACAACACTTCTGCCGCGTCCGTGTCGACCCGCGGATAACTGAAAAACACGTCCCAGCCCATGGCGCCCTCCCGCGGCGCCAGTCTATCGCGACCCTTCCCGAACTTCCACTCGCCAGAGAGTGTGGCATGATGATCGGGAACCAGGGGTGCAATGGACAGTACCTGCGAATCCCTGCATCATCGCCGCGATCCGACAGAGGGAGTCCTGCACGGCATGGCTGAGTCCCACCGGCCGAGAATCTTCATCTCCTACGCAAGGGCGGACGGCGACGCCACCGCGCGGAAGCTGCTGGCGTTGCTGGAGCAGAACAAGCTCTCCGGCTGGCTGGACGTCCACGACATGCCGACCGGCGATGTCATCTCGACGGCCCTGCAACAGGCTATCGAAGGGGTCGATCATCTGGCGCTGATCCTCACGCCCGGGGCCTTGGCCTCGTCCTGGGTCAAACAGGAATGGGACTATGCCCGCGCGCATGGCGTGCGGGTCAGCCCGATCCTCGGTGCTGACGGCCTGACCAAGGCAGACCTGCCGCCATGGATCCGGGACCGCGATCATGTTCGCCTCGACGATCCGGAACGGGTCACGCGCCTGCTGGGAATTCTCGGGCAGGAGGGCAAGGTCGATCGGGTGGTCTACGACGTGGGCGAGACGCGAGGCCATTTCGTCGAGCGCACGGCCAAGTTCGCCGAATTGAAAACCCTGCTGCTGAACGCCGATGGTGACGGCACCACGGTGGGGGTGACGGCGGCGTTGCGCGGCGCCGGCGGCTACGGCAAGACCACCCTGGCCGACCGGCTGCTGTGTGACCCGGACATCCGCTTCGCCTTTTACGATGGCATCATCCGCCTGGTCATCGGCCAGGAACTGCGTGACGTGCGTCCCCACATCGCCGGCATCATCGAGCGTCTGACCGGCGCGCGGCCGCCCGGCTTCACCGATGTCAACGAGGCCGCCGAGGCGTTGCAGCGGACAATCGGCAGCAAGCATCTGCTGCTGCTGATCGACGACATCTGGCGCCCCGAGCAACTGACGCCGTTCCTGCGCGGCGGGCCCCACTGCGTGCGCCTGGTGACCACCCGCCACGATTTCGCCCTGCCCGACGGCGCCCGGCGTATTCCGGTCGACAAGATGACGCCGGACGAGGCTTTCCAGTTGCTCGGCTGGCGGCTGCCGCCGGGGGCCGAGGGCGAGTTGCGCGCTCTGGCCGCGGCGCTGAAGGGTTGGGCGCAACTGCTCGCCCTGGCCAACGGCGCTATCCGGCGGCGGATCGGGCGTGGTGCCGATGTGGTTACGGCGGTGGCCGCTCACCACGCCCTGCTGCGCCGCAAGGGCCTGACCGCTTTCGACGAGACCAACGCCGAGGCGCGGGAGCGCGCCGTCGCCGCCTCGGTGCGGGCCAGCCTCGACGATCTCGCGCCGACGAGCCGCGACCGGTTCATCGAGCTGGGCATCTTCCCCGAGGACATCAAGGTTCCGGTGGACATCGTCGCCGCGCTGTGGACGCAGAGCGGCAGGCTGGACGAGGACGATACGCTGCGACTGCTGGAAGACTTCGCCGATCGCAGTCTGGTGACCCTCTGCGCCAAGGGTTCCGGCTGGGTGCTGCTGCACGACACGATGCGGACGTTCCTGCAACAAACGGAACTGGCCGGCGAGCGCCGCCGCCCGGCCGAGACCGCCCTGCTCGCCGGTCTGGCCACCCGCTGCGGCGGAGACTGGCGGCGGGCGGCGCCGGACGAGGCCTATCTGTGGCGCTTCCTACTCGACCACCTGACCGAAGCCGGCCGCGCCGCCGAGGCCCGCGCCCTGCTCGCCGATTTCGACTGGCTGTCGGGGGCGCTGACCGCCCTGGGGGCACAGACCCTGATCAACCTGTACCTGCCCTACACCGACGATCCGGCGCTGGACCGCATCCACCGCGCCCTGGCCATGTCCATCGAGGCGCTGTCGAAAGACCCGCGCCTGCTGGCCATGCATCTGTGGGGCCGGTTGGGGGCTTTACCCGACGGGGAGGAACGGCGGTTGGCGGAGGTGGCGCGGGACCGCCAGCCGCGCGATCTGCCGCGCCTGCGGCATGCCAGCTTCATGCCGCCGGGGCGGGAGAGGCGGCGGTTGGTCGGACATGAGGGCGAAGTGAGCAGCGCCGCGTTCTCGCCCGACGGCACGCGCGTCGTCACCGCGTCCGGGGACCGCACCGCCCGGCTGTGGGATGCCGCCACCGGCCAGCCGCTCGGCGCGCCCTTGCGGCATGAGGGCGGGGTGACCAGCGCCGCGTTCTCGCCCGACGGCACGCGTGTCGTCACCGCGTCCAGGGACGCCACCGCCCGCCTGTGGGATGGCGCCACCGGCCAGCCGCTCGGCGCGGCCTTGCGGCATGAGGGCGGGGTGACCAGCGCCGCGTTCTCGCCCGACGGCACGCGTGTCGTCACCGCGTCCAGGGACGCCACCGCCCGCCTATGGGATGGCGCCACCGGCCAGCCGCTCGGCGCGGCCTTGCGGCATGAGGGCGAGGTGGTCAGCGCCGCGTTTTCGCCCGACGGCACGCGCGTCGTCACCGCGTCCAGGGACGCCACCGCCCGGCTGTGGGATGCCGCCACCGGCCAGCCGCTCGGCGCGCCCTTGCGGCATGAGAGCGAGGTGACCCGCGCCGCGTTTTCGCCCGACGGCACGCGCGTTGTCACCGCGTCCTGGGACGGCACCGCCCGGCTGTGGAGCGCCACCGGCCAGCCGCTCGGCGCGCCCTTGCGGCATAAGGGTGAGGTGGCCAGCGCCGCGTTTTCGCCCGACGGCACGCGCGTCGTCACCGCGTCCAGGGGCACCGCCTGGCTGTGGGATGGCGCCACCGGCCAGCCGCTCGGCGCGCCCTTGCGGCATGAGCGCTGGGTGACCAGCGCCGCGTTTTCGCCCGACGGCACGCGCGTCGTCACCGCGTCCGGGGACCGCACCGCCCGGCTGTGGGATGGCGCCACCGGCCAGCCGCTCGGCGCGCCCTTGCGGCATGAGCGCGAGGTGACCAGTGCCGCGTTTTCGCCCGACGGCACGCGCGTCGTCACCGCGTCCTGGGACCGCACCGCCCGGCTGTGGGATGCCGTCCCCGGTCCGCCGCTCGGCGTGCCCTTGCGGCATGAGGGCAAGGTGATCAGCGCCGCGTTCTCGCCCGACGGCACGCGCGTCGTCACCGCGTCCACGGACGGCACCGCCCGGCTGTGGGATGCCGTCCCCGGCCAGCCGCTCGGCGCGCCCTTGCGGCATAAGAGCGAGGTGATCAGCGCCATGTTCTCGCCCGACGGCACGCGCGTCGTCACCGCGTCCGGGGACCGCACCGCCCGCCTATGGGATGCCGCCACCGGCCAGCCGCTCGGCGCGCCCTTGCGGCATGAGGGCAAGGTGATCAGCGCCGCGTTTTCGCCCGACGGCACGCGCGTCGTCACCACGTCCGGGGACGGCACCACCCGGCTGTGGGATGCCGCCACCGGCCAGCCGCTCGGCGCGCCCTTGCGGCATGAGGGCGGGGTGACCAGCGCCGTGTTCTCGCCCGACGGCACGCGCGTCGTCACCGCGTCCTGGGACCGCACCGCCCGGCTGTGGGGTGGCACCACCGGCCCGCTCGGCGCGCCCTTGCGGCATGAGGGCGAGGTGGCCAGCGCCGCGTTCTCGCCCGACGGCACGCGCGTCGTCACCGTGTCCTGGGGCACCGCCACCCGGCTGTGGGATGGCGCCACCGGCCAGCCGCTCGGCGCGCCCTTGCGGCATGAGGCCGGGGTGACCAGCGCCGCGTTCTCGCCCGACGGCACGCGTATTCTCACTGCGTCCGAAGACAACACCGCCCGGCTGTGGGATGGCGCCACCGGCCAGCCGCTCGGCGCGCCCTTGCGGCATGAGGGCGGGGTGACCAGCGCCGCGTTCTCGCCCGACGGCACGCGCGTCGTCAGCGTATCGAGGGACAGGACTCTTCGTCTGTGGCAGGCTGAAACGGGTGCGCCCAGGCTTTCGGTCTATATGGATGCGGCCACCACGACCTTGGGTGTCGCGCGCGACCTCATCGTCGTCGGCGACGCCCTCGGCGGCATGCACATCTTCGACGGACCCGACGACCCGAGCCCCGACCCATGACCATCCCCGGCTTCTTCAGCTATGCCCGTATCGACTCTACGGAATGTACTTATGTCGCAATTGCGTAGACATGCGATCGAAAAAGCCCTCCCCCTTGATGGGGGAGGGTTTGGGTGGGGGTGATGTCGCCGCGAATGTGCCGACGGACCCGCGCATTCCGTTTTGGTCTGCGAGCATTGGTTACGCATGCCGCGAGAATTGGCCGTGCTGAAGCATCACCCCCTGTGCAAACGGAACGTTGGTAACAGATCAGACCGGTTACATAGGTGACACTTCTGTGCCCTGAGCGGGGGCATGCCCCCGCTCAGGGCGGCGGATTTTCCGGCCCTTGGCGTCGATGTAGCCGAGCA